>Ga0209474_10001556_pt1 | contig 22071 bp, 12 predicted proteins | sample GraSoiAngelo_145_FD_185902 | JGI IMG/M metagenome (GOLD analysis project Ga0209474, IMG submission 185902) | Grasslands soil microbial communities from the Angelo Coastal Reserve, California, USA - 14_1009_05_20cm (SPAdes) (version 2) | ecosystem: Environmental > Terrestrial > Soil > Grasslands... | reverse complement strand
CGCGGCCCCGCCACCGCCGCGCGCGGCGCCGCAGGATGAAATCCATGCGGGACGACCGCGATCTTGTCGCGCCATCCCGCCGGATATTTTCTCATCACGAGGTCGGCGGTCTCGGCGGTGACGAAGACGATCGCCGACGCCTCGCGAACGACCTCCTCCTCCATGCGCCGCCAGATCGATCGCTGCCGCGGCGTCGCATACGGGCTGTCGCTCCACGGATCACTGAAGTGCGCCACCCACGGCAGCCGCGTCGCGCGATGCACGCGCAGGCCGACGAGATGGTCGGACCACGGCTGCGCGAACGTCAGAAGGCCGGCGAACTCGTGCGCGCCGGCCGCGCGGATCGCCGCGCGCGCGGCGCGTGAAACCCAGACACGCGCAGGATCCGGATAGTCCCGCAGCGGCGGCGCGATCCGAAACGCCGCGCGGACGAGCAGCGAGTCCTGCGGCGACCTCACGCCGCAAATCTCGATCGCGAGCGGCCGACCGTCGATGGGATCGACCGGATGCGGCCCGCCCGGCCGCGGCTCGAAGGTGACGACGGTCGGGAGCCAGCCGAGCGAGGGCAGCGTCACGACCGTGCGCGATACCTGCGTCGCGCGCGGTCCGTAGAGCGGCGGAAACTCCCACGACACGACCAGCACGCGCCGCGTCACGCGTCGACGGTCTGCGCACGATGCGGAACGCCCTCGACCACCTCGCGCAGCCGCTCGATCGTACGGCGCGTGTGCGCACGCCACGTGTAGCGCGCCACCGCGTCCTGCCGCGCCGCCGCGCCGAGCGCCGCACGCAGCGGCTCGTCTTCGACGAGGCGCCGCAGGCCGGCCGAGAGCGCGTGGGCGTCGCCCGGCTCGACGAGCCACGCCGTCCGGCCGTGGTCGAGCACCTCGCCGATCTGCTCGAGGTCGGACGCGACGATCCCCCGCCCCGTCGCCATGTACTCGAAGAGCTTCGTCGGCGATCCGAAGAACGGCGTGCCGTCTGGATTGCCGACGTGCGGCGACGCGAGGACGTCGCACGCCGCCAGGTGCGCCGGCCCTTCTTCCTGCGGCACGAGGCCGGTGAAAACCACCGCGTCCAGCGCACCGCCATCCGCCAGAATCCGCCGCGTCTCGGCGAGACGAGCGCCGTCGCCGATCATGAGCAGGCGCACGCGGTCGGCGAGACGCGCGTCTCCACCACGGAGCTCCACGAACGCGCGCGCGAGGACTTCCGCGCCGTGCCACGGCCCGAACGTGCCGATGAAGCCGACGACGGTGCGATCGCCAAGCGCGTATCGCGCACGAACGGCGCGCCCGTCCACATCGGGACGATAGCGATCCGGATCGACGCCGTTCGGGTTGACGAGCACCCGGGCGGGATCGATTCCGCGATCGACGATCTCGCCGCGCATCGCGCGGCTGACGACGACGATCAGATCGGCGGACGCGAGGTCGAGCTGCTCGATCCGGCGCGACAGCGCTTCGTGCTTCAACGCGCGGCCCCAGTGCCGTCCCATCCAGGTTTCGGATCCGTTGTACTCGAGCACGAAGGGGACGCCGCGGCGGCGTGCGATGCGGATGCCGGCGTAGTTGTTCAGGCTGTAGCGCTGATACACGAACGCCGGCTTCGCCGTCAGCACGGCGTTCGCGGCGGCGTCGAACGCGTCGTTCAGCAGGAACGCCGGCAGCTCCCTGAAGTTCCAGAACGCTTCCCGCGGCGCGACGTGGTGCACCTGCGCGCGGCGCGTCAGCGTCGGGATGTCGTCGGTCGTGAGGACGACGACGGGGCCGGTGAATGCATCGAGCTCGTTGACGACGCCGGCGATGTGCGCAACAGAGCCGCCCGCGCGGACGCCGAAGCTGAGATCCGTGCGCAGATACAACGGCGAGGCCGACAGGTCGAGCGGCACCGGCGGCCGCCGATCGTGCCCGGCGCCGGCTTCGATCGCGGCGACCTCCCGCTCGACCCGCCGCAGGAGCGCCGGCACGCGAAACGGCTCGGTGGCGAGCTGCGCCGTCCAGCGCGCCAGCAGGCCGACGTCCAGCGCGCGCGTGCGGCCGCGGCGATCCTCGAGCCGCACGGAGCCGCGGCTCATCGCGCGCAGCGCGAGCGCGAGCGGCAGCGGCCGTCCCGCCGTCTCGATCCGATGTACGAGCAGCCGCCCCTCGACGTGCCGCCCGACGTGCGCGAGGACGGCGCCGCTGCGCACCCACGCGGCGAATTCGTCGAACGGCACGACGGTCTCGCCTGCCGCGGCCGACGGAATCGGCACGCCCGGGCGCACGATGGTCAGGCGGCCGCTCACGCGATGAAGGTCCGCCACCACATCGCGAGGTTCATCAGATACCAGCGCTTCGATCCGTCCGCGCTCTGCATCACGCGCGCGACTTCATCGGCGTCGAGCAGGTCGGTCTCCGCGCAGAACCGCTGCAGCTCCACTTCGGCCATCCGCTGCAGCGGCCCCTCGAACAGCTCGTTCACGGGCACGCCGAAGCCCTGCTTGGGCCGCTCGATCAGATTGCGCGGCACGATGCCGTCGACCGCTTTCTTCAGCACGTACTTCAGCGTGCCGTGCTTCGTCTTGAGCGCGCTCGGGATGCTGAACGCCAGGCCGACGAAGCGGTGATCGAGGAACGGCACGCGCCCCTCGAGGCTCACGCCCATCGTCATCTTGTCGACGCGCATGAGCAGGAGCTCCGGCAGACGCAGGTTCAGATCGACGTACGACATCCAGTTCAGGTGCGAGGGCTCGGGCGCGCGGCGCTCGAACCGCTCGCGGATCGGGCGAATCGCGTCCCACGAGGTCAGGTTGCCGAGCGAGCGCAGCAGGCGCGGCGACAGCAGGCGGCGCTTCTCGAGGTGCGTGAACGCCTCGGCGCCGCTCCAGAAGATCGGCTCGCCCCGCGATCCGCGGCGCAGCCACTCGAGATGGACCGTGCGGTCGTAGCCGAGCGCGGCAAGCGCGCCGCAGCCGAGCGACTTCATCGCGCCCGGCATCGGCACGTCGTTCCACCGCTGCCGCTTCAGCGCCTCGATCCAGCTCGGATAGCCGATGAACAGCTCGTCGGCGCCTTCGCCGAGCTGACAGACGACGACGCCGTGATCGCGCGCGAGCTTCGAGACGTAGAAGAGCGGCACGCACACCGGATCGCCGATCGGCTCGTCCTGCAGCTGCACCATGTGCGGCAGGAAGAGCATCACGTCGCCGGCGGTGATCAGGTACTCGTGATGATCGGCGCCGACGCGCTGCGCCATCTCGCGCGCGTAGGTCAGCTCGTTCTGGTACGTGCGGTACGCGCCCGCGTAGCCGATCGAGAAGGTCCGCACGGGCGACGACTCCCCCTCGGAGAAGAGCGCGGCGTTGGTGCTCGAATCGATCCCACCCGAGAGGAAGACGCCGACCGGCACGTCGCTCACCTTCCGCAGGCTGACCGACGTGCGCAGCTCGGCGAGCACGCGCTCCGCAATCCGATCCTCGCCGTCGTCCATCATCGTCGAGACGTCGTCCCAGACGTCCCAGTAGCGATGGTGCGTCAGCGTGCCGTCGTCGTCCACGCGCAGCCACGTGCCGGGCGCCAGCTTGTTGATGCCGTCGAACAGCGTCGCCGGACCGGGCGTCGTGAGAAACGACAGGTAGTGGAAGAGGCCCGTCTCGTCGATCGCGCGGTGCTGATCGGGATCCTTCAGCAGGGCCTTGATCTCGGAGGCGAACGTCAGGCGGCCGTGGTGGACGCTGTAGTACAGCGGCTTGATGCCGATGCGATCGCGGACGAGCCACAGCTGCCGCGCGCGCGCGTCCCACAATCCAAACGCGAACATGCCGCGGAACCGCGACAGGCAGTCGATGCCCCACTCCTCGAAGGCGTGGAGGATCACTTCGGTGTCGCAGTGATGCGATTTCCACAGGTGGCGGCCGGTGCGCTCGAGCTCCTCGCGGAGCTCGCGGTGGTTGTAGATCTCGCCGTTGTAGGTGAGCCAGAGCGAGCCGTCCTCGTTCGACATCGGCTGGCTGCCCGCAGCCGACAGATCGATGATCGACAGGCGCCGGTGCCCGAGGCCGACGCGGCGCGCGTCGTCGATCCAGCAGCCGGCGCCGTCGGGTCCGCGGTGGCGCATCGCGTCGCGCATGCACGTGACGTAGGACGGCGTCACACGGAACGCGCCGTCGGCGAACGAGAGCGCGCCGTTAATGCCGCACATCGCCCGCCCTACACACTCTTGGTGGCCTTGACGATCAGGTTCCAGCCGAGAATCGCCTCGCTCGCCCGCAACGTCCACCGGAACCCTTCGGGGAGCTCATAGGCTTCGAGCTGACGCTGGAGAATCTCGACCCGCTCGAAGCCCTGGAACAACGCCGCGGCCCGCCGCTTCGTGTACACCTTCACGAGCGGCCGCGCCTCGTTCGCCGATCGCTCGACCTGCCGCGACATGATCTCGCCCATCGACATGCGGTCGAGCAGCCCGTCCTTGATCCCCGACAGCCACACCAGCTTCCGCCAGTAGTGCAGCGAGTCCTCGGCATACAGCATCACGATCGCGCGCCCGCCCGAGCGCAGCACGCGATGGATCTCGCCGACAACGGCGCGCGTGTTCGGTGTGTGATGCAGCACGCCGTTGCTGTATACGAGGTCGAACGACGCATCCTCGAACGGCAGCGACTCCGCGTCGTGGTGGAGGAAGCGGCCCCGAAGGCCGCGCAGCCGGAAGTTCTCCTCGGCGAGGCGCAGGTGCCCCGCCGCCAGATCGAGATCGGTCACGCGCGCGCCGTTCACCGCGAACTGGGCCAGATCGGTACCGATGCCGCCGCCGATCTCGAGCACGTCCTGCCCGGCGTGCGCCGAGAACTCCATCACCTCGGGCATCCACCTGGCGTAGACGCCGTAGCGGTGCCGCTCGACTTCGAGGAACCAGTCGAGCGTGTGCGGCTGCGCCTCCCGCGCGTGGTGCGAGCCGACCGGATTCTGGTTCCACTGGTTCTGGATCTGATCCTTGTACGCATCGCCCGTCTCGATGCTGGCGGTTCCGTGCGCGCGCTGCGATTGGGCGACGACGAACGCGGTCAACGACGCCGCCAGACGGCCGTCGGGCGGGGACACGAGGATTCTCGATGCGTCGATCCCGCGGGCGATCAGCTCGCGCTCGAGATCGGGCGAAACGGCAACGACGACCGTCGCCTGCCGCAGCGCGAGCTCCTCGGCCTCGGCGTACAGCTCGGGATAGAACGGCGCCGCGCCGTTCAGCGCTTCGCGCACGGGGGCGTTCGCGCCGCGGTACTCGACGATGTAGGGGATACCGAGCACCTGGCTCAGCTCCGCTCCGACCGACTGCCCGGCGGACAAGTGGTCGTAGAGAAACGCCGGCCGCAGGGTCTGACACGCCGCTTTGACGATCGGCCAGTAGTGCGTCGGCGCGAGCACGATCGCGTCCTCGCCCGCGCGAAGCCGCGGCGGGTCCATCACGACCTGCTGCACGCCCGACTGCTCGAGCGCCGTGTCGGACCCGGGCGTCAGACAGACCACGCGATCGCCGTTCGACGACAGCTGCGCGACGACCCGGCGCATCCGATCGTCGGCGGGACTCGCGTTCCAGTAGTCGGTCCGGAGGTACAGACCAGGACCGCGAAAGGCGGCGAGCGGAATCGGCTGTGCGCGCAGCGCGAGCTGCGACATCCTGACGAGGATGTCGGAGCGGCGCACCGGAAACTCGCCTCGGTAGATCCACCGCAGCGCGGTCGGCACCCGCTCCAACCGCGTCATCGCGTTGTCAATCGGCAGGCAGATTCGGCGCAGCCACTTGACGGCGCTGGCGTGCCGGCGGAGGCTGTCGAGCCGCTCGTCGTCCACGCATTCGACTGTCTCCTCGCCGGGCCAGAAGAGCCACGCGCGGCGGCCGCCGCGCAGCGCCTGGTCGATCAGAGCCAGATGTTGTCGAGAGGGAAGCCCCGACGCCAGCTCGAAGACGACGCCGTCCGCGGCCGAGCGCGACACTTCGGCGGATGGCTGATCGGCCATCGGCGTTAGCGGCGGCGGACGCAGGTCGACGCGATGGCGCTCGGTCGTCGACGCCAGCGACGCGGCGTCGAAGAGACCGCTCCGCTGAAGATCGGGCGCGATGTAGAGGTACACGCTATTCGTAATCGGTCAAAACGCCGCGGAAACGCTCGAAGAACGCGCTGCCCAGCGCGAACGTGGCAAGACACATCAACGCGTAGATGATCGCGACCGCCGCCCGCGGCGATGGCCCGTTCAGCATCGTCCCGCGGAACATCTCGGTCATGTAGTAGATCGGGTTCAAGTAGATGATCCAGCCGAAGCCTTTCGGCACCATGTCCGGCCTGTAGCCGATCGGCGAGAGGAACATCAGCAGGAAGACGAACAGGTTGACGAAATACGTGATATCCGGCAGCGCGACCGTGACGCTCGCCAGCACCCACGTCAGCCCCGCCAGCCACATCACCTGCAGCAGGACGACGAGCGGCAGCAGCGCTACGTGCCAGGTGAGCGACCGATCGGCCGCGACGAGCAGGAGCACGAGGCCGATGCTGACGAACTGGCTCGCCATGCCGACGAGAACGCTGCGAATCGGAATCAGCTCGATCGGCAGCATCACGTTCTTCACCAGATGCATGTTCTGCTTCACCGACAGCCCGCCGGTCGTCAGCGCTTCCATGAATCCGAGGTACGGCACCAGACCGCAGAAGACGTACAGCACGTAGTCGAACCGGCTGAAGCCTTCGAACCGCATCCTCAGGACGACCATGTAGACGAAGACGTACACGGACAGCAGGAGCGCGGGCTGCAGGACGACCCACGCAAAGCCGAGGACCGACCCGGCATGACGCTTCGCGAGCTCGACGCGCGTGATCGCCGCCAGCATGCGGCGATACCGGTAGATCGTGGCGACCATGTTTCGAGCGGCGGCGGAGATCGCGCGGAGAATCCTCATGACGCGAGGCTGAACTCCCAGACGCGATCGACCCGGTCGAGATCGACGTTCACGGCCGCCGACGCATCGATCGCGAGGCACGGCACTTCGACGCCGTACGACGGCGAGTACGCGGCAGGGCCGATGGCGATGTGGAGCTCCGATGGCAGGCGGAGCCGCCAGGCACGACCGCCGGCGCTCAACTCGATGGTACCTTCTCCCGATCGTTTCGCCGACACGCCCGGCGCGAGATGAAAGTGCCACCGCACGCGGTGTTGGCCGCGGCCGGCGAGCCGGTCGACGATTTCCAGGTCGCCAGACGATTTCAGAAATCGGAACGTCCGCGTGTGGAGGACCGGCCCGGGCAGACGCTCGTATCCATGATGGCGTCCGATGTACTCGACAACGTCCGCCCCGTCAACGAACGACACCGATTCAGCATTCGAGGTGTCGAACAGCCTGAAGAGCCAGTCCGGCCGCATGTCGTTCTGCTCGACGCCGTCGATCGACAGCGTGTTGTGCGAGGCGGTGCCGCGATAGCGATTCCGCGCGTCGGCATCGGAGGTGTAGACGTAGCTGCCCGGATCGACAATGAGCGGCGTGCCGCCGCGGTGATATTCGAACGACAGCTGATCGTTGTGCTTGTGGTTCCCGAAGCCGTTGGTGCCGACGATGCCGTTCGTGACGAGCAGGTAGTTGTCGCCCACGCCGCGCGCGACGGCGATACCGGCCTGGGGAAACAATCGAGCGCTGTAGTGCCCGGCTTCAGCCGGACGTTGGTCCGCCTGAAGGCGGACACTACGAGCCGATTCCAGGCCCCACCAGAACGCCTCCCACGCGCCGGCCTCGCCACCGCGCGTCAGCCACGCCGGCTCGTCGAACATGGCGCCGCCCGGCCCGAACAGATGGCGGCCGTCCTGCGGCGAGGTCGACGCGTATCCCTCGAAGATGTGGATCCGCCCATCGTCAGCATCGCCGACCTGCGGCATCAGCCCGTCAGGCCGCGCGACGGCGGCGAGAAAGGCAACCATCTCTCGGACGCGCGCGCGGTAGGCTGCCGACATTGGCGCGCCCTGATGATCCGCAAGCCGAGCGGCGGCGAGAAACAGCTCCGCGACGAGGCGGTGGTACGGAATGGACGATTCGTAGTCGGCGCCGTCGGACAGCACCTGCACGTCCATCTCGCGCTCGATCGCCGCGCGCGCGAACGCGTTCCATTCTGCTCCGTGCGGCAGGTCTGCGAAGACCGCGCCGAGGAACTGCAGCCCGAGCAGGTTGCTGAGGAAGTGGTTGCTCGTGACCTCGTAGGTGTTCTCGAGGTTGCTTCGGATGAAGACGCCGTGGTCGAAGAGCGCCGTGTAGGCCCTGTTCCAGAACGCGCCATCGCTCGCGGCGAGCCCCGCGCTTTCGCGCACCAGTTCGAGGCCGACGGCCCAGCTGACGGCGCGAAGGCCGACGTCCATCGTGCAGGTCCAGTTGACGCCGATGCCGGTCGGATTCGCCTCGACGAAATCGTCCAGTTCGCGCGCGATTTCGACGGCGAAGCGATCGTCGTTCGCGAGCAGGAATGCCTGCCCGAGCGTGGCCCAGTGCTGACATCGCCCCAGCTCCCACGGGTACTTGATGTCCGCGTTGCCGGGCCGCATCTCGAACAGGTTCCATTTCTTGTGCGGCACGCCGCGGGGGAATCGCAGTCGGCGTACGGGATCGAGATACCAGTCGATCGGCACGTAGCCGCCGGCTGCCGCGCGGCCGGGGCGATCGGGATCAACCGGCACGTACGGTCCGCTGCCGAGCAGATCGAACTCGTGTCGGAGGACACGCTCGGCGGCTGCGATCGTCGCGCCGACGCGACGGGCATCGCGCACCCGCAGCGCCGCAAGGCGGTCGGAAGTTGGAGTCGAATAAAGGACCGCCTGCTCGCGGCGACGCCGGCACCACTCCGGCACGGCGACGCCGCGCGCGCCAGTCTCGGATTGGAGCGTGGCGGGAGGTTCGCTCGCCGCAGCGGCAGAATCGACGGCGACGTCAACTGACGCCCGGCGCCACAAACGCGCGAGCCGCTGCAGCATCAGCGAGCGGCCTTTCTGGCTTTGATGATCAGGTTCCAGCCCATCACTCGGCTCAGGAGGTCGCCAGGCATCAGGCGGAGCATCCGCGGCACGTGTTTCGGCTCCATCTGCCGCTGAGCGATCGAGATGTCGGCGAATCGCTCGAAGAGCTGTGCGAGGCGCTTCCTCGTGTAGGCCTTCACCAGCGGATGCGAGGCGGCGCCGCCCGACCGTTCGACCGCGCGCGACATCAGCTCGGCCATCGAGTACCGCCGCAGCTGGCCCTCGCGAAGGCCGATATTCCACATCAGGTTTCTCCAGTAGTACAGCGAGTCCTCGGCGTACACCACGGCGATGACGCGCCCGCCCGGCTTCAGCACCCGAAAGATCTCGCTCACGACACGCTGGCTGTTCGGCATGTGATGCAGGACGCCGCTGCTGTACACCAGGTCGAACGTGTTATCCGCGAACACGAGCGATGCCGCATCGTGCTGAATGAACCGTCCCTTCAAACCCCGGACGAGGAAATTCTCCTTCGCCAGCGTGAGGTGGGCCGCCGACAGATCGAGATCGGTGACGCGCGCCCCGTGCCGGGCGAACTGCGCGAGATCGGTGCCCATTCCGCCGCCGATCTCGAGCACCTCCTCGCCGTTGTGGCGATCGAACTCCATCAGCTGCGGCATCCATGGCGCGTAGGCCTCATAGCGATGCCGCTCGGCCTCGAGGAACCAGTCGCTCGTGTGCGCCGCCGCCTCGACGACGTAGTGCGAGCCCCCCGCCAGGTCGTTTTGCGGCGGCTGTTCTGCGCGCGCGTCCAGCGTCGCCACGGCCGTGGCGCGATCGGCGGCGGCGGCGTGGGTCAGCACGCGCGATTTGCGGCGCAGATCGGGAGACAGCTCGGATGCCCGCGTGTCGCCGGCGAGAAACGCCCAGAGATTGGCGACGTGGCGCGTCCACGAATAGTGCGCGGCGGCCGCCTGCCGGGCATTCCGTCCGAGGGCCTGCGCCATGTCCGGGTGCTGAACGAGCGCGGTCACGGCCTGGACGAACTCGCCGACATGGCCCGGCGCGCAGAGCACCGCGCGCTCTTCGCCGACCGCGGCCCCGCGCTGCGCGTCGGCGGGCGTCAGCGACGGCGACAGGACTTGTCCGATCTGCTCGAGATCGCTCGCGACGATGCCCCCGCCCAGGCTCATGTACTCGAAGACCTTGGTCGGCGACCCGAAGAACTTGCTGTCGACCATGTGGGCGCTGTGGGGCGAGACATAGATATCGCATGCGCGCAGCAGCCGCGCGCCCTCCACTTGCGGCACGCGCCCCGCGTCGACGACGCGCTTGGACAGGCCGAAGGAGGTGACGGCGTTCTCGACGAGATGCTTGAAAACGCCGTCGCCGATCAGCAGGAACTTCGCGCGCGGATCGTCCTTGCAGATCTTCGGAATCGCCTCGCTCAGAACGTCGATGCCGTGCCAGCCGCCGAACGTGCCGGTGAAGCCGATCACCCGATCCGATGGGCCGAATCCGAGCTCCGATCGAATGGCCTCGCGCTCGTCGGGCGGCGCCGGCGCGTACGCGTCGAGATCCACGCCATTGGGATTGACGAGGATCTTGGCTGGATCGACGCCCCGCTGCACGAGCGTCTTGCGAATCTCGGCCGACACGACGCTGATCAACGTGGCCTGCTCGAAGGCGAGCGCTTCCGTTTCCAGGTACTCCGCTTCGTACACGTATCCGGCGTTCTCGAAGCTGCGCCGCATCGAGATCTCGGATCCGTTGTACTCGACGATGTACGGGATGCGGAGCTCGCGGCTGAGCTGCGCCGCGACCGAGTTGCCCAGGCACAGGCGCTCGTAGATGTACGCCGGCTTCAGCCGCTCCAGGTGCGGCCGCAGGTACGCCAGGTAGTGCGCGCTCGCCGACGCGATCGCGTCTTCGTTGTTGGCCGTGCTCGCGATCGGCATCACGACCTGCTCGATGCCGTAGTCGTCGATCAGCTTGAAGCGGTGCGCCATGAAGCAGACGAACGACTCGGTAACCGCCGCGAGCTCCTTCGCGACGTAGCAGGTGTGCCCGTAGCTGCCGCCCGACACGATCGGCGCCCAGAAATCGGTGCGCAGATAGACGCCGCAGCCGGGGATGCGATTGTGCGCATCGGGACGCGGGTCGAACGAGGGAAACGGCACCGGCTTGGCGGCGAGACGCGCCTTGCGCAGCGCCGCCAGGCGCTGCGCGTGCCGCACCATCGCAGGCGGTGCGCTCTGACGTTCCAGTGTTTGCGGCGCGCCCGGTTCCGGTCCGGGTGCCCGACCGGGTGCAGCCATGCGAATCATCTGCATCGCCCCGCGCGCGAACCAGGCCGGGATCTCGCGCGCCGGAACACCGCGCAGACCGACGCTGAGCCGCATCGGCACGCGAATCAGCGCCAGGACGCGCTCGACAATCTGCTGGTACAGATTGATCACCAGCCAGTGACGCCAGTGGCTCTCGAGCCGCTCCGGCGTGGCCACTTCGACGGCGCCCTCTTCCGGCCAGTGCAGCCAGACCCGCCGCCCCATCGCCAGACCGCGCTTCAACAGGCGGAGCTCCGATCGAGTCGGGCACCCGCCGCCCAACGCCACGACGAGGCCGAGATCGGCATCGCGCGCCATCGCGTCCACCGGATCGCCGGGCTCCAGAGGCGGCGGCGGCAGCGCGACGACGTGCCGGTCCGACGTATCGTCGAGGCGCTCCTCCTCGAGCGCGCCGTGTCCGCCGCCGCTCGCGTACACCACCCGCATCAGGCTTCGTCTCCGCCGGACCGCCCGAACAGCAGATCTTCGACGTGCAACGCGACGGCGGTTGTCTCGAGCAGCTCGTCGACCGCGATCGGGCTGGCCGTTCCGTTCGCGATCGCGTCGCCGAACCGGCTCAACTCCTCGAAGTGCCCCTTGTCGATTTCGCTGCTCTGCCACAGCACCGCTCCGTCGCTCGCCTTGGTCAGCTGCTTGAAATCCTCCACGACGTAGGTTTCGCCGTCGCAGAACACCTCGATACGCTCTTTGCCGAGACCGCTCTTCGGGCCGAGCGACGTGTACAGCAGGTGCGCCAGACTGCCATCGTCGTACGCGATCGTCGCGCTGAAGTTTTCGTTCCGCTGATACGGGACGCCGCGCGGATCGATCGATTGCGCCTCGATCGATCGCGCCGGCGCTCCCGTGAGGAACCGGAACACGTCGTACATGTGGCAGGCTTCGCCGATATTGCGGCCGCCGCCGTGCGGACCGTGCACCCAGTGATCGAGCGGCAGATAGCCGGCGTTCAGCCGGTACCCGACGACCAGCGGCGCCCGCCGCGCGCTGACGAGCTCTTTGACCCTCGCGAGCGCCGGCGAGAACCGCCGGTTGAATCCGACCATCAGCAGCGGCGCCGCGTCGAGCCGCGCGACCGCCGACGCCACGCGCTCGGCTTCGCTCCACGTGATCGCGAGCGGCTTCTCGACGAACACGTGCTTGCCCGCCTCGAGCGCCCGGACGGCCTGATCGGCGTGCTCGTGATGCCGCGTCGCGATGACGACGAGATCGATGCCCGGATCGCGAAGCACCTGATCGAAATCGGAGGTGAGGATCTCGACCTGGTTGTCGCGCGCGAAGTTGCCGGCGTGCGCGGCGTTTCGCGAGACGACGGCCCTGAGGAAGAACCGATCGCGCCGCTTCTTCATCTGCGGCACCAGCATCGACGTGCCAAACGCGCTGGCGCCGACCAGCGCGTACTTCAGCGGTCCGGCGGGCGTCTCGCGATGGCCGCGCACCACGACACGCGTCGAGTCAGCCGGCTCCGGGAGATCGCGCGAGTCGTCCGGGTAGCGAATCACCACGCCCAGCGGCAGCGGACCATCCGCGGCCGCCAGCTCGCGATACGCCGCCGGCGCTTCATCGATGGAGATGACGCGATCGACGAGCGCCTGCACGTCGAGGCGGCCCCGCGCGATCAGATCGAGGTACGACTGCAAGTTCCGGTTGAGCGTCCAGCGGACGTACGCAAACGGGTAGTCGCGCCCCTCGACCTCGTACGAGGCGTCGTACCGGCCGGGCCCATACGACGTGCTCATCAGCAGATCGATTTCCTTGCGGTAGAAGACCTCGCGCTCCACTTTCAGCCCGACGTCGCCGACGATGACGACCGTGCCTTTCGCGCGCGTCACGTCCATCGCGAGGTTCACGACGGCGCTCGACTTCGTGGCGGCAGTGATCAGAGTCCGGTCGGCGCCGCGACCTGCCGTCACGTCACGCACCAGCGACTTGAACGCGTCGGCGTCGGTTGCGCCCCACTCCATCCCTAGGCTGCGCGCGCGCTCGACGCGCGTGGGATCGAGGTCGAGACCGACCACGTCGCAGCCGGCCGCCCGCAAGAGCTGCGCGGTGATTTGACCGATCAGGCCGAGACCGAGGACCGCGACGCGCTCGCCCAGCTGCGGCGCGGCCCGGCGGACGCCCTGCATCGCGATCGCGCCGACCGTCGCGGACGCCGCGAGACTCGCGGGACATCCGGTTGGAATCCGACACACCAGGTTGCGCTTCACGGCGACGTAATCCGCGTGGTTGGCCTGCCCGGCGCCGGCGCACGCGACGAGATCGGACACGCCGCCGCCTACGCCGACGACTTCTCCGGCGGCCGAGTACCCGACCGCCCAGCCCTGCGCGTCGAGCTCGCTGACCGGCAGGCCGCCGATGCTGTTGGGCGCCGTGCCGACGCCGACGCTCGACAGCGCGACGCGCGAGCGCCGCGGCGCGCCAGCGGTGGTGACGACGACGGTGACTTCGCGCGAGCCTTTCGGATCGAAAATCAGCGTGTCTTCGAAGGGGCCCGCCTCGTACGTGCGCGTGCCGATCCAGCTGGCTCCGCCTTCGTTCAGCAGCCCGATCGCGATCGTCCCTTCGTCCACGCGCCCCTCGACGCGCACGATCGGCACGTGATTGGCCGGCACCGGAATCGGCTGCGAGACGATTTGATATCCGGCGGGTGTGCCGTCGGTGACGAGGGTGATGGTGCCGCCGTCAATCGTCAGCGCGGCGTCGGAGCTCGCCTTCGTCCACGACAGGCCGCCGACGGCGACCGACGGCGCGACAGACGGCGCCGGCCGCAGCCGCGCGAAGCGGCGCCGCGCGATCTTCGCGATGCGATCCATCGCCTTCCCCGGATCGCGGAGCGACGCGCGGAGGTAGTGCCGCGCGAGCCCGGCGTACTCGATGCCGCGCTCGATCGACGAGGTGTCGGGCGCGGACACGGCCGCCGACCGCAGCGGCGCGATCTCGGTGCCGACGCTGATGAGCGAATACCGAACGCGGACCAGGACCGATCCGGCGTCGATGACGGGACGCGGCACGCGCGCGATCACGGCGCCGCCGCTGTTCAAGAGTATCTGGCGCATAAGGGTGAGCTACGAAATTAAGAATTAAGGATTTGGAATTAAGGGCGCGTTTCAAAACGTGTAGGGCGAGGCTTTCAGCCTCGCCTGGCGACCCTGAAAGGGTCGCCCTACGTCTGAGTTTTGAAACGCGCGCTCAAGAATTCGTCGTCACGCTGTCACGACTGGTGTCGATGAATTCTCAATTCTTAATTCCCAATTCTTAATGGCACGGCGGCGACGCCTCAACATGCCGCCACGAGACTGCTGGCGGCCGCCGCGCGCTCGTCGCGCGAGAGACGCTCCGCGGCGAACAGAAACGATGCGGTGATCGGAATCGGTACAGTTCCTCTCAAGACGAGCACTGTGGCGGGGACCTTCACCCCGTAACTGGGCGAGACCCATCCATCTTCGAGCGACAGCGACAGCGCGTCGCCGGATGCGATCGGCATGAACCACACGACGCGGCCGTTGCAGACGAGGCGCACATCGTCGCGGTCGATCGCCGCCGTCACCGAAGGATCGACGTGAAATCGCCAGACGAGATCGTGCCGTCCGCTGCCCCCGATCTCGTCTTCGATCAGCACGGCGGGATGCGCCTTGTCGGCGGCGATGAGGCGCGTGTGCGAGATCGGCGGCGACAGGCGCTCGTAGCCGCGGTGCGCGCCTCGAAAGCAGTCGGCGCGCGGGCCGGTCTGCAGCGACGCTCCCGCAGGCCTGGCATCGTAGTGAAGCTGCCACAACGCGTCGGGCTCGATGAAGCGGTTCAGCTCTTCGCCGTCGACCTGGACGGTGTTGTGGAAGGCGGTGCTGCGGAAGCGGTTCCTCCATTCGCGCGACGCGGTGTAGAGATACGCGCCGCAGTCGGTGACGACATTGAACCCGTTCAGAAACAGCTCGAAGCTGAGGATGTCGTTGTGGCCGTGGCCGCCGCGTCCGCCGAAGCCGACCTCGCCGCAGTCGACGAACAGGTGAGCGTCGCGGCTTCTCAGAATGTAGAAGCCGCCCTGCGGGAACGCCGCCGATGCCGGCGGCGCTCCGCCGTCCGCCACACGGCGAAAACGAGCGGGCGCTTCCGCGCCCAGCAGCCAGAATGTTTCTTCCCAGCAGACGCCCGCGGACGCCTTGAAGTCGGCGCGCTCGAACCCGATCGCCGCCGTCGAGAGCAGATAGCGATGGTCGTTGACCGGCTGCCCGCCCAGGATCTGAATCCGTCCATCGTCCGCGTCGCCGACGAGCGGTGCGCGGCCGTCGGGCTTCGTGTACGCCTGGACGAACTCGCACATGCGCTCGAGGCGATCCCAGCACGCCGCAGGGACCGATTCGCCCGATCGGCGCAGCAGCTCGTACGTCGTCATGAACGCCTCGGCCACCAGGCGGTGGTACGCCGTCGACACCTCGAAGTCGACGCCGTCGGCGGTCGTCTGCGTCAGGATCTCCTGCTCGACGATGGCGCGCCCGAGCTCGAGCCATCTGCCGGCCGCACGCGCGCGGCGGAAGAAACAGCCAAGAAAGACGAGGCCCACGCCGTCGCACAGATAGTGGTTGCCGTTGAGATCCGCCTTCTCGAGGTACTTGACGATGAACTCGCCGTGGACGTACAGGGCACGCAGAAAGCGACCGCGGAACCGCGGATCGCGGCAGGCCGCCGACTCGGCGAAGAAATAGAAGCCCCAGATCCAGCTGACCGCGCGGAGCGCGACATCCATGGCGCAGGCCCAGTTGACGCCGCGCGCAAGCGGGTTGGCGTCGATCCAGTCGCTCGTCTCGGCGACGAACTCGGCAGCGTACCGCTCGTCACCAGTCAGCCAATACGCCTGCCCCAATCGCGTGAAGTGCTGGCAGCGGCTCAGCTCCCACGGCACTTTGACGTCGGTGGGCCTGTCCAGCTCGTCGTACGCGATGTCCATGCAGTAGACGAGCGGCCATTCGCGGCCCGTCTTGAAGTCCGTGTGCCACGGGAGCCGTGCCCCGAGCGGACGCGGCCCGGAGCCCAGCAGATCGAACTCGTGGCGGAGCACGGCATCGGCCTGACGAACGATGCGCGTCGCCGCATCCGGATATTCGCCGCGGAAGGCCGCCACCGTCTGCGCCCGAGCGCGGGCGCAGATGAAAAACGGCTGCTCGGACAGAACGCGCCAGAGCGTGTCGATGTCGCGCGCGCCGAGCGACGCGAGCAGCGAGCGATCCGTCAGCAGGCGGGCGTAGGCGTACGACCAGGGGCGTCTCGATCGCCGCCGCGCGGAATCGAGCGCTCGCCACGCGAGATACTGCGGCGACCGGCGGAGCACGAGGCGCAGACGCGCGACGTTCACCGGCGGCCCACCAGCAGGCGGCGCAGCTTGCGCCGGATGGTCTGCCATCGCAGCCGATCCCGGACGAGATCGCGTGTGATCCCGAACGACAAGACGGTTTCGCTAACGACGTTGTCGACCGCCGCGACGGACACGATCAAGGCAAATCGCATCCACTCGATCATCGGGTCACTCGGCCAGACGCTGATACAGCGGCCGTCGCCGCCAGTCGGGCGGCAGATTCGCCTCGAGCAGCATGGAAAATTGCCGCACATCGCGCGCGCGATAGACGCCGTCGATGCACCCCGGCGGGGCATCGACGACGTCGAGACGGCGGAAGCCGCCGTAGATCGGCATCAGGATGTGCGTCAATCCCGAGCCGGCCGGCTGGCGCGTCACCGGAAAGACGCGCCCATACGCACGGCGTGGCTCGTCGTACCGAAACGCGACGGCCGTGTGCTCGCCGCACGCAGCCGCGTTGACGTCGACGACGATGAAGTCGGCGGTTTCGGGATCGGTCTGAGGCGCGGCCCGGATGCCCTGATCGTCCGACGACAGGCGCGACAGCGGGATTACTTCCCTCGGCGCCGCGAGGTAGGCGCTCAGCATCGATCGAACGACGGGCTGCTGATAGGCGCGTGCGATCCTGAGCATCAGGGCGAGCACGGCGACGCACGCGGTCAGAATCAGGCACGCGCGTCCGAGCGCAACCGCGATCCGGCGCGCGCCCAACGCGCGCAGCGCGGGAGCGTCCGTCATCGCCGTTTGCACCAGGAACAGCGCAGCGAACCAGGTGATGAACTCGAAGTGAAAGAAGTGGCGCTCGCTGAACTGAATCGCGGGAAGGCCGCCGAAATAGATCAGCACGAAGATGACGAACAGGCCGATGCGGCGATCGATCGCGGCCGCCACCAGCGCCGCCGCCAGGACGATCACGAGGCCGCTGCCGTGCCCCGCATTCCAATCGAGCGGTCTGTCGTCGGCGTACCACCCTTCGACCGGCAGGAACGGCAGCTCGACGATGCGCAGCACCGATCCGTACGCGCGAACGATAAGGTCTGCGGGGAACCGCTTGGCCACGTCCAGCAGGTACGCGCGCGTCGCGCCACCGTATGCGACCTCGCAGTACTCGATGTGTCCGATGCCCGGATGGGCGCGGGCGGCGTAGCTCGTCACGGTCGTATACGCCCACTCGTCCAGGTATTCGCGGCCGACCTCGTAGGGCGCCGACTCGACGCCGAGGGGCCGATCGAACTGACGCGCGAAGCCGAGAATCACGACGTGCCACTGGCACCCGGGCTTGGACGCCGCGAGCGTCGAGATCGCCGGCCAGGCGGCGAGCAGGAACGCCGCGACGCACACGGCCGCGGCCGCCGCCTTGATCTGGAGGTTCCTTAGCAGGCCGCCCGGCGCGAACAGCGCGAGGGTGACGAAGAACGACGGAATATAGGCCAGGAAGTCGGTTCGAAAGCCGTAGCCGATGCCGAGCGTCGCGCCGTACAGCGCGGCGATCGACAACGTGCGCTTCCAGGTCACGCGTCCGAGCACGAGCGCGCCGACTAGGACGAACAGCACGAGCGTCGTCGGCGCCTTGGCGTAGTCGCGCAGGATCGGCAGGAATTTGAGATGGATTCGCGACGTCGACAGGCCCGCGGCGCCTATCGCCGCCAGCAGCGGTCCGACGCCGAGCCGGAAGATCAGGTACGCGGCCGCGATCGTCGTACCGAACATGGCGGCAAAGAGCGGGCCGAGCGCGCTCCAGGACACGCCCAGCAGCCGCCAGGCCCATCCGACCGTCAACATCAAGTACAGCCACGGTCCCTGCTGAAACACTTCCTCCGTTCCGAGCGCGGTCTGCGGCGTAATCGCGTCGCATGAGAAACGATCGACGCGCTGCTGGAGAAAGGCGACCATCTCGGGCACCTGCGGCCGCGCGACCACGAATCCCTTGCCGCACGCCACCATCACCGCCGGCTCGAAGTACAGCTGGTAGTAGAACGGCTGGCCGTTGACCGAGACGCGCGTCCAATACCGGAATCCCCAGACCGCCGTGCCCGCGAACAGCGCGGCGATGATCAGACCGTCGACGACCAGCGACAACGGGCGGCGGCCGACGATGACGCTCCAGGCGGGCATCGACAGGGCGGCTCAGCGCAGACGCTGATACAACGGCCGACTGCGCCAATCCGCCGGCAGCATCGTCGTCAACAACAACGGCGTTCGATCGAGTCCCTGCACCGCGGAGATCGCGGCCACGCAGCGCGCGTGGGCCTTCGCGACTTCCACGCCGCGGAACCGCGTCGCGTCATCGGGCCGATCGAACGTCGCGAAGAAGAGCATCGTCGGCGCACTGCCGGCCTGCGCGAGCGGGACGCTCAGCGTCTCGCTGAAATCGAGCTCGGGCAGCGTCGCTTCATAACGGATCGTCAGCGGCAGCGCGTCCACCGTGCATCCGCGATCGTCGAACTGCACGGCGACCACACGCGTGGCGACGCGGGGCGCGTCCGCGGGCAGCGCCGCGTTCCAACTCGCCGCAGCGAGCCGGACGCGATCAGGTTCCCGAGCGATTGGTTCTACCGCCAGTCTTTCGCGCGGCGCCCCCTCGTATCGCGCGAAGAGCGCGGCGGCCGATCGCTGCTGGTACTCGCGCGAGACGAAGACGGCCGCGGCGGTCGCGATCGTCACGACGCCGACAAAGAGCGCCGCGTGCTTCCAATGCGCCGCCGCCGCGCGCCGCGTGGCGGCCGGCTCTTCGAGGGTGGCCTGGAGGAGGAAGCCGAACGCCCACCAGGGAAGGAACTGCAGATAGAAAAAATGCCGCTCGTTGAATTGGATGGCCGATCCGCCGGCGAACGCTGCCAGCAGCACGACGATCAGCCACGCCGCGCGCGGGGCGGCCAGACCGGCACCGATCGTCGCAGCAATCAGGGCGGGGATCGCCAGAGGCGCGAGCCTCGACGAGATCGCTCCCCTCATCCAGAACATCGTCGCGAGCGTGCGGGATCGAAGCCACGCCGGCGTCTCGAGCGACGAGTCGAGGAAGTACCGCGCCGTCGTTCGGCACGCCGCCAGAGCGCGCGTCACGAAGTCGGCCGGCAACGTCCGCATCAGCTCGGCGAGATACGCCATCGACGCGCTCGCGTGCTCCGGGCTTGCCAGCTGGACGCCGTGCGTCTTCCCTTCGACGCGGACGGCGTAGCTGTTGACGATCGAGAACACGAAGGAATCGTTGTAGTGCGCGCCGTACTCGTAGAGCGACGGCTCGATGCGAAGCGCGGCGTCGAACGGCGCCGTCAGGCCGAGCAGCGCGACGGGACCGATGTTGTTGCCGCGCGAGTACACGCCGAGAATCGGCGCCGCGGCCGCCACGAACGCGGCGAGGAACGCGGCGATGGCCGCGGCTCGAACCGACAACGCCTCCGCCGGCGCGACGAAGGCGACGACAACGATGAACGGCAGGAGGGCGATCATCAGGTCGGTGCGAAAGCCGAGGCCGAACCCGACGACGGCGCCGGCCAGCGCGGAGAGTCCGATCATGCGGCGCGGTCCCGCCGGCCGAACGACGAGGACGCCCATCACCAGCATCACCGCGAGGAGGAACGGTCCCTTCGCGTAGTCCCTGAGGTGCGGCGCCAGGCTCAGGTTCGGGGTGGACATCAGCACGGCGATGACGCCGAGCGACGACAGGATGCGGCCGAGCCCCAGCCTGAAGATGCCGTACGAGAGCGCCGCCACCGCGCCGAAGAGGATCCCGTTCAGCAGCGAGAGCCGCTGCCACGACACGCCCGTCAGCTTCCACGTCAAGCCGACGGTCAGCTCCAGATACCGGCACGTGCGCTGAAAGGCGTCGAGCGCGACCGGTTCCGATCGCTCCGGAAGCGCCCCACAGTCGACGGCGTCTCGCTGCTCGTCCAGGAACGGCGCCAGGACCGCGGCCGTGCGGGCATCGGGGCTCGTCAGCCCGCGGCCGCACGCAAACAGCACCGCGGGACCGAACTCCGACTGATAGAACGACGGCCGGCCGCCCGCGCCGGTGAACGCGCGGACGTTCGACACGCCCAGCCAGCTCCCCACACAGAGGATCACCGCGGCGATTGCCGCGTCCGGCAGGGCGAGCTCTTCCCTGCGACCGAGGCGGCGCAACGCCGCCGGCGCGACGGCGCTCAGGAGGACAACACCCCGTCGAGCACGCGCGCGATCCGATCCGCGGTCCGGCCGTCCCAGAGGGGCGGCCGACGCGGGTGGCCGTTGCTCGAGAGCGCGCGTCGATAGCCGGCCAGAATGTCGGCCGTCCGCGTGCCGACGACCTGATTGGTGCCGTCGGTCACCGTGATCGGCCGCTCGGTGTTCTCGCGCAGCGTGAGACACGGGATCCCGAGCGCAGTCGATTCCTCCTGCAGTCCACCCGAATCGGTCAGGATGATCCGGGCGTGCGCCGTCAGGCTGAGGAAGTCGATGTAGCCGAGCGGCTCGGTCAGCAGCAGACCCGGCGGCAGTGCCACGCCGAACGAAGCGAGGCGCTGGCGCGTGCGCGGGTGCACGGGAAACACGATCGGCATCTCCTCGGCAATCGCCGCGATCGCGAGCAGGATCCGCCTGAACGTCTCCTCGGTGTCGACGTTCGACGGGCGATGGAGCGTCAGCACGGCGTACGAACGCGCGGTGACGGGAATGCGATCGGCGACGCGATCGAGCGCCGCGGCCGGCAGATGCCGGAACAGCGAGTCGATCATGATGTTGCCGACAAGGTGAATCTTGGCCGGCGCCTCGCCCTCGGCGAGGAGGTTGTCGACCGCGTCCTGCGACGGCGCCAGCAGGACGTCCGACAGGCGGTCGGTCACGAGCCGGTTCACTTCCTCGGGCATCGTGCGATCCCGGCTGCGCAGCCCCGCCTCGACGTGGGCGACCGGGATGAGCAGCTTCGCGGCGACGAGCGACGCCGCCAGCGTGGAGTTGACGTCGCCGACGACCACGACGAGATCGGGACGCTCGGCATCACAGACCTTCTCGAACTCGGTCATGACCCGTGCGGTCTGCACGGCGTGCGACGCCGACCCGATCCCGAGGTCGTAGTCCGGCGTCGGCAGGCCGAGATCGCGGACGAAGGCGCGCGCCATCATGTCGTCGTAATGTTGCCCGGTGTTGACGAGCACCTGGCGGACGGGCGATCCCCGCAGCGCCTCCATGAGCGGCGCGATCTTCATGTAATTCGGCCTGGCGCCGATCACGTGGACGATCGTTTTCATCTGATGGACGCGATGTGCTGATACTGCGGCTGCGCGCGCCAGTCGGGCGGCAGTATCGCCGAAAGGAGCAGTGCGAACCGGCTGCCCCGGTCACCGACGTCCACGAGCGCGATGCGCGAACGGCATGCCGGCGACCGATCCGACAGATCGACGCCGATGAAACCCGAGTAGATCGGCTCGAAGACGCGAGC
>Ga0209474_10001554_pt1 | contig 22087 bp, 19 predicted proteins | sample GraSoiAngelo_145_FD_185902 | JGI IMG/M metagenome (GOLD analysis project Ga0209474, IMG submission 185902) | Grasslands soil microbial communities from the Angelo Coastal Reserve, California, USA - 14_1009_05_20cm (SPAdes) (version 2) | ecosystem: Environmental > Terrestrial > Soil > Grasslands... | reverse complement strand
CGATGGCCAGCATTCCCTCGCTACCGACCACTGCGCCGATCAGGTCGTACCCGGGCGTGTCGAGCACGGGTCCGCCGATGTCCAGGACTGTTCCATCGACGAGCACGACGCGCGCGCCGAGGACGTGATTCACGGTGAACCCGTACTTGAGGCAATGCGCCCCGCCGGAGTTCTCCGCGAGATTGCCGCCGATGCTGCAGACGCTCTGCGAGGATGGATCGGGCGCGTAGTAGTAGCCGTGCGGCGCCAGCTTGCGGCTGACCTCGAGGTTGATGACGCCCGGCTCGACGCGCATCCAGCAGTTCTCGAGGTCGACCTCGAGAATGCGCTTCATGCGCGAGAGTCCGACGAGAACGCCTTCCGGAACGGGCAGCGCACCGCCCGACAGCCCGGTTCCCGAGCCACGGGGCACTACAGGCAAGCGGTGCGAATGCGCGATCTTCATCACCTCGACGACTTCTTCCGTCGTCGCGGGCAGCACCACCACACCAGGAATCGAGCGGAAGCTCGTCAACCCGTCGCATTCGTAGACGCGCAACTCTTCCGCTGCGGTGATGCAGTTTCGCTCGCCGACTGCTGCCCGGAACGCGCGGATGGCGTCCTGCGGAATCATGGGCCTTGAATAACGACCACAACTGCTCCGTCGCGACAAGTGTACAGGGACGTCGCATCGCGCTTTGCGACGAACGGCCGCTGGAATAGAGTGCCGCGCCTACCACCCGCAGGGAGGGCTCATGGACGAGCGAAAGCAGAGAAAGCTGGGCCGCCGGCGCGTATTGAAGGGACTTGCTGCCGGCACCGCCGCGGCTGCCGTTCCCACCATCCTTTTGCGCAAAGCCTCCGCGCAACAGGAGCGGACGCTCCGCATCGTGCAGTGGAAGCACTTCGTTCCCGATTACGACCGCTGGTTCACGGGATTCGCGCAGCAATTCGGCGAAAAGAACAAGTGCACCGTAAACGTCGACTACGTCGCGACTCCCGACCTTCCCACCGCGATCGCAGCCGACATCTCGCGCGGCGGCGGGCACGACGTGTTCCACCTGAACGGCGTCGGCGCGTGGCTCTACGACCAGGTGCTCGTCGATGTGTCTGACGTCGCGACTCGGCTCGAGAAGGAGTACGGGCCCTGGATCAAGGAATCGGAGTCCATCGGCAAGGTACGCGGAAAGTGGCTTGCGATCCCGTCCTGGTACATCTCGTATCCTCTCATCATCAATACCGGCTATTTCAAGGAAGCCGGCGAGACCTATACCGACAAGACGAGCTGGCAGGACCTCATCAAAATCGGTGCGAAGCTGAAGAAAGCCGGGCATCCGTTCGGCATTCCCGTTTCCAACACCCCCGACGCGAATGACGACCTCCTTCCCTGGATGTGGGCGTTCGACGCGCTGACGTTCGACAAGGACGGCAAGGTCTCCTTCAAGCGCAAGGAGATCGTCGAATGGCTCCGCCACGCCAAGGAGTTCTACGATCAGACGATGACCGAAGAGGTGCTGGGCTGGGACGACAGCTCGAACAACCGGTTCATCGCGTCCGGCAAGGGGGCGATGATCTGCAACCCGATCAGCGCGTACCGGACGGCGGCGAAGGACAATCCGGAGACGTTCAAGAACCTCATCATCGTGAAGACGCCGCTCGGACCGAAGGGCCGCTTCAATGGCGCGCGCACCATGAGCTACGGCCTCTATGCGATGGACGGTCCCGACTTCCTCAAAGGATTCGAGGCGTCGACGGGCTACAACCACCCGTTCCTCCGTGCGTTCCTGAAGAAGCCGATGCCCGTCATCGGCAACGAGCCCAAGCTGCAGCTCCTCCAGGATTTCCAGGAGGACGTCCACTTCATCGGCTATCCCGGCCCGATGACGAAGACGGCGACCAGCATGTACGCGAAGTTCATCATGCCGACGATGCTCGCCGAGGTTTGCAAGGGGAAGAACCCGCGCCAGGCGATGGAAGAGGCCGAGCAGAAGCTCAGGGGAGTGTGAAGCAGGATCATGGCGGAGGTTCTCCTCGAGCGGGTGGAGAAGAGGTTCGGGGAGACCCGGGCCGTGGCCGGCATCGACCTGACGGTGCGCGACCAGGAGTTCGTCATCCTGGTCGGCCCGAGCGGATGCGGAAAGACGACCACGTTACGGATGATCGCCGGCCTGGAAGACGTCACGGCCGGCGACATCCGCATCGGCGGCAAATCGATCGTGCACCTGCCGCCGCGCGATCGCGACATCGCCATGGTGTTCCAGAGCTACGCGCTCTATCCGCACATGGACGTCTACCGGAACATGGCGTTCTCGCTGCGGCTCCGCGGGCTGCCCAAGAAGGACATCGACCACCGCGTGCGCGAGGTCGCCGAGATTCTCGGGCTCACTCCGCAGCTCAAGCGCAAGCCGAGACAATTGTCCGGCGGGCAGCGTCAGCGCGTTGCCGTCGGAGCAGCGCTTTGCCGGCAGGCGGGCGTGCTGCTCTTCGACGAGCCTCTTTCCAACCTCGACGCCAAGCTGCGCGTGCACATGCGCACCGAGCTCAAGCGCCTGCACCAGCACGTCCGCACCACCAGCGTATACGTGACGCACGACCAGGTAGAAGCGATGACCATGGGCGATCGCATTGTCATCATGAACGGCGGCAAGATCATGCAGATCGCCAGCCCGTTGGAGGCGTACGACAGGCCCGCCAACCGCTTCGTCGCGGGTTTCATCGGAACGCCGCCAATGAACTTCTTCGAAGGAGAACTGCGCGACGGAGGAATTCGGCTCGCCGGCGACCTACGTTTCCAGCTGCCGCGGCCCATCCCCGAGGAGCCGGGCAAGCGCGTCATCTTCGGCATCCGGCCGGAGCACATCGCGGTGCAGAACGGAAGGCCGAAGGCGGCCGCCGTCCCGGCAGTCATCGAAGTCGTCGAGCCGCTCGGCCACGACGTGGTGGCGACCGCGCGTTGCGCCGCGGGGACGTTCCAGCTCAACGCGGAGATCCATGCGGGGCTCAAGCCGCAGCAGAACCTCGATCTCTGGTTCGATCTGTCGCGCGCTTATATCTTCGACAAGGAAACGGAGTGCGCCCTCTAGCCGCAACCCGGCCGCGCATCGAGGAAGAGCCCGTCGCGGTGAAGCAGGCGGGCCGCATCCCGCTGCTCGAGCGCGAAGCGCCCCTCGGTTACCTGCTGGTGCTTCCCGCCGTGCTGTACCTCGGCGTCTTCATCGCCTACCCGTTCGTGATGTCGATCGGGCTGAGCTTTCTGGACGCGCAGGCGGGCAGCGAGAAGTGGAAGTACATCGGCTGGGACAATTACTCCAAGGTCGACGCGTACCAGATCCTCGCGAACAAATTCAAAATCGCGACGTTTGAGAACGAGCAGCAGGCGCGCGAGTTCGCCGACAAGCGCAAGGAGGGAACCGTCACCACGGAACCTTCCGGTCAGCGCTTCAAGGCGGTGCTGCACGTCGGCGGCAAGGACGTTCCACTGCTGGAGATGGACAGCGACAGCGACGCCTCGTTCAGCGCAACGACGGTCCTGCAGGACCTCGACTGGGTCGTCGAGGGACACGGGAAGAAATGGGAGGTGATCGCGCAGACCCGCGACATCCCCATCACGCTCGGCGAATTCAGCGACCGGTCCAAGATGAAGGAGGAGCTCAAGCACGACCTCCTGGTCGAGGCCGACACAAAAGTGATCACCAAGGGAACGGGAGTCTTGCAGGATCCCAACTTCCCGCTCGCGCTGAAGAACACGTTCAAGTACACGTTCTTTACCGAAATCATCAAGATGTTGATCGGCGTGCCGTGCGCGCTGCTGCTGAACCGGAAATTCGCCGGCCGGCGCCTTTTGCGCGGCTTGCTCGTGATCCCGTGGGTGATCCCGATCGCGATGAGCGCGCAGGCATGGCTGTGGATCCTCGACTCGACCTACAGCGTGATCAACTGGACGCTGACCCACCTGCACATCCTGGGGTCCGGCCACCTGATCAATTTCCGCGGCGACAAGGATTACGCGATGGGCTCGGTCATCGCGGTGAACATCTGGCGGGGTTTCCCGTTCACGGCCATCATCATCCTCGCCGGACTGACCGCCATCCCCGACGAGATCATCGAACGCGCGCGGCTCGACGGCGCCAATGCGTTCCAGCGGTTCTTCCACATCATCGCGCCAATGGTGCGACCCATCCTGATGGTGAGCCTGCTGTTCTCGGTGATCTTCAGCTTCACGGACTTCAACACCATCTGGATCATCACCAAAGGCGGTCCGTACGACCAGACGCAGGTGCTGGCGACGTACGCGTACCAGTTGGGCATCAACGCGGGCTATCTCGGCAAGGGCGCGGCGATCTCGCTCTTCATGTTCCCCATCATGGCGGTGATGGTCTTCGCCATGCTCCAGTTCCTGCGCCGGGAGAACATGTGAAGCTCTGGCGCCACGTGCGCCCGCACGTCATGTCTTGGGCCGGGCTCGTGCCGTTCCTCGCGTTCGCGCTCTTCCCCTTCTATTGGGCGATCATCACGTCCTTCAAGGCCGACGCGAACCTGTACGACCTGCACCGCGAGCCGTTCTGGTTTTCCAAGACGGACGGGCTGACGAATCAGCCGTACCACAAGGACATCATCGTCCCCGCTTCGTACCGCGACGGTACCGTCAAGTGGCGGATCGACGTAAGCGCGCACACGACGCGCTCCGACAGCGAACAGAATCCGGAGCCCATCGCCATCATCGGCGACCAGACCGTCTACAGCCCCGTCGACGGGACGCTGGCGAAGATCGAGATCCCCACCGGCCAGACGGCCCATCCGAACGACGTCATCGGCAGCATCCAGGTAGTGCCGAACTCCTGGCTGTGCGATTCGTTCCTCTCGCTGTGCACGACGCTGACGCACTACAAGTTCCTCGCGTCCACTCCGTTCTACGCATGGATGCGCAATTCGCTGGTCGCGGGAGCGGTCGTCGTCCTCATCACGGTGCTCATCGCAGTCCCGGCGGCATACGCGCTGGCGCGGCTGCGCTTCCGCGGCAACCGCACTCTCGGCATAGGTATCTTCCTGACGTATCTCATCCCGCCGACCATCCTCTTCATCCCGTTCTCGCAGTTCGTCGGCAGCCTGCACATCGCGGACAAGATCTGGTCGCTCATCCTGAGCTATCCGACCTTTACGATCCCCTTCTGTACCTGGCTGTTGATGGGTTTCTTCCGCAGCGTCCCGCGCGAAATCGAGGAGCGCGCGCTGCTCGACGGCGCGACGCGCCTGCAGATGCTGCGGCTGGTCGTGATTCCCGTCGTGCTGCCCGGAATCATCACGGCCGCGATCTTCGCGTTCACGCTCTCCTTCCAGGAATACGTGTACGCGCTCACCTTCATCAGCTCGACCGTGAACCGCACGCTCCCGGTGGGAATCAGCGTCGAGATGGTCCGCGGCGACGTGTACTTCTGGGGACCGCTGATGGCTTCCGCGGTCATCGGTTCGATACCCGTCGTGATCGTCTACGCTTTGTCGCTCGACTGGTTCATCTCCGGCATGACGACCGGAGCGGTGAAGTAGGCGCCCATGAAATGGCTCGTCGGGATCGACCTGCGCGGCACCTGCGCCGGAGCGGTCCGCTTCGCCAGGTGGCTGCGCGGCACGACGCGCACGCGGCCGCCCGACGATGTCGTCGCCGTCCATGCGCTCGAGGAGCAGCACCTGCTCACGGTGCTCCGCTACCACCATCTCTCCGAAGTCATCGACGGAGCACGGTCGGCAGCACGCGCGTTGATCGACACCGCTCAGGCGGGCGACGCGATCCGTGTCCTGGACGTCGTCCAGGGCACCGAGCCGGACGAGGTGCTCGAAGCGGCCGCAGCGACGCACGGCGCTTCCGGCATCTTGATCGGCCGCGCAGCGCGGAGCGAGAGCGCCGCGCTCGTACGCCTCGGGCGCGTGGCCCGGCGGATGGTCCGCTCGACCACGGCGCCTGTCGTCGTCGTGCCGCCGGATTGGGATCCCGGAGTATCGCGCGACGGACCCGTCGTGGCACTCACAAATCTCGGCGCGGAATCGCTGGACGCGTACCACTTCGCGGCCGGCCTGGCGGCTCGCCTCGGCGCCGACCTCGCGCTCGTGCACGTCGCGCCAGTCCCGGAGGATTTCGGCGCGCAGCACATCCCTTTCATCTCGATCGAGAAGCTGCGCCAGGACTATCGAATCGACGCCGAGAAGGCGCTCTCCCGATGGATCGCCACGAACGGGATCGAAGCGTCGCGTTCGGCCGTCCTGCAAGGGCGCGTCGTGGAGAGTGCCATCGCGTTCGGCGAGGAGCAGCGCTCGCCGCTTCTCGTGTGCGGATCGCGCGGCCTTTCGGCGATCGAGCGGGCATTGCTCGCGAGCACCGCGGCGGAGCTGGCGGCCCTCGCAACCGTGCCTGTCGGAGTCGTGCCCGCCGTCACAGGAAGAACACCCACGTCATGATGGCGAACAGCGGGAGCAGGATCGCGCCGCTGTACGCCATGTAGCCGAAGAAGCCGGGCATCCGTACTCCGCCCTGCTCCGCGATCGCCTTGACCATGAAGTTTGGGCCGTTACCGATGTACGTGTTCGCGCCCATCAGCACCGACCCCATCGACACGGCGGCAAGAAGCTCGGCGCCCACGTCGGTCGCAAGCAGATGCCCGAGATAGGATGCATCGACGCCAAGGCGGCCGCTCGCCGCCGAAGCGAAAGTCAGGTAGGTCGGCGCATTGTCGAGAAACGACGAGAGCGCCCCGCTCGCCCAGAAGAACTGCCACGGGCGATCGAGCCGCAGCTCGCCGCCGCGCGCGTTGAGGATCGCCAGCGCGGGAATCATGGTGGCGAAAATGCCCGCGAAGAGCGCCGCGACCTCGGCGATCGGATACCAGGTGAAGCCGTTCTCCTGGCGGAGGTGCTTCGGCGTCGTGACGAGCGACAGCACGAGCATGGCGCCGAGCCCGGCATCCTGCACGCTCCAGTGCAGACCCAGCTTTCCCGAGGCGAGCAGGACGCCCATGATTCCGGCGAGGAAGATGACGTTCTGCTTCCCGGCGATGCTGATTGGCACCTGGTGCTCGACGGCGACCCGATCGAGGTTCGGGTGCTCCACGTCCTCGCGCCGGAAGACGATCGTGTCGATCGCGTAGAACAGCAGGAGCAGACTGCCGTTCGCGAGGATCCAGGCGGGCCACAGCCGCAGCGTCCACGTGAACGGCACGCCGCGCAGGAACCCGAGAAACAGCGGCGGATCGCCCATCGGTGTCAGCAGGCCCCCGGCGTTCGCGACGATGAAGATGAAGAAGACGAAGACGTGAGCCTTGCGCTGGCGTACCGAGGTGGCGCGCAACAACGGCCGGACCAGCACCATGGCGGCGCCGGTCGTGCCGATGAGGGACGCAAGCACCGCTCCGACACCGATGAGGACCCCGTTCACTCCGGGCGTTCCGGCGAGCGTTCCGCGAATGACGATGCCGCCAGCGATGACGAACAGCGCCCCTAGCAAGAGGATGAACGCGACGTATTCGCCCGCGGTGTGCATGACCAGCGGCAGATCGAGCTTGCCCGTCCAGATCGCGACGGGAGCTCCGAGCACTGCGCTCAAGAGCAGCTTGTTGCGGTTGTGTTCCCAGAACGCCGGCGCGACGAGCGGCAGCACCGCGATCGCGAGCAGCATCAGGGCGAATGGAACGACGCTCCACAGCGGCAGCAGGTGCCCGAGCGTCTGCGTCGGCGCGCTCGCGGCGGCGGCGAGCGCGACGGTCACAGGCCGAGGTACGCGCTGCGGATCGCCGGGTCCGCCAGGAGATCGGACGACGATCCGGAAAGCTTCACCGTGCCCGTCTCGATGACATAGCCGCGCTGCGCGATCTCGAGCGCCTTTTGCAGGTTCTGCTCGACGAGCAGGACGGTCAGCCCCTGCTCGTGCAAGGTGCGCACGATCTGGAACGTCTGGTCGACGAGGATGGGGGCGAGGCCGAGGCTCGGTTCGTCGAGCATCAAGAGCCGCGGCTCGCTCATGAGCGCCCGCCCGATCGCGCACATCTGCTGCTCGCCGCCCGAGAGACTGCCCGCGAGTTGCGCATGGCGTTCACGCAGACGCGGGAACGTGGAGAAGACGCGTTCGAGGTTCTGCTTCATGCGGCCGCGTGCCGATTTCGTGTACGAACCCAGCTCGAGGTTCTCGCGCACGGTCAACTGCGGCCACAGCTCGCGTCCTTCCGGAACGAGCGCGATGCCCAGCTCGGCGCGTCTGCTCGCCGGAACCTTGAGCAGCGATTCACCGCGAAACGTGATGTCGCCGCCGCGCGGGGGGCGCAGGCCCGAGATGGCGCGCAGAGTCGTCGTCTTCCCCGCCCCATTCGACCCGAGCAGCGTCACGATTTCACCTTCGTCGACGCGCAGCGAGACTCCGAAGAGGACCTGGACGTCGCCGTATGCCAGCGAGAGATCGCGCACCTCGAGCAGCGCCCCGTTCTTCATGCGCCGCCTCCTGGTCCCTTGCCGCCGCGCGAAGGAGGACTCGCCGCCGGCGTCGGATGCGATGGCGGCGTTGGGTGCGACGCCGGACCCGAACCGCTTGCGGGAGTCGGCGCGGTCCCGGTGCCAGGCTGCACCCGCGCCGCGGCGGAAGCGGACTCGCCGAGGTATGCCGCGACCACGCGCGGGTCGCTCACGACCTGCTGCGGCTTGCCCTCGGCGATCTTCTTGCCCGCGTCGAGCACGACGACGCGATCCGAGAGGCGCATCACGGCGGGCATGACGTGCTCGATGAGGATGATGGAGAGGCCGCGTTTCTCACGCACCGACCGGATCAGGTCGGCCATCTGCACCGCCTCGGCGGGGTTCACGCCCGCGATGACTTCGTCGAGCAGAAGGACGCGCGGCTCGGTGGCAAGCGCGCGCGCCAGCTCGAGCCGCTTGCGCCCGGCGAGCGTCAGTCCGCCCGGAAGTTGCGGCGCGCGGTCGCGCAGCCCGCAGAACTCGAGGATCTCCAAAGCGCGCTCGCGAGCGCCGCGAGGACGCGCCTTTCCATAGATCGCTCCAACCATCACGTTCTCGAGCACGGTGAGATTCTGGAACGGCCGGACGATCTGGTGCGTGCGCACGACACCTGCGCGCACCGCACGCCGCGCCGAAGCCCCGCTGATCACCTGACTCTCGAGGACGACCTTCCCTGAAGTCGGCGGGATCGAGCCCGCGATCATGCTGAACAACGTCGTCTTGCCTGCGCCGTTCGGACCGATGACACCGAGGATCTCTCCTTCTTCCAGCTCGAGGTCGACAGCGTCGACAGCCTTGAGGCCGCCGAACCTTTTCGAAAGGGACTCGGTGCGCAGGATGCTCATCCGCCGCCTCCCTCGCGCACCTCCGGCGACGCCGCCGCGCCGCCGACGGCCGCCTTCATCTCGAGCTTCGCCTCCGTGTCGGGACGAAGCAGATGCAGACGGCGCGCGATGCGGTACGCGAGCCCGACCATGCCCAGCGGCTCGAAGAGGATGACGACGATGAGCAGCACGCCGTAGATGCCGAGGTACAGCTGGGGATACGAAGCGATGAGGTACTGACGCAGGATGACGAAGATGACGGCGCCCAGCGCGGGCCCGATGATCGTCCCGACGCCGCCGATCACCGCCATGAGCACGAACGAGATGCTCCGGTCGAAGCCGAACATGTCACCGGGCTCGATGTAGCTCTGATAGCTGGCGTAGAACGCGCCCGTCAGTCCCACGGTGAACCCGGACAGGAGCAGCACGACGTCCTGCATCAGCGTGGGCGAGATGCCGACGTCGCCTGCGGCGTCGACGTCGCTCTTGATCGCGAGCAGCCCGAGGCCGAATGTCGATTTGCGCAACGCATACGACGCGCCGATGACGAGCGCGAGCAGCGCGAGGCCCCAGTAGTAGAGCTCGCTCTTCAGCCCGGGAACGATCCGCAGCGACAGCCCCGACGAGCCGCCGGTGAGGTCCTCCCAGTAGGTCATCACCAGGCGCGTCGCCTCGCCGACTCCGATTGTCGCGATGGAGAAGTACGGGCCGCGCAGGCGCAGCGTCGGGTGGCCCCATAGGAGCGCGTACAGCGCGGCGACGACCCCGCCGACGATCCACGCCGACCAGAACGGCACGTGGACGGCGAGCAGCAGCCGCGCGGAGATGAAGCCGCCGATCCCGAACATGGCGGAATGCCCGAAGCTGACCTGGCCGAGATACCCGCCCATCCAGTTCCACGCGAGAGCGGCGGCGACGAACAGCATCGTCTCGGTGACCTGGTTGCGCGTGTACACGGACCAGCCGAACAGGGACGGCAACACCGCTCCGATCGCGAGGGCGACGACCAGCGCCGCGAGCGCCGAGCGGGACACCCAGTGAGGCAAGAGCTTCACCCGAGCACGCGCTGGCCGAAGAGGCCGCCGGGCCTGATCACGAGCACGAGGACGAGGAGCACGAATCCGACCGCGCCCGTCAGGTACGCGGGAAGCGCGAGGATGGCGAACACCTCCACCAGCGCGAGGATGAGCGAGGCCGCGGCCGTTCCCACGACGCTGCCCAGTCCCCCGAGAACGACGATGACGAACGACTTGAGCAGATCGCTCGATCCGTACGACGGATTGAAGGAGAAGAGCATCGCGCCGAGAAGCCCCGCGAGACCGGCGAGCGCGGTTCCGATTGCGAAGGTGAGCGCGTAGATGCGCTCCACGTCGACGCCGACCAGCGTGCAGCTATCCGCGTTTTGCGCCACGGCTCGAATCGCCTTGCCCGTGAACGTGCGCGTCAGGAACAGGTGCAGCGCGATGAGCATCAGCACGGCGATCACGAACACGGCTACGCGGTTGACGGAGAGCGCGAGACCGAACGCGACGATGGAGCGGGTGGAGTATTCCGTGCGGATGGTCTGGTCGTTTCCCGTGAAGAGCAGGTACGCCACGTTGCGCAGCACGAGCCACACGCCGAACAACAGGAGCAGCGACTGCACTCCGCCTGCCGCGCCACGCGGCAGGTGACGCACGAGGACCCGATACACCAAGATGCCGAGCAGGAACGAAAACACCATCACGATCGGGATCGACAGATACGGATCGATTCCGAGCCGCTCGTGCATCACCCAGCCGAGATATGCCCCGGCCATGATCACGCCGCCGTGGTTCAGGTTCACGATGCGCAGCACGCCGTAGATGATTCCGAGGCCGTACGCCATCGTCGCGTACAGCCCGGCGAGCAGCACCGCGGCGACGACCAGCTCGGTGAACCGTTCCATGGCGCGCCTATTTGGCGCAGTTCGGGTTTGGCGCGACGCCCTTCCCTGTCGCCGACTCGGCGGGCGCGATGATGGGCGCGCTGCCGTCCGGCTGGTTCTGCTGCACGACGAATGGCGCGTGCGACTGCTGCCCGAACTCGGACGGGAACGTCAGCTCGCCCCCGGGGAGGATGGACGGGATCTTCATCGCGACGAGCTTGGCGCGTACCTTGTCCTTGTCGAGCGAGGCCGCCTGCTCGATGGCGGTGAACAGAGCGCGCGCCGTCTCGTAGCCGAGCGCCTGGTACCACTCGGGCTCGTGTCCGTACTTCTTCTTGAACCCGTCGACGAATTCGCCGGCCATCTTGTTCTTGTGCGCGAGCAGCGGGCTCCACCACACGGCGCTGAGGATGTACTCGACGTTCTTCTTGCCTAGGGCTTCCGCCGCCTGCTTCTCGCTGCCGCGCGCGCCGTAGCTCAACACCTTCTGGCACATGCCCGACGTCACGTATTGGCGGTGCATGGTGATGTAGTCGGGCAGGTGCGCGTCGGCGAGGAACATGTCGACGTTCGCCGCCTTCACCTTCCCCAGCAGCGCGCTGAAGTCCTTGCCGTTCAGCTCGAACGACTCGTCAACCACGACGTCGTAACCGCCGCCGCTCTTCTTCGCGAAGTCGCTCACTCCGCGGCGGAAATCCTTGCCGTGGGAGGTGTTCTCCCAGAGCAGCGCGATCTTCGAGGGCTTGGGCAGCTTGCCCGCCTTCTGCTGCTCGTCGATCCACTTCATCATCGACTCGGCGAGCAGCTCGACGGGCGCGAGCAATCCGAACACCCATTTGTACCCGCGCTTGTAGATGGCGCTCGCCGCGCCGCCGCCGTTCACGTAGAGCATCTGGTTCTGCTCCGCAGCCGCGCTCTGCGCCTCCACCAGGTTGGTCGCGTAGGTGCCGAGCAGGAAGTTGACCTTCTCGCTGTTGATCAGCCGATCGGCGAGATTGACGGCCGTCGCCTGCGTGCTCGTGTCATCGAGCAGGAGCAACTCGACCTTCATGGTCTTGTCGCCGACCTTCACACCGCCCTTCTTGTTCTGCAGCTCGAACGCGTAGTCGTAGCCTTCCTTGTAGAAGCCGCCGATGCGCGCCTCCGCGCCCGTGAGCGGAAGCGTCGCGCCGATGCGGATGGTCCCTTGCGATCCTCCCCCCTGGGCATGCGCGGGCGCCCCCGCGACTCCGGCGAAAAGCGCGAACGCCGCAGCGGCTATGATCCTCGGTGTGGTCGGGTCCATGGCGCGGCACCTAGACACGGTCATTTGCAAAAATCAATCCCCGCGATTGACCGCTTTCCAAACGCAACTTCGCACTCGGGACGACCGCCGCTTGACAGACATTCGTCTCGGCCCGTAGTGTCGCGCCGCGTGATCGTTTTTTCCAGCTGCGGCAAACACTGAATCACAGGGCTTGCGCCGATAGAAGGCGCGCCAGATTCCGGGAGGACAGGATGAGTGGTGCCATGGAAGCCGCCCCGGTTGCTGCGGTCGACAGGCGCGTCGATGCGGCGGAAGAGCGACGCGTCATCATCGCATCCTCCGTCGGCACCGTGTTCGAGTGGTACGATTTCTATCTCTACGCGATTCTCGCAAACTTCTTCGCGGGATTGTTCTTTCCGCCGGGGAACGTCACCTTCCAGCTGCTGGGCGCTTTCGGCGCCTACGCCGCCGGCTTCCTGGTGCGCCCCTTCGGCGCTTTGATCTTCGGCCGCATCGGCGATCTGGTCGGACGCAAATACACGTTCCTCATCACGATCACGGTCATGGGACTTGCCACCGTGCTCGTCGGCTTCTTGCCTACCTACAACACGATCGGGGCCGCTGCTCCGCTGATCCTGCTCGGCCTGCGCCTGGCGCAGGGCCTCGCGCTGGGAGGCGAGTACGGCGGCGCGGCGACCTACGTGGCCGAGCACGCGTCGGATTCGCAGCGCGGCCGCGCGACGAGCTGGATCCAGACCACGGCGACGGTAGGCATGTTCGCCGCCCTGCTGGTGATCGGCATCGTGCGCCTCTCCCAGAGCCCCGCCACTTTCTCTACGTGGGGCTGGCGCATCGCGTTCTGGTTCTCGATCCCGCTGCTCGTCATCTCGATCTACATCCGGCTCAAGCTGAACGAGTCGCCGCTCTTCCAGCGGATGAAGGCGCAAGGCAAGCGCTCCAAATCGCCGCTCAAGGACAGCTTCCTCAAATATCCCAACAACAAATACGTGTTCCTGGCGCTGTTCGGAGCCACGGCCGGACAAGGCGTGGTCTGGTATACGGGCCAGTTCTACGCGCTGTTCTTTTTGCAGATCTACCTGAAGCTCGACTTCATCCCCACGTACGCGCTGATCGGCCTTTCGCTTTTGATCGGGACGCCGTTCTTCATCGTGTTCGGTGCGCTGTCGGATCGCATCGGGCGCAAGAAGATCATCCTCGCAGGATGCCTCATCGCCGCGGTGACGTACTTCCCGCTGTTCAAAGGTTTGACCCACTACGTCAACCCGGCGCTGGAGCGGTTCCGGGAGACGGTCCCAATCACCGTCGCGGCGAACCCGGCCGAGTGCAACTTCCACATCTTCGTGGGACCCTGGACGAAGCAGACGGCGTGCGATCGCGCGCGATCATTCGTCACCAGTTCGGGGCTGAACTTCAGGGCGGTGGATGCTCCTCCGGGTGAGAGCGTGGTCACCCGGATCGGCGGTACGGAAATCCGCGGTTGGGATCCAGTGAAGACGCCCCCAATGGCAACCGCCGCGCTGAAAGCGGCCGGCTATCCTGGGAAGGCCGACACGAGCAAGGTCAACTGGGTGATGACCGAGATCATTCTCGTCATCATGGTCATCTACGTGACCATGGTGTACGGCCCGATCGCGGCGTTCCTCGTCGAGCTGTTCCCGACGCGCATCCGGTACACGTCGATGTCGTTGCCGTACCACATCGGCAACGGTTGGTTCGGCGGAATGCTGCCGCTCCTCGCCACGGCCATCGTCGCGAACAACGGCAGCATCTACAGCGGCCTGTGGTACCCGATCATCGTGGCGCTGATGTCCCTCGTGGTCGGCGGCATTTTCCTGCACGAGACGCGTCACCTGCGCCTCGACGACGAAGCACCCATCGCTACCGCCGCCGCCGCCGGCGCGCGCGTGTAGCCTTCGCACTCGTGGAGCCGGCCGGACCCGCGTCGGTCCGGCCGGCTCTCTGCTTCGGCGGCGCTCGACTCTTCCGGTCCACCGGGCGTTGTGCGATGCATCGCACCGTGCCGGAGTTCCTGCAGGTCGGTCCACATCGACTCGAGTGCGCGTGGGCCGGCGGACGCGGTCCGCAAGCAATCGTGCTGCTGCACGAGGGTCTTGGCTGCGTCGGATTGTGGCGCGACTTCCCCGAGCGCGTGTCGGAAGCGTGCGGGTTACCCGCGTTCGCCTACAGCCGCTCGAACTATGGCGCGTCGTCGCCTTCGGCGGCTCTGCCGCGCCCGGTCCGGTACATGCACGACGAGGCGCTGCTTCTCCCCGAAGTGCTGCGCGCCGCCGCGATCGCCGATCCCATTCTCTTCGGGCACAGCGACGGAGCGTCGATCGCGATCCTCCACGCCGCGGCACTGCCGGTGCGCGGGCTCATCCTGGAAGCGCCCCACGTATTCGCCGAGGAGCTGTCGCTGCGCAGCATCGCGAAGGCGCGCGAGGCATACGAGCGCGGCGATCTTCGCGCACGGCTCGCGCGCTGGCACGAGCACGTCGATGCCGCATTCTGGGGCTGGAACGGACCGTGGCTGCACCCCGGCTTTCGCGGCTGGAACCTCACGGGTTGCCTGCCGTCTATCCGCGCTCCAACGCTGCTCATCCAAGGCGAAGCGGACGAATACGGCACGCTCGCGCAGATCGATGCGATCGTCCGTGGCTTGCCTCGCCGCCCAGAAACGCTCGTGTTGCCGGGAGTCGGCCACGCTCCGCACAAGGATCGTGAAGCGGACGTGTTGGACGCGGCGGCGCGGTTCGTGAAAAGCGTGCGCTGACTCCCAAGCTCTGCGACGTGGCGAGCGCTCCACCGGCGAAACCGGGCGGCGCTGCGGGCGTCAAAAACACGTGCCCAAAAGTATGGTCGTTCTTCTCCTCGCTGTCGCGTGTGGCAGCGGCGGTCTGGAACCCTCGTCGGTGGTCGTATCACCTCCGGCACCGAGCGGTGGTTCACCCGGCATCGCTCCAGATGCGGGCAGTGGGCCGCCTTCTCCCTCGCCAGCACCACCTGCGACGGATCCGGCGCCACCCTCACCTGCTCCAGCACCGGTGCCGAGCGGCCCCACGCTCGCCGGATGCCCAATGTTCCCGCTGGACAACGACTGGAATCGCGACATTTCCGGAGCGCCGGTCGACGCGCGCTCGGATGCGATGCTGGCCGTCCTCGGGGCTTCGTGGCGCAACCTGCACGCGGATTTCGGCTCGCCGCCGGAGTACGGCATTCCGTACGTTGTCGTCTCCGGCGCGCAGCCGCGCGTCCCGATGTCTTTCCTGTACGTGGGCGAGAGCGATCCGGGTCCATACCCATTTCCGCCGGACATCCCCGTGCAGGGTGGTCCGGGCGCAACCGGCGATCGGCACGCCGTCACACTCGATCGCGACTCGTGCCTGCTCTACGAGACGTACGACACCCACTGGAATGGCAGCGGGTACTACGCGGTCGGGGGATCGGTATTCGATCTGCGGACCGGCAAGCTGCGCCCGGATAGCTGGACCAGCGCGACGGCCTCGGGGTTGCCCATCCTCGCGGGGCTCGCGCGGTACGACGAGGTCGTGGAGCGGGGCGAAGTCCGCCACGCACTGACGTTCACCGGCGCGCATGCGGCGCGAGCGTGGGTGCACCCGGCGACGCATTACGGCAACAGCGACGATCCGAATGCGCCGCCCATGGGCACCCGAGTCCGGCTCAAGGCGAGCTACGACTTGTCGCACTACACCGGAGCAGCGCGCACCATCCTCGTCGCGCTACAGCGGTACGGGATGTTCCTGGTCGACGAGGCGGGGGACGGTTTCGTCGGCATCTCCGGAGCGACGGATTCGCGCTGGAACGACCGCGACCTCGACCAGCTGAAATCCGTTCCCTTCAGTGCTTTCGAAGTCGTCCAGCTGCCTGCTGTGCACACGCAGTAGCGCTTCGGTCTACACTCGCCGCGTGCCCCGAGTCGAGCGCGCGAAACTCCAGAACGGCACTTTCCTCGTGCTGTTCGCCTTCGGTGCCTACCTCTTCTGGCAGACGCTGGAGCCGATCTGGATACCGGTGTTCCTGGGACTCACGATCGCCGTCGGCGTCTACCCCGTGCAGGAACGCCTGCTGCAGCGCCGGCACCTGGCGCGCCATCCCGGGATCGCCGCCGCGCTCCTGACGGGGGCAGTCATGACGGTGCTGGTCGGACTCCTCGCCTTCCTCTTGTTCGTCGTCGGATCTCGCGTCGTCGATCTGCTGAAGGGCGCCGCCGAGCGATACCAGCACGGCGGCACGACCGGGCTGCTGGGCGACGACATCATCGCGTTCCTGAATCGCTTCGGATTCGACACGGCGAGCATCCAGCGTCGCCTCGGCGAGCTGCTCCGCGATCTGGCCGCCACCCTGGGAAGGGGCGCGACGACGGTCATCACCGCCACGGTCGCGATCCTGTTCGTTTTCATCTTCACGGCGCTCACCAGCTACTACCTGTTGGTCGAAGGCCGCGAAGGCACGGCATGGTTGGTGGAAGTCGTGCCTCTTCCCGACGGGCAGGTCTGGGAATTGGTGCAGAACGTCCGCGACGTCACGCGAGCGATGCTCTTTGGCACCGGCATCACGGCCATCTACCAGGGCGTGGTCGCGTTCATCGGCTACTGGATCTTCGGCGTGGACAGTCCTCTGGTCTGGGCGGCGCTCACCGGTGTGGCGTCCATCCTGCCCGCTGTGGGAACGGCGCTCATTTGGGTGCCCGTGTCGCTGTTCGTGCTCTTCAACCACCACATCGCCGAAGGATTGGGGCTGATCCTCTGGGGAGCGCTGGTGATCGTGTTCGTGGCCGACTACATCCTGCGGCCGAAGCTGGTCGGCACGCGCATGCGCATGAACGACCTGCTCGTGTTCATCGCCATCTTCGGCGGCGTCGAGGCGTTCGGCATCCTGGGCGTCGTCGTCGGTCCGATTGCCGTGGCGCTCTTCCTATCGCTCGTGCGGATCTACCAGCGCGACTATCGGCCGGGCGGACCGCCGCGCACGCACGACATCACCGAGCCCGAAAAGGACGAGCTCCTGCAGAACGCTCCGTAGCGACCGTTGAGCGGTCGCTGCGATGCGCTTCTGAGCCGACGGAAACGCTACGTATTCAGCTCGCGTTCCTTGTGCCGTCCGCCGCGCGACCTGGCGTTCCCGCGCGCCATGAGGCCTTTCATCGCGTCGCGGCCCTTGTCCATCACCGCGGCGACTCCCCCCGCGATGATGTTGCCCGGCGGCTGGTCGGGCGCGCGCGGATGCGGCCGCGTCGGCGCGACCTTCTTCGCCGACCGGATCGCCTTCCCGAGCGCCTCGAGCTCCGGGCGCGGCATCAAGCGCCGGACGAACCGGAAGAGCGGCCCTTCTTCCTCCTTGACGTGGTGACGCACACTCTCGATCAGCACGGAGCACTTCGCCTCGAACCGCTCGTCGTCCTCGTCCAGCTTCTCGATCTCGGCGAGCAGCCACTTCGCGACGTGGTGCTCTTCCAACGCTTCGAGCACCTTCTCGTCCGCCTCCTCCAGCTCCTCCAGCTTCGCGGCCCGGCGAATGGCGGGATAGACGAGTTGCTCTTCGACCGCGGAGTGGATGGCCAACTCGCGCAGGAACTTGTCGGCGATCGCCTTGCTCGGGTTCTTCTCGAAGCGGTCGAACAGCCTGTTGACGGTCTGGTGGTCCTTCTTCAGCAAAGCAAGCGCGTCCATTGAATCCTCCTGTGGACGCTCAAGCTGTTCACGGACTGTCTAGGCGTCCAGCAGACCGTGGCGCGCCGCCAGTCGCACCAGATCGGTCGCCGAGTGCACGTGCAGCTTGCGCATGATGCGCCCGCGGTGAGTCTCGACGGTACGCTTGCTGATACACAGCTGCGAGGCGATGTCGTGGTTCGAGAGTCCGCGCACCGCCAGATCGAAGATCTCGCGCTCCCGCTGCGTCAGCGCGTGTAACGGCGTGTCCGGGCCATGCCCCGCACGCCGGATGCGCATGCACTCGTCGAGCACGACGCGGGAGATACCGGGCGCAAGGTACGCCTGTCCGTGTGCCACGGAGCGGATCGCGCCGAACAGCTCGGTCGATGAGACGTCCTTGCTGGCGTACCCGAGAACGCCGACCTCGAACGCTTGCGCGACGTGCTCCTCGTCGGCGAACATGCTGAGAGCGAGGATGCGCTGCTGCGGCTGGCGCCTTAGAACCTCACGCGCGACGCTGACGCCGCTCGCCATCGGAAGCGCCACGTCGAGGACCACGACGTCGGGCCGCGTCCGATCCACCACCGCGTACGCGTCCTGCGCTTCGCTCGCCTCGCCGACGAGCTGCATGTCGGGCTGCGTCGTCAGGAGCGCTTTCAACCCCTCCCGGAACAAGCGATGATCATCGACGAGTACGAGCTTCACGGTCACGCCTCCTACGTACACCCGTATAGCAAGCTGCGGTACGTACGCGCCCGCAGCATGCGTAGCACCACGTAACAAAATGTTCGTAAATCGTGCAAAAAGCGACGAACGGACGTGAAGCGATTCCGCTCGCTGTTCAATTCTTGGGCAGCAACTGAAGCCGCGCCGCAAGGCGGACGAGATCCGCGGCGGAGCGCGCGTGGAGCTTGTGCAACATGCGGCTGCGGTGCGTCTCCACGGTCCTGTGACTGATCGCAAGCTGCGCAGCGATCGTCACCGTGGTCCCGCCGCCGACGATCAGATCGAAAATTTCGCGCTCCCGACGGGTGAGACGGTTCAGCGGCGACTCGGTGCGAGCCTCGCCGCGCCATAGACGCAGATAATCGTGCACGACGAAGCGCGAGAGCGCGGTGGGAAGATACACGCGGCCCGCGGCGACCGTGCGGATCGCCTCCAGCACCTCCTCCAGCGCCTGCGCCTTGCCCGCGTACCCGAGGGCGCCGACCTCCAGCGCTTCGGCCGCGTGCTCCTCGTCCAGCACCATGCTCAACATGAGAACGCGGCGACGCGGCGACCTCCGCAGCAGCTCGCGGGCGACGGCGACTCCCGACGCTGTCCCCAGCAGCACGTCCAGAACCACGAGATCGGGATTCTCCGCATCGACGAGGGCGCATGCCTCCCCGGGTTCCGCGGCTTCGCCGACGACCTGGAGGTCGGGCTGCGACGCGAGCAGCGCGCGCAATCCTTCGCGGAAAAGCCGGTGGTCGTCGACGAGCGCGACCCGATAGCTCATGGGGGCCTCCCGATCGTTCACACCCTTTAGCGCCAAACTGGTTCGCGCGCGATTGGGGGGCGTACGGACGGCGGCGGATTCCTGATTCTCGCGACGCGACCGCCCGGGGATGGCACAAGCGTGCGAGCGAGCGTCGAGGCGCACACGAGTGGCGTGTTCGGGCGGGCGCGGATGCATGCATTCGGGCAGAGGCGTAGACTGCCGCGGGGTGCGCGAAAATGGCCTCACGCGACATCATCGTCATGGGCGCGTCCGCGGGAGGCGTGGAAGCGCTGCGTGCGGTCCTCGGGAACCTCCCGGAAGACCTTCCGGCGTCGATCCTCGTCGTCCTGCACATCTCGCCCGATCACCGCAGCGTCCTGCCACGGATCCTCGAGTCAGTCGGTCCATTCCGGGCGACGCACGCGACGGACGGCGAGGCGCTCGAGCGAGGCCGCATCTACGTCGCTCCGCCTGACCGGCATCTCGTTCTCAACGACAGCGTCGTGCGCCTGAGCAGCAGCGCGCGCGAGGGCGGACATCGGCCGGCGATCGACCCTCTCTTCCGCACGGCCGCGCGGTTCCATGGCGCGCGCGTCATCGGGATCGTGCTCTCCGGCGCTCTCGACGACGGAACGGCCGGGCTGGTCGCCGTGAAGCAGCGCGGCGGCGTCGCCGTGGTGCAGGATCCCGAGGAAGCGTTGTGCGGCGACATGCCGCGTAGCGCCATGGAGAACGTCGAGGTCGACTATTGCCTTCCCACCGCCGGCATCGCGAAGCTCCTCGACCGCCTGGCGCGCGAACCGGTCGAGCTGCACTCGCCGATCCCGTCTCTCCTCGAGCAGGAAACGGACATCGCCCTGGAGCGAAATGCCGAGTCCGACGGCGCGCCGGGGAAACCTTCGGAGTTCGCGTGCCCGTCGTGCGGAGGTGTCCTCAACGAGGTGCACGACGGAAAGGTGCTCCGTTTTCGCTGTCGCGTCGGACACGCCTACGGCGTGGCGTCGCTGACGGCGGATCAGCAGGACAAGATCGAGGCGGCGCTCTGGGCGGCGTTGCGCGCGCTCGACGATCGGGTTGCGTTGAATAGGCGCTTGGCCGCGCGCGCGACGGAGCGCGGCCAGAAGCGTTCGGCGAACATTTTCGCCAACCACGGAGAGGCGGCGCTCGAGCAAGCCGAAGCGATCCGAGCGGTGCTCAAGACGAGGCAGCGCTGGGTTCCCGAAGACGTCCCCGCGCGCGACCCGGCCTGACCTCGCCGTCGTCCGCGATCTGGAACTCGATCTCGAATTCGGCGCCGGACCCGCGGCGGTTCCGCGCGGTAATCGCGCCGCCGAAGCGGCGCATCGTCGTCCTTGCGAGCCATAGCCCGAGACCGGTGCCGGCGGTGCCCTTGGTGCTGAAGAACGGTTGGAAGAGATGCTGCAGGTGCTCCGCCGGTATCCCCGTCCCTTGATCGGCCACGACGATGCGGACGCGATTCTTGGCGCGATCGCCCGTCACGTCGATGGTCCCTCCACCGGGCATCGCGTCCCGCGCATTGAAGAAGAGCGTGATGAACAGGTGCGTCAGCTCGGAGATCGTGCCGAGGACCGGCGGAAGGTTCGCAAGCCGCGCGCGCACCTCGATCGCTGGCGCGTCGTGTGACTGGCGGAGCTGGAGGATTTCCGCGGAATGGCGGACGACGTCCGCCAGGTCGACGGGCCCGGGGTCGAGTCGGCCCGAGCGCGCCACGTCCTGCAGGTTGCGGACGGAACCGATCGCGGCCTCCACGCTCTCGCGCAGGCCGGTGAGCACCGATGCTTGCGCAGCGCCGACGGCGCCGTCATTTGCGAGCACCGACACGCGCGCGGAGATGCCGCGCAACGTGTTTCCCAGATCGTGCGCCACGGAGGAAGCGAGCTCGCCGAGTACCGCGAGATGCTCGTTTTGCAGCAGCGCCTCGCGCGTCTCGGAGAGCTCACGGCGCGCGCGCACCTCGTCGCTGACGTCCCGCGCGATCACCAGGACGACTCCCTTTTCCGTCTCGGGACGCTCGAAGCGGACCTCGACGACCTGCTCCCCGCGAGCACGCCGGAACCGGCGCAAGGAGCTCGAGGGCTGCTGGGGCAGCCGACGAGCTTCGCCGATCGCGAGGCCGCTCAAGTCGGCGTACGAGCTTCCGTCGTCGCCCTCCTCGGGAATCCATACGCCGCTGGAGATGTCGTCGAGCTGCAGCCAGCGCGCGTTCTGCATCGCGAGCGCGTTTCCGCGGACGACGGCGAGCGCACTGGCGGAATTGTTCAGCGCCCACAATCCGAGACGGAAGACGTTCGCCTGCTGGGTCGCGGTCTGTTGCAAGCGCGCCACGACCGCCGCGTATTTGCCCGCCAGCTCCAGGTACTTCTCGCGCAGATCGGCGAGGCCCTGCTCGCGTAGCTCAGGTAACCAGTCGCGACTCTCCACCGTGCCGTCGCCGGCCCCGCGCCGCAC
>Ga0209474_10001553_pt1 | contig 22110 bp, 17 predicted proteins | sample GraSoiAngelo_145_FD_185902 | JGI IMG/M metagenome (GOLD analysis project Ga0209474, IMG submission 185902) | Grasslands soil microbial communities from the Angelo Coastal Reserve, California, USA - 14_1009_05_20cm (SPAdes) (version 2) | ecosystem: Environmental > Terrestrial > Soil > Grasslands... | reverse complement strand
ACAAACGAACCGATCGGTCGCCGGGGGTCTTTCAAATCCGCGCGCGACCGGCGCAACGCCTTGCTGATGGCGGTAACCGCTTCGTCCTGGCCGATGACGCGCTGCTTCATGTCGGCTTCCATCATGAGGAGTTTTTGCGTTTCCTCCTGCTCCATCCGCTGGAGCGGAACGCCGGTGACTTTCGAGATGATGTACATCATGTCGTCAGCCGTCACCACGACTTCTCTCTCTTCCCGCTCCTCGCGCCATTTGTTTAGAATGGCATCGAGTTTTTCTTTCGCTTGCTTCTCCTTGTCCCGAAGCGCGGCGGCTTTTTCAAAATCCTGCGCCTTGATTGCGCCTTCTTTTTCCAAGCGGATCTCTTCGATTTCCTTTTCGATATCCTTCACGTCAGGCGGCCGCGTCATAGAGTTGATGCGGGCGCGTGCGCCGGCCTCATCCATGACATCGATTGCTTTGTCGGGAAGAAATCGGCCCGTGATATAGCGATCGGAAAATCTGACGGCAGTCTCCAGCGCATCATCGGTGAGTTTGGCTTTGTGGTGCGCCTCGTACTTGGGTCGGAGACCTTTCAAGATTTGGATGGCTTCATCCACCGTCGGCGCATCCACCTTTATGGTCTGGAAACGGCGCTCCAGCGCAGCGTCTTTCTCGATATATTTGCGGTATTCGTTCATCGTGGTCGCGCCGACACATTGCAATTCACCGCGGCTCAGCGCGGGCTTGATAATGTTCGAAGCGTCCATTGCGCCTTCGGCCGAGCCTGCCCCCACGATGGTGTGTAGCTCGTCGATGAAAAGAATGACGTTCTTGGAACGGCGAATTTCGTCCATGACGGCTTTGATGCGCTCTTCGAACTGACCACGATATTTTGTCCCAGCTACCATCAACGCCAGATCCAAGGTGATCACCCGCCGGTCGCGCAACAATTCAGGCACGTTGCCGTTTGCGATCTCCTGCGCCAATCCTTCTGCGATGGCCGTTTTGCCGACGCCTGCTTCGCCGATCAGAACTGGATTGTTCTTTGTTCTCCGGCAAAGCACTTGAATCACCCGTTCAATCTCATTGCGCCGGCCAATTACAGGATCAAGTTCTCCTTTCCTTGCCAACTCGGTCAGATCACGGCCAAATGCCCGAAGTGCCGGTGTTTTGACGTCTTTCTTAGCTGGCTCGCCGCCTTCCTGCTCCGATTCGGATGGCGTGAAATTAGGATCAAGCTCTTTGAGAATCTCGTTGCGCGTGCGTTCGATGTCGAGCTCGAGACTCTTGAGCACTCTGGCAGCCACGCCCTCGCCTTCGCGCAAAAGGCCAAGCAAGATATGTTCCGTGCCGACGTAGGAATGATTGAGCGCCTTGGCTTCCTTGCCGGCTAGCGCCAAAACTTTTTTCACACGGGGCGTATAGGGAACGTTACCGACGATCTTGGTCTCCGGTCCCGAGCCGACCTGTTTCTCCACCTCCATGCGCACCGTCTCAAGATCGAGTCCCATCTTCAGCAACACATTTACCGCCACCCCCTGGCCCAGTTTAATGAGTCCCAAAAGCAGATGCTCGGTGCCGACGTAATTATGATTAAATCGGTCCGCTTCTTTGCGAGCAAGCGCCAGAACCTGTTGAGCCCGTGGGGTGAAATTATTCATCGTTCGATGGCGCAGTCGTCGAACTATTGTCCGATTCCCTTGCCATCTTACTAATATCAGGCTTGGGGAAAAGTTTCAAACGCTCGCGGATAATTTGAGCACGCAAGTGATCGCGTTCTTCGGCATTCAGTTTTTGTTGCGAGCTTTTTTGCAAATGCGCCGGCTGCGTGTCGATAAACAGTTCATCGATCTGCAAGCGCTGGTTTTCAGGAAACACGCCCAAGTCCATGCCGAGTTTGAGGATCGAGAGCAGGTTGAGCGCTTCCTTCGACGGCATGGCGTGCGCGTAGGTCAAAACGCCATAGGCGCGACCGATTTGGTCGCAAAGTGTGTCCGGTTTTTTCTGAAGCAAAATTTGACGCGCATCATGTTCCTTTTCGATGATTGTTTCAATCACCTTGCTCAGACGATTGATAATCTCTTCCTCCTTCTCACCAAGCGTTGTCTGATTTGAAATTTGGAAAAGGTTGCCCATCGCTTCGGTCCCTTCGCCGTAAAGACCGCGCACCGCGAGACCGATTTTGCTCACTGCTTGAATGACTTGGTTAATCAGCTCGCTCAGGACAAGCCCGGGCAAGTGGAGCATCGCGGAGGCGCGCATACCGGTGCCGACGTTCGTGGGGCACGCGGTCAAGTATCCCAGCCGAGGATCGAAAGCGAAGTCCAGTTTGCTTTCAAGCGCGCTGTCGATTTTGTCCACGAGCTTAAATGCCTGTTTCAACTGCAGGCCGGAGCGAATCGACTGCATCCGCAGATGATCTTCTTCGTTGATCATGATGCTCAGTGTTTGCCGCCGATTCACCACCACCGCGCTGCCCGTGCCCTTGGCGGCATGCTCGCGACTGATCAAGTGGCGCTCCACCAGAACCTGCCTGTCCAACGCCGAAAGATCCTGTAAGCTTTCAGAGAACGATTCCTGCATTTCCGGAAGCGCTTCCACGTGCGACCTAATCAGTTCGAGAATCGAACTGCGGTCCGCTTTCTTCGCCCATCCAGGAAAAGGACGGTGGCGCAGATTGCGCGCGAGCCGTACCCTGCTGCTGATTACAACTTGGTGATGCGGCCCTTCGCCACGCAGCCATTCTCCCGCAGTAGAAAGCATGCTTGAAAATTTCATGGCGAATTGGAGAGCTCGCTTTCAAGCTGTCTAATTTGGTCGCGTAACGAGGCGGCCGTCTCGTAGTTCTCGTCTGCCACTGCTTTCTGTAAATTCTCGGTCAGCGCGCGCACTCGGTGACTCAGCGCAATCGAGCGCTGCGCGCGTTCGGGAAGTTTCCCCACATGCTCGGTTCCTTTATGCATTGCCTTCAAAAGCGAGATCAGGCCCTCTGCGAATGTGACGTAGCACTCGCTGCACCCCAGGCGTCCAGTTTTTTTGAAGTCAGCCTGGCTAAAACCGCACATCGGACATTTTTGGCTGGGTCCGCCTTTCTCGATCTCTTCCGCTGCTCCGATGCCAAGCAGGAGATCCGCAAGCGCAAAACTCTTGGGATCCTCGACGCCCTTTTCCTTGGAACAGGCCTCGCACAGATTTACTTTCTGCATTTTGCCATCCTGAATCTGTGTCAGGAAGACTGTCGCATCATTACATTTGCAAACATCGCACAACATCTCTGTAATTAGACTGCAAACCTTCCGAAAGATTCAACCCGAATAGTCTCGAGATGTCGCAAGGCGGTTGCGTTCAATCCTGCTCGAAAATCGGCGTGCCCGTTTCGCGGGTCATCTCGCGAAATCGCGCCATGATGCGCGTAGTAATCGGTCCCGGTTTTCCGTTCCCAATTGAACGCCCATCCACGTTCACAACCGGAATAATCTCTGCCGCTGTTCCTGTGAGGAAACATTCGTCAGCAGCGAAAACATCATGCCGCGTGATATCCGCTTTTAACGTTTTGAAGCGGAGTTCCGCGGCGATCTCAAAAACCACTGAGCGCGTGATGCCACGCAGCGCGCCTGCGGTCACAGGCGGCGTAACGATTTGACCACACTTGATGATGAAGATGTTGTCTGCCGTGCATTCGGCGACGTTGCCCGCGTCATTCAACATCAGCGCTTCGTCCGCTTCAGCCAGGTCCGCCTCGATACGCGCCATCACATTGTTCAAATAATTGAGCGACTTCACTGCGGGGTTCAGCGCGCCGGGACTGCAGCGGCGCGTAGCAACCGTCACCACAGTTAATCCTTTGCGGTACATATTCTCGTGATAGAGGGCGATCGCTGCCGCGATAATAATTACGCTCGGCGTCTTACATTGCTTTGGATTCAAACCCAGATTGCCGATCCCGCGCGTCACGATTAGCCGAATGTAACCGTCGCGCAGATGATTTTGCCGGATTGTCTCAAGAACCGCCTCGGTCATGTTTTGCTTGGTCATTGGAATTTCCAGGCAGATTGAGTGCGCCGAGTCCCACAAACGCTCAAGGTGTTCTCCAAGCCGGAACACTCGCCCATTGTAAAAGCGGATGCCCTCGAAAATTCCGTCGCCGTATAGAAGCCCGTGGTCGAAGACGGAAACTCTTGCGTCCGCTTCCGCGTAAAATTTTCCGTCGATGTAAATCTTCGCGTCCTTGATGCCCACTGCGGTAGGCCGCGGGCGACCTTCAATTGCCGGTTCCACGACTGCATCTGCAGTAGGTTCATGAATTTTGGGTTCGTCTAATACCGCTGCGTCACTGGTTTTCATAATTGCAAAAAAAATGTTCGGCCTTTACTGGCGTAATTCAAGCAGCAAAAATGGGGCTTGAAAAATGGCGTTGTCATGTTGATCCCGCGGGTGCGGGAGAAACATCTCTTTCTATTTCCGTTGGGTCGGTCCTGATTTGATCCGAAATTCTTCGCTTTGCTCAGAATGACATTATGCCGCTACTGCAACACGCCGTCCTTGATATGCAGTTGTCGGTCGCCACGTGTTGCCAGACGAGTGTCATGTGTGACGACAAGAAGCGTCTTCGTGCGATCGCGCGCGAGATTTAGCAGCAGATCCATAATGGCGTCGCCTGTTTTCGAATCGAGATTCCCGGTTGGTTCGTCGGCAAAGATGATATCAGGATCATTCGTCAACGCCCGCGCAATGGCGACGCGCTGCTGTTCGCCTCCCGAAAGCTCTGCTGGCAAATGATGCATGCGATCGGCGAGTCCAACCGCCGTCAGACTCTCTTCAGCCTCACCCCTTGCTGCTCGACGCCCAATTAATGCGGGCAGCAGTACGTTTTCCAAGGCAGTAAGTTCAGGTAAGAGAAAATAGCCTTGGAAAACAAAGCCCATTTTTTTATTCCGCAAACGCGCTTCGGAGGACGAGCCGCCGCTGTAAAGACGCCGTCCTTCGAATTCGACTGTTCCCGACTCAGGACGCTCCAGACCGGCCAATGTGTAAAGAAGCGTCGTCTTGCCGGCGCCGGACGCCCCCGAAAGGAAGACGGCTTCGTTGTGCGCAATCTCCATCGAGACGCCGCGTAACACTTCGATTCGGCGCGCGCCCATTCGAAACGACTGGTAAATATCTCGGGCGATCAATTGCGGCGACTGCACGAGCAACTATCTCCCGCTAAGATCGGTGTCGCGCAAGCCCAGTTGTGGTTTTAGGGGAAGCTGACAGCTTCCTCTGCAGATCTGCTAAAGATCTACTGAGCAGTCACTGGGAGTTGTCGTTAGCTCATCCCCAATGATTGCAGCGTCGGCTGATCGATAGCTGCTGTCTCATAGAGCCCGTGATCTCGCTGATAACCTGCAAGCGCAGCTCGCGTAAGCGGTCCGATGAGACCGTCCACATCCCCCTGATAATAACCTTGCTGCTGGAGCGTCGTCTGCACGTTAGCGATGACCTGATCTGGCGGCAGATGATTATAAGCGTAGATCGGGCCGTCCCACGCATAATAGGCGTTGGGATGATAACCCCATGCAGGGAACCAGTAGCCAGCGTTCCAGTAATACGGAGCACCGAACACAAAGACGATGTTGTTATGGTAATGGCTGTGCCACCAGTTCTCATCGTGCCATTCCGCGTGGTAGTTACGAAAAGCAGCATATTGTTGTCCCTGCCAGTGCTGGCTGCCTTCAATGTGTTTGCCTTCCTGGAACTTCACAGGCGGCGCCTTTGCGGTGTTCGGCTGCTTTGGTAGATCAAAGTGCTGCGGCTTGACTGGCTTGCCTGCTGTAGCTGCTTTGCCCGCTCCTGCCGCTTTCCCCACTTCTGTTGGCTTACCAATCTCCGTTGGCTTCGCTGTGGTCTTTATCTTGCCTGGTCCCTTTGCTTTGCCGACTTCGGCTGGCTTGCCTGTTGCCTTCCCCTTGCCTGCTCCCGTTGGTTTGCCTGTGGTCGTTGGCTTGCCAGCTCCAGTTGGCTTGCCCACGGCCTTTCCGTGCTGCTGCGAAACTTGCCCCGCAGGAGCACCCTTTTTCTTGGCTTGTCCTTTCTTTTCTGGGGGAGGCTGCGCACCCGCGATACACGAAAGCGCAAGACTACAAATCAAAGTAACAAATATTCTCATAAGTTTTTCCTTTGGATAGTTAGACCGGTCGAGGTCGGTATTCATTTTACGTTCCAGCGATCTTTTTCGGATGCCTCCGCTGCCACATGTACGCTGGCGGTTCCAGTCAACCCCCTCGACTCTTCAGCGCTGTTGGCGCACGGCCTCAAACAAGACAATTGCGACTGCTGTAGCCAGGTTCAGACTTCGCGTCCCATGCATCGGGATAGTGAGACAAATATCGTGGTTCTCCGCCAGGAGACATTCCGCGAGTCCCTTGGTTTCGCGGCCGAAGACGAGAAAGTCATTTTTCTGAAATTTCACTTGGTAATAGGGCCGGTTGCTTTTTGTCGTCAGAAAATAGTAACGGGTATCCGACGGCTGCGCGCGGCGCAACGCGTCGAAGGAGTCCCACAACTGCAGAGGCACTTCCTCCCAATAATCGAGACCGGCGCGTTTCAGTTCGCGATCGTCGAGGGAAAAGCCAAGCGGCTTTACCAAGTGCAGAGTGGATCGCGTTGCGAGGCAAAGCCGCCCGATGTTGCCCGTGTTCGGCGGAATCTCCGGCTCGATCAGAACAACGTTAAACATACTGTAGCCGCGTTGCTGCGCGACGCGCGCACGCGGCCCACAGGGCCGCGGCTACAGCTTACTCGCAACAAACTTTTCCAGCTTCACCACATCGGCGGCGAATCTGCGGATTCCCTCGCCTGTTTTTTCATACGCCATGGCGTTATCGTTCAGCATCCAGCGGAACTTCTTTTCATCCAGCTCCAACTTCTCAATGTTCGCTGACTTGGCTTTCTCCGGAGTAAGCTTTGGCTCAACGGACTGGTTCGATTTCGCGAGCTCCTCCATTAATTCGGGGCTGATCGTTAAGCAATCGCATCCCACCAGCTCGAGGATCTGGCCGGTGTTCCGGAAACTGGCGCCCATCACTTCAGTTGAAATATTGAACTTCTTATAATACGTATAAATCTCGTTAACTGACTGCACTCCTGGATCTTCTGCGCCCGCGTAATCGCGCTTGTTTTCTTTCTTGTACCAATCATAAATCCGTCCGACGAATGGCGAGATGAGCTGCACTTTCGCTTCGGCTGCTCGCACCGCCTGCGGCAACGAAAACATCAAGGTCAGATTGCAGAAGATCCCTTCCCTTTGCAGTTGCTCGGCTGCGCTTAATCCTTCCCACGTCGAGGCGATTTTAATCAACACCCGTTCGCGTGGAATTTTGCGATCCTCGTAAAGTTTGACCAATCGCCGCGCTTTGTTGATCGAACCTTCGACATCGTACGACAACCGCGCGTCCGTCTCGGTCGAGACCCGACCCGGGACGATTTCCAAAATGTCGGTGCCAAACTGCACGAGCAGATGGTCGCAAATGTCTTCGATCTGCTCGTGACCACTCAGGCCTGATTTCTTGCGATCAGCCAGCACCTCCTCGAGCAAATGCCCGTATTGTTGCTTTTGCGTGGCAGCATAAACCAAACTTGGGTTCGTCGTCGCATCCTGCGGCTTGAACTCTTTCATCGATTCAAAGTCCGCCGTATCGGCAACAACTTTGGTGAACTTTTTAATTTGCTCGAGCTGATTCAGCTTCGTCTTTTTTTCTTCGGCAACAGCACTGCTCATAATTGGATCCTCCATTCAGTTGAACGCAGACACGCGTCCGCTTGGCGGCTTTAACGTACGCCTAGCACAAAAGATCGACAATCGAAAATCTCGAGCGTGCTCAGGGATGGGGCGATTTGCCAGTGGCTGATTCGCCTTTGAGCTCAACCAAGATCATTTGCAACGGCTTGTCGCCAATGTTCTCTGCGGCATGGGTCAGGGGCTCGCGAAATAGAACTTCGCCGCTCTTCAACTCGCCTTCGGTAATTTTTCCATCTGACGCGTAGTTGCGATACCGACCGCCTTCCAAAACGTAAATCAGGTAAGCCGGATGCGAATGAACCTGTTCTTTCGCGCCGGGCGGCAAAGTAGCTTCGAGAACGCGTACACGATCGTTCTCGAACTTCACCTTAATCGTTTTGGAATTAACAACCGCCGGATCTTGCGCCGATACGCGGGTGATTAAGATCGGGAACGCGATTGTGATTGCGAAAATGAAGGTTCGGAAACGCATGATGATCAAGATCTAGTTCTTGATCCAACGATCGACAACGAAAACTTGGCTTCACCAAGCTACTGCTGATCGAAGCGAAACTAGCTCCCATCCGACACTCAGCGATTATCGGTTCCCAGCGGACAGGACATTCTCGTCACGCCGACACGGGACTTGGTTCGCCGGATTTGCGCGAGCCGAGCGCGGCACGGACGAAATTATTTCCGAGCTCCCACATCGGACCGGGGAATTTGCGACATTCGGTCAGCACGTCGTCGAGCGCGTTGACGAACATGTCGATCTCTTTTTCGCCGATGATGAGCGGGGGGAGAATTTTCATCACGTCCATCGCGTGACCGGCCACCTGCGTGAGGATGCGATGCTTACTCAACATTTGCGTCACGATCATCTGCGCAAAAAGCACCTTGTCGATCTTGTGCAAAAGTTTCCACGCCATCTTGAGCTTGAACTCGTTCGGCTCGTGAAATTCGATGCCGATCATCAAGCCTTTGCCACGCACCTCTTTGATGAAGGAATGTTTGGCGCGCAGCGCATCGACTTTTTCCATGAGCAACGCGCCAATTTTCGCCGCGTTCTCGACTAGATTTTCCTGATCGATAATTTCCAGCGCAGCCAAGCCGCACGCCATTGCCAGATTGTTGCGCCCGAAGGTTGTCGAATGCACAACGCAGCGGTCCATCCGCGAAAACGTTTTTTGGTAAATGTCGCGTCGCGCCACGATTGCGCCGCACGGCACATAACCGCCGCTCAAAGTTTTCGCGAGCGTAATGATGTCCGGCTCCAAATTCCAATGCTGGAAACCGAACATCTTTCCTGTGCGGCCAAGTCCGGTCTGCACTTCGTCTGAAATCAGCAGGGTTCCATATTTTCGGCAAAGCTCCTGAGCGCGCACGAAGAAATCGGTCTTGGATGTCTGACAACCTTTGCCTTGAACAGTTTCAATGACGAATGCGGCCACGTCGCGTGAACGTAGCTGTCGGTCTAATTCTTCGATGTCGTCCAGCGGCACGCGCGCGTCGAATCCCTCCATCAACGGACCGAATCCCTCGGTGAAACTTTCGCAACCCATCAGCGAGAGCGACCCAAGACTGAGTCCGTGAAACGCGCTCGCGAGGGAAACGGCGCGTTTTCGTCCCGTCGCCGCGCGCGCGAATTTCAACGCGCCTTCCATTGCTTCCGTGCCCGAGTTGCAAAAGAAAACGGCGTCCAGATGCGGCGGTGTCCGTTTGACGATTGCTTCCGCCAGCAATCCGCTCAGAAGCGAGCAATCCATCTGCACCATGTTTGGCAAATCGAGATCGAGCACATCGCGGATCGCCTGCTTCACGATCGGATGATTGCGCCCGATATTGAAAACGCTGTAACCGCTCAGGAAATCGAGATACGGCTGGTTATCCATGTCGTAGAGGTACACGCCCTCTGCCCGCGCATAGACTTTGTCGAACCCTATCACGCGCTGCGCGGCCACGAGCGTGCGGTTTAGATGCTGCTCGTGCAGCTGATAATTCTCACCCAGTCGCGCGGCGACGATTTCCTTTAGGTCAAAAACCACACGCAAAGTTCTGCGATGTGCACGCGGAACGCAAATATTGTAGCCGCTTCGCCGTGCGAAGCCCGCCCGTCGCTCATAGAGCGACGGCTACAGCAAAGCCTTCGCAATTAGCCTCGCTTATGTTTTTTCAACTACGGTAACGCGAGCAACTCTGCCCCGGCGGTCAAAGCCCAGCTCCACGCGAGTGCCCGGTCGGACCATGTGCGGGTCAACTGCTCTGCCGTCCTTATCGACAAAGCGGACTCGCTTGCCGAGCTCATAGGACACTGGCCTCACGTTGGGTGAGGATTGCACAACGATCGGCGAAGCAGACTCAATGGGTCTTTGGCCGGGATTGAACGCGGTCACCGTCCCAATCTTAGTTGCGCCAGTCGTCATCTGGGTTGGCGCTTTCTGCACCTGACCCGTGTGTTCAACAGCTGAAGTTTTTGCCACGGTTTGCGCGAACGCCAAGGGCGCAATCATCGCGCAAACAAAACCAACAACGATTCGTTTCATAAGTTCCTTTCGTTCAATTGACTTTCCGTAGCTGTTTCGCGGGGCGCACTTCTTTCGGATGCCTCCATCTGCCCTGCCGCAAAAGTCGCAGAATTCACAAGAACCCTGCGACTCTGCGTTTGCGAACTAGTTTTCGCTCAATCCTCAACAACCACGCGCTCGACCATCCGACTTTGGTTGGTGCCGGTGTAGTAAACGCGAACACGTTCGCCCGGCTTGAGCGGTGACGTAACCGCATTCCCGGCGTTATCCACGATGCGCGCGTTCGCGCCAAGAGCGAAGCTGAGCGATCCTTGCGTGCTGTCGATCATCATTGTCCTGCCGGGCTCATATTTCCTCACCATCCCAGCAGTAGAACTTGTGGCAGTCTCCGTGGTCGCTGCCGGTTGTGTCGCGGTCGTCTGTTGAACCTTCGTCTTCTTTGTCTGTGCGAACGCCAAAGGCGCAATCATCACGCAAACAAAAGCAATAATTATTCGTTTCATAAGATTTCCTTTCATTAAATTCACCTTCCGCAACTGTTTCGCGGTGCGTGCCTGTTTCGGACGCCTCGAGCACCACCACGCAAAAAGTCGCAGGATTCACAGGAACCCTGCGACTTCACGTTCACGAGTTAATTTCGTTTAATCCTCAACGACCACTCGCTCAACCGTCCGACTTTCGGTCGGGCCCGTGTAATAAACACGTACCTTTTGGCCGGCGTGCAGCGGAGCGGTCACTACTTTCCCAGCCGCATTAACGACGTGCGCGGTAGTGCCGAGCGCGAAGCTAACAGGTCCCTGCTCGCCCTTGACCACAATGGTCTTACCTGGCTCATAGGTGGTAACCGTGCCCGCCGCGTAAGTCGTGTCTGTAGTAGTCTCAGTTGTCGTTGCGGGTTTTGTTGTTGTCGTTTCTTCGGTTGTCGTCGAGCTGGTTTGCGCAAAAGCAAGCGGCGTAACCAGCGCGCAGATCAAACCAATGATTGTTTTCTTCACTCTTCCCTCCCTGTTGATGGTTAGTTTTACCCACAAGTTCGTGGCTCATGGGATCAACGGACGCTCCCCGTCCGTCCGATATTTTGACCGTTTTCAAAACGCCGGCATTCGAAGTATTTGCTATTTGCGTGTTTGAGCGAGCCCGGCCAATTCATTAATGTCGCATGTCAATGACTTGCAAAACGCCGCCTACCGATCCGCTTGTTACACCTGAACTCGTGAGGCGATACGGCCTCACTGGCGAAGAATTCCAGCGGATCAAAAAAATTCTCGGTCGCGAACCGAATTTTACCGAGCTGGGGATTTTTTCGGTCATGTGGAGCGAACACTGCTCGTACAAGAATTCGAAGAAAGAGCTGAAGAAATTTCCCACAGCGGGACCAAACATTCTGGTTAAGGCAGGCGAAGAAAACGCCGGCGTGGTGGATATCGGCGACGGCTGGGCGATCGCGTTCAAGATGGAGAGCCACAACCATCCGAGCGCGATTGAGCCGTTCCAAGGCGCGGCCACCGGCGTAGGCGGGATCATTCGAGACATTTTCACCATGGGCGCGCGTCCGGAATTTTGCCTGAACTCGCTGCACTTCGGGCCAATCACGGAGAACTGCAGTGGCGGCCGTGGTGGCCGCACAGGCGACACACGTGCCGCCACACAAGATCGACAAAAACAAATCGCCGCCAACCGGCGGCTCTTCACCGGCGTCGTGTCCGGCATCGCGCATTACGGAAACTGCGTCGGCATTCCAACAATTGGCGGCGAGATTTATTTCGATGAAAGTTTCGAGGGAAATCCGCTGATAAATGTTTTTTGCCTCGGCGTGTTGCGTCACGAACAACTCGCGCGCGGCACGGCCGAAGGCGCTGGCAATCCTGTTTTTTATGTCGGCGCCGAAACAGGTCGTGATGGCCTGGCGGGCGCGGCTTTTGCGTCGCGCGAATTAACCGAACAATCACGCGAGGATCGTCCCGCCGTGCAGGTGGGCGATCCGTTCAAGGAAAAGTTGTTGCTGGAAGCATGTCTCGAACTGCTGGCGCGCGATGCAGTGGCGGGAATTCAAGATATGGGCGCGGCCGGCCTGACTTGTTCCACGAGCGAAACGGCCAGCCGCGCCGGAAGCGGAATCGAAATTGATCTGGCGAAAGTTCCAAAGCGTGAGCCCGGCATGACACCGTATGAAATTATGTTGAGCGAATCGCAGGAACGCATGTTGATCATCGCCAGGCGCGGAAAAGAAAACCTAGTCCGCGAAATCTTCGAGAAATGGGATGTGCCATGCGCCGAAATCGGACGCGTGACTGACGACGGCATGATGCGCGTGCGAAACAACGGCGCGATCGCAGCTGAAATCCCGGCGAAACCTCTCGCCCAAGAGGCGCCGCTTTATTCGCGCGAAGCAACGAAGCCGCCCACTGTGGCCGGGATCGACGATCCCGGCTACAACAAGCTGCGAAAGATCGACAATCACGAAGCGCTGCGGCAATTGTTGCGTGACCCAACCATTGCCTCAAAAAACTGGGTCTATCGACAGTACGATCACACTGTGCGCACAGGCACGCTCGTCAAACCCGGATCAGACGCCGCGGTGTTCTTCGTTCGCTATGCGAACAAGATCCTAGCTGCGACCACCGATTGTAATTCGCTCTATTGCGCTCTCGATCCGCGCGAGGGCGGCAAGATCGCTGTCGCGGAAGCAGCACGCAATCTCACCTGCTCGGGCGCACGGCCACTGGCCGTGACCGATTGCCTGAATTTCGGGAACCCCTACAAGCCGGAAAACTTCTGGCAACTGCGCGAAGCTGTTGAAGGCGTCGCGGAAGCCTGCCGCGCCTTCGGCACACCGGTCACTGGCGGAAACGTTTCTTTGTATAATGAAAACCCCGCTGGCGTTGTCGATCCGACGCCGGCCATCGGGATGGTCGGATTAATTGATGACGAGAAATACATCACCACGCAGTGGTTCAAAGAAGCCGGCGACTTTATCATTCTCGTCGGAACTGTAGCCGGCATCGATGATGCCGGGGCCGGGATCAACGATCCCGGCTACAACCTTGGCGGCTCACGTTATCTGAAAGTTTGTCACGGCCTGAAAATTGGTGCCCCGCCGCAGGTCGACCTTGCCCACGAGATCAAAGTTCAAAACGCCGTTCGCGATTTGATCCGCGAAGGTTTGGCGAAAAGCGCCCACGACTGTTCCGAAGGCGGGCTCGCCGTGGCCGTGGCGGAATGTTGCTTTAATCCGGAAAAACTTTTCGGCGCAGAGATCGATTGTAGCCACGGCCCTGCGGGCCGTTCAGACAGGACGTCGCATCCGCCTCCGCACAGCTACGGCGCGGCAACTAGCGACGTGGCTACAGTGCTCTTCAACGAGTCGCAGTCGCGCATTGTGATTTCCGTCGCGCCAACCGATTTGGAAAAAACGATATCGATCTTAAACGAGAGCGGTGTTCCGTTTAAGCAGCTGGGAAAAGTCGCTGCGGCAGAACTCTGTATCCGAGTAAACGAGGAAACTTTTCGCTGGCAGGTTGCGGATCTTTACGACGGTTGGTGGAATGCAATTCGTCGTGCGGTTGAAGAAGAGGGAACGGAAAGAATTCCGAGCTTGTGATTTTGGAGTGCGGCGCACTCCAAAATCGCGCGGTTGAACGCGCCCCAATTTGATGGATTATCTATTGTGATTGCGCCCCCGGACAAATTCGAGATCGACGAAGCTCTGGATTCCGCTGTCATTCCGCAGCACGAGTGCGGACTTTTCGGTGTGTTCGGCCATCCCAAGGCGGCGGTGCTGAGCTATTACGGATTGTTCGCGCTACAGCACCGCGGCCAGGAAAGCGCTGGAATCGTCACGAGCAACGGGCCGGGCACGACCTTTCTGTTTCACAAAGACATGGGCCTCGTGTCGCAAGTGTTCGGGCAGCAAGAACTGGCGAAGCTTAAAGGGACGCGCGCGATCGGACACACACGCTATTCAACCACGGGGACGAGCACGATCAAAAATGCGCAACCATTCGTGGTGGATTGTGTGCGGGGTCAGATGGCCATCGCGCACAATGGCAATTTGATTAACGCCGATGTTTTGAGGGACGAGCTGGAGCGCAAAGGCTCCATCTTCCAAACGACCGCCGATAGCGAGATCATTTTGCATTTGCTCGCGCAGCCATCCGACAATGGCGCCAATGTGCTCGCGGCGTTGCGCCGGATTCAGGGCGCGTTTTCGTTGCTGATCATGAGCGAACGGGAGTTGATCGCCGTGCGCGATCCGTTTGGCTGGCGGCCGCTCGCGCTTGGCAGACTCGACGGTGCTTACATCGTCGCGTCCGAAACCTGCGCGTTTGATCTGATTCACGCGGAGTTCGTCCGCGAAATTGAACCGGGCGAAGTGCTGATCATCGATGAAAACGGATTGCGCTCGGAGCGACCGTTTCCCGATGAGCGTCCCGCATTTTGCATGTTCGAATACGTTTATTTCGCGCGCCCGGACAGCATGATCGGCGGAGTGAACGTGGGGAAAGTGCGCATGGAAATGGGACGCGAGTTGGCGAGAAAATTTCCCGTCGAAGCCGATATTGTCGTGCCGGTACCAGACTCCGGAAATTACGCTGCGCTCGGTTTCGCGCAGGAATTAAAGATTCCCTACGCCCACGCTTTCGTCCGCAATCACTATATCGGGCGCACATTTCTGCAGCCCAGCCAGCTGATCCGGGATTTTGATGTGCGCGTGAAGTTAAATTTAATCAAGGAAATGGTGGCCGGAAAACGAGTAGTGGTTCTGGACGACTCTATTGTGCGCGGTACCACGGCGCGGGCGCGCGTGGTCAACCTGCGTGAGGCTGGCGCGAAAGAAGTCCACATGCGCGTAAGCTGTCCACCGCACCGGTTTGCGTGTCATTACGGAATCGATTTTCCGGATCCGGAAAAATTGATCGCAAATCAGATGTCGGTGGAGGACATCTGCAAATATCTTGGTGTGGATAGCCTGGGCTATCTCGATGTGGAAGGCATGGTGCGAGCGACGGGTAGGCCATTGAACAGCTTTTGCCTGGCTTGTTTTAATGGCGACTATCCTCTGCCCGTCGATCCTGCGTTGGACAAATTCATCATGGAAAAACGCGAGCAACGCGCCAAAGCCCTCGCCGACCAGGAAGCGCAGCCGACTCTATTCGCCGATTTGAAGTAGTTTTCTTCATGCGTGTCATCCTGAGCGGAGCGAAGGACCCCACTTACAAAGCTTTGATCACGCATGTTTGGAGGTGTGATCAACGGAGCATGTGTGAGATCCCTCGCCGTCTCTGCGGCTCGGGATGACAAGGAAACAAAAAGCATACGCGCATGCAGGCGTCGATGTCGATCTTGGCAATCGACTGAAGCGCGAGGTTCAGTCAGATGTCAGGCGAACGCATGGGCCGCAGGTGCTCGGCAAGGTCGGTGGCTTCGGCGGACTGTTCACAGCGCATTTCCGCAGAATGCGCGAAGCAGTTCTGGTCGCGAGTATCGACGGTGTGGGGACGAAATTGAAAATCGCGTTCGCGATGCATAAGCACGATACCGTGGGCGCGGATCTGGTGCACCACTGCGTCAACGACATTGCCGTGCTCGGCGCACAACCCTTGTTCTTTCTCGATTACATTGGATGCGATAAACTCGAACCGAAAGTTTTCCGGCAACTGTTACGCGGACTTTCGCGAGCGTGCCGATTGGCCGATTGCGCCTTACTCGGTGGCGAGACCGCGCAGATGCCCGGGATGTATCGGAAAGGCGAATACGACCTTGCCGGTTGCATCGTTGGAGTCGTCGATCGAGCAGAGATCATCGATGGCCGAAAAATTAAACCGGGTGACGTCATTCTCGGCCTCGCGTCAAATGGCCTGCATACGAACGGCTATTCGCTGGCACGAAAAATTTTGTTCGAGAAGATGCGGCTGAAACCGAGTTCGCTTCTGCCTGCATCGAAAGTCACTGTGGGCGAAGAATTGTTGCGCGTGCACAAAAATTATCAGCCGCTTTTAAAAAAGGTTCCGATCGGCATGATCAAAGGTCTCGCCCACATCACCGGCGGCGGTTTGATCGACAATCTGCCGCGGATTCTGCCTTCAAATTGTGATGCGATGATTGAAGCGAAAAGCTGGCGGGTCCCGCGCATCTTCCAAATCTTGCAGCAAAATGGAAACGTTGATGCACAGGAAATGTACCAGGTTTTCAACATGGGCATTGGGATAGCGGTGATCATTGCCGAGCGAGATGCACGGCGAGCAAAATCGATCTTGCAAGCGAGACAAATTGGTCGCATCGAGCGAGGCACAGGAAAGGTGCATTTGAAACTTTGACGCAGAGACAGTACGCGTTTTTCGTGTCCTTTGCTCTGGGGCAGGCTGCCGAGACCGGAGAAAACGGCGTCGCCACACGAATGGCGTACGCGCAGATGTTGCCGGCAACTACAGGCTGGCAGGCTGTGGTTCCCAGAAATACGCGTGCGCTACCCGGGCGAACGCGGCGTCGCGGGGTCGGTCACATTCACTGCAACGAGAACTTCCGGATCTGCTGTTGGCACGGCGGTTTTACCTTTGCGGCTCACCCGTTGCAGACCTGCGCGATGCGCTGCGACATCAACCAGTTCGGCTACTCGCGACTTCAGTGCGCGCGCGCGCGTCCATAGAAACAGCAAAAACAGTCCGTAGGGAACGATAGACCACAGCTCAACGTGAGAAATGTTGAGTTGGCGATAGATCAACAGACTTAACGCAATCAGATTAAAAATGATCGTGGTGGTGACGAGTCGGCTGCGAAGCCGAACGCGCGTCAAACATTTCCCGCCGCCGTGGTATTCGGTAACGGTTTGCAGCGTTGTGCTCCACCAGAAGTTTCCATAGATCTGGATGTCCCACTCGTTCCATCCGCTATCAGTGGAATAGCGCCAGCCTTCTTCATCCAACAACTGAAAGATTGCACCCAGCAGAAAGTGACGATCCCTGCCCTGGTCGCTCCAAAAAACTCGGCGACTCAAGCCGCCTGCGAACCGGTCGCGTTGCGGTAAGTGTTCGTGCTTCCGAATCACGTTTGCCGGTGTGCGTTTGAAGCGTAGCCAGGTGAAATAGCGAGAAAATCCGCGCACGAGCGGCTGGACAAACGCCAGGAGCATCACAAGCAGTCGCGCGCGAACCGTGTCGAATTTCGGCTCAATCTGAGCCCGCACCATGTACGAAAGCGCCACGCACAGGGTGCCGCCGAGCATGAGATAGGGAACGATGCGCAATGCCGGCAAAAAAATTCCCAAGCCAAAAAGAAAAATCGTCAGCGCGAACCATTCAATACTGCTCAGGTACGCAGCTACGTCCGATTGCGGCGCGGGATAAATCGATTGAAAAAAACCTTCGCCAAAAATTCCGTGGTAAATCACCGGGCGGTTAACAAACCAGCTGAAGCGCGGCGTTCCGTAGATTTGGCCGCGCCATTTCGCGGTGCCGGTCGGCCCAAAGAAAATTAAATGTTTGAAGCGTAGCAACGATTCCGCTTCGCCATAGCCATCCTGCTGTTTCAAAAAAGCGCGAAGAGTAAAACGCCGATAGTGCCACACGATGGCAGTCGGACTGAAAGCGATCACCCGTCCAGCCTGCTGGATTCGCCAGCAAAAATCGACGTCATCACCTGCCTTGCGATATTCGGGATCAAACCCGCCCGCACTTTCAAACGCCCACCGGTAAAAGGCCATGTTACAACCGGGAATGTGCTCGGCAATTGTATCAGTGAGCAGAACATGACTTGGACCGCCAGGCGCCGCCGCAACGCACGCTTGAATCCAATTTTGTGCTGGCGGCGTGATGTTCGGTCCGCCAACTCCGGCGTAATCGCCGCTTACGAGTGTGCCGATCAGATAATACAGCCAATCCACGTCTGCCATGCAGTCAGAATCGGTGTAGGCCAGCACTTCGCCCTTGGCAGCGGCGGCCCCGGTGTTGCGAGCGTGGCTCAACCCATGGTTGCTCTGATGAATGTAGCGGACCCGCGGGAACTGCGCCGCAATGTAGGCCGTGTCGTCCGTAGAACCGTCATCGACCAGGATAACTTCATACTCGGGATAATTCAGTTTGCCTAACGAATCGAGGCAAGCTGCGAGCGTGCGGCCTCCGTTGTACGAACAAACAATTACCGAGACGAACGGCGCTTTCGGTAAGGGGCGGTGCGGCAAGCTCGAGCTGTCTCGCCCCAGTTTTTCTGCAAGAGTATAAAACGCTCTCTTCGGTTTGCGCTCTCGCGTGACGATGCCAAATGCCCAGTCTGTAATTTCCTCGCCGCCGGTGAACCATTCATCCGTCCATGTGAAAAAAATGGTTCCAGCCAGACCGCATTTTACCACGCTATCGATGTGCCAACCGAGCATTTCGGCCTGTTCTTCCTGCGAATGCCGGATGGTGTCCATGCCGAATTCCCCCAGGATAAGCGGATGCTCGCCGGTGAGATTTTGCAGCCGCAGCAGGTAACCCTCGAAATCTTGTTGGTTGTGCAGGTAAACATTAAAACAGCAAAAATCGGCGTTTTGCGGCAGCAGATATTCGGTTGGCGGATACGTGGCGTAGGAAAAGAGCGCATCGGGATCAATCGCGCGCCCGATCCGGATTAATTCCTCCACAAATTCAATCACGCGACGGGCGCCCAGCCAGCGTGCCATCGTACTCGACACCTCGTTGCCCACGAGGTAACCCAAGATGGCCGGGTGCCCGGCATGCATCTTAATGGCCGCGCGAACGGTTTCGGCAATTTGTTTACGGATGGAGCGTTCACGCAAAAACTCGATGTGTTTTTCCCAGGGAAGCGTCACCAACACGCGCATCTCGGCAGCAGCACAACGATCAAGAAACCAGCGCGGCGGCGCATGGTAAACTCGCACAACATTAAGACCGGCCTGCCCCATGAGAACGAGATCGCTATCAACTTGCTCAGGTCGTCCGAGGTAATTTCCTTCTGCGTCGGGCTTGAAAGGACCGTAGGTCACGCCTTTAACAAAAAACTTCTTGTCTCCTTCAAAAAAGAATTTCGCCACCGGGCGAATTCGTGAGTTTGCCGTCTTTGTCATGTCGAGCGTTTCATCCTGTCATTCTTAGCGTAGCGAAGATTCTCAGATCATTTCCCATACTCAGCCAATGAAAGAATAGCCAGAGATGTTTCCCGCCTTCGCATAAAGCTACGGCTTGGCAGGCGCTTCGCTCAACATGACAGATGGGCCCTGCAACGGGATTAAAGAAGCGTTTGACGGCTATAGTGCTTTCAGCGCCTTGCGAACCATCTCACCGGTCCGCTCGATATCTTCCGGCGTGTGAGCCGTCGAAATGAATCCCGCCTCAAACTGCGACGGCGCGAAATAAACGCCGTGGTTCAAACAGGCATGGAAAAATCCGGTGAACATTTCCAGGTCGCTCCGTTGAGCGCTGGCGAGATCCACAATCGGTCCCGGGGCAAAGAACAAACAAAACATCGAACCGAGCCGGTGAAATGTGATGTCGATCTTTGCATCTTTGATTGCCTTCAGCGCGAGGTGCTCGAATTGAGCACCCGATTCTTCAAGCAGATTCCAGCCGTTGATCCGTTCCAGTTCACGCAATTGCGCGAGGCCAGTCGCCAGTGCCAGCGGATTGCCGGACAATGTCCCGGCCTGATAAACCGGACCATCCGGCGAAAGTTGATCCATGATTTCCGCGCGTCCGCCAAACGCCCCCACCGGTAAACCACCTCCAATGATTTTCCCCAATGCCGTTAAATCAGGTTTGATTCTGTAGATTTCCTGCGCGCCTCCGCGAGCCACGCGGAAACCAGTTATGACTTCATCAAAAATTAGAAGCGCGCCATGCCTTGTGCATTCCTCACGCAAGACAGAGAGAAATTTTTCCCCGGGGAAATAAAGGCCCGCGTTCGCTGGAATCGGCTCGAGGATCACGACTGCGATTTCGTTCTTATTTTCTCGAAACGCTCTCCTCAACAACTCGACATCGTTGAACGGCAACGAAATCGTGAGATCTACAAATGCTGTTGGAATACCAGCACTGCTCGGCTGGCCGTGGGTGAGCGCGCCACTTCCCGTTCTCACCAGAAGCGCATCTACGTGGCCGTGATAACAACCATCGAACTTGATGATCTTGTCGCGTCGCGTGAATGCGCGCGCGAGGCGAATGCACGACATGGTCGCTTCCGTACCACTGTTCACCATCCGCACCTTCTCGATCGACGGCATCCAGTTGCAGATTAACTCCGCCATTTCCACTTCCAGCGGATTTGGGGTTCCATAGCTCAATCCGCGCGTGGCAGCGTCTCGCACCGCATCGACAACGACTTCCGGCGCGTGACCAAGAATCGCCGGTCCCCAGCTCCCGACGTAATCGATGTATTCATTTCCATCCACATCCCAAATCTTCGCGCCCTTCGCGCGTGCCACGAAAAACGGCTCGCCGCCAACGTTGCGAAACGCACGGACGGGCGAGTTGACACCGCCTGGGACGCGTCGTTTCGCACGACTAAAAAGTTTTGAAGACTGCGAGTTCAAAGCAGACAAACGTTCAACGCCCAACGCCCAACGTTCAATGCCGAATTGGTCACGCTTTTGACACGTTACATGAGCGCGTTAATCTGATTTCTCGCACCAACGGCGGGGTAGCCAAGTGGTAAGGTCGCGGTCTGCAAAACCGCTATTCGCGGGTTCGATTCCCGCCCCCGCCTTTTTTACTCCACAGCGAGCGAAGCTTGGAACTCATAGGTGAAAACATCCCTATCACGCAGACGAGCGCCTGCGTCTTGCGGCTGACACAGCCCTTACCTAGGCGCTGTAGCAGGAGTTTTCTTCGCAGGGTGCTGGATCGAATCGTTCCCTATCACGATCACTTCGCCGTTAAATGGCGGCGGCGTCTTTGCGGGAAAAAGCGGCCGTAAAACCGCGAATCCTTGTGAAACGAACGCGACGGAAACGATCGCGATGGCTGCTGCAGATTTCATGTCTGGGCGCTCTTATCAGATTTGAACAGCATGACAAGTAAAATTTTAACCTAGGTCATTCGTAATTCGAAGTTATCTCGTCATTAGCGCTGTCATATCCGCCACGGCGGATTCGTCCGGTGGCGAATTGAGCGAAAGCGAAACATCTCTGGCCCAGCTTCGTTGGGCGCTTCACAATTTATCCGAGATTCTTCGCTTCGCTCAGAATGACATTCGAGACGATCTACGTTGAAAGGTTACGTCGTCCGAAAAGCCTTTTCACTTTGTAACCTTTTTACAATTTAACATGGCGAAGCCAGTTTCGGCTTTGCGATTAGAGGTTTGCGATTATTTTCCACGCCGATGCCACAGTTTTCTTATCGCGCCCGCGACGCGCAGGGCGGTCTGGTTGAAGGCGTGCTCGACTGCGCAGACCGCGCTGTCGCAATCCGCCAAATTGAATCGCAACACTGTGTTCCGATCCGGATCGAGATGGTAGATGGTGCAAAAGCCACAGAGAAAAAGTCGGGCGCGCCGCCGCCTCGAAAAAAACTGCGGCTGCTTAGCTCTCCCGAGCCTGCAACACCCGGGCAAAATCTCAAAATTCCCCACGGCCAACTACTCATTTTCACCGAGCAGCTTGCGCACCTGCTTCAAGCGGGCATGACGCTCGACGAAGCGCTATCCGTTTTGGAAAAACGTTTGAAGCAGCCGCGCGTCCAGCAAATGACGCATTCGCTGCATCAGTCTCTAATTGATGGCCAAAGTTTCTCGCAGGCCTTGAGTAAGCTACCGCGAATTTTCCAGCCGCTATATGTAAATCTGGTGGCCGCGGGCGAGGCTAGCGGAGCGCTGCCGCAAATTCTGCTGCGACTGGTCAAGCATTTGATGCAGGCAAAA
>Ga0209474_10001552_pt1 | contig 22120 bp, 17 predicted proteins | sample GraSoiAngelo_145_FD_185902 | JGI IMG/M metagenome (GOLD analysis project Ga0209474, IMG submission 185902) | Grasslands soil microbial communities from the Angelo Coastal Reserve, California, USA - 14_1009_05_20cm (SPAdes) (version 2) | ecosystem: Environmental > Terrestrial > Soil > Grasslands... | reverse complement strand
CTCCGTGTGATGGAGAAGATCGACGCGATCATCCGCGAGGAGATGAACGCGATCGGCGGGCAGGAGATCTCCATGCCCGTGCTCCAGCCCGCCGACATCTGGCAGAAGAGCGGCCGCTGGGAAGGCATCCCCGAGATGTTCAAGCTGCAGGATCGCTACGGACGCGACATGGTGCTCGGCATGACCCACGAGGAGGTCATTGCCTGGCTGGCCGCCCGGGAGATCCGCTCGTACCGGGACCTGCCGCAGATCTGGTACCAGATCCAGACCAAGGAGCGGGACGAGGCCCGGCCGCGCTCGGGCGTGCTGCGCACGCGCGAGTTCGTCATGAAGGATTCCTACACGCTCGACCCCGACCTCGCTGCCCTCGAGCGCTCCTACGCCGCCCACGAGGGCGCCTACCGCAGGATCTTCGAGCGCTGTGGCCTCCGCTTCTACGTCGCCCAGTCCGACACCGGCATGATGGGCGGGCTCGGCGCCCACGAGTTCCTGGCGCCGTGTGCGGCCGGCGAGGACGAGATCGCGATCTGCGCCGGCTGCGGCTATGCGGCCAACGTGGAGATCGCGCGCGGCATCCCGGCGGCGCCCGCGTTTCCCCCCGCAACCCGTGAGGAGGTGGCCACGCCAAACGCGCGCACCATCGCCGAGGTCAGCGCGCTGCTGAAGATCGATCCGCGACTGATGCTCAAGTCGCTGCTCTACGTCGGGCGGCGCACGGGACCCGTGCTGGTGCTGGTCCGCGGCGATCACGCCCTCCACGAACGCAAGCTGGCGCGGGCGCTCGCCGGTGACGAGGTGCGACCCGCCCATCCCGAGGAGGTACGCCAGCATCTCGGCGCCCCGGCCGGCTCGGTCGGTCCGGTCGACGCTCGCGTGCCCATCCTCGCCGACGAGCACCTGCGCGGCGGCGTCTATGTGACTGGCGCCAACCGCGATGGCTTCCACCTGCGCGGGGTCACGCCCGGCCGCGACTTCGAGGCGCGCTTCGTCGACCTCCACACGGTCGCCGCGGGCGAGGCCTGCGGGCAGTGCGGCAAGCCGCTGGTGGTCGAGAAGGTGATCGAGGTCGGCAATATCTTCAAGCTCGGCACGAAGTACTCCGAGGCGCTCGGCGCGATGTTCCTCGACGAGAGCGGCAAGGAGCAGCCGATCATCATGGGCAGCTACGGCATCGGCCCCGCGCGGATCGCCGCCGCCGCCGTCGAGCAGTGGGCCGATGCCGACGGCATCGTCTGGCCGGCCTCGATCGCGCCCTTCCACGTCCACATCGCCGTCGTGAGCCTGCGCGATGCGGGCCAGGTGGCCGCTGCCGAGGAGATCTACGCCGGCTGTCGCGCCGCCGGCCTCGACGCGCTGCTGGACGACCGTGACGAGCGCCCTGGCGTAAAGTTCAAGGACGCCGATCTGCTCGGCATGCCCGTGCGTATCACCGTCGGCAACGCCCTCGCCAAGGAGGGCGTGGTCGAGATCAAGGAGCGCCGCGCGCCCCGTACGGAGCACCGGGTTGCCAGGGACCGCGTGGTCGACACCCTCAGGGGTCTGGAGGTCTTCCGGACCCAGCGCTGACTTGCCTCCCGACGACACCCGTGCTAAAGTCCTGAAAAAGTGGGCCTCGCCCACTTTTTTACTTTAGCCGGGTAGCATGCAGGACGACGAACGCGAACTCCGGATCGAGGAGGTCGTGCAGCCCGTACTCCGCGATCACGGGCTCACGCTCGTAGACCTCGAGTGGCGCGCGCACCGGCCGCGTGGGGTGTTGCGGTTGTTCGTCGACAAACCCGGCGGCGTGGGCATCGAGGATTGCCGCCGCGTCAGCCGCGAGGTGGGCGATGCGCTCGATGCCGCCGCCCTGATCGAGGAGGGGTACGATCTCGAGGTGTCGTCGCCGGGGCTGGACCGCCAGCTCCGGAAGGACCGCGAGTTCCGCTGGGCGCTTGGCAAGCAGGTGCAGTGCTGGGTGGCTGGCGGAGAGGAGTTCCGGGGCCGCCTGGTGGATGTGGACGCCGCCCGGCTCACGCTCGAGCGTGACGGCGAGCGGATCGAGCTGGAGCGGGCTCGCGTCACCAAGGCGAGGCTGGAGGCGGAGGTTCCCTGGCCACGACGGCCGTCAGTGCTATGAACCGCGAATTGATCATGGTCATCGAGCAGCTAGGACGGGAGAAGGGGATCGACAAGGAGGTCCTCTTCGAGGCGCTGGAGTCCGCCCTGCTGTCGGCCTCACGGAAATCGCTCGGGCCCGGGGACAATGTCCGCATCCACATCGACCGCAAGACCGGCGAGTTCCGCGTCTATCATCGCAAGAAGGTCGTCGAGGAGGTCGGTGACCCCGAGACCGAGATCAGCCTCTCGGACGCCAAGGCCCTGAACCCCGAGGCCGAGCTGGATGTCGAGCTGGAGCTGCTGCAGGAAAAGCCGCTTCAGGATCTGGGCCGCATCGCGGCGCAGACCGCCAAGCAGGTGATCCTGCAGAAGGTCCGCGATGCCGAGCGCGAGGGGATCTACTCGGAGTTCATCGGCAAGGAAGGGCAGATCCTGCGCGGCGTCGTGCACCGGATCGAGAAGCGCAACGTGATCCTCGAGATCGGCAAGGCCGAGGCGATCCTGCCCGAGCGGGAGCAGAGGTGCGGCGCTCGGCCAAGGGGCCCCAGATCACGCTCTCGCGGACGCATCCCGGCTACCTGGCCCGCCTGTTCGAGACGGAGATCCCCGAGATCCAGGAGGGGATCGTCGTCGTCAAGGCCACCGCCCGCGAGGCCGGCGAGCGTGCCAAGGTCGCGGTCGCGTCGACGAAGCGCGACGTCGATCCGATCGGCGCCTGCGTCGGGCTGCGCGGCACCCGCATCCAGGTGATCAGCCGCGAGCTGCGCGGGGAGAAGATCGACATCATCGAGTGGTCGCACGACCCGTCGACGTTCGTGGCGCGGGCGCTGTCGCCCGCCAAGGTCTCGTCGGTCGTCGTGGCCGAGGAGGCGGGCGCCGAGGCGCCGCCGGCCGCGCTGGTGATCGTGCCGGACAACCAGCTGTCGCTGGCGATCGGCAAGAAGGGGCAGAACGCGCGCCTGGCGGCCAAGCTGACCGGCATGCGGATCGACATCAAGAGCGAGTCGGAGATCGAGACCGAGCGGGCGGAGGCCGAAGAGGCCAAGTCGGCGTTGCAGGCCTTCGCCGGCGGCTACGCCGAGGTCGTCGAGGCGCTCGAGGCGGCCGGGCTCGGCTCGCCGCGCGCGATCGTCGACGCCGGCCGCGAGGCGCTGGCGGCGCTGCCGCCGGTGGGCGACCGCGCCGACAAGATCTACGCGGCGGCCGAGGAATGGCTGACGGCTCGCAACCAGCCGGCGCCCGAGAGCCCGCCCGCCGCCGACGCGCCGGCCGGCGAGGCCGAGCCGCCGACACCGGGCACGTGAAGCATGCGCCGACTCGTACGTGTCTCGGGTGCCGCCAGCGCCGCCCCAAGCGCGAGCTCGTGCGTCTCGTGCGGCGCGCTGACGGTGTGGTGATGGTCGGTGCGCGGGCGACGGGGCGCGGCGCTTACGTGTGTGCTGAACCGGACTGTGTGGAGCGCGCGCTGAAGAGCGGACGGCTCGCGCATGCGTTTCGGGCCGCGTGCCGGCCCGACGAGGGACTGGAGATCAGCGTGCTGGCCGCCGGCCAGACAGAGGCGGTGGCGGGCCCATGACATTGGGTAGCCGTCTGACGGGAGATCGAGAGACGTCACGGCGCCGGGGCGGCCCGAGCGTTGGGGGGACTGGGGGCCATATCGGGGCCCCCAGCTTGAACAGACCGTCGGGGCGGTGCCTCACGGGAGATCGAGGGACGTCACGGCTAGGCCGGGGCGGCCCGAGCGTTGGGGGGTCTGGGGGCCATATCGGGGCCCCCGGCTTCAACTAGGAGGGGACGTGGCAGCGACGAAAATCAAGGTGATCGAGCTCGCAAAGGAGCTCGGCGTGACCAGCAAGGATCTGATGGTCGCGGCCGAGGAGATGGGCCACAAGGGCGTTCGCGCCATGACCCCTCTGGATCAGAACCTCGCCAACGAGCTGCGGGTGAAGCTTGGAAAGGGCCGTGAACTGCCCGAGGAGCTCGCCAAGCCCAAGCGCGCCCCCAAGCCGAAGGCTCCACCCGAGCTCGGCCCCGACGGCCTGCCGCTGCCGAAGAAGCCCGCGCGCGCCAAGAAGAAGGTGGAGGACGGCGTCGAGGAAGGCGTCGAGGTCCGTCCGGCCGCGACGATCGTCAAGCCGAGGCCGGCCGCACCCGTCGAGATCGCGCCCGAGGCGCCCTCGATCGTCAAGCCCGCGGCCGAGATCGCGCCGGAGCCGCCGAAGGTCGCTCCAGTGGCGTCGCCGGTCGAGCCCCTGAAGCCGGCGGCCGCCGCGCCGGCGCCGGCGGCGCCCGGCGTCCGCAAGCCCGAGCCGAAGATCGTTCCCTTCCGTCCACTCGAGCGGTCCACGCCACCGCCGCCGCCCTCGCGGCCGTCGCGTGGACCGTCGGGACCCTTCTCGCAGCCGCGCATCACCCAGGGGCCGCCGCGGCCTGCGGCTCCGCCGCCATCGCCGCGTCCGCCCCAGCCCCTGGCCCCGGCGGCCGCCGCGCCCCCGCGGCCGGCCGCGCCGATCGAGACGCCGCGCCCGGCCCCCGCCGCCGTGGAAGCGCCGCCGGCGGAGGTCAAGCGCGAGCTCGTTCGCGTGGGCGAGTCCGTGACCGTGGCCGAGCTGGCCGAGAAGATGCGCCGCAAGTCGGGTGAGGTGATCAAGGCGCTCATCGAGCTCGGCGTCATGAAGATGGTCAATGACCTGCTCGACCCGACCGAGGCCAAGCTGGTCGCCGACAAGTTCAACTTCGATCTCGAGATCCGCTCGGTCGAGGGCGACGTCATCGAGGAGGAGGGCGAGGTCGATCCGGCCCAGCTGCAGCTGCGGCCGCCGGTCGTGACCGTCATGGGCCACGTCGACCACGGCAAGACGTCGCTGCTCGACGCGATCCGCCGCACGAAGGTGGCCGAGAAGGAGCACGGCGGCATCACGCAGCACATCGGCGCCTACCAGGTCGTGACCGGCCACGGCAAGGTGACCTTCCTCGACACCCCGGGCCACGAGGCCTTCACCGCCATGCGCGCGCGCGGCGCCCAGGCCACCGACATCGTCATCCTGGTGGTGGCCGCGGACGACGGAGTGATGCCGCAGACGGTCGAGGCGATCAACCACGCCCGCGCTGCCGACGTCCCGATCATCGTGGCCGTGAACAAGATCGACAAGCCGGAGGCCGATCCGGATCGCGTGAAGCGCGAGCTGTCGAATCACAACCTGATGCCCGAGGAGTGGGGCGGTCAGACGATCTTCGTGCCCACGTCGGCCAAGAAGGGCACCGGGATCGATCAGCTGCTCGAGATGACCGCGCTCCAGTCGGAGGTGCTCGAGCTCAAGGCCAATCCCACCCGGGCCGCGCGCGGCGTCATCATCGAGGGTCGGCTCGATCGGGGCCGGGGCCCGGTGGCGACGGTGCTGATCCAGAACGGCACGCTCCACGAGAGCGACGCCGTCGTCGTCGGCGCGCACTCCGGCCGCATCCGCGCGCTGCTCGATCCTGCCGGTCGGAAGGTGAAGGCTGCCGGCCCGTCGGATCCCGTCGAGCTGCTCGGCCTCAGCGGCGTGCCGTCGGCCGGCGACGTTCTGGTGGCGGTGTCCGACGAGCGCAAGGCCCGGCAGATCGCCGGCATGCGCTCCGATCGCGACAAGAGCAAGGTCAAGGCGGCCACCCGGATCACGCTGGAAGGTCTGCAGCAGCAGATCAAGTCCGGCGAGATCAAGGAGCTGCGGCTGATCCTCAAAGCCGACGTCCAGGGCTCGGTGGAGGCGGTGGCCGAGGCGCTCGAGCGGCTCTCGACCGACGAGGTCAAGCTGAAGGTCATCCACAGCTCGGTGGGCGCCATCAACGAGGGCGACGTCATGCTGGCCTCGGCGTCCAACGCCATCGTGCTCGGCTTCAACGTCAAGGCCGAGCCGAAGGCGGCCGGCCAGGCGCAGGCCAACGGCGTCGACGTCCGCAACTACAATGTCATCTACGAGGCCATCAACGACGTCAAGGCGGCCCTGGAAGGCATGCTGGCGCCGGAGATCCGCGAGACGGTGCTGGGGCGGGCGGTGATCAAGCAGATGTTCGTCATCTCGAAGCTCGGCCCGGTGTGCGGCTCGCAGGTGCAGGAAGGCAAGATCGTCCGCGCCGCCAAGGTGCGCGTGCGGCGGGGCGCGACGGTCGTCGGCGAGGGGAACATCACCTCGCTGCGGCGCTTCAAGGACGACGTGCGCGAGGTGCTGACCGGCCTCGAGTGCGGTATCGGCGTGGACATCAAGGACACCCAGCCCGGAGACATCCTCGAGGCGTTCACGACCGAGGAAGTCGCGCGTACGCTGTAGGCGCGACGAGCGGCGGAGACCATCGTGTCGGCCGCGCGCGTCGCCCTGGGGATGGTCGAGCTGCACCTGCCCGACGTCGACTCGCTCAAGGGCAAGCGGCACGTGCTCAAGGGCCTGAAGGAGCGCGTCCGCGCCCGCTTCGAGGTGTCGGTGGCCGAGGTGGACCATCAGGACACCTGGCAGCGGGCCACCCTGGCGGTGGCCTACGTGTCCGCCGACGCCCGTCACGCCAACGAGGTCGTGTCCAAGGCGATGGACTTCATCGAGGACCACGTCGAGGGCCGTGTGCTCGACACGTCCGTGGAGATTCTGTGATGCAGGGGAAGCGCCTCGATCGGGTCAACCAGCTGATCAAGGAGGAGATCTCCACGCTGCTGCAGCGCGAGCTGAAGGACCCGCGCCTCGGCTTCGTCACGGTCACCGACGTCGAGACCTCCAAGGACCTGCGGACCGCCAAGGTCTTCGTCTCCGTGCTCGGCGACGAGCGGCAGTGGACGGCCTCGCTCACCGCGCTCGAGCACGCGCGCGGCTTCGTGCGCAACTGGCTGCGCCAGCACCTCGACCTCCGGGTCACGCCCGAGATCGACTTCCGGGCCGACCGCTCGATGGAGCACGCGGCCCGGATCCAGTCGATCCTCAAGCAGGTGCAGGGCGAATGAGCGCGGCCGACGACGCCACGCCCGCCGCGGGCCGGCCCGCCCCGGCCCGGGCCGGGCTGGCGCCGCCCGCGCCCGCCGACGTCCAGGCGCCCTTCCGGCGCCGGGGCGGGCGCGCGCTGATGCTGGGGCACGTGCATCCCGACGCCGACGTGCTGGGCACGCTGCTGGCGCTGGGGCTGGCGCTCGAGTCGCGCGGCTGGTCCGTCGTGTACGGCGGCCCGCACCCGGCGCCGTCCGCGCTCGGCTTCCTGCCGGGCGTCGAGCGCTACCAGATCCTCAAATCGGTGGACGGTCCGTTCGACGTCGCGGTCCTGACCGACTGCCCGAATCCCGCGCGGACCGAGGGGCTCCTCGACGAGGCGCGCGCGGCGACGCCGGTGGTCGTCAACATCGACCACCACCCCGACAACCGGCGCTACGGCCACGTCAACTGGATCGACACGTCGGCGGCCGCCACCGGCGAGATGGTCTACCGTCTGCTCGTCGACCTGGGCGTGCCCCTCACGCCGTCGATCGCGACCAACCTCTTCACGGCCGTCCACACCGACACCGGGTCGTTCCGCTATTCGAACGTCACGCCGCTGACCTTTCGCATCGCGGCCGACCTCGTCGCGGCCGGCGCCGACCCGGCCGCGGTCGCTTCCGCGCTCTACGAGCGGCGGCCGACGGACGCGCTGAAGCTCCTGGGCGAGACGCTGGCGCGCGTCCAGGTGAGCGACGACGGCCGGGTGGCATGGCTCGCCCTGCCGGCCGGCGCCGTGCCGGAGACGTTCATCGAGGCGGAAGAGCTGGTGAACTATCCGCGCTCGATCGATTCGGTGCGCGTTGCCTGTCTCCTCCGTGAGCGCGGCACCCAGGTGAAGGTGAGCCTGCGCGGCAAGGGCGACGTCGACGTTCAGCGGATCGCCGCGCGCTTCGGCGGCGGCGGGCACCCCAACGCCGCCGGCTTCACGGCCGCCGGCTCGCTGGACGCGGTCACTCGCGAGGTCCTGACCGCCGTCCGCGAGTCGCTGCCCCAATGACCGGCGCCGGGATCCTCGTGCTCGACAAGACGGCGGGCGTGACCTCGTTCGACGCGGTCGCGCTGGTGCGTCGCCGGCTCGGCCTCGAGCGCGTCGGCCATGCCGGCACGCTCGATCCCGACGCCACCGGCGTGCTGCCGATGCTGCTCGGCGAGGCGACGAAGCTCATGCTATACCTCGCCGACCAGGACAAGGAGTACGTCGCCGAGCTGCGTCTCGGCGTCACCACCGACACCGGGGACCTCAGCGGCGCCGTGCTGGCGACGGCGATGGTCCCCGCCCTCAGCCGGGAGCAGGTGCAGGAAGCCTGTCGTCCCTTCGTGGGGCGAATCAAGCAGGTGCCGCCGATGTACTCGGCCGTGCACCACGGGGGCCGCCGGCTCTACGAGCTCGCGCGCGAAGGCGTCGAGGTCGCCCGCGATCCGCGCGAGGTCGTCGTCCACGCGATCGACGTCGAGGACGTGGGGAGCGGCACGGCGGGGATCCGCGTGGTGTGCGGCAAGGGCACCTACGTGCGGACGCTCGCCGTCGACATCGGCGCAGCGCTGGGCTGCGGCGCCGCGATCGCGCGCCTGACGCGCACGCGTGTGGGTCCGTTCGCGCTCGCCGACGCGGTGTCGTGGGCGGCGCTGGCCGAGGAGACCACCGCCGCGCTGTGGGCGCGGGTGTGGCCGGCCGAGGCGGCGCTGGCCGGCTGGCCGGTGGTCCGCCTCGATGCCGGGGCCGCCGCCCGGTTCGCCCACGGCCAGCCCGTTACGGTCGCCCCGCCGGTCGGGCCGGGCACGCGGGTGCGCGTGCACGACGCCGACGGCCGGCTGCTCGGGGTCGGCGAGGTGATCGACGGGCAGCGCACGCGGCCGGTGCGGATGCTTCATGCGGATCGTCCGGGGACTCGAGTCCTTCCCGCCTGACGCCGCGCCGAGCGCGATCGCCCTGGGTGTCTTCGACGGCGTCCACCACGGGCACCGGGCGATCCTCGGCACCGCCGTGACCCGCGCCCGCGCCGCCGGGCTCGCCGCCCTCGCCTGCACCTTCGATCGGCACCCGGGGGAGGTGCTCCAGCCCGGGCGGGCGCCGGCGATCATCACGACGCTCGACGACCGCCTCGCGCTGATCGGGCAAACCGGCGTCGACGGCGTCGTCGTCCTCGAGTTCACGCGTGAGCTCGCCGCGGTCGAGCCCGAGGCCTTCGTGAAGGACATCCTGCTGGGTCGGCTGCGTGCGCGCGAGATCGTGGTGGGCTTCAATCACCGCTTCGGCCGCGGCGCCCGGGGCGACGCCCGGCTTCTCGAGAGCCTGGCCGCGCGGCTCGGCTTCCAGGCGCACGAGGTGCCGCCGCTCCTGGTGGACGGCGTCCCGGTCTCGTCGAGCGAGATCCGCACCGCTCTGCAGCGGGGCGACGCTGCCGCCGCGGCCCGGTTTCTCGGCCGCCCATACGCGATCGCCGGCAGCGTCACCGCCGGCGCGGGCCGTGGGCGGTCGCTGGGGTTCCCCACGGCCAACATCGAGCCCGACCGTCCGTTGCTGGTCGCCCGCGGCGTCTACCGAGGGCGCCTCGAGGCCGAGGCCCGGCGGCACGCCTGCGTCGTCAACGTGGGGGTCCGGCCGACCTTCGGTGAGACGACTCTGGCCGTGGAGGCCCATCTCCTCGATTTCACGGGCGACCTCTACGGGTGTCCGGTCAGGCTGGATTTCCTCGACCGTCTCCGCGACGAGATGCGGTTTGGCTCGGTCGACGAGCTCCGGGCCCAGATCGCCCGCGACATCGCCGCCGCTCGGGCCGCCGGGGCGTGAACTTTACTTCCGACGACCCCCGTGGTACGATCTTGCCTATCTGCTGACAAAACAAGGTGTTTTGAACCCGCCCTGGGGATGCGTCTCTGGGCCGGGCGATTGGAGGAGGTCCTCCCGATGCCGCTTGCCGTCGCTCGCAAGAAGGGTCTCATCGAACAGTTCCGGACGCATGACGGGGACACCGGGTCTCCCGAGGTCCAGATCGCGCTCTTGACCGAGCGGGTCAACGGGCTGACCGAGCACTTCAAGGCGCACGCGAAGGACCATCACTCCCGCCGCGGGCTGCTGATGCTGATCGGCAAGCGGCGGGGGCTCCTCGAATACCTCAAGCAGAAGGACGCCGAGCGCTATCGGGCGCTCATCGACAAGCTGGGCATCCGCCGGTGACGGCGGGCCCGCGGCAGCTCAAGACCGGTCCTCGGACGCAACGACCCCGGGGGCCCTTTGCGGGTGCGGCGCGCGCGCTGGGAGCGCGCGTGCCAGCGCCCCTCACACTAGGTGTTCGCCGGGTGACCGCCGAACGAGGACGAATGCTCGTATGACTCACAAGGTAGAGGTCGACATCCAGGGCCAGCCCCTCTCGCTGGAGACGGGGAAAGTGGCCCGACAGGCGGACGGCAGCGTGGTCGTCCGCTTCGGCGACACGATGGTGCTCGCCACCGTCGTCGCCACCAAGACCGCCAGGGAAGGCCAGGACTTCTTTCCGCTCACCGTCGAGTACCGTGAGCGCGCGTACGCCGGCGGGCGCATCCCGGGCGGCTACTTCAAGCGCGAGGGCGCCCCGGTCAAGAAGGAGGTCCTGACCTGCCGCCTGATCGATCGGCCGATCCGTCCGCTCTTCCCCGATGGCTTCCGCAACGAGGTGCAGGTCGTCTGCCTGGCCATCTCCGGCGATCCCGAGCACGATCCCGACGTGCTGGCCATGAACGGCGCCTCCGCCGCGCTCTGTCTCTCGGGCATCCCGTTCGATGGCCCGGTCGGCGCCGTCCGGGTCGGCCTCGTCGACGGCCAGTTCGTCGCCAATCCGACGACGGTCCAGCAGGAGGCCTCGCAGCTCGAGCTGGTGGTGGCGGGCACCGAGGACGGCGTCCTGATGGTCGAGGCCGGCGCCAAGGAAGTGTCCGAGGACAAGATGCTTGAGGCGATCGCCTTCGGTCACGAGCAGTGCAAGCGGCTGGCGCGCATCCAGAAGGAGCTCGCGGCCACGGCCGCCAAGCCCCGCTGGACCTTCGATCCGGCGGCCGGCCGAGACCCCGCGCTGGTGGCCCGTGTGCAGAGCCTGGCGGCTACCAAGCTCGCCAGCGCGCTCGCGGTCAACGAAAAGCACGCGCGGGCCGAGGCGGTCGGGCGCGTGTTCGACGAGGTGTGGGCCGCCCTCGGTCTGGACGACAGCAAGAAGGGTCTGGTCCGCGAGGCGTTCGAGGCGGTCGAGAGCGCCGAGGTCCGCAAGATGATCGTCGAGCGCGGCGTCCGCGTCGACGGCCGCAAGGTCAACGAGATCCGGCCGATCAGCATCGAGGTGGCGTACCTGCCGCGAGCCCACGGCTCCGCGCTGTTCACCCGCGGTGAGACCCAGGCGCTGGTGTCGACCACGCTCGGAACCAAGGCCGACGAGCAGAAGATCGAGGCGCTGGAGGGCGAGTCCTATCGCCACTTCATGCTCCACTACAACTTCCCGTCGTTCTCGGTCGGCGAGGTCCGGCGCTTCGGCTCGCCCTCGCGGCGGGACATCGGCCACGGCGCGCTCGCCGAGCGGGCGGTCGAAGCCGTGATGCCGCCCAAGGAGGAGTTCCCCTACACGGTCCGCGTGGTGTCCGACATCCTGGAGTCGAACGGCTCGTCCTCGATGGCCAGCATATGCGGCGCCTCGCTCGCCCTGATGGACGCCGGCGTGCCGCTCAAGGCGCCGGTCGCCGGCATCGCCATGGGGCTGGTCAAGGACGGCGAGCGCTTCGGCATCCTGACCGACATCATGGGCACCGAGGACCACTACGGGGACATGGACTTCAAGGTGGCCGGCAGCGAGAAGGGCGTGACCGCGCTGCAGATGGACATCAAGATCACCGGCGTCTCCGTCGATATCATGCGTGACGCGCTCCGGCAGGCGCGCGAGGCCCGTCTGACGGTGCTCGGCAAGATGCGCGAGGTCATCGAGAAGCCGCGCACGGAGCTGTCGCCGTACGCGCCGCGCTTCGTCACGATCAAGGTCCGGCAGGAAAAGATCCGCGAGATCATCGGCCCCGGCGGCAAGGTGGTGCGCGGTATCCAGGAGGCCACCGGCACCAAGATCGACATCGAGGACGACGGCCGGGTGACGGTCTTCTCACCGGACAGCGCGTCGGTGCAGAAGGCGGTCGGCATGATCCAGGACATCTGCCGCGAGGTGGAGCTGGACCGGATCTACCTGGGCAAGGTGAAGAAGATCGTCGAGTTCGGCGCCTTCGTGGAGGTCATCCCCAACACCGAGGGCTTGCTCCACATCTCGCAGATCGCCGAGAGCCGCATTCGCTCGGTCCAGGACGTCCTGACCGAGGGCGACGAGGTGCTCGTCAAGGTCATCGAGGTGGACAACAACGGCAAGATGCGTCTCTCGCGGAAGATGGCGCTGCGCGATCAGCCCGCGCTCGCCGACAAGGAACGGCTGAAGAACCCGCAGGCCGCGAACCCGCCACGTGACTGAAGGCTACCGGAAGAGCGTCCTGCCGAACGGCATCCGCATCCTGACGGAGCGGATGCCGCACGTTCGGTCGGTCGCCGTCGGAGTCTGGGTCGAAACGGGCTCGCGCCACGAGCCGCAGGCGCGGGGCGGCGTCTCCCACCTGATCGAGCACCTGGTGTTCAAGGGCACCGCCACCCGCACCGCCGAGGCCATCGCCCGCACGATGGACTCGGTGGGCGGCCAGATGGACGCCTTCACCACGAAAGAGAACACCTGCTTCTACGTCCAGGTCCTCGACGAGCACCTCCCGCTCGCCGTCGACCTCCTGACCGACATCCTGCTCCATCCGCTGTTCGACGCCGAGGAGCTGGAGCGCGAGAAGTCGGTCGTGCTGCAGGAGATCCGGATGGTGGAGGACACGCCGGACGACGTCATCCACGATCTCTTCGCGGCGCAGATCTGGGGCGATCACCCGCTCGGCCGCCCGATCCTGGGCACCCGCGACCTCGTCGCCGGCTTCGGCCGCGACATGATCGCCGAGCACTTCGGCGAGGAGTACGTACCGCCGCAGATCATCATCGCGGTGGCCGGCAACGTCACCCACGAGCAGGTCGTCGATCTGTTCGGGCGCGGGTTCAACGGCTTCCAGCACGGCGCGCGGCCGCGGGTGGCGGGGGCACCGCGGCTGGCGCCCGGTGTCAACATCGTGCACAAGGCGCTCGAGCAGGTGCACCTCGTGATGGGTTTTCCGGGCCTCTCGCACGCCGCGCCCGAGCGCTACGCGATGTTCCTGCTCAACGACGTGATCGGCGGCAGCATGTCGTCGCGGCTCTTCCAGGAGGTCCGCGAGCGGCAGGGCCTGGTCTATTCGATCCACTCGGGGGCGCAGGCCTTCGCCGACACCGGCATCGCCTACGTCTACGCGGCCACCGACGCCCAGAACTTCTCCAAGGTGCTGAAGTCGATCCTCAAGGAGCTGCGCGACCTCAAGAAGACCGGCGTGACCGTCGAGGAGCTGAAGCGCGCCAAGGATCACCTCAAGGGCAGCCTGATGCTCTCCCTGGAGTCCACCTCGAGCCGCATGAACCGGCTCGCCAAGCACGAGATGCACCTGGGCTCGTTCCTCACGATCGACGCCATGCTGGGCTCGATCGACGGCGTCAAGCACGAGGAGGTGCAGGCCCTCATCACCGAAGTGATCGACGAGGATCGCCTCGCGCTGACGACCCTGGGCCCGCTGGACCGCAGGAATCTACCCGCCGAGCTTCGGTAGCCCGAGGGGGACTTCGTCCCCCTTCCGGCGGTCGTCGCACGCCTTCGGCGCGCTCCTCCCTGCCTCCCCCGAGAATCTCGGATCGCGCGGGCAAGCCCGCGCTCGAAGCGGTGATTCGACCGTGGGCGATAATGCGCCGGGGCTTTCCCTCACGGAGGTTTTCCTTTAAGGTGAGGGCGTGATCGAGCGGTACACCCGGGCCGCCATGGGACGTATCTGGAGCGAGGCGGCGAAGTACCAGGCGTGGCTGCGGGTGGAAGTGACGGTGTGCGAGGCCTACGCGCGCCGCGGCCGCATCCCCGCCGAGGCCATGACCCGCATCCGGGCCACGCGGGTCGACATCGAGCGCATCCTCGACATCCAGCGCCGCGTGAAGCACGAGATGATCGCGCTGCTCACGAGCCTCGAGGAGCAGCTCGGCGCCGACTCCCGCTTCGTCCACCTCGGTCTCACCACCAGTGACGTGTGGGACACCGCCACCGCGCTTCAGCTCCGTGACGCCGCCGACCTGCTGCTGGCCGGCCAGGAGCAGCTGCGACAGGCGCTGCGCACGCTCGCGCTGCGCTACCGCGACACCCTGACCATCGGCCGCACCCACGGGGTGCACGCCGAGCCCACCACGTTCGGCCTCAAGGTCGCCGTCTGGTACGTCGAGGCCGGACGCAACCTCGAGCGGCTGCGCCGGGCGCGCGAGGCGATCGCCGTCGGCAAGCTGTCGGGGGCGGTCGGCAACTTCGCCCATGTCGAGCCGGAGCTCGAGGACGAGGTCTGCCGCGACCTCGGCCTCGGCGTGGAGCCGGTGTCGACCCAGGTCGTCCAGCGCGACCGCCACGCCGAGTTCTGCGCGGCGCTGGCCATCGCGGGGGCCTCGCTGGAGAAGATCGCGCTCGAGGTGCGCAGCCTGCAACGCACCGAGGTGCTGGAGGCGCAGGAGCCGTTCGGCGAGGGCCAGAAGGGCTCCAGCGCGATGCCGCACAAGCGCAACCCGGAGCTGTGCGAGCGCATCTGCGGACTGGCCCGCCTGCTGCGCACCAACGCGCTCGCCGCCGCCGAGAACGTCGCCCTGTGGCACGAGCGTGACATCAGCCACTCGTCGGTGGAGCGCGTGATCCTGCCCGACTCGACGATCCTGCTCGACTACATGCTCGACCTGACCGTCTTCATCGTCGAGCGTCTCGACGTCGATCCCGCCCGGATGGCCGAGAATCTCGAGGCGAGCCACGGCAACATCTATTCGCAGCGCGTGCTGCTCAAGCTGACCGAGTCCGGGCTGGCCCGCCAGGTGGCCTACGAGCTCGTCCAGCGTCACGCCATGCGCGCCTGGAAGGAGCGACGGCCGCTCCTCGAGCTGCTGGCGGCCGACCCCGCGGTGACCGAGCGCCTGCCGCCGGCCGAGCTGAAAGCCTGCTTCGATCCGACCTGGTACGTGCGCCACGTCGACACGATCTTCCGGCGGGCGGGCCTGGCATGAAGGTCCGCGTCCTCGTCCGGCTCAAGCCCGGCATCCTCGACGTGCAGGGCGCCGCGGTGCAGCGCGCGCTGGCCGGGCTCGGCTTCGAGGACGTGCGCGAGCTGCGCGTCGGCAAGCTGGTCGAGGTCGATGTCGAGGCGCCGTCGGCCGAGCGGGCCCGCGCGCGCGTGGACGAGATGTGCCGGCGGCTGCTCGCCAACACGATCCTGGAGGACTACACGATCGAGGCGGAGGCGGCCGAGCGCCTTGCCCCGCCCGGAGCCGTCCGGTAAGATGACAACCGGTCTCGCGCCGCCAACCCCGCACCGGGAGAGGAGAGACTCGACTTCATGAGATTCGGCGTCGTCGTGTTTCCGGGCACGTGGAGCGACTGCGACTTCCACTATGTCGTCTCGGAAGTGATCCGGCAGCCGGTCAAGTACGTGTGGCACCGGGAGCGCAACCTTGCCGACCTCGACTGCGTCGTCCTCCCCGGCGGCTTCTCGTACGGCGACTATCTGCGGGCCGGCGCCGTGGCCGGCCGCTCGCCCGTGGTCGAGGCGCTGCCGGAGTTCGTGGCCGGCGGTGGCGTCGTCCTCGGCTCCTGCAACGGCTTCCAGATCCTCTGCGAGGCGGGACTGTTGCCGGGCGCGTTGATGCGCAACGAGTGCCTGCAGTACCGCTGTCAGTCCACCCATCTGCTGGTCGAGAACGCCGAGACGCCGTTCACGCGGGCGCTGCGGCCCGGCCAGGTGCTGACGATGCCGATCTCGCACGGCGAGGGCAAGTACCATGCCGATCCCGAGACGCTGCGCACGCTGCGCGCGCGCAAGCAGGTCGTGTTCCGCTACGCGACGGCGGCCGGCGAGGTGACGCGGGCCGCCAATCCGAACGGCTCGGTGGAGAACATCGCGGGCATCGTCAACGAGGAGGGCACCGTGCTCGGCCTCATGCCGCATCCCGAGCGGGCGGCGGAGTCGGCCATAGGCGGCACCGATGGGCTGCAGATCTTCCACTCGCTCCTCGGCAGCCTGGTCGAGGATGGCGCCTTCCTCAAGCGGTAAGGGGTTTGTTGGGAGCTGAGCCGAAGGTCACGCTCGACCTCGCACGCGGCCTTGGGCTGACGGCCGACGAATACGACCGGATCATCCACCGACTCGGTCGCGAGCCCTCCTACACCGAGCTCGGTCTCTTCTCCGCCCTCTGGTCGGAGCACTGCGCCTACAAGCACTCCAAGGTCTTCCTCGCGCGGCTGCCGCAGCGCGGGCCGCACGTGCTCCAGGGCCCCGGCGAGAACGCGGGCGCGCTCGACATCGGCGACGGCTGGGCGGTGGTGTTCAAGATCGAGAGCCACAACCACCCGTCCTTCATCGAGCCCTTCCAGGGCGCCGCGACCGGCGTCGGAGGCATCCTGCGCGATATCTTCACGATGGGCGCGCGACCGATCGCCATCCTGGATTCGCTGCGGTTCGGTGATCCGGCCGACCCGAAGACCCGGCGGCTCATTCAGGGCGTCGTCTCGGGGATCTCGTGGTACGGCAACTGCTTCGGCTGCCCGACCGTCGGCGGCGAGATCGCGTTCGCGCCGGAATACGCCGGCAACCCGCTGGTGAACGTCATGTGCGTGGGGCTCGTGCGCGCCGACCGGATCTTCCGCGCGCGGGCCGAAGGCGTCGGCAATCCCGTGTTCTACGTCGGCAACAAGACGGGCCGAGACGGCATCCACGGCGCCACGATGGCGTCGGCGACGTTCGACGAGCACGCCGAGGCGCGCCGGCCGACGGTGCAGGTGGGCGATCCGTTCACCGAGAAGCTCCTGCTGGAGGCGTGCCTGGAGGCGATGGCGACCGGCGCGGTCGTCGGCATCCAGGACATGGGCGCCGCCGGCCTCGCCTGCTGCACCTCCGAGATGCCGGGACGAAGCGGCACCGGCATGGCGGTGGAGCTCTCGGCGGTGCCGCAGCGCGAGGGGGGCATGACGCCCTACGAGCTGCTGCTCTCGGAATCGCAGGAGCGCATGCTGCTGGTCGGCGTCCGCGGCCGCGAGGAGGAGCTCCGTCGCGTCTTCGCCAGATGGGAGCTGGACGCCGTGCGGATCGGCGAGGTCACCGCCGGCCCCGACCTCGTCGTGCGGCACCGCGGCGAAGAGGTCGCGCGCGTCCCGGTCGAGGCGCTGGCCGAGGCCCCGCGCTACGAGAAGCCCTACGCGCCGCCGGCCGGGCTCGCCGCGCTCCAGGCGTTCGATCCCGCGACGCTGCCCGAGCCGCCCGACTGCGGCGAGGCGCTGGTGGCGCTGCTCGGCTCGCCGGCGATCGCGTCCAAGGAGTGGGCGTACCGGCAATACGACCAGCAGGTCGGCATCAACACGCTCGTGCTGCCGGGCTCCGACGCCAGCGTCCTGCGCGTGAAAGGCACGCGTCGCGCCATCGCGGTCGCCGTGGACGGCAACGGACGCCATGTCTTTCTCGATCCGCGCCGCGGCGCCGCCCTGGCCGTCTGCGAGGCGGCCCGCAACGTGTCGTGTGCGGGCGGCCGACCGCTGGGCGTCACCGATTGCCTCAACTTCGGCTCGCCCGAGCGGCCGGAGATCCTCTGGCAGCTGGCCGAGGCGGTCGAGGGCATCGCCGAGGCGTGTCGCGCGTTGGAGGTCCCGGTAGTGGGCGGCAACGTTTCCCTCTACAATGAGACTGTTCCGGCGGTGGGAGCCACGCCCCAGGCCATCCTGCCCACGCCCATCGTCGGCGTGGTGGGATTGCTGGAGGACGCCGGATTGCTGGCGACGCAGTGGTTCAAGGCCGTCGGGGAACGTGTCGCGCTGCTGGGGCCCGAGGCGGTGAGCCTCGGCGGTTCCGAGTACCTGTGGACGCGACACGGCCGCGTGGCCGGGCGACTGGCGCCGCTCGATCTCGAGATCGAGCGCCGCGTGCAGGGCGCGGTGCGGGCGGCCATCGACGCCGGCCTGGCAACGGCGGCCCACGACTGCGCGGAGGGCGGCGTCGCGGTGACGCTGGCCGAGGCGTGCGTGACGGGACGGGCGCCCATCGGCTGCGAGGTGACGCTGGCAGCCGGCGGGCGGCGGGACCAGACGCTGTTTGGCGAAGGACCCTCGCGGGTGGTCGTGAGCGTCGGTTCCGCGCGGCAGCGCGAGTTCGAAGCCTTGATGGCGGAGTCGGCCATTCCGTGGCGCTGGATCGGGACGACAGGCGGCGACCGGCTGCGGCTCCGGATGGGGGCGGAGACGGTCGTGGACGTGGGGCTGGACCGGCTCGAGCACGCGTGGAGGAACGGCTTTGAGCGCCACATGGCGTGACGACAAGTTCCACGACGAGTGCGGACTGTTCGGCATCTGGAATCATCCAGAGGCCGCCAACGTCACCTACCTCGGCCTCTACGCGCTCCAGCACCGCGGCCAGGAGTCGGCCGGGATCGCGGCCACCGACGGCCACAACTTCCACACCGAGAAGGCGATGGGCTGGGTGGCCGACGTGTTCCATCCCGAGCGCCTGCGCCGGCTGCCCGGGCATCGCGCCATCGGCCACGTGCGCTATTCGACGGCGGGCTCGTCGAACATCCGCAACGCGCAGCCGATCACGGCCAACACCGCCCGCGGGCCGATCGCCATCGCCCACAACGGCAACCTGACCAACGCCGACGCGCTCCGCAAGGAGATGGAGCGCGACGGCGCGATCTTCCAGTCGAACTCCGACACCGAGGTCATCCTGCACCTGCTGGCGCGGGCCCCGGCCGGCCCGCTGGAGGAGCAGATCTCCCACGCCCTCGGGCAGGTGAAGGGCGCGTACTCGCTGCTGATCCTCACGCCCGACGCGATGTACGCGGTGCGCGACCCCTACGGCTTCCGGCCGCTGACGCTGGGCCGGCTGGCCGACGCGTGGATCGTGGCCTCCGAGACCTGCGCCCTCGACCTCATGGAGGCCAAGCCCGAGCGCGACGTCGAGCCCGGCGAGCTCGTGGTCGTCAGCGACGCCGGCATGCGCTCGATCCGCGCGTTTCCGCCGGGCGAGCGGCTGCAGTGCGTGTTCGAGTACGTCTACTTCGCGCGGCCCGACTCGGTGCTGTGGGGCCGCAACGTGCACACCGCGCGCAAGGAGCTCGGCCGCCAGCTCGCCCGCGAGCACCCCGCCGAGGCCGACATCGTCATCCCGGTGCCGGACTCGGGCACCAGCGCGGCGCTCGGCTACTCCGAAGAGTCGGGAACGCCGTTCGAGCTCGGCCTGATCCGCAACCACTACGTCGGCCGCACGTTCATCGAGCCCAAGCAGGGCATCCGCCACTTCGGGGTCAAGGTGAAGCTGAACCCGATGCGCGAGATGCTGGAGGGCCGCCGGGTGGTCGTCGTCGACGACTCCATCGTGCGCGGCACGACCAGCCGCAAGATCGTCAAGATGATCCGCGGCGCCGGGGCCCGCGCGGTGCACGTGCGCATCTCGTCGCCGCCGATCCAGTGGCCGTGCTACTACGGCATCGACACGCCGACCCGCAAGGAGCTCATCGGCGCCAGCCATTCGGTCGAGGAGATCTGCCGCTACCTGGCCGCCGACTCGCTCGGCTACCTCTCGCTCGACGGCATGCTGAAGGCCACCGGCTCCGACCCCGCGCATTTCTGCCACGCCTGCTTCACCGGCGCCTACCGCGTCGGCATGGAGCCCGAGCAGACGCCGCAACTCCGACTCTTCGAGCCCTGAGCCCGTGGTGAACGGCGGGTCGTCCGAGCGCCGGCTTCGCCGGCGCAATCCGGCTCTGGGGGAGGCGTCGGAGGGGGCCGCCGAGGCCCCCTCCGCAACGTATCGCGCGGCCGGCGTGGACCTCGAGGCCGGCGACGAGGCGGTGCGCCGCATCGCGCCCCTCGCCCGCGCGACCTTCCGTCCGGAAGTGCTGGGCGGCATCGGGGCGTTCGCCGGCTTCGTCCGGGTGCCCTCCGGTTATGCCGAGCCCGTGCTCGTGTCCTCCACCGACGGCGTCGGCAGCAAGCTGAAGGTCGCCTTCCTCGCCGGGCGTCACGACACGGTCGGCATCGACCTGGTCGCCATGGGTGTCAACGACCTGCTCGTCCACGGCGCCGAGCCGCTCTACTTCCTGGACTACATCGGGACGTCACGCCTGGAGCCGTCGCTGATCGAGGCGCTGGTGGCCGGTGTCGCCGCCGGCTGTCGCCAGGCCGGGTGCGCGCTCATCGGCGGCGAGACGGCCGAGCTGCCCGACCTCTACGCGCCCGGCGAGTACGACCTCGCCGGCTTCGCGGTCGGCATCGTCGAGCGCGCGCGCCTCGTCGACGGCGCCGCCGTGAAGCCAGGCGACGTCGTGCTGGGCCTGGCGTCCTCCGGGCTTCACTCCAACGGCTACAGCCTCGCCCGCCGGATCGTCTTCGACGTCCTCAAGCTCGACGTCGCCGCCGTCTTCCCCGGCACCGGTCGCGCCGTCGCCGACGAGCTGCTGGAGCCGACACGCATCTACGTCCGGGCGGTGCTGCCGATCCGCGCCGGCGTGCACGCCATGGCCCACGTGACCGGTGGCGGGATCACCGGCAATCTGCCACGCGTGCTGCCGGACGGCTGCCGGGCGATGGTGCGGCGGCGCGCGTGGACGGTGCCGCCGGTCTTCGAGACCCTGCGCGCGGCCGGCCGCGTCGACGAGGCCGAGATGTTTCGCACGTTCAACATGGGCATCGGCTACCTCCTGGTCCTCCCGCCTGACGCGCTGCCGGCCACGCGGGCGACGCTGGCGGCGGCCGGCGAGACGGTGTTCGAGATCGGGGAGATCGTGGCGGGCCGGCGCGGCGTGGAGCTGGTGTGACGCGCATCGTCGTGCTCGGCGGCGGGTTCGGCGGCATGGAGGCGATTCGCGTCCTGGAGCGGCGGCTGGGCGACCGTCCCGACGTCCAGATCCTCCTGGTCAGTGACAAGAACTATCTCTTGTTCACCCCGCTGCTGCCGCAGGTGGCCTCCTCGCTCGTCGAGCCCCGCCACATCGTGCAGCCGATCCGCGACATCCGGGGACGCCGGCGATTCCGCTTCCGGCGCGATCGCGTCGAGGGTATCGATCTCAGCGCGCGGCGGGTCCACCTGGCCGAGGGCGTGGTCGACTACGACCGTCTCGTCATCGCGCTCGGCGGGGTCACGCCGACCTTCGGGATCCCGGGCGTCGAGACCTGGGCGCTGAACTACAAGGAGCTGGAGGACGCGGTCCTCCTGCGCGATCACCTGATCGATCTCGCCGAGCACGCCGATCACGAGCCGGACGCCGCCGTGCGCGGGCGGATGCTCACGGTCTGCGTCGTCGGCGGCGGCTACACCGGCGTCGAGCTGATCGCCGAGCTGCAGGACTTCTTCACGTCGTACATCGTGCCGCGCTATCGCGGCATCGAGCCCGGCGACTACCGGCTGCTGCTGCTGGAAGCGGGGCAGGAGATCCTGCGCGGCGTCCATCCCACGCTCGCCGAGCGGGCGCGCCGCCGCCTCTGGCACGAGGGCATCGAGATCCGCACGGGGGCGCGAGTCACCCGCGTCGAGCCCGGCGTGGTCGAGGTCGGGACCGAGCACATTCCGGTCGGGCTCACGGTATGGGCGGCCGGCGTCAAGGGTCATCCGACGCTGGCCGGGCTGGCGGCCGAGCGCGACCGCCTGGGCCGGGTCGTGGTGGATGCCCGCCTGCAGCTGCCCGGCCATCCCGAGGTGTACGGCGTCGGCGATGCGGTCACGATCGAGGGCCGACCCGAGGCCTCGGTCCCGATCATTCCCGCCGCGCTCGCCCACGCGCGGCTGGCCGCCGAGAACATCGTCGCGGACCTGGCCGGTCGCCCCCTGCGCACGATCGAGTTCGCCCCGCGCGGAATGCT
>Ga0209474_10001550_pt1 | contig 22123 bp, 13 predicted proteins | sample GraSoiAngelo_145_FD_185902 | JGI IMG/M metagenome (GOLD analysis project Ga0209474, IMG submission 185902) | Grasslands soil microbial communities from the Angelo Coastal Reserve, California, USA - 14_1009_05_20cm (SPAdes) (version 2) | ecosystem: Environmental > Terrestrial > Soil > Grasslands... | reverse complement strand
CTGTTTTGCTCAACCGGGGACGCAGAGCAAAAGTATGGACGGTCCCGTTCGTCTGCGAGCCTTGCTGAACACCGGGCCTATCGTGCGCCTCGTCGGTGCCCACGATCCCCTCGGCGCCCGCGTGGCGGCGCGCGCCGGATTCGACGGCGTCTGGGCCAGCAGCCTCGAAGCGTGCGCGTCGCGCGGTCTGTCGGATACGGGCGTGATCACGATGCGCGAGTGCCTCGCCTCCGCAGTCGCGCTTGCCGCATCGGTGCCGATACCGGTGGTTGCCGACTGCGATACCGGCTTCGGCGACGCGACGGCCGTCGCAAAAATGGTGCGCCGGTTCGAGGCGGGTGGCATCGCCGGAGTCTCGATCGAAGACCAGTGCGCCCAGAAGATCAACAGCCTTGCAGCCGGCCGGCACGTCCTTGTGCCTGTTGACGTCTTCACGTCGAAGCTGCGTGCCGCCAAAGCGGCGCAGCGCCGCGGCGACTTCGTTGTCATCGCCCGCACCGAAGCGCTCATCGCAGGACTCGGCGTCCGCGAAGCGCTGCATCGCGCCGCCGCGTACGCCGACGCCGGAGCGGATGCGATCCTCGTTCACAACAAGACGACTACGGCCGGGCCGATCGCCGATTTCCTCGCGGCGTGGAGACGCCGCGTTCCGATCGTCGTCGTGCCGACCAGTTATCCCGACTGCACCGCGGCAGAGCTGGAGCGCATGGGGGTCCGAATGGTGATCTACGCGAATCACGGGATGCGCGCCGCGATCCGGGCGATGGAGCAGTCGTTTGCGGCGATCCTGCGCGACGGCTGCACGCGCGGCGTGGAGGACGCGATTGCCTCAGTGCAGGACGTGTTCGATCTCCAGGCCGCCGATCGACGGGATTCCCTGGTCGTCGACCGTTGCGCGTGAGGATGGCGATGCCGATCTCGCGGTCGGTTTCCACGAAACCGCGAATCGCTTTCCCAGAACGGGAGAAGTCGTTCCATCGATGTTCCTGACTGCACCAGACGAGAGGACACCCAAGGGCGTCCGGCACTGGGCGGACGCCGAAGGCGCCGGTCGCGATCGCGCGCTGGCTGCGCCATGGTTCCATGCCGTTCGAGGCCGCGCCGGCGTCGACGTGTCTGGCGACGCTGACGTGTTTCGCGGACATCGCATTCCGCATGGCGACGGCACGCCGGACGGCGTCTTCGCCGAATGGAAATGGGATGGTCGCCGGTTGCGCGTCCGCAACGACCGCTACGGAGTTCACCCGCTCTTCTACTACGCCACGGCGAACGAGATCGCCGTCTCGACATCGGTCGCACGGCTGCTTGCCGGTGGAGCGCCGGCCGATTTCGATGGCGACGCCATCGCAGTCTTTCTCAGGCTCGGGTTTTTCGTCGGCGAAGATACGCCGTTCCGCGCCATTCGGGCCGTGCCGCCCGAGGCGAAGTTTGAATGGGAAGACGGGCGCCTGTCGATCTCCGGCGGCTACTGGCACGGCAAGCCGCAGGGACTGAATCGCGACGATGCGATTGATGCGTTCATCGCGCTGTTTCGGCGGGCACTCGAGCGCCGGATCGCGCCGGATGACAACTTCGCCGTTCCTCTGAGCGGAGGACGCGATTCGCGGCACATTCTGCTCGAGCTCTGCCGGCTCGGACGGCGTCCGCGCTGCTGCATCACCATTCCCCGGTACCCGCCGCGGGCGCCCGAAGACGAACGCGTGTCCGGGCTGCTGGCGGCCGCAGCAGGCGTTCCACACCGCATTCTCGATCAGCCGCCTGATCGTGGCAGCGTCGAATTGCGGAAGAACTGGGAGACGCACTTCTGCGCCGACGAGCATGCGTGGTTCGTTCACATGATCGATTATCTCGAGGCCGAGGGACTCGCGGTCTATGACGGATTGGCCGGCGGGCTGTCGGTCGCCGGGCGCTTTCTGAGCGCGGGGAACCTGCGCCTGTTCGAACATGGCCGGTTCCATGAGCTCGCCGAGGGCATTCTCGCGAGATTCGGCGTGCAGACCGAGGCCCACCTTTCGCAGCTGGTGAGCCCCGCCTGGCGCGAGGCGGCAGGGCGCGATCGGGCGCTCGAACGGCTGGCCGCGGAGTTGATTCGGCACGCCGACGCGCCCGATCCGACCAAGTCGTTCAACTTCTGGAATCACACGAGACGAGAGACCGCGCTGGTTCCGTATGCGTTGATGAACCGGCTGCCGGCGGTGTTCACCCCGTACATCGATCACGACGTGTACGAGCTTCTATCGTCGCTGCCGCCGTCAATCGTCTCGCCCGACCTGTCTTCGCCGAACAAGAGCTTCCATTCCGAAGCGATTCAACGCGCGTACGTCGAGCACGCCGACGTCCCATTCGAGAATTCGCACGCTCCGAAGCTGGACGCCCGGCCGCATTACCGGCAGTTCGGATCCCATGCCGCGCGTTTCATCGCCAGCCGAACGCGCAGACCCTTCACCCTGCTCAACAACGCGTACGTCTGGCCACGCGTGGCGATGTCGCTCGTCAGCCCGCATTTCGCGGAAAAGCGCGCATGGCTCCCCGCAGACCTGCTTTACATGTCGCAACTGGAGCACGCGGCGCGATCCGCTGCGGAATCGATCGGCAAGGCTTCGGACCCGTGATGATTTGAAACGCACTATACTCGCGCGTCGAAGTCCCCAGCCCGCAGGAGGCAGTGATGAGGATGACGCGTTTGATCGTCTCGGCCAGCGTCTTTGTGCTCGCATGCGCGCTCGCGGCGACCGAGGGCGGCGCCGGCGCAGCCGGTCGTGAACAGGCGGCGAGCCAGACACCGGCCGCCCGCGGCGGCGGCCAGCGCGGCGGCGGCCGCGCCGATGCTCCAATGCTCGGCGAAGGGACGCTCATTGCCGGCGTCTGGGGCACCGATGCGGTGCCCGTCGATTCGCGCGGTTGGGGCTGGATGGCGAAGTCGTACGTCAGCTCGAACTTCAAGCGTCCGTTCTACAACCGCGCGAAGGAGATGCTGTTCAGCGACAAGCAGGTCACCAGCTACACGATCAGCACCTTCGACCCGGACTTCTACTGCGAGGTGCGCAAGCACTACGCGTTCGTGTGGTTCGAGATGCAGCACAGCACGATGTCGTGGGACAACGTCGCGAAGATGATCGCGGCGTGCCCCGGTCCCGACGGCGCGGCGCCGATGATTCGCATGCCCGATCAGCTCGAGTCGAGCATTCAGAAGGCGACCGACATGGGGGCGATCGGCTTGATCTTCCCGACGATGCGCGACGGCAACCAGGCGCTGGAGGCCGCGCGGTACTCGCGGTTCCCGCCGTTCGGCCGCCGCAGCTCCGGCGCGGGGCAGGCCGGCTCGGTCTGGTCCGGCGTGCCGGGCGGTTATCAGAACACGTTCAACGACAACATGCTCGTCGTCGTGATGCTGGAGACGCTCGACGGCATCATCAACGCGAACGAGATCGCGAACACGTTCGGCATCGACGTCGTGATTCAGGGCAACAACGACCTCGCGCGCTTCTCTGGGTGGGCGCAGACCGACCCGCGATATCAGTCGCTGCTGACGGTCAGCCGCAACGCGACGCTGCACGCGGGCAAGTTCTGGGGCAACGCGGGCGCGCAGTATCTCACCGGCAACCCGCTCAGCCCCGACGTGCGGTTCGTGCAGAACGGGCCGTCGACGGACGGGTGGACGCCGCCGGCGCGCGGGCGCGGCACCGAAGAGCCGACCATTGGCGGGCCCGAGGGCCGCGGCCGCGGCCGCCGCGGCGGCGGCGGCGCCAACAAGTAGCTTAAGAGCGCGTCGCAAAACTGCCGGCGGCCTTTGGTAGCGCAGGCCTTCAGGCCTGCCAACGGCCGCCGGGCAGCCCTGAAGGGCTGCGCTACACGTAATTTTGCAACGCGCTCTGACTACCGGCCGGCGTCGAGACGGTCGACGACGAACAGGTCGGAGTCCCGGTGCAGCGTCGTATACGCGTACTCCGCGAGGTCCGGCGTCACGAAGAGATACTGCACGCCGAAGAGCGGCGACGCATTCGAGGCGGCGACTTCTCCCAGCCTCTATGCTGCCGGCCAATCGATCCAGTTCGCGAAAGATCCGGAGGCGATCGTATGCATGATCATCGCAGCGCCGCGACGAAGCTCGCGGTCGTCGCAGCGCTCGCCGCGGCGTATGCGTCGACGCGGCTGCCGCTTCACGGTCAACCGGCGCCGCCCTCGAGCGCGTCGGTTCAGCCCGCGTCTGCGCTCTCCGCGCGAGCGACGTTCCAGAGCAGCGATCTGTATCGGCTGAAATCGGTCGGCGACGTGCAGATGTCGCCCGACGGCCGGCGGATCGCGTACAGCGTCCAGAACAACGATCGTCCCGGCCGTCCGTACTCGCAGGTCTGGATTCTCGACGTCGCGACCGGCAAGGCGGTGCGCCTCGGATCGGATCAGGAAGCCGCGTCGGGCCCGCGATGGTCGCGCGACGGAGCGCAGATCGCCTATTTCGGCCGCGAAGAATCGGGCGCCGGCGTCGTCGTGTCGCGCCCGGACGGTTCGGGCGCCGTACTGCTCGCACCCGTGTCGGGCACGAACCATCCGCTGCCGTCGGACGGCGAGCGGCTGGCCTGGTCGCCCGACGGCAGGCAGGTGGCGTTCATCTCGGCGACGCCGGGCCCCGAAACCGAGAACGCCAACGGCGATCCGATGGTGATCACGCGGTATCTCTACAAACCGACGGCGTCGGAAGGGCTCACCCGCTTCAACGACAACCGCCGGCTGCACGTCTTCGTCGTCGACATCGCGAGCAGGCAGGTGCGGCAACTGACGCGCGGCGACTACTACGAGCACTCGATCGAGTGGTCGCCCGAAGGCGGCGAGATCCTGTTCGTCTCGAACCGCGAGCCGGATCCCGATCGCGTGTTCAATTACGACGTCTTCGCGGCACACGCCGCGAGCGGCGACGTGCGCCGGCTCACCGACACGCCCAACGCCGAGTACCGCCCGATCTGGTCGCCGAACGGCAAGATGGTGGCGTACCTCGGCACCCGCCGCAGCCTCACCTCCTCGGAGACGACGATGGAGGACACGCACGTGTGGGTGATGGACGGCATCGGCGGCAGCCGGCGCGAGCTGGTGTCGATCGACAACCGGCAGGGTCAGCCGCAATGGTCGCCCGCCGGCGACAGCGTGTACTTCACGGTGCAGGAGCGCGGGAACGTGCGCTTGTATCGGATGGCGACCGCGGGCGGCGCTCCCACTGTCGTCGCGCCCGCGCCGGGCGAACGCGGCAGCGTCGGATCATGGTCGATCGCGAAGGGCGCGAACGGCGACGTGATCGCGTACGCGCTCACGACGCCGACTACGCCTTCGGAGCTGTTCGTGAAGCAGGGCGGCGGCGCGGCAAAGGCGGTCACGTCGCTGAACCGCGAGCTCGTCGCCGGGAAGTCGATCGCCGACACCGAGTCGCTGCAGGTGAAGACCGCCGACGGGCTGAGCGTCGAGGCGTTTCTCACGCGGCCGCTCGACGTGAAGCCCGGCGCGAAATACCCCCTGATCGTGATGATTCACGGCGGGCCGCACGGGCAGCAGGGACCGGCGTTCAACATGAAGGCGCAGGTGTACGCCGCGAAGGGCTATGCCGCGTTGATGGTGAACTACCGCGGCTCGACCGGCTACGGCCAGAAATTCGCCGACGCGATCTTCAACGATCAGGACGGCGGCGAAGGCAGAGACGTGCTGGCGGGCGTGGACGCCGCGCTCGCGAAGTACCCGTGGCTGGACGCGAACCGTCTCGGCATCGAGGGCGGCAGCTACGGCGGCCAGCTCACCGACTGGCTGATCACGCAGACGCCGCGGTTCAAGGCCGCTGTTCCCGCCGCGGGCATCGCGAACCTGGTGAGCTTCAACTACATGTCGTACTACCACGACTATCTCGCGGTGGAGTTCGGCGTGCTGCCGCATCAGCAGTGGAAGCCGAACGACAAGGCGGCGCCGCGGCGGCTCTCCGATTTTCTCTGGGAGCGATCGGCGCTGCGCTACGTCGACAAGGTGAAGACGCCGGTGATGTTCGTGCACGGCGAGAACGACAACGACGTGCCGATCGCCGAGGCCGAGCAGTATTTCATCGCCCTCAAGGACGCCGGCGTCGAGACGATCATGGTGCGGTATCCGCGCGAGGGGCACGGCGTCCGCGAGACGAAGCATCAGATCGACGTGATCGATCGCTCGATCGCGTGGTACGAAAAACATTTCCATGCCGGCAGCGCGCCGAGCCAGCAGCTCGACAAACAGTCGTAACGAGCCCGCGGAAGAATTGAGCCCGCCCGCGCGAGTACAATCGCGCTGATGATCCGCCGCACCCTCGTCGCAGCCGTCGCGCTCGCGTCGGCCGCGACCTCGACTTCGTCCGCGGCGATGTCGTACAGATCTCGTGGTCGGCCGCGGCGGCGCCCGCCATCGAGACGGCGCTGCACGACTCGGGACGCGCGGAGGTTCACGGCATGTACTTCGACTTCGGCAGCGCGATCATCAAGCCGGAGTCCGAGCCGGTGCTGAAGGAAATCGCCGCGGCGCTCGCGAAGAACCCGGCGCTCTTCGGCGCGTGGGTATTGTGCAGCGCCGTCGCCGTCGTCCCGGCGTGCGGCGGCGGCAATCACGCGGCGCCGCCGGCTCGCGGCACGTCACCTTCGACTGCGAACACGGCTCCGATCGACGTCTGCGCGATCGTGACCGCGGACGATGCGAAGGCGCTCTTCGGACCGCTGCCGATGCAGCCGCCCGCGACGACCGACAACGCAGGGTTCGGCGTCCGCGCCTGCATGTATATCGGTCCCGCGCTGTCGGGCGCGGGCGCGCAGACGCGCTTCGCGCGGCTGATGGTCCAGGCCGGCCGCACGAAGGACGCGGTGGACCTGCTGCAGGCCGACGCCGATCGTCGCAAGGCGACGGTCGATTTCGCCGGCGGCGGCGATGCGGCGAAGCGCAGCGCGGACGGGATGTTCGTCTGGGAGACGAAGGGCGGCCTCTCCTGCACAGCGTCGATCGACGTCGGGTTGCCGTCCGCGCTCACCGCCGATACAGCGGCGGCGAAACTCGCCGATCTCTGCCGCAAGATTTTCGCCGCGGCCGCGCGTTGACCGAGCGGTAACGACACACGAACAGCGTAATTGCTGGGGCCTCTTCCTCGGACCTCAGGCGTTGAACCATTCTTGAGTGTCCGATTGCGAAATAGACATGACGCAATTCGCCGCGGCGTTCGCCGTTCGCGCTAACCGGCCGCAGGACGCGATCTTAGAAGGAGACCGCGAGTGGTCCGGATGTTGATGATCGACAGGAGGTGCACACGTCGACAATGGCGTGTGATTCGGATTCGATCCCATTCGATGCCACGCCAGGCTCTCACACCACCGACTCCGCCGCCGGCAACGCACTGGGCCGCATGCCATCGCGTGCTGCACGCGCTTTCACTCTCCCGCCTTCAAGCGGTCGTCGGCACGCTGGCGGGCCTCGCATCGATCACCGGTGCGGCGTTCTCGCTCGTCCAGTCCGCGCACCCGGTGGACACGGGCGAGCTCGTGGCGATCGTCCAGGACGCAGGCTCACGCCGCAGCGTCACGGGCGCGACGATCGAAGTGCTGACGCCGCAGGACGCGATCGTCGCGACGCTCACGCCCGATGCGACGGGTCGCGCGACGCAGGAGCTGAAAGAGGGCGTCTACATCGTGCGCGTCAGCCATCCCCGCTACTCGGCCGAGGCGCGCCGCATCCAGGTGCAGCCGCGGCAGACGACGGAGATCAGAGCGAACCTGCGATCGGGTTCGTCCTCGCCGCTCGAGCGCGCGGTCAATAGTGGCGTGGGCGCCGTGAAGAAGGCGCTTCGCTTCTGACGGACAACGCTACCGAAGGTACGGCGCGACGTTGGCGGCGATCTCCCGGAACTCGGCGTCGGTCAGCGGCAGCTCGCGGAAGGACGCCCACGCCTCCGCCGGCTTTCGTCCCGGGCCGACGGCGCTGTCGGATCCGTAGAAGATGCGGCTCACGCCGATCTGCCGAATGCGTGCCACGATCTTATCTGCCTTGACCCGCCACTCCCCGACGCCTGCGACACCGGAGACCTCGAAGTAGACGTGCGCCGTGCGCGGATCCTTTGCGGCGATCGCGTCGGCGTAGACGCCGAGCGCCTCGTCGACGGCCGGATCGTCGTAGCCGCCGGCCCCTGCGAGATGCGCGATCTGGACGACGATGTCGGGCGCTGAAGGAAGGACGTTGGCGATGAAGGCGCGCGCCTGCGCCGCGCCGTACGGCCGCGGCCGCGACACGGTCGGCCGGATGTGGACAACGATCGCCATGCGGCGATCGTTGGCGGCGCGGAACACGGCACGAAGCTTCTCGACGTGCTGCGGATTCTCGACGTCGACGTCGGAGTTGCCGAAATGCAGCTTGAGTCCGGTGCGCAAATGCGGATCGTTCGCGCAGCGCGCGATCTCTTCGAGCGCGTAGTCGCGCAGCGGGCTCACGCCGCAGAAGCCGACGAGGCGATCCGGGAACTGCGCCACCTGGCCGCTCGTCCAGTCGTTCTCCTCGATGACGCGCGTGCGTTCGTTCTGGACCGGCGTCGCGCGATTCGGGTTGCCGAACGCGTACGCCTGCGACAGCACGACCGCGCGCCGGATGCCGGCGGCGTCGAGCAGCGCGACGAGGTCGCGCGCGGTGATCGGCGCAATCTGCGACGCCGGGGCGATGACGGGACTGTAGAGATGCTGGTGATGGTCCGCGACCGGACGTACGTCGTCCTGCGGCGCCGTGAGCGGCAATGCGCCGAGCGACGCGACGACGAGGAGGGCCCCGAGTCCGCGCACGCGCGGCGATCTTATCTCGTCAGCCGCCCGATGCGATAAAAAGGGGTCGTACCCCTTTTTACGCAATGCGAAAAAAGGGGTACGACCCCTTTTTGTAACGAGCGCTACTCGATCGCGTGCGGCTTGAAGAGATCCGACACGTCGGCGGCGTTGGCGGCGTCGCCCAGCCAGGGATAACCCGTTCTCGGGCTGACGCCGAGGATCTCCTGCATGGTGCGCAGGAACGACGAGTGCGAATACTGAATCGTGTTGCTATAGGGTGCTGCCCCGACGTTGCCGTGCGCGTCTTTGGAGATGACGATGAACGGCAGCGTCTGTGCGGGGCTGTCGCCGCCTTCGCTCTCGTCCCACCACAGCACGATCGCCCCGTGATGCCGATATGCCTCTGACGCCATGATCAGCGGCACGGCTCTGGCCACGAAATTGTCGCCCTGTGCGATCCTCGCGGCGTCTCCGGTGAATACGCCGTAGTTGGTGGCGAGCGTCGTATGCATGTCGTTGAACTGATTCGGCGTGATCCAGTTGTAGTCGGCGACGGCGTCCTTCTGAAGGTCGAGCGCCAGTTGCTGCAGCGGCGCGTACTGCAGCCGCATCGTATTGGACGGCGTCGTGTCGCAGCCGCCGCTCGTATCGCTGAAGAACACCATGGGATTGTGCTTGGCCGCGTAGTTGAATTGCCGCGAGTAGTTGGAGGCGTTGAGGCCGGGGCTGGCGAACACGCCGCTCGTGCTGAACAGCGGCACCGTCCACGCGCTCTCGGGCCGCGCGGCGTTCGCCGCATCGACGTCCGTGTCCTCCTGATAGGACCGCCACGTTCTGCGCGCCTTCGTCAAAAAGGCGCTGAGGTGCTGATCCGTCGTCTGGACGGTGTCGGCGGTGCAATCGGCGTGGTACGGGCTGTCGTCGTTGAACACGCCGAAGTTCGTGCCGGCTTCGGCCCAGATGTAGTTCGGCTCCGACGGATGCACGCCGGTGCCCGCGTTGACGTACGCATTCGCGAACGCGACCTGCCCGCTGATGCCGGAGGTTCCGTTCACCAGGCTGTTGATGAACGGCGCGGCCGGATTGAGAAATATCTGCTGGGGACTCGCCTGCGTCGCCGGCTGCGTCCAGTTGTGATTCTCCATCGCGATGACGAACACGGTCTTCACGCCGCGATCATCGTCTCCGCGTTCGTGTCGTTCGTCGCGCCGGCCGTCGGCGTGCGCACGGAAGCCACCGGATGCCAACGCGCCGGCGACTGCCAGCGCCAACACAGACCGTCGATACGTCGCCTTCACCATTGAACTGCCTCCTCCTGCGGCGTCGATGCCGCTGCAGTGACGATGGCAGTTCGGCGTGACGGCGCGATGTCTGCCGTATGACCCTGCGGAAAACTCTCAGGCGCGGCCAGTTGGCGATCGATCCTGTCGGTCGCTGTACGCTAAAGACGATGAGGAGCGAGGCGTTGGCAGAACAGCGGTTCACGATATCGGTGTCCGACGAGGCGATTGACGATCTGCGCCGGCGGCTGCGCCAGACCCGTTGGCCGGACACGGTGACCGACTCGGGATGGACATATGGACTCGACCTCGACTGGATGAAGTCGATCGCCGACTACTGGCTGAACCAGTTCGACTGGCGCGCGCAGGAACGCACGCTGAACGCCTTCCCCCACTACGTCGCGGACATTGGTGGACTGCGCGTTCACTACCTCCATTTCCGCAGCAGGCACCCCAATGCCGTGCCGCTGGTCATCACGCATGGCTGGCCGGGATCCTTCCTCGAGTTGCTGAAAGCCGCGCCGATGCTCGCCGATAGCGCGTCGGATCCGTTTGACGTCGTCGTGCCGTCGCTGCCCGGGTACGGGTTCTCGGAGCGTCCTTCCACGCCGGGCATGAACACGTTTCGCACAGCCGATCTCTGGGTCGAGCTGATGCGCGCGCTCGGATACGACCGCTTCGTCGCGCAGGGCGGCGACATCGGCGCGAACGTCTCGTCGGTGATGGCGTGGAAGCACGCGGCGTCGGTGATCGCGCTGCACCTGAATTACATTCCCGGCGCGTACCGTCCGTGGGTGGACGACACGACGCACAGCCTGTCGCCCGAGGAGATCGCGTTCAAACAGAACGCCCAGAACTGGTTCGACGAGAAAGGCGGCTACTGGCACGTGCAGGCGACGCAGCCGCAGACACTCGGCTTCGCGCTGAACGACTCTCCCCTTGGACTGGCGGCCTGGCTGATCGACAAGTACCGCGACTGGGCCGACTGCGATGGCGTCGTCGAGAAGCGCTTCAGCCGCGACGAGCTGCTCACGCATGTCAGCCTCTATTGGTTCACCGGGACGATCGCGTCCTCCTGCCGCATGTACCTGGAGATCCGGCGGGCGCCGCTCGCGTTTCGGCGGGACGAACACGTCGCGGTCCCGTGCGGGATTCTGCATCTGGCGAAAGAGGAGCCGATGCCGCCGCGCGCCTGGGTGGATCGCGCGTACAACGTCGTTCGCTGGACGGAGAAGCCCAAGGGCGGCCATTTTGCCGCCTGGGAAGAACCGGAACTGTTTGCCACGGACGTGCAGGAGTTCGTCGCGCCGTTTCGCACGCACGCGCCGCGCGATCCAGGATCAGATCCAGGATCAGATCCAGGATCGGATCCAGGATCGGATCAGACGTAGGGCGACCCTTTCAGGGTCGCCTGGCGAGGCTGAAAGCGTCGCCCTACACGTTTTGAAACGAGCTCTAACGTTCGCTCGACGGCTGGCCCTGCTTGGAGAGCCGCTCGAAGATCTCGAGCTCCTTCGCGGCCAATCGGTTCTGACCGGTACGCTGGTACGCCTGCGCCAGCCGGTAGTGCGCCTGCGCCAGATCGGGCTCGAGCCGCGCGGCGGCTTGCAGTTGCGCGATCGCTTCCTGATATCGCTGCTGGTCCGACAGCAGAATCCCGAGCTCCAGAAAACCCTTCGCGAATTTCCGATCGAGCACGACGGCGCGCCGCAGCAGCGCTTCCACCTGCCGCAGATCCGTCGGCGGCGCCGCGAGACCCTTCCACAGGCTCATCCCATAGTGATACTGCGCGAGCGCGTTTCGCGGATGCGCTTTCGCGAAGCGCGCGAGCCGCTCCGTGATCTCGCCGCCGAGCGAGGGGACGACGCCGTACATCTCGCCGAGGAACTCGTACGGCCGCGGATCGGACGGCGCGAGATCGGCCGCCTGGCAAAACGACTTGACCGCCTCCTCGTGCTGCCCGCGCGAGTACTGCGCGATGCCGAGGCCGACGTGCAGCCGCGCCGAGTCGGGGTGCCGCTCGATGGCGGCGGTGAACACCTGCGCCGCTTCCTGGTAGGCGTGGAGCTGCAGCAGGTTGTCGCCCCAGTCGAACAGGTGCTCCTCGGTCGGATCCATGTGCGCCGCGCGCTGGTACTCATCCGCCGCCGCCAGCCGGTCGCCGCCGCGCTCGCTGACGTTGGCGAGCAGGTCGTGCAGCTCCGCGGTGTCGCGGGCGGCGATCATCTGCAGAACCAGCGCCCGCGCCTCGTCGAGGCGCTCCAGCTCGAGCAGCGCCAGCGCGAGGTCGTGCCCGCTGGCGTAGTCGTCGGGATTGATCGCGCGCGCGCGCTGCAGGTAGGGAAGCGCCGCCTGCAGCTTGTGCCGCTGCAGATAAAACGACGCGAGCTGATACTGCGCGTCGAAGCTGTCAGGGTTACGCCGCGCTGCGTCGAGGAGCCGCTGTTCGACGACGGGGGCGGCCTGCGCGGTGCGAGGCGGGGCGGGCTGCGCTGCGGCTCCCGCCCGCGCCACGACGAGCAGCGCGAGCGGGAGCAGAAGACGGACGCGCGCTACCAATACAGCTTCGCGCCGAGCTGAACCTGGCGCGGCGCGTTGCGCATGGCGGTGATGCTCGCGAAGTTGCGCGCATCCTGGAAATTCAGCGAGCCTGGCAGGTTGAACGCCGCCGTGTTCGTGACGTTGAAGATCTCGACGCGGATCTCGAACTGTCGTTCTCCCGCGATCCGCAGCTGCCGCGCGATGCCCATATCGAGCTGGCGCAGCGGCGGTCCGGTCACCTGCGTGCGCGGACCTCCGAGCGGGGTGAAGTCGGTCTGCCCGATGGTGGTTACGGTCGCAGGATCGGCGAACGCCGCCGGGTTGTAGAACTGATCGACGTCGTGCCTGCCGGCATACGGATCGCCGACAAGGAGCGCGTAGCATCCCGTGCCGTTACCCGCCGTCCCCGTTCCGGCGGCCGTTGTGATGGAGCAATTGATCGTCTGCGCCTGCCCGCTGTACATCGACAGCACCCAGTTGGCCCGCCATCCGCTGAGAATCGCGCCTTTGCCGGGCAGATCGTAGTTGCCGCTGAAGACGAACGCGTGCTTGGTGTGGAACGCCGACAGCCCGATGTCGTTCGCGAGATCCCAGCCAATGAGGTTCGGCCCGCGCAGTCCGCCGACAAGACCGCCGGAGAGCGAATCACCCGCATTGGTCTTCGAGTCGCTGAGCGTGTAGCTCGCCAGGAACTGCAGACCCGCGTGATAGCGGCGCTGAAACTTCATCTGCAGCGAATCGTACATGCTGACGCCGACCGTACGCACGAGCAGCGATCCGCGCGAGAAGTCGGGCCATTGGACGAACGGCTGCGGGTTCGTCCCCGGCGGCAGCAGCACGGAGACGTTGTTCATGCCGGTGAAGGTCTCCAGGTGCCGCCCGCGGGTGCCGACGTAGCCGACTTCGACCGAGTGCTGCGGGATAACTTCCGTCTGAAGCGTGACGTTGTAGCTGTGGTACCGCGGCGTCTGGTAGTCGTACTCGACGCCGCGCAAAGTCAGGCCGTTCGCGTTCACGCTCAATGGATCGACCGACAGGTGGTCGCGCGCGTCGAGGCCGACGAGCGATCCGTCGGGCAGGCGGTTCGCCGTCGTGTCGTTCGGCGCCTGGTACACCAGCGTGTACTGGAACGGGTAGTTGTAGCCGAGGCTCGGGTTGCCTCCGCGGTTCTCGAACGCGCCGTAGAACAACCCGTACCCCGATCGCAGGACCATCTTCGGCAAGATCTCGTACGCGGCGTCGACGCGCGGCGCGAAGTTGGTCTTCGGCATCGGGCCGAGGCCGCTGCCGAACGCGCTCGTGTACACCAGGTTGATGCCGTCCTTGGCGAGATTGCTGACGAAGCTCGGCGACAGCGGTTTGTTCTGCCACTCGGCCGGAATGAGGTATTGCGCCGGCGGGCCGGGCACCATGTTGGCCTGCTCGGACTGCAACTCCTGCTCACGGCTGAACCAGTCCCACCGCAGGCCGTAGTTCAGCGTCAGCTTCGGGCTGACGCGCCAGTTGTCCTGCGCGTACGCGCCGTGGTAGGTCTTGAACGCGTCGACCGATCCGAACGGCGAGGCGCGCAGGATGTTGAGGCCGCCGAGGAAATCGACGCCGCCCGGAACGGTCGACGGAATCTGGTTGAGCAGCACCTGCGCGCGTGCCGTGGTGTTGTCCGCCTGGTTGACGACCGACGTGTAGCGGCCGTCCGCGATGTACTCGCCGCGCGCGTACGGCGGCTGCGTCGACCCGAAGTAGATGTACTGATACATGTAGCCGCCCTTGAACGCGTGCGACTTGTACACCTTCGTCAGGTTGTCGCTGAACTGCGCGGTGTTGCTGAACCGCTCGCTCACCACCCAGCTCGCGTGGCCGAGATCGCTGAGGTTGCCGAGCTGCAAGAGCGGCAGGCCGCCGTTGCCGTTCAACTGCGGGATGCCGAGAATCCCGTAGCGCGCCGGCACGTTGCTCGTGTCGTCGCCGTTCGGCTGCAGCCGGAACGTATGTTCGCGGCCGACGCCGAACCGCGCCTCGTTGATGAGCGTCGACGAGAACATGTGCGTGTGGCTCGCCGCGAAACCGTTGACGCGGACCTTCTCGTCGCCTTCCGAGAACCCGCCGCCGTCGCCGTCGCCCTCGAACGGCGACGGCCGCACCTTGTGGTTGTTCGAGAAGCTGTAGCGGACGAACAGGCGATCGTCGGTGCGGAAGTTGTGATCCACGCGCACGTCGAACGCGTGCGTGTCGTCCGCGTTGGTCCGGTTGACGACGTAGTTGTTGTTCAATCCCGCCTGGTTCGGTCCCGGATAAAGCTGCAGCAGCTTCAGCGCATTGGGATTGATGCGGTTCGCCGGAATCTGATTGCCGGGGAACGCGTCGCGCACGTAGCCGGTGCGCGCCACCAGGAGGCCGGTGACCGGATCGATTTGCCCCGCCTGCACGAGCCGCGTCGTCGCGGGATCGAAAATTGTGCCGCGTGGAAAGCTGCGCCCGAGAACGTCGGCGGTGAGCGTGCCGCTCTGCAGCCCGATCAGATCCGAGAAGTTCGTGAACCCGCTGGCGCGCTCGAGCTCGGTGGGCACGCTCCGTACCCACGTGCGCGCCTGCTTGGTCGGCGTCCCTTCGTAGTCGAAGAACCAGAACGTCTTCGAGGCGATGATCGGACCGCCGGACGTTATGCCGAACTGGTTCGAGAGGAACTCGCCTTTCGGGACGCCGGCGCGCTTCGCGAAGTAGTCGTTGGCGTTCAGCGCGTCGTTCCGGTTGAACTCCCACACCGTCCCGCGCAGCTTGTTGCTGCCCGACTTGAGCGTCGTGTTCAACACGGCGCCGCCCGCGCGCCCGTACTCCGCGTTGAACGAGCTCGTGAGGATCTTGATCTCGTCCACCGCGTCGATCGGCGGCTTGACGACGTAGGCGACGCCGCTCAGGAAGTCGACGTTGCTCGTGTTGTTGTCGATGCCGTCGAGCAGGTAGTTGTTCTGCGCCGGCCGCACGCCGTTGGCGGCGAACATCAGCGGCGCGCGCGCGCCCTGCTGCGGCGGCACGACGCCGGTCGTCAGGCGCGCGAGCACCGTGTAGTCGCGCCCGTTCACGGGGAGGTTCTCGATCTGGTCGGATTTCAGCGTCTGGCCGACGCTGCCCGATCCCGTCTGCAGCAGCGGCGACTCGGCCGTAACCAGCACCTGCTCGCTGATCGTGCCCGGCTGCAGGACAAAGTCGATCCGCACCTGTTCCTGGAGGCCGACCGTCACGCCTTGACGCACGCCTTTGCTGAATCCTGGAAATTCGATCTCGATGCGGTAGGCGCCGGTGCGGATAGGCGTGAAGATGTAGGTGCCGTCCCCACGCGTGACCGTCGTGAGCGTCAACGCCTGACCTTCATGCGTGATCGTGACCGTTGCGCCCGGCAGGACGCCGCCTTGCTGATCTTTCACGGTGCCGGTGATCGTGCCCGTGTCGACCTGGGCAATGGCTGGCGCGGAGAGGAGCGCCGTCAGGGAGAGCGTCAACACACAGCGCCAGGAGAATGCCGGCAGGATGTTCATTCCGTCCTCCGTGTCGAGCAACCGCGTGATGCAACGCACGATCCTGCGGTGCGCGATCGATCGCTGGCAAATTTGCGCGCGAGACTAGCTTGACCACCCGCGTTTTGCAAGCCTATCCTCAACAATCGAGTCGTGAAGCTCATCATTGGCTGCGTCCTCGCGTTGACAGTGCTGTCGGCCGGTCAACACGACGGCGTACCCAAACCAGTCGCTGATTTCCGCGACCTGGCCCCCGCGGCCGGCCTCACGGCGCGCACGATCATCGGCGGCGATCGCACCAAACAGTACATCCTCGAGACGACCGGCGGCGGCGTCGCCATCGTCGACTACGACGACGACGGATTTCCGGATCTGTTCTTCGTGAACGGCGCACGGCTCGCGCCTGCCGACGGCGACGCCGCTCCGGTGAGCCACTTGTATCGGAACAGCCACGACGGCACGTTCGCGGCCGTGACGCGCGACGCCGGCCTCTCGGCAACCGGGTGGGGACAAGGCGTCTGCGCCGGCGACTACGACAACGACGGCCACGTCGATTTGTTCGTCACCTATTACGGCCGCCAGGTGCTTTACCGCAACAAGGGCGACGGCACGTTCGCCGATGTGACGCGCGCGAGCGGGCTGTCGCAATCCAGCCCGCGCTGGAATACGGGCTGCGCGTTCCTCGACTTCAATCGCGACGGACGATTGGATCTGTTCGTCTCGGCGTATGTCGATTACGGCGACGCCATGCGGTTCGCGCCGGGAAGCCGGAACAACTGCTTCTGGAAAGGCCTCGGCGTGATGTGCGGGCCGCACGGGCTGGCTGGCTCCCGCAACGCGCTCTATCGCGGCAACGCGGACGGGACCTTCACCGATGTCTCCGAGGCGGCAGGCTTGCTCAAGGTGAGCCCAGCCTTCGGCCTGACGCCGCTCGTGCTCGACGCCGACAACGACGGGTGGCCCGACGTCTACGTCGCGAACGATTCCACCGCGTCGCTGCTCTTTCACAATAACGGCAACGGGACGTTCACCGAGATCGGGCTGCGCGCCGGTGTGGCGCTGAATGCCGACGGCCGCGCGCAGGCCGGCATGGGCGTGAGCGCCGGCGATTACAACCGCGACGGCTGGCTCGACATCGTGAAGACGAACTTCGACGATGACACGACGTCACTGTACCGTAACCTGGGCGCAGGCGCATTCGAGGACGCGACGGTGACCGGAGGGCTTGGCGGCGCCACGCGGTACCTCGGCTGGGGCACCGGGTTCGCCGACTTCGACCTCGACTCGTGGCCCGACATTTTCATCGTCAACGGCCACGTCTATCCCGAAGCCGATCGCATCGGGGGCGCCTACAGCTACAACCAGCAGAAGCTGCTCTACCGCAATCTCGGCAACGGACGGTTCGAGGATGTTTCGGCGCGCGCGGGGCCGGCGCTGCTCGTCAAGAAGGCGGCGCGCGGCGCGGCGTTCGGCGATTTGTTCCACTCCGGCCGACTGGATATCGTCGTCAACAACATGAACGACGCGCCGAGCCTCCTGCACGACTGTGCCGCCGCGGCGAACCACAGTCTGGTCGTGCAGTTGATCGGCACGCGCTCGAATCGCAGCGCGATCGGTGCGCGCGTCACCGCGCATCTTGCGGGCCGGCGGTTGATCGACGAGGTGCGCAGCGGCGGCAGCTTCTGCTCGCAAAACGATCTGCGGATTCACATGGGCCTCGGCGCGCGCACCCGGGTCGATCGTCTGGAAGTGGCCTGGCCGAACGGCGGGACGGAGACGATCGCCGCGGTCGACGCGGATCAGCTGGTCGTCATTCGCGAGGGCGCCGGCGTCGTCCGGCGCGAGCCGTTGATGCAGCGCGCGCTGGCGGCGTGCGCCGAGCGCTGATACCATGCGCAGCAGCGACCCGCGGATGAGGGGGACTGCTATGGGGCTGCCGCGGCGAGACGCGCTTCGCATCCTGGCGGCGTGCATGGCCGACTGGTGGCTGCCGCGGAGCGTGTACGCGCAGAAGCTCCGGGCGCCGAAAAAGCCGGAGCGCCGCGTGATCGTCGTCACGTTCGGCGGCGGCGTTCGCTACGAGGACACGCTGGCCCCCGAGGGCTGGATCAACATTCCGCACGTCACGTCCGAGATTGCGCCGCAGGGTCTCGTCTACCCGAACGGCCGTCACGAAGGTCTCACCGGGCATTTCAATTCCACGGCCGCGCTCGTGACCGGCAGCCGGCAGAACGTCGATGCGTACGGCAGCGAAGCGCCGGTGACGCCGACGATCTTCGAGCTGTTCCGGAAGGAGCACGCGCTGCCGCCCGAAGAGGCGTGGTTGATCGCGACGAACAAGAGCTTCGGGCTGATGGGCGGCAGCAAGCTGCGCGCGCTCGGCGATCCGTACTCCGCGAACGTCGTCCTGCCGAAGCAGATGTTGATCAGCACGATCAAGGCGGCCGTGAGCACGGAGGCGGGACCTGGCGTCGAGAACCGGCAGGCGCTCGCCGAACGAATGATGCTCGCGCTCGACGAGGGGTACGAGGGATTCGGGTGGAGGGTCTTCGAGTCGGGCCGCCTGCTCGGCGCAGAAGTGAAGGCGAGCCTCGCGAAATCGCTCCTCGCCTACTTCAACGATCCGGCGGCGCCGACGAGCGGGGACGAGCTGACGTTCTTCATGACGAAAGAGATCATGAACCGCTTCGCGCCGTCGCTGCTCGTCGTGAACTTCTGGGACATCGACATCGCGCACTACGGCGCCTATTCGCTGTATCTCGAGGCCATCCGCCGGACCGATCGGCTCGTGCACGAGCTGTGGCAGCATGCGCAGTCGCTGCCGCAGTACCGCGATCGCACGACGCTCATCGTCGTGCCGGAGATGGGCCGCGACAGCGACATCGCGGGAAACGGGTTCGCGAACCATCGCAGCGGCGATGAGTCGTGCCGTCGCGTGTGGCTCGTGGCCGTCGGCGCAGGCGTCCCCAGGGGCACCGGCACGGAGCGTCCGATCCGGACGATGGATGTCGCGCCGACCGTGGCGCAGATGCTCGGCTTCAAGATGGCGGACTGCGAGGGAAGGCCGCTCGCCGAACTGGCCTTCTGAGCACGCGATGCAATTCAGCGCGGGATTGACGGGCGAGGCCGCTAGCCTGGCGCGGCAGCACAGCGAGGTGCTCGCGCGCCTGCCGGCGACCATTCACGCTTTCATTCTCGTCGAGCTGCAGAAGTGGCCGCTGCTCTTCGGCCCCGAGCAGCGCTACCAGCGCGCGCTGCTCGATCACCTCTCGCGTTGGCCTGGCGGCGAGCTGGACCAGGCCGTCTCCGGCATCCGGCGCGTCGAATCGGAAGCCGGCATCGATCGCCTCGGCGAACGCAGCCCGGCGAGATTCCAGGACGAGTCGCAGGCGCTGCTGCGAAAGCGCGGGCTGTTTGTCGCGTGGCGAGGAGAAGTCGACGCGTTCTTCCAGCGAGTCGAACCGGAAGTCGAGGCGCGGATCTATGCCGCCGATGCGCCGCGCCGCCTCGTCGTGCAGATCTACGGCAGCGGCATCGCCGTTCAGCGGGAGAAGCTGTGGGCGCGGTTCAAAGGCGTCGGCGTGCGCGTCCCGCTGATGCTGGAAGGCGCGAACGCGCCGCAACGGTTTCTCGAGGAACTGTTCGGGACGCCGGAACCCGGCAACCACGCGCCGGCGCTCCTGGCGCGCGCGACCGAGTCGGCGCCGCTCGACGCATGGCTCATCGAATCGCACGAGGCGCTGCACGCCTTGTGCGACGCGTCCGGCGCGAGCGACGGCGCCGCGCCGGCTTCCGTGACCGGTTTGAGCTACGACCGATTGCGTCCGTACCGCGACGATCTCACGCGCGCGCTGAACCGCAAGATCCAGAGCGGCGTCGAGAGCCCCCAGGCGTTCGCCGCGTACGCGCGCAGCCTCCAGATCGCTCCGCCTGCCGGCGCGCTGCTCTACGCGGCCGACATCCTGACGGCATTCGTGCGCGACGTCCTGCTCACCGGCAACGGCACGCTCCTGATGAACAACACGTTCGTCGAGTGGGCCGCGATTCAGGCGCTCCGGCGGGCGCAGCCGCGCATCGTGGTCACACGCTATGGCGTGCGCGACAAGCTGAAGCCGTTCAGCAGCATGGTTCTCTTCTCACAGCCGCGCGCGGCGGATCGCGTTCCCGTCGCTCCGGATCCGGCCGGCTCGTTCGTGGACGTCGAGCAGTTGTCGTACTACGTCTGGTTGAACGCGGAGAAGAACCCCGCTTATCGCACGAAGACGCTGTATCTGTTTCTCGCGGAAGGCGTCGACGAGATGCTCGCGGTCCAGCCCGAGGCGTCCGCCGCGGCGGGGGCGAAGCCGTCGCCGGCGCGGCTGTCCGATGTGCACGCCACGATGGCCGAATGGCTGGGCGTCTCCATCCCGAATCGATCGGGGCGGCCCATCGCTGCCATCCTCGGATAAGCGCCCGCCGCAATCAACGGCCGGCCAGCGGCGGCGTCGACTTCGGCGGCCTGCGCGGAGCGACGAGGCGCTCGTACGCGTACGCGACTCTGAGGAGCGTCGGCTCGCTCCACGGCTGCCCGAGCAGATCCATCCCCACCGGAAGTCCGTCGGCTGTGAGTCCCGCGGGCATGCTCATCGCGGGAAAACCGGTCGTCGCGCTCAGCTGACAGTTCGAGCCGCTCTGCGCCTGACCGATGACCGCCGGCTTGCGGCGCAGCGTCGGGTACACGAACGCCGTGATGTCCCGTTCGTTCATCAGCGACAGGATCGCGTCGCGCGCCTGCTCGCGCTTCGACAGCGCCGCGCGGTAGCGCTCCGAGTCGCGCGACGCCGCCTCGTTTGCGCGCTTCAACACGCCTTCGACCGCCTGGTGATACTTCCCGCTCGCCAGGATATCGCCGAGCGAGTGCATGGGCGCCGACGGAAAGCCGGCGAGGAAATCCTGCAGGTCGAACTTGAACTCGGCGTTGATGACGCTCGTGTCGCGGAGGAGCTCGTCGAGCTCGCTGTAGCGGACTTCGACGACGCCGGCGCCGAGCGATCGAATGTCTTCGACGGCGTCGCGGACGATGCGCGCCACTTCCTCGTCTTCCGGAGCGGCGCCGAACAGCGGCGTGAGAATGCCGATCGTCACGTCGCCGAGTCCGGCGTCGCCGACCGATCCGTTGTAAGTGCGCGGAATGTGGCCCTGGCTCGCGCGCGTGATCGGGTCGGCCGGATCGAAGCCAGCCGTTGCGTCGAGCATCAGCAGCAGATCGCCGACGGTTCGTGCGAGCGGGCCGCCGATGTCCTGGCTGTGGGCGAGCGGGACGATGCCGTCGCGGCTCGACAGGCCCATTGTGCCGCGGAGTCCCCACAGGCTGTTCGCCGATGCGGGATTCCTGATCGATCCGCACGTATCGGTGCCCATCCCCGCGGCGGCAAAACTCGCGGCCACCGCCGCGCCGGTTCCACCGCTCGAGCCGCCGGGGTTGCGCGTCGGATCGTAGGGATTGCGCGTCTGGCCGCCGGCGGAGCTGATCGAGGTGATGCCGTAGGCGAGCTCGTGGAGGTTGGTCTTGCCGATGACGACCGCGCCCGCGTCGCGCAGCTTCTTCACCATGAACCCGTCACGACGCGTCTCGAAACCGCCCAGCGCGAGCGAGCCGGCGGTCGTCGGCATGTCCGCCGACGCGTAATTGTCCTTCACGACGATCGGGATGCCGTGCAGCGGCCCGCGCACGCGGCCCGCGCGGCGCTCGGCGTCGAGCGCGTCGGCCTCTTCGAGCGCCTTCGGGTTGAGCGCGATCATCGCGTTCAGCCGCGGACCGTCCTGGTCGTACGCCTTGATGCGCGCGAGGTACTTCTCGACGAGCACGTGCGAATTGATGGTGCCGATCCGCTGCGCGGCGAGGAGTTGGACAATCGACTTTTCGGTGACGTCGAAGGAGGACGCCGGCGCCGGCGGCGGCAGCGGCGCGATCAGGCCAACCTGCGGAGGCTGCGCGGCGAGCGCCACGGCAGCCGCC
>Ga0209474_10001549_pt1 | contig 22124 bp, 17 predicted proteins | sample GraSoiAngelo_145_FD_185902 | JGI IMG/M metagenome (GOLD analysis project Ga0209474, IMG submission 185902) | Grasslands soil microbial communities from the Angelo Coastal Reserve, California, USA - 14_1009_05_20cm (SPAdes) (version 2) | ecosystem: Environmental > Terrestrial > Soil > Grasslands... | reverse complement strand
CACGGCGGCGCCGGCTACACGAGCGAGTACCCGCTCGAGCGCTACTGGCGCGACGCGCGCCTGACGAAGATCTTCGAGGGCACCTCCGAGATCCAGCAGCGGATCATCTCGGACGCCTTCCTGCCGAGGCCGGCGCGATGAGCGCGGACCTCCCGCGGCTCACCTCCGCGCGCGGCTACTTCGAGGACTTCGAGGTCGGCCAGAAGATGCGCCACGCGCGCGGCACGACGATCGGCGAGGTCGAGAACCAGCTCCTCACGAAGCTCGTGATGAACACCGCGGACGCCCACTACAACGAGCACCGGATGCGGGGCACGCCCTTCGGGCAACGGCTCGTCTTCGGGCTCGTCACCGGCTCGGTCGTGATCGGTCTCGCGACCGAGGACACCGCGGAGAACGCGATCGCGGAGCTGCGCCTCGACAAGCTGCGCTTCCGCGCCCCCGTGTTCCACGGCGACACCCTCACGGCCTACACCGAGGTGATCGCCAAGCGCGCCGCCGAGCGCGACGACGCGGGCATCGTCCGCTTCCGGCACTGGGGCGTGAAGCACGACGGGACGATCGTCTTCGAAGGCGAGCGCGAGGTCCTGCTCAAGCGGCGCAGCCACTGGGGCCGCGCCACGCCGGACGGAGGCGGGCGATGACCGCCGCGCGCACCGGGCCGCTCGCCGACCTCCGCATCCTCGACCTGACGCAGGCCCTCGCCGGGCCCTTCTGCACCATGCTGCTCGCCGACCTCGGCGCCGACGTGGTGAAGATCGAGCCGCCGCAGGGCGACATGAGCCGTGCGCTGCCGCCCTTTCCCGCCGATCGCGAGGGCTGCGACTTCGGGGGCTACTTCGCGAGCATCAATCGGAACAAGCGCTCGGTGGTGCTCGACCTGCGCGCGGCCGCCGACCGGGACATCCTCCTCCGCCTCGTCGACCGGGTCGACGCCGTGGTGGAGAACGCCCGCGTCGGCGTGATGGACCGTCTCGGCATCGGCTACGAGCGGCTGCGCGTGCGGAACCCGCGGCTCGTCTACGCGGCGATCCGCGGCTTCGGCGATCCCCGGACCGGCGCGAGTCCCTACGCCGAGTGGCCGGCGTTCGACATCGTCGCGCAGTGCATGGGCGGCATCGTCGGAACGACCGGGCCGGCGGGCGCGAGCGGCGTCCCCTGCGGCGCGAGCATCGGCGACCTCTTCCCCGGGACGCTCGGCGCGCTCGGGATCGTCTCGGCGATTCACGCCGCGCGCCTGACCGGCGCCGGGCAGTTCCTCGACGTCGCGATGTACGACGCGCTCGTGAGTCTGTGCGAGAGCGTCGTCTACAACTTCTCCTACGCGGGGCGGGTGCTCGGGCCGCGGGGCACCGGCCATCCCTCGCTCTGCCCCTTCGACGTCTTCGCGACCAGCGACGGCGCGGTGGCGATCGCCGCCCCGACCGACAACCACTGGAAGCTGCTCTGCGAGGCGATCGGCCGACCCGAGCTCGCCGCCGACGCGCGCTACGACCACAACCACAAGCGCGTGGCCGCCGCGGCCGAGGTCCGCCGCCTGGTCGCGGCGTGGACCGGGCGCCACACCCGGCGCGAGGTCGTGGCGGCCCTCGGGGGCAAGGTGCCCGTCGGGCCGGTGAACACGGCGAGCGACATCTTCGAAGACCCGCACCCGAAGGCGCGCGGCATGCTGGTCGAGGTCGAGCAGCCGGGGAAGAACCCGCCCATCGTGCTGGCCGGCCCGGCGATCAAGCTCACCGCCACGCCGGCCGCGATCTACCGCCGCCCGCCCTGCCTGGGCGAGCACACCGCCGAGGTGCTCGCCGAGGCCGGAATCGACGCCGTCCCCACGGGTGCTCCGCGCCGGGGATCCGCCGGGCGCAGCAAGGAGGAACGATGAATGTGAGGCTGAGACGATCCGAGCTCGCCACGCCGGCCTCGAGCCCGAAGATGATCGAGAAGGCCGCGGCAAGCGACGCCGACCTCGTCTTCCTCGACCTCGAGGACGCGGTGGCGCCCGCCCAGAAGGAGGCCGCCCGCGGCCACGCCGTGCGCGCCCTGCGGGAGCTCGAGTGGGGCAGGAAGCTCCGCGCCGTGCGGGTCAACGGCGCCGATACGCGCTGGGCGCACGACGACGTCATCGCCGTGGTGGAAGGAGCCGGCACGCACCTGGACCTCCTCATCCTCCCCAAGGTCAAGGCGCCGCGCGACGTGTGGTTCTTCGACACGCTGCTCGCGCAGCTCGAGGCGAAGCTCGGCCTCGGGAAGCCGATCGGGCTCGAGGCGCTGATCGAGGAGACGGCGGCGCTCGCGCGCGTCGAGGAGATCGCCGCCTGCTCGCCGCGGCTCGAGGCGCTGATCCTCGGCTTCGGCGATCTCTCGGCCAGCCAGGGGGTGCGCCTGGCGCTCGCCGCCGGCTACCCGGGCGACCTCTGGCACTTCGCCCGCGCGCGCGTCGTCGTCGCGGCGCGGGCCCACGGCCTCGACGCCATCGACGGCCCGTTCGCGAACTTCCACGATCCGGAGGGCTACCGCCGCGAAGCCACGGGGGCCTCGACGCTCGGCTTCGTCGGCAAGTGGGCGATCCACCCGAGCCAGATCCAGGTCGCCAACGACGTCTTCGCGCCGACCGAGCAGGAGATCGCGCTCGCGCGGCGCATGTGCGAGGCCTACGAGGCGGCCTCCCGGGGCGGCGCCGGCGCGGCGGGCACGGGGGGTATCCTGGTGGACGCCGCCTCGGTGCGCATCTTCGAAGCCGTCCTGGAGCGCGCCCGGCTCACCGGCCGGGCCTGATGCGGAGCAGACCCATGCAGGAGCGGTACGAGCACTTCATCGGCGGCGCCTTCGTGCCGCCACGGGCCGGGCGCTACCTCGAGACGTGGAACCCCGCGACCGGAAAGCGTCTCGGCGAGATCGCCCGTGGCGATGGGGCCGACGTCGATGCCGCGGTCGCGGCCGCCGGGTCCGCCTGGCCCGGCTGGCGCGACCGGCGGCCGATCGAGCGCGGGCGCGTGCTCCTCGAGATCGCGCGGCGGCTGCGGGAACGGCAGCAGGAGATCGCCACGCTCGAGATCCTCGAGACCGGAAAACCGGCCTGGCAGGCTCCCTTCGAGGTGGAGGTCGCCGCGCAGTACTTCGAGTTCTACGGCGGCCTGGTGAACGCCCTCGGCGGCGAGACCATCGACCTCGGCCCCGGCTACCATTCCTACACGCGGCGCGAGCCCTTCGGGGTGGTGGGCGTCATCCTGCCCTGGAACGCCCCCCTCAACCAGGCTGCGCGCGCCGCGGCCCCGGCGCTGGCGGCCGGGAACGTGGTGGTGGCGAAGCCGTCCGAGTTCACCTCGGCGAGCCTGCTCGAGGTCGCCCGGATGGCGGTCGACTGCGGCCTCCCCGCCGGCGCCCTCGACGTCGTGACCGGCACCGGGCCGGAGGCCGGCGCGGCGCTGGTCGCGCACGGCGGCGTGCGCAAGGTCGCCTTCACCGGCTCGCTGCGCGCGGGCCGTGAGATCGCGCACCTCGCGGCCGATCGCATCCTCCCGCTCACGCTCGAGCTGGGCGGCAAGTCGCCCAACCTCGTGTTCGCCGACGCGGACCTCGAGCGCGCCGTGCCGGGGTCGCTCCGGGCCTTCGTCACGAACGCGGGCCAGGTGTGCAGCGCCGGGACGCGGCTGCTCCTCGAGCGGGGGATCCACGACGGCTTCGTGCAGGCCCTGAGCGAAGCCGTGAAGAGCGTGCGGCCCGGCCAGATGCTGGGGCCGATGACCACCGAGGCGCAGTACCGGAAGGTGCAGGAGTACTACGCGATCGCCCGGGCGGAGGGCGTGACGACCGTCGCCGGCGGCGCGGTCGCTGCCGACCGCGAGCTCGCCGGCGGCTGGTTCGTCCAGCCGACGATCTACACCGGGGTGCGCAACGACATGCGGATCGCCCGCGAGGAGATCTTCGGCCCCGTCGTCTCGGTGATGCCCTTCGCCGACGAGGAGGAGGCGATCCGGATCGCGAACGACTCGGCCTACGGGCTCGTCGCCGGCATCTGGACGCGCGACCTGGCGCGGGCCCACCGTGTCGCCGCCCGGCTCGAAGCCGGCCAGATCTACGTCAACGAGTGGATGGCGGGCGGGGTCGAGACGCCCTTCGGCGGCTACAAGCAGAGCGGCATCGGACGCGAGAAGGGCATCGAGGCCCTGCATCACTACACGCAGCTCAAGTGCGTGACGATCAAGCTCTGACGGGTTCCTGTTCCGAGGGAGGGGTCACGCACCTCCCCGTCTACCGCCTGGCGATCAGCCGCACCGCGTCTTTCGCACTTCCCCCGACGATGCGATCCACGATCGTCCTGGCGAAGCAGCGGTAGCTGCCGAGGTCGTTCTTATCGGTGTGTACCTTCAGCGTCCTTCCCGATAGCGTTTCGTCGCTCATCAGCTGATCGAACATGGTGTGGGCGTGCCGTATGAACCGTTCCATCTCCTCCCGGCTTCGTCCGCGCAGCGGCGGATCCCTGCGGGCAAACGTTCTTTCGAGCACCCTCTCCAGCGGTGCGGTGACGTAGACGACGAGGTCGGGCACCGGGACCAGGCGACAGAAGGCCGCGATATCCCGGGGCCGTGGGGCGCTGTTGACGTGGACGAGCACGTAGTGGGCGGAATGGATCGTGCCCTCGTCCACGAGCACGGCACGGCCGTGGCTCGCCCCGCGGGCCAACGCGGCGTGCGCGCTGAGCTTGCGGAGCACGCCGCGGTACGCGCTCAGCGCGGTGGCGGGCCGGTCCGTGTCGCGTCGGATCACCGCCATGGCGAAGGCGAGGAACTCGCGATGTCGCCGGAGAGTGATCGCCTCGCTCACGCTGCGGAGGTCGAGGGCGAGATTCAGGAGCGTCGGGTTGCGGCGGATCACGCCCGAAAGCCATGGCATGAGAAAATCCTCGGCGGCGGCCGCCGGCACGTCGCGCTCGCGACACTCGCGGAGAACCTCCTTCAGGAGCGTCGACTTGCCGCTGCCCGAGGAGCCTGCGATTTCCACGATCACGGGCGTTCTTTCAGGTCCGTCGCGCCCGGCCGGCGGTACGGGAAATTCGGCCACGGGGGCTCTCCGAGTGCGCACTCGAGGCACGACGCCGCGCGTTCGGACGATCGCCGCTACGCCGCCGCTTCCCGTCCTCGCTTCCCGCTCCAGGCCGAGGTACCGCAATACAGTTTGCGCCCTTCAGGCGTTCGGCAGGCAGCAGGGGAAGTGCGCGAGGGGCTACCACGGGGCTCGGGGACCATCCAGGAAAGCACCCATCGGAGAGGCCTTCATCGTCGTAGTCGTGGTGGTCTCTGGTGGCGCCGCGGTGGTCGTGGTGGTGCTTGCGGGCGGAGGACAGGTGCCGCCCGCGCCGCACGCATCGCAGCAGCTCGACGCCGACCCGACGCACGCCGTCCCGCCAGGCGGCGCCTTGCAGGCGCGCTTGCCACGCTTGATCGAACAACGCGTCCTGCCCTGGCGATCGGTGCGGCAGCAGGTCGCGAAGCCGGCCCTGCCACAGGTCGACAGCGCCGCGCAGTACACCAAGGCCCCGCTGCACTCCGGCCGCAGCGATCCGTATGCGACCGCCGCATACGCCACCTCTGTCACGCAGCTCACGTATTCGCTGTGACGGTAAGCCCTGTGACAATCGCATTGGTCAGCCGCCGTCCCGCGGACGGAAGCAACCTGATCGGCGTCATGCGGCTGCCGGCCACAGGGAGGGTCGTTCCTGTTCGCCACTGCCCCGCCGGGGAGTATCGCCATAAACCAGAGGAGCATGGACAGACGAGCGCCTCCGTTCCACTCCGCGGGAGCACAGGTCCGCGCATGGGTCAGACGCGATCTCTAGCAGTCGGCGACTGTTCGAAAGTGAGCTGCTGCTAGCCAAATTCGTCTTCACGGCCGGGGCTCGCAATCCCTGTGCGCGGTGGTGCACGACCCCCGAATGAGCGGAGCGCAGATGCTAGGGAGTCCCGTGCGAGCCGGCGTCGGCGGCGTAGTCGCTCACCCCGACGCGGCGTACTTTTGCGGCTTGCTACAGCACTACGCATCAAGGCGGCACGAATCCCCCAGGCGCGCCAGGCGAGCTGACGCCCGTCGCTCTCATCACCGACGGGCTTCGGCCGGCCTCGTCTGGTGGAAACGCTACCGGACGTGAACCGGCACCTCCGGGATGGAGTTGTTCCCGTAGCCGAGCCGGTTCCAACTCCGGGCTCTCGGGCTGCGTGCGACCAGCCAGGTCCGTCGCGCGAGCGCGCACCATGGTCGCGCCTGGCTGCTCGATCCGCGTGATCAGCTCCCACCACTGCTAGCTGTGCCGCCTCGGCTCGCCCACGAAACGGGCCTCTTGCCAGGACCCGCCGCCGACGCTCACCTCGACACGAGCTATCGCGGCCGCCCCGGACCAGGCCACCCCTCGAATCGCGACGTCGCCGCGGTCGACTTTTTCGCCCGCGCCCGGCTCCGTGATCAAGGCGCGCACCCGCTGCAGCGTCACCGGCTCCCTCACCACCCGCCCCTCGCGCTGCCACTCGTAGAAGTACGAATCGGTTTGGAACAGGCCGCTGAACGCGTGACCAATTTGGAACCTGTTCGGAACCCCGAGGCAGGGTGTATACCCCGAAGTACCCCCGGGCGGATGCCGGGGCCATGGTCAGGAGCGACGCGCGCATGAAGTTCGGCGTGTTCTACGAGCACCAGCTCCCGCGTCCCTGGGACCCCGATGCCGAATACCGGCTCCTCCAGGAGGCGCTCGAGCAGTGCGCGCTCGCGGACCGGCTGGGCATCGACTACGTCTGGGAGGTGGAGCACCACTTCCTCGAGGAGTACAGCCACTCGAGCGCTCCCGAGGTGTTTTTGGCCGCAGTCTCGCAGCGCACCACCCGGATCCGCCTCGGCCACGGGATCGTCCAGACACCGCCACCCTTCAACCACCCGGCCCGCGTGGCCGAGCGCGTCGCCACGCTCGACCTCATCTCCGGCGGCCGCGTAGATCTGGGGACGGGAGAAGCATCGTCGGAGGCCGAGCTGGGGGGCTTCCGCATCGAGCCGGCGGAGAAGCGGGCCATGTGGGAGGAGGGACTGCGGGTCGCGCTGCGTTGCCTCACCGAGGAGCCGTTCACGGGGCATGCCGGCCGCTACGTCACGATGCCGCCACGCAACGTGGTGCCGAAGCCGCGCCAGCGCCCGCATCCCCCCGTGTGGGTTGCGTGCAGCCGGCGGGAGACCATCCATCTGGCTGCGCAGCACGGCATCGGCGCGCTGTCCTTCTCGTTCTTCGATCCCGAGGAGGCGCGCCACTGGGTGGACGACTACTACGCAACCCTCGCGCGTGACGGCGTCCCCATCGGGGACGCCGTCAACGCCAATATTGCCTGCGTTACTCCTTTCATGTGCCACCAGGACGAGGCCACCGCCATCGCGCGCGGCGTCGAGGGCACGAACTTCCTCGGCTACTCGCTCGCGCACTACTACATCTTCGGCCGGCACCGCCCCGCGCGGACCGACGTGTGGGCCGAGTACCAACAGCGCCGGGCCGCCACCGGGTACGAGCCGGCAGCGGTCACGGCCGCCGCGCACACCGACCGTCTCGGGGCCAAGGTCGTTCTCGACGACGCGAGCGGGCTCCGTGGCGCGGTGGGCACGCCCGCCCAGATCCGCGACTACTTGCGGCGCTACGAGGGCTACGGCGTCGACCAGGTGATCTTCGCGAGCCAGGCGGGGCGCAACCGCCACGAGCACGTCATGGAGAGCCTCGAGCTGTTCGGCCGCGAGGTGCTGCCCGAGTTCCAGGACCGCGAGGAGCGTCGGTCGCGCGAGAAGGCCGAGCGCCTGGCGCCGGTGCTCGACGCCGTGCTGGCACGCAAACCGGCCGCCGACCATCCACCGCTGCTCGAGCCCGACTACGAGATCCCTGCCATTCCCCGCTCGACCGCGGATCGCGAGGGGTCGGACAAGTTCCACCGTTACCTCGACGACCTCGCCGGCAAGATGGCCGCCGGCGAGGACGTCCGCCGACGACTCGCCTGATCCCGTTAGGAGGGAGCGATGGCGACAGAGCACCTCATCTCATGCGAGCTGACGCGATGTCGCCAGGCGCGCGTCACCACGGGTAGGCGATGGAACGCGACGCCGCCATCATCGAGGTGAGCCTCAACGAGGCCGCGATGCGGGTCCAGAACCCGCACGTGCCCTATTCGCCGAACGAGTGCGCCGACGACGCGCTGCGATGCGCCGACGCGGGTGCGGCTGTCGTGCACTGGCATGCGCGCGATCCGGTCACGGGAGTGCAACGGCTCGACGACGCGGCACTGTACGGCAGGGGCCTCGAGCTGATGCGGCCTTCGGGCGTCCTCGCGTATCCGAGCTACCCGCCGTGGCCCGTCGGGCGCGAGGATCGGCTGGCACACGTCTGGACTCTCCGCGAGCGCCACGGCCTCGAGCTCGCGCCGCTCGACCTCGGATCGGTCGGCATCGTCGTCTGGGACGAACGGACGTGCAGCTTCGGCCCGGGCCTCGATCTCCTGCGCGAGCACGGCGTCGTGGCCAACCCGCTCCCGTTCCTGCTCGACGCGCTCGAGCACAGTTACAGGCTCGGCCTGGTGCCGAGCGTCGCGGCGTTCGACGTCGGGTTCACGCGCACGATGGTGCTCCTTGCCAGGGCCGGCAAGCTCCGCCCGCCGCTGTTCCTGAAGATATTCCTCTCGGGCGCCTGGGCCGTCGGGCCGTTCCCGACGGAGGAGGCGCTCGACTTCCACCTGCAGCAGATCCCCCCCGACCTCGACGTCGAGTGGGTGCTGGTGCCGTACGCGCTCGACGATCCCGCGCTCGTCGAGCGACTCTGCCGTCACGCGCTCGCGCGTGGTGGTGGCATCCGGCTCGGCATCGGCGACGACCCGGAGGCCTTCCCCGAGAGCACCAACGCCGCGCTGGTCGAGCGCGCTGCGAGATGGGTCGCCGAGGCGGGTCGACCGCTCGCGTCCCCGGCCGACGTACGGCGCCGCTTCGGGCTGGAAGCCACACCCGGGCGGCGGGGAGACCGATGAGCGTCCGGCTCTCCTCCGACGAGGCGTGGGCGATGGTGGAGGCGAGCCACACGGGCATCTTCACGTCGCTCCGGCGGGACGGCATGCCCATCGCCTCGCCGATATGGTTCGTCGTACTGGACCGGCGCATCTACGTGAGCGGCCCGGTGACCGCGAAGCGTGTCGCCCGGGTGCGGCGCGACCCGCGGGTGTCGTTCCTCGTCGAGTCGGGAAAGAGCTGGGCCGAGCTGCGCGCGGTCCACCTGACGGGCCGGGCTCGTGTCGCGACCGAGCCGGATCTTCTGGTGCGCGTCGCCGCTGCCCTCGACGTCAAGTACGCCCGGTTCCGCACGCAGCGGTCGGCCATGCCGGCCGCCACGCGCGCGCACTACGACGTGAAGCTCGCGACCATCGAGGTCACTCCGGACGAGCACATCCTCAGCTGGGACAACGCACGGCTGAGGCTGCGGCCGTGACGATGGCATGCAGAGGGCGAGCGTGGGGACACGCGAGCGAGATCACTCGCCGAGGTTACCGCCGGCTGCTCCCACTGGTGAGAGCCACCGCGCCCGCGACTCGTTCGACAGCCAACCACGGCGAGCAGGAGCGTAGAAAGAACCGCGTGCGCGCCCTCCGCATCCCTCTATGATCGCTGAGGTAGTGCTCGGGAGAACGAACGTGTTGGCGGTTTGGTTGACACGAAGCGGCTTATCCACAAGTCACCGCTGCGACGGCGCGAGCGGAGGGCGACGGGCGTAAGCACGATCGCGGTCCAGGCCGCGCACCCCGCAGTCCTCACTCGTCTGGCGCGAGGGGACGATTGAGCTGGCGATCGTCCCGATGCCCGCGGCGGACACGTCGCCTGCGCACAAAAGGGCCCACCGGTAGCCATCCGATCGACTCACTGAAGTAGACGCCCCTGCACGGGGGCCGCACCGCGCGGCGGGCGAGGGGACCGCGACGCGAAGCCCACAGGCAGCCGTCAGGTAGAGGACCGGCAGCACCAGCAATGCCAGAGCAGCAAGGAGCCGCTGGCTGACCATTGGGCGCGCGGAAAGCATCCCCCTGAAGCTGAGGCCGAGGAGCATGCTGCCCGTCACGTCGCTGAGCCAATGGAGCCCGAGGTAGACCCGCGTAAAGGCCACAGCCACCACAAATAACGAACCGGCTCCCATCATCGCCGCGCTAACGGAATCTCCTCGGCCTCTCGGTGGATGCACGAGTGCGATAGCCGAGGCGACGCAAAGCCCGGCGTTGGCAACGTGTCCGCTGGGGAAGGAACTGCTGGCGGTGGGATGCTGGAACAGGCCGCCGGGGCGCTCGCGGTCGATGAGGAGCTTCAGTCCCTCCACAAGTAGCAACCCAACCGCGAGCAGGATCAGCACCCGGCACACATCCACCAAGGTAGCGCCCCGCCGGAGGGCAACCACCGCGCCGATTCCGACCAGCGTGGCGGCGAGGAAGGGTGCCGCCCCGGTGAACCAGATCGTGAAGGGACACGCTTGGTCGCCGCGAAGTCCATCGAGGAGCGTGGCGACGTAGGTGTCCTGCCGCTCCAGGCTTCCAAGACATCCCGTGAGGAGGAGGAAACCCAGGAAGGCGAACAGGGCGAGAGCCTCGGGCAAGAAATGGCGGGACCGCCTTGAAGGCTCGTGGGACAAATCACGCCCCTCGTGCGCCCGACGCATCTGTTTATGGGAAGCTGATGAACAGGTCGCGCAAGTCGGTGGCGTTCGCCGCGTCGCCCAGCATCCGGGTCACACCGAAGATCTCCTCGACCGTGCGCAGCGTCGAGCTGTGGGTGTAGTGGATCGTGTTCTGGTACCCCCCGCCCTTGGCCTTGGGCGAGAGCACGATCATGCCGATCGGGCGGTTGCCGCTGTCGCCCTCGTCCCAGAGGATGAAGAGCACGCCGTTGTTGGTGTAGGCCCGGGACGCGAGGATCTTGGGCACCTCCGTCGACAACCAGACGTCGCCCTGCAGTATGGGATCGTTCAGCGGGGCGCAGGAGTTGTGCATGTCGTCGCACCGGTTCGGCGAGATGAAGTTGTAGCGCGCCACCCTGTCGTTGATGAGGTCCGTCTGGAGCTCCGAGTAGGGGCGAACGTGCTGGATGCAGCGCGGCGCCTGGGCGTTGTTGTTCTGGGTGACGTCGTCGAAGTACACGAACGGGTCGTGGTTGACGTCGTACAAGCCGAAATTGGTGAGCGGACAGTCGGTGCCGGTGATGTTCTCCTGATAGGCCCGCCACGAGACCCCCGCCGCCTCGAGCAGGTCGACGAGGTGGCTGGTGGTGCTCTGGTGGTTGCTCGACGGGTAGTTGTCGTTGAGGATGCCGAAGTTCGTACCCGCCTCGAGCCAGAGGTAGTTGGGTAGGCTCGGGTGCAGGTTGGGCGGGGTGTAGTACTGCTCCGCGTGCGAAGCGAGCGGCAGCAGCGTGCGGTTGATGTACGGGGCTGACGGGCTGTTGTGGATGCTCGACCAGGCGTAGTTCTCCATCAGGATGAGGAACACCGTGTGGATGGGGCAGGCGCCCGTGCAGGTCCCCGGCCGTGTGGTCGTGCTGGTGGTCGTGGTCCGCGGCCGCGTGGTGGTCGTGCTGGTCTTGGTCGTCGAGGTCGTGGTCGGGCCCGCGGTCGTGGTGGTCGTCGTCCCTCCGATCGTGGTGCTGGTCGTCGTCGTGGTGCTCGACGCGGAGGAGGTCGTGACCGTGGGATGGAAGGCGGCGAGCACCATCACCCAGTTGGTGGCCGTGCCGAGGGTCAGGCTCCCCTCCTGCGGGCCGTCGGCGCTGGAGAGGATGTCCTCGAGGTCGGAGGCGGCGCTCTCGTTCTGCACGTCGAGGACGTAGGGCACCATCTGGCTGCTGCCGGGAGTCACGGAACCCGGCTGGCCGCCGGTGAGGACGGCCGCCACGACCAGCTCGCCGGCGGGGACGGACGCGGTCGGGCCCACGCTGGCGTAGGTTCCGGCGCCGTGCGCTACCGTGGCCTGGTCGAGCGCTCCCGCGGTGGCCACACCTCTGTAGTCCGCGACCGCTTCCTGGAGATATGCGGGAGCGGACGCCCCCACCGTGATCTCGAGGCCTGATGGCGCGGGGGCGGAGTTCTCCCGGTAGAAGAGGGCGATGTCGCCCGCTCCGCTGAACGTCGTCGAGACCGAGCGCGTCCAGGGACCATTGACGTCGTCCGCGACGTGCACCTCGCCCGGAGCGCCTAACTGGCCGAACCACCCGACGAGTAGGTCGCCGGCCAGGACAGGCTCGGACAGGGTCAGGGTGTACGACGTGAAGAGGGTTTCGAACGAGGCGGCCACTCCCTGGACGAATTGGGGCGACGCGGCCGGCGTGGTGACCGTGAGGGGTGCCGACGGCGCTGAATGATCGTTCACGAGGTCGAAGGCGTCGACCGCGTACGTGTACGTGGTCCCTGGCGTCACATTCTCGTCCACGAAGGTCGTGGTGTCGGGCCGGGTCGTCCCGATGGATGAACCGTCACGGTATACGGTGTGGCCGGCGACGCTGCCGGTGGATTGCGACCACGAGAGGGCGACCCGGGTGGAGGCCACGCTGGGGGCCTCGAGGCCGGTGGGGGTGGAGGGGGGCTCGGGCGGGGTGGCGGGAAGGGGATGAAAGACGGCGCACACCGCGTACCAGTCGGTGGGAGAGGCAAGGGTGGCCGTCCCGTGCTGGCTGCCCGCCGCGCTCGAGGTGATGTCCTCTTCGTAGGACGACCCATTCGCTGTCTGCGCCCGAGGCACGTACGGTACGCCCAGGCTGCTTCCGGGCGTCACTGAGCCGGGGGAGTTGCCGGTCAACACGGCCGCGAACACGAGCTCGCCCGCATCCACCGCTGCGGTCGCACCGGTGTCGACGGCCGTTCCCACATCGCGGGCGGAGGCGATCTCGTCCAGCGAGCCGGCGAAGGCGACGCCCGAATAGTCGGCGACCGTGCCCTGCAGGTACGCGGTCGCGGAGACGGAAACGGAGACGGTGATTGTCATCCCCCCGGCCGCCGCCTGGCTGTTCTCGCGGTAGTAGAGGGCGATGTCACCCGTGTCGTTCAGGAAGGTCTGCGATCGGGGCGCCCGCGTCCAGCTGCCGTTCACGTCGTCCGATACCTGCACCTGCTCGGGGGCGTTGTACTGGGCAAACCACCCGACCAGCAGATCCCCCTGGGCAACCGGGCGGGAGAGCGGGACGGTGGCCGTCGAGACCCGAGACCCGGTTGAGAATGCCCTTCCCTGGACGATGGTCGGGATGGTCGACTGGGCGACCGAAGTGCGCGGAGGCAGAACTCCGAGGATCGAAATCAGGGCAAGGCCAGCAGTGGACAGAGCCGATGGCGAACGTTTCATGGTGATGCACTTACCGGCAGTGCCGACGCGGGGCCGGCGCGGCTGGCGATGAGGAGCTGAGGCACGCTGCCAGGTCCGTCTCGTGTAATTTGCATTACTGACGCAACGGTCAGTAGGTTGTCTACGCCCGGCACCTCGGCAGTCGCGTGAGTTACGCGCCGATCTGAACATCGCGCCTCCCTGCGCTCGCTCGGTCACGACCGCTAGGCGGTCATGGCGATGGGGCCGGCTTGACCGGGGGCACCTCGCTCTGGTGTCGCGGCGGTGGCAGGGCGGGAGGCGGCACCCGCCGCGTCGCTGCCGCGAGCAGGCCGCGGGGGAGCGACGGCCGGAAGTCGCGACGGCTGATGCCGTGGCGCTTCATCATCTCGCGCACGTGCTTTGCCGTGACCCCGGCATGCTGGGCGACGAGGATGAGCCGGCCCTTGTAGCGGCGGAGCTGGGAGAAGAGGTAGAGACGCTCGAAGCTGGCCAGCGCACGCTGGCGGGCGCGCCGGAAGGGGAGGTCGAAGTCTTCGGTGGACATCCGCTGGGCGAGCGAACCGCTCCCGAAGACGAGGTGCGCGGTGTCGATCACATCTCCGGGGCACTCGAGGATGGACCTCTCGATCACATTCTCGAGCTCGCGTACGTTGCCGGGCCAGTCGTACGACATGAGGAGATCGACCGCCTGGTGGCTCACCCGTTGCACCCCCGGCCGCTTCAGGCGCAGCCGCTTCTGATCGATGAAGTAGCTCATGAGCAGCGGGATGTCCTGGCGCCGCTCGCGCAGCGGGGGCAGGTGAATGTGCACGACGTTCAGGCGGTGGAAGAGATCCTCGCGGAACGAGCCGACGCGGACGGCGGAGGTAAGGTCCGCGTTCGTCGCCGTGATCAGCCGGAAATCGCTCCGGATCAGGTGCTGGCCCCCGATCCGCCGGAACTCCCGCTCCTGCAGGACCCGCAGCATCTTCGCCTGCGCCTCGAGCGGCAGGTTCGCCACCTCGTCGAGGAACAGCGTGGTGCCGTCCGCCAGCTCGAACACCCCCGCGCGGCGGTGATCGGCGCCCGTGAAGGCGCCGCGCTCGTGGCCGAACAGCTCGCTCTCCAGCAGCGACGGCGCGACGGCATTACAGTCGACGGGGACGAACTCCCTCGCGGCCCGGGGGCTCAGCTTGTGGATCAGCCGTCCGATGATCTCCTTCCCCGTGCCCGTCTCGCCCGTGACCAGCACCGAGACATCGGTCGGCGCCACACGCTGGACGACGCCCCAGATCCGGTGCAGCTGGGGACTGCGGCTGACCAGCGTCCGACCGGCGTCCACCTGAAGGTGGAGAGATTCTCTGCTTTCGGTCGCCACGCGCGCTCCCCTTACAGCGTGGTCGCCATCACGCCGGTCACCGTGGCGCTACCGGATGGCGACGGCGTGGCCGTGATGCCGTCCTCATCCGACAGCGTGCCCACCAGCGTGTCGGTGTGCGGGAAGGTGCAGACCTTCGAACGGCGAGTTGTGCAGACGCCAAGATGGGGGGACGAGGCGAAACACCGAAGTCGGCGGCGCGGTCGAGGGCGCGCCCGGCGACGGCACACACCTTGCGCTATTTCGCCGAAACCGAATTCCTAGCATACCAAGTTTAGTTTGCCTGCCATGGTGATATGGCAATCGGGGCTTAAATGAGTTTTGGTTTCTGTAACACGTGAGGACGTGAGGGAGCGCTACGCGCCTGCAAGTAGGAAAGCAATCCCGCATAGACGTGAGGGACGCGTTCAGGCCCGCTGACGCGCCGTGTCGGGCGGGTGGACGTGGTGGACACGACGAACGTGGCTCGCGCCGTGAATGGCACGGAGACAGCATCAATCGCTGGTGAGACCGTGGTCACGTCGGGCGTGAGAGTCGTAGCCCTGGGGCCTTTTTGGTTTCTCTAAGCTATCATTTAGCGGACCTCTCCACCTTTAGTATAGCTTGACGGGATATATTAGTCGTCCGGGGAACGGCGGCTACCGCTGGGACGACGTACGCGAACGCCCTGATTCCGGCGCTCACCGGGGGGAGGCGCGCACCGGGCGCATCGGCGCCCCAAGGATCACGAGTAGACTGATCGCGGCGCGAGTCCGAGCGGCCACGACGGCCCTCCCTGGTTCGTCGCCCGGCGGACCCTCAACACCCCGGCGGCGCAATCCGACGAGCAGCTCTCCTCGCGGCGCCCATCGCGGTGAACCGCCAGGGCGGCTCGCGTTGGCCAAGAGCGCATCGCTGTCGGTAACCGAGCTGCTGCGAAAACGCCTCTTCCGCTCGGAGCCGTTGCTAATCGCAGCGCAGCCCGTCAGCGGGAGCGAGCTGCATCGCGCTCCGCGCGGGCGGGATGGCTGCAATGGCGCACACGAGAATCCCGAGGATCACCGCGCCGAGGATCGTTCGCAAGGGGAGGGACACGCCAATGGGCCAACCGACCACGGCCTCCATGGTCGATCCCCCCCAAAGGGTCGCGAGTGCGAGTCCGGTCGCCACGGCGAAGGCGACCCCCAGAAAGCCCATAATGGCTGACTGCAAGGTCAGTAGCGCTCCGATCCGGTATCGCGGAGCGCCGATCGCCCGCATGGTGCTGAGCTCCCGAGCACGGTCAATGACACTTGCGACGAGTGCATCGGCCATCCCGAGGAGCACGACCAACAGAGTCATCGCTTGCAGGATCCTCGTAAACGCGAAGCCTTGGCGCACTTCGGCCGCGAACGTCTCGATGAGCTGTCGCGGGGAGAGAATCTGGAGGCGATACCGCCGACCGATTCCGCGCGAAATGGCTGCCCGCACGGCGCCCTCGTCGGTTCCCGGGGCGAGCAGCACATGCGCCCGCGTGATCAGGGAGTCATGCCAGAGTCGGCGAAAGAGGTTCCTCGTCATGACGATATCGCCGGTGGGGGATATCAACGACACCACCGTGAGACCCGCCAACACGGCCGAGAAGGGCCCGGACGGCGTCTCGAGGGTGATCGTATCCCCCACCTTCACGCCGTGGGACCTGGCGAACCCCGGACTCGCCAGGATGGCATCGCCCCGGGCGACGCGTTCCAGAACACCTGCAATGTGGTCACCGTTGAAGATCCAGTCCCCAAAGCGCGGATCGCGGAAATGCGGGGCATCGAACGCGCAAATGCCGATGACGTTCCCTCCTGAAGTCCATGACGCCAAGCGTTCTGAACTGACCCGTTCCACGCCCGGGATGCGAGCGATCTCGTCGGCGACGTCCTCGCCGACGGCAGCCACTGTGCCATGGGCAAAGGGTGAGGCGACGATGAGATCGGCGCGTCTCACTTGTCCGAGAGCTCCGGTCGTCAGGGATTCGAAGCTCCCTTCCATGGCGCCAAACCAGACGACCGCACCGAGACCGGTCGTCATGATGCTCACTATCATGACGGTGCGCGACGGAACCCGCAGCATGTCGACCACCGCCAGGCGGCCGATCAGTCCGAAGCAGCGCGCTACGGTCCCCTCCAGGGAGCGACCGACGTAGGAAAGAACGGGTCGGATCAAGCAGCAGGCTGCTATGAGGATCGTGGCGGTGGCGAGGAGCCCCAGGGCGGCGCTCCCGGTCGCGACCTCGAGAACGGCGAAGGCCGCCGCCAGGGTCACCAGAACGACACGGACGGCATTGGCGCGCCCGGCAGGGGCAGCAGGCAGCTGAAGCAACCCCTTGGCCCGGAGCACCTCCACTGCGGGCGCCTTTGCCGCTCGTATTGCCGGCACGATCGCTGCGAGGACGCTTGCGAGGAGGCCCATCACGCCCGCGGCCAACAAGGGGCCTATTTGGATGGGCACGGGAGTCGCCCGAGTCGTCAGGTTGAAGTTCAGCTCCGCCGTACGCGCGACGGCGGGCATCAACCGCTGCGCCAGCAGCACCCCGAGGAACAGTCCCAGCGCGACGCCGCCGAGGCCCAGCAAGAGGCTCTCCTTGAGGAGCTCCCGTACGACGATGCCCCGCCGGGCACCGAGGGCACGCGTGACACCGATTTCCCACAGCCGCTTGCGAAAGACCATCGAGAGCCGGTTGAACGCGATCAGGAACCCTACCAGGAGGCCCATCAGGGCGAGACCATCGAGCATGAGCTGAAACCCGGCGAAGAGCTTCCGTATGCCCGCTGTCCGTTGGGCTGTTTTCTCGACGGCGATGCCCTGCGGCAGGGAGCGGGTGAGCTGGCCGGCAACATGCTGGAGGTCGGCGTCGTGATCGGTGACCACGTCGATCTGGCTTATGCGCCCATCGCGTAGGAACGCCCCTTCCGCCGCATAGACGTCCATGACGACGAGGCTTCCGCCAAAGGCGCGCGTGGCGCCCTTCGAATCCAGCACGCCGCGAATCGTAAAGGAGCGCGCGCCGGACGGGGTCAGTAGCTCGACGGTGTCGTCGCGCCGTAGCCTTCGGCGCTCCATGAATTGCCGCGTGACGATGATCGAGTCAGGTGCGTTCAAGAAGACGACAGGGTCGGCCAGCTGGACCGCGTCCTCGCCATATGTTTGGTAGAGCTGCCTGGCCTTGTCGTTCAGCAAGTCCACCCCGAAGATGGTGAGCGACTCCCCGCTGTCGTCGTTCACGAGCGCCGTCCCGGTCACGACCGGGACGGCGGTTACGACGCCCGGCGTCGCACGCACTACCTCCACGAGGCCGTCGTCGACGCCGTCCTGCCCCTGCGCCAGCACGGTGAGGTCGGCCTTGCCGGCCAGCGCCTCGATGGAGTCCTGCATCGAGGCCACGAGGGCGCGGTTCACCAACAGGATGCTGGCGGCCAGCGCCACGCCGAGCGCAATCGCGACCCCGGTGGTCACCAGCTGCCCGGCAGCGCCATGCACCTGCGCCCACGCAACCCGCAGACGAAGCGCGCTCCGTAGGGCGGCGGGCGAGGGCAGCATGGCCCCCCTCACCCGGCCAGCCTCGCACGCGAGGCTGCGGGGGCGTCCCCCGCGATCCGTCCGTCCCGCAGTTCGATCGTGCGGTCAGACCAGCACGCGGCATCGCTCCGGTGGGTCACCATGACGATGCTCACGCCATGCTCCCGGTTGAGCCCGGACAGCAGCGCGAGGATCGAATCCCCCGTCTGCGAATCCAGACTCCCAGTTGGCTCGTCCGCCAGGATGATCGACGGTTCGTTTACCAGTGCGCGCGCGATTGCCGCACGCTGCTGCTCACCACCCGAGAGCTCGCCCGGGCGCCGGGCATGGCGGTCCGCCAGGCCGACCCGGCGGAGCACGTCTTCGACTTGAGCCCGGAGCCGGGCTCGCTTGACCCCGGCGAACTCGAGCGGCCAGGCGACGTTGTCCCAGACCGTCAGAGCTGGAAAGAGATTGAAACTCTGAAAGACGAAGCCGATCTCGCGAAGACGCAGATTGCTCAGTGCCCGATCGGACATCCGGGCAAGGTCCTGACCCTCCAGGAGGATCTGCCCTCCGTCAGGGACATCGAGACCGGCCATCAGATTGAGCAGTGTGGATTTTCCCGAGCCGCTCGGCCCGATCACGGAAAGGAATTCGCCTCGTTCGACAATCACCGAGACGCCATCGAGCGCGCCGAATGCCCCTGGCCCGCTGCCATATACCTTCGTGACATTCCGCAGTTCGATGAGCATCTCCCGCCTCCCGAAACCTACCTGCCTCTCGACAGGTAGGCGACCGTGAACAGCGAGTCCTCCAGGCCAGTGTTGTAGCGCACATCGCTGAACTCGACCGTGGTGCGGTCGCCTTGCTCGGCGCTCTTCATCTCCATCATGGTGACGGTTGGGATCTCCTGGATGTTCGCCGTGTTCTGCACCCGTAGGATCTTCTGTAAGCGCTGACCGTCGTAGAACTCGATGTGATCAAGAAGATACGTATCGCGGTCTATCCAGGTCAGGAGGCGAGAATAGGCGAAGCGTCCGACTTCCAAGGTCGTCTCAATAATGTAACAGGTGCCCTGAGAGCAGGACCTCTCGCCGTTGAGACGATGCTCGCCCCCGTAGTCAAAGTAAAAGATCGTAGTCAGGTCGTCATAAGTAAAATTGTTGCCCTGGGACGGATCGCGGCGCAGCTGATCCGGGGCTTGTCGAACCCGGTGCTGTGCTGGCAGGTACACCCAGAGGTGGTCGGGCCCGCCCGGCGTTGGCAATGCCAGGAAACTCGTCCCGGCGGCCTCGGCCGGTGATTCGAAGACCCAGAGAATCTTGTGGCCGCCTTCCGTCTTCTTCTCATAGCCCTGCAGAGATCGGGTGAGCGCGCCGCCCCACGGACTCATCACGTGCATGGTTACGCGCATCCTCTTGTCGCTGATCCCCGCAGTCACTGCCCTGGCGCGCGTGATGATGTCGCTGCCGGATGCGGCGTCGGCGGAGGAGCACAGGAGGGTGGTGGCTATCCCCAAGAGTACCAACTGGCGCATCCAGAAGACGGCGGCTGGAGGTCGAGATCCGCGAGGGTGCATCATGGGATCACCACTTCCTCCTGCACGGCAAAGGCGCCACGCGGTCATCGTCATCGTCTCACGAGCACGGCGCTCGGCACCGGCTGCAGCGCGAGCGCCAGCGATTCCGCCAGCATCCGTCTGCGCGTTCGGCGGCCGCGAAGCGCGCGGACGCAGAGCGCGGTCGCGAGCACGCCGAGGGCGAGGCCGGCGGCCACGACCACCGGCGCGCCGATCACTACGATCGTGGAGGCGAGCGGTACGCTCGCCGTCGCCAGAGGACCGATGAGCGGGAGATTGTTCATGCGGGAACGGGTGAGCAACTGCTGCGCCAAGACGTGAGGCACCGCACCGCGCGGTGATCCCCGGCCCCCCGTCCACCCGGATGGACACCGGACCCGCGGGACGTCCACCCGGACGGACCACATTCCGCGACCTCCCGAGTCGTTCCGAAGTGGAGAGAAGGAGGCGTCAACCTCGAGGACATCGCCAAGGGGTTGCGGGCCGAGGACGACGTGGACGAGATCGCCAAGCTCTGTGCGGACCTCGCGGCGGCGGGGTACGTCGAGCCGACCACCCTTTTCGCGCAATTCTGCGGGGATCCTGCCCGAACCGGCGGCGCCTCGGCTTCATTTTCTCCTTGACGCAGGTTCCCCCGCGAGCGCATCCTCCGCCGCCATGGCGAGTGTCCGGTGGACATGTAGGCGGGAGGCAGCGCCTCATCTGAGCATCATGGAAGCGTCGCACTTCCCCGCCGTGCCGACCTTCTCGACCGTGAGCCGGTGGGAGAATGGTCACGAGCGTCCGAGCAAGCTCGCCCGGAAGGCTATCAAATCGGCTCTGTCCACTGCCGCCGTTGCCGCGATTGCCACCCTCGGAGTTCTCCTGCTCTTCCCGGCGCTCGCTCAATCGGCCGCCCCGACCTTCGTCCAGGGCATGGCGTTCTCGACCGCTCGCTTCTCGACCGTCACCGTCCCGCTCACCCACGCGGTTGCCCAAGGGGATCTGCTGGTCGGGTGGGTTTCGCAGTACAACGCCCCCGAAGAGGGTCAGGTATCGGACAACGTGAACGGCACCTGGACGCGGGCGCCCTTATCGTTGGCCTTCGGTGACGACACGGGTGACATCGCTCTCTACTACCGCGAGAACAGCCAGGCGGCGCCCGCTGGGCTGACGATCACCCTGGCCGTCTCCTCGCCCGCGTACTGGCAGGGAGCCGTAGCCGACTATTCGGGCGTCGCGCTCGCCGGCGCGCTGGACCAGATCGTCTCCAAGCGCTTCCCCGACGGAAGAAGCGTCGACACCGGTCCGACCGCGCCCGTGGGTGCGGGCGAGCTCGTCTACGCCGCTTTGATCACCTCTCCCAACGGGGGGTCGGTGACGCCCGGAAGCAGTCAGGGCGTGCGCTACGCGGCGCGGGCGCAGACGTCGACCGGGGCGGCCTACGAGGAGGACATCACCTCGAGCGCCGCGGGCGCTCAGGATGGGACAGCCACCGTTTCCAACGTCACCGACTGGTACGCGGTGTGCGCCGTCTTCCATCCCTATCCCGCTACGCCGCCCGTGCCTCCCTCCACGCCCACCGGCCTCGAGGCCACGAGCGCGGCCTCCACACGGGTAACCCTTTCGTGGTCGGCCTCCTCCACGGGCAGCGTCGCCGGCTATGCCGTGTACCGCGACGGTTCCCCCATCGGCACGACGCGGCCCGAGACCACGGTCTTCGTGGACGAGGAGGTGACGCCGTCGACCACCTACACGTATACGGTCGACGCCTTCGACCTCGCGAACGATCATTCCGCCCCGTCGGCGCCCCTCACGGTCACCACGCCGGCCGTGTCACCCGAATTCGTCCAGGGAGGGGCAGCCTCGACCGGATCCCACGTGTCGTCGTACAGCTTGACCCTCACTGAGCCCGTTCAGGCGGGCGATCTCCTGGTCGGGTGGTTCAGCCAGTTCGGCGCTTCGGGCCAGGTGCGGGTCTCGGACAACGTCAATGGTCTCTGGACCCGCTCGGTCTCGACGACGTGGGGTGGATCGGGCGACATCGCCCTCTATTACCGGCAGAATTCCGCCGCTGCGCCGTCGGGTCTCACGATCACCACCTCGCCGCCGGCTTCCGCCTATGTGCAGGAGGCGGTCGCCCACTACCGACATGTGGCCACGGTGGGAGCGCTCGATCAGGCCGTGAAAGCGGACGGCCAGGGAACCTACGCCAGCACGGCCCCGACCGCTCTGGTCCCCGCCGGCGAGCTGGTCGTGGCGGCCGTCCTCACCAGCGGCCAGCCGGTGTTCGCGACTCCCGGTAGCAGCCAGATGGTGCCCTACGTCCTCGACGTGCGGAACGGGAGCGCCTCCTCCG
>Ga0209474_10001548_pt1 | contig 22126 bp, 22 predicted proteins | sample GraSoiAngelo_145_FD_185902 | JGI IMG/M metagenome (GOLD analysis project Ga0209474, IMG submission 185902) | Grasslands soil microbial communities from the Angelo Coastal Reserve, California, USA - 14_1009_05_20cm (SPAdes) (version 2) | ecosystem: Environmental > Terrestrial > Soil > Grasslands... | reverse complement strand
CGGCTTGTCCCGGGCATCCACGTCCTACTTTTGTTGCACCAAGAACGTGGATGGCCGGGACAAGCCTGGACAAGCCCGGCCATGACGAATCGGAAACTTCCGTTCCCGCCAAGCTGTACGAATTTGAGATTCTGATCATCCAGCGGCAGTGGCGTTCGCAGAAACTTTGTAGGGCGCATCAGCGCAGCGTAATCTGCCCTTCAAAACGGTGGCTTGCTTCGCTGTCGTTGCGCGTTCGCGGCTTCCATCCACCAGGTCAGATCGTCGGCAAACCGCGGAAACGACCGCTCCAGCGCCTTGCCGCCCTCGCCGGTCGGTTTGCCCTCCGCGGACAAGGCTTGCGCGATCGGACCGACCGCGATGGTGGATGAGACCACCACCATTCCCATTTCGGAGAGCGTGCCGTGCCAGGCGATCGCGGCGCGCGCGCCCGCGAAACGGCCAGCCGAATAGCTGGCGATGGCGGCGGGGCGCCAGAACCACTCTTCGAGGAAATGATCGGTGAGGTTTTTCAATCCCGGCTGAATGCCCCAGTTGTATTCGCCGGTGATGAAGACGAAGCCGTCGGCGCCGCGGATCTGGCCAGCGAGTCTTTCCAGCGCCGCCGGCGCCTCGCCTTTCGGATATTCCTTGTACATGCGGTCGAGCATCGGCAGCCCGATTGCCTTGGCGTCAATCAACTCGACATTGTCTCCCCGCGCGCGAAAGCCCTCGACGACAAATTGCGCCAGGCGGATGCCCATGCGGTTGGAGCGATACGAACCGTAAAACACCAGAAGCTTGCTCATGCCGCAGAGTATCACGGCCCGGCCCAGACGCAGCAAGCGTAGCCCGGATGAGCAAAGCGATATCCGGGATGGGCCTTTAACCCCGCATGTCACTGTGCTCATGTGGGCTACTGGCTTAAATTGCGGGGATGGCTCGCAAGTTTGGGCTCAAACCATGGTCCCAAGTGCCGCGATGAGCCCTATCGGTCCGACCGATCGCCACACTCGATCAAGTCGAGGAACCCCTCGCCTGCCATGAAGAGCGCCAAAGCTTCTGACCGGCCCAGGAACCTTCGATGGGTGGCCGCCTTATTCGAAAAAAGGAGGAGCCGAATGCCGAGGTTCTACATCAATTTCCGCAACCGCGATGAGAAATCCAAACACAACGTGCTGGCCAAAGACGACGAGGGCATTGATGTCGCCGACCTTGAAGAGGCCCGGAAGGCAGCGTTGATCTCTGCACGCGAGATAGTGGCTGACAATGTCAAGTCTGGAGCTACCTTACTGCTGGTGACGGTCGTAATCACCGATGACAGCGGGCAAGCTGTGATGACGATCCCCGTAAAGGACGTCCTGCCGGAGCCGCTGAAGCACTGAGTTGGGGTCGTGGCGATCCCGCCTGCTTGCCCCGCCGCAAAACAAAAGCTGGAACTTGCATTTCGCTGACGGCCGACCTCGGCCGGGTTGCTCTATCTACTTTGGCCGCCAGACGCCATGATCGCCGGGTCCTGTGGCAAATCGGGAGAGAAGTTGCCTGGCCAGCACAATTTAAAAGGCGACTGCCGCCTTTGTATCAATACAGCACAAGGTGACGCAGGCTTGCGCGAAAGACTTATCGCGGTTGCGCGCGCATGGGCGAGAGATGCCGGATATTTCGAAGAATCAAACTCGCGGTACGCCGTTATTGTGTGGCACACTCCGGGTGACAGCGGGCCACAACGGGGAAGATGGACGCAGTGCTATTGTGCCGGTTTCTGGCTGCGACCTCAACGCATCGGTACGCGCTAACATCTAACCTGTTCCCGGGGTGTGCGCCCGGCGTGATTTGCCCGACGGGCTCAGTTCTGAATTAGCTGTCCAGCCCCAAATCGAAAAATATTTCCTTTCGTCTCTGACCCAAATCAAAACTATAAGCGCGCCATCCCGTCCCGCATGAGGGGCGTATCGCGATCGTCACGGACGTTGGGTGTGTGCGAACCACGGGCTGGCTTCACCTCGCCCCGCTTGCGGGGAGAGGTCCGAGACGGAGCGCAGCGGAGGATCGGGGTGAGGGGACCATCCTCAAGTTCGAGCCTGTCGAGAATCCCCCTCACCCGCTCGCAAGATGCTCGCGACCTCTCCCCGCAAGCGGGGCGAGGTGAGTGACGCATTCCATTGTCATCATCCGCGAAAGCGGATGATCCAGTATTCCAGAGGCGCTGATAATCAATCGCGCCGCTGCGGCGTACTGGATACCCGCTTGCGCTTGCAATTCTCTTGGCTGTTTGAAAATTGAATCCCCGACGTGCGGTAGTATTCCTGTCGTCCCGGACAAGTGAGCGCAGCGAACGCGATCCGGGACCCAGCCGCAATTCGTAAGTCGCAAGCTCCCAGTTGAACGCCTTGCCGGCGAACCACAGTTTCATGTGCCGCGTCTGAACCGCGTTCATGATGTCACCGAGCAGCGGCACATCTGCTCGGCGCTGTGGCGGATCGGGTTGCAGTCCGGACACCCCACACGGGGGCGGTATCGCCGATCGGTTTAAGCGGCTGCGGCCTTGGCGGAAGTCGGCACCGAGGCGATGGTCTTCAGGATCTGCGAAGCAATCTGGTATGGGTCGCCTTGCGAATTCGGGCGGCGATCTTCCAGATAACCCTTGTAGCCGCTGTTGACGAAGCTGTGGGGCACGCGGATCGATGCGCCGCGGTCGGCGATGCCGTAGCTGAAGGTGTCGATCGAGGCCGTCTCGTGCTTGCCGGTCAGGCGCATGTGGTTATCCGGGCCATACACCGCGATGTGTTCGGCGCGATTGACCTTGAATGCTTCCATCAGCTTCTCGAAGTAGTCCTTGCCGCCGGTCTCGCGCATATACTTGGTCGAGAAGTTGGCGTGCATGCCGGAGCCGTTCCAGTCGGTGTCGCCGAGCGGCTTGCAGTGGAATTCGATATCGACGCCATATTTCTCGGTCAGGCGCAGCATCAGATAACGCGCCATCCACATTTCATCGGCCGCGCGGCGGGAGCCCTTGCCGAAAATCTGGAATTCCCACTGGCCCTTCGCGACTTCGGCGTTGATGCCTTCGTGATTGATACCGGCGGCGAGGCAAAGATCGAGGTGCTCTTCCACCATCTTGCGGGCGACGTCGCCGACATTCTTGTAACCGACGCCGGTGTAGTACGGCCCCTGCGGCGCCGGATAGCCGCTGGAGGGGAAACCGAGCGGACGGCCGTCCTTGTAGAAAAAGTATTCCTGCTCGAAACCGAACCATGCGCCTTCGTCATCGAGAATGGTGGCGCGCTTGTTGGTCGCGTGCGGGGTCTTTCCATCGGGCATCATCACTTCGCACATCACCAGCGCGCCATTGGTGCGCCCGCCGTCCGGATAGATGGCGACCGGCTTCAGCACGCAATCGGAGCTGTGGCCCTCGGCCTGCAAAGTCGAGCTGCCGTCGAACCCCCACAGCGGAAGCTGGTCGAGCGTCGGAAATGCAGCGAATTCCTTGATCTGCGTTTTGCCGCGCAGGTTGGGGGTCGGCGAGTATCCGTCGAGCCAGATATACTCGAGCTTATACTTGGTCATTTAGCCTCTCATGATGCAAAGCTGGGGACCGAAGTCTTTCGGTCACCGCAAGCGTACCCGGCCACCAACGGCCACCACGTACAAAGCAATAAAAGTGCCAAATTGCTGGGTTTCGCCGCCCTCACGGAGGCGCCGAACTGGCCTGCCGGGCAGCCCGCGGTGGGTGCGGCAAAGGCGCGCGGAACGGGTGTGGGAGCGCTGGCCGAGGGCCAAAATGCGCATGATTTTGAAGCACTCCGGGACCTCTCATATCACCTGCTCAAAACCGCAGCAGGGACCCGCAACATTCGTCCAGAAAGGCGCGCGCTCCCGCAACCTTGGCGACACCTCGGGCGTTGGCCTGTCAACAGGTGCTTTCGAGCAGGCAGGATCGAAAGATGCCTAGAATCTGTTCAGGAGATGATTTTGTTTTGATCAGGTTGCACGCGGGGGGTGCAGCGCCGATATCGATTTCAGTAACCATTCCAGAACGACTCGGGCGCAGCATGGTTGCAGCGCCTGCGAGCAGACAACGGATCGACATCAGAAAGAAGTTGAAATGAATACGAATTCGAAGGACGGGCCCGCCAAGATCTACCAATTCCCTGCCGGGGGCCGCGCCGCTCTCGGAAGGCCTCGCCAGGACGAGACCAGACCGGTGACAGCGGAAGGGTCGCGGCCCATGAACGAGGCTGCATGCAGCGGCAGCTGGTATCACGAGGCGGCCATCCAGGAGTCAAAGCCGGCGTGGGAGCGCTGATGCTCTCCCAGCGGTAAGCTTCAAGCCTCAGCAATGCCAGATTCCCCTGCCCGCCACCTCAATCTCGCCGGCGCCAGCAATTTCCGCGACCTCGGCGGCTACCGCGGAAAGGACGGCCGCACGGTGCGATGGCGGCAGATCTTCCGCTCCAACCATCTCGGCCACCTCACCGAGAGCGATATCGAGGTGTTGCGATCGCTGGGTTTGAAAAGCGCGTTCGATTTTCGCGGCACCGAGGAACGTGTCACCGCGCTCTGCGCACTTTCCGACATCGCGGTTCACTCGCTGCCGATCGAACCGACGGTGGTTGCGGCGCTGCGGGCGCGCGGCGCCAACGGCGTCACGCTGTCATCGGCCGACGCGTTGGAAGTGATGCGCGATTCCTACCGCAACTATGTGCGTCACAATACGACAAGCTTCCGTACGCTGTTCGCCCATCTGCTCGAGGATCGCGCGCCGCTGGTCATCCATTGCACGGCCGGCAAGGATCGCACAGGCTTTGCCTGCGCGCTGATCCTGCATGCGTTAGGCGTACCCGACGAAATCATCCATGACGATTACCTGCTCACCAACCGCTTCTATCGGCGCGACGCCTCAGCGTCCAACGACTTTCCGGACGAGGTCGGCCGAGTGCTCGGCTCAGTCGAAGCCTCCTTCCTCGCTGCCGGCTTCGAGGCGATCAGCGCCGATTACGGCGATCTCGAACGATATTTGAAAGATGGATTGGGGCTCGGCGCCAGCGAACGCGCCAGCCTCCAGGCGCGGTACCTGGAATGCTGAAGCTTGCCCGAGCATGTGCAAGCGTTGGAGCAGCCCTAGGCGGCGGCTTCGATTTCGGCGTCGAGATCGGTGATGACTTCTTCAAAGGCCGAGATTGCCTGCTGAACCGCGGCGATCTGCATCAATTCCCAGCCGCTCACCGGGCCATTGCGGTTCTGCAACGCGACGATCAAATCGCGCCGCTGTTCCTTAAGCTGAACAAGCGGTAAACCGTGATCAGGCAGATCTCTCATGACGTATTCCAGCCCCTACATTTATCGACTTGGAGGTTGGTGTAGCGGGTCTGGTCTGAAATCAGCTTACATAAGTCCGGCAAATTTTAGCTAATCGCGCGGGAAGATCATTATGGATGGAAAAGTGATCGTTGTGACCGGTGCGTTGGGCGCGCTTGGCAAAGTGGTCGCGGAAACCGCGCTGGCGCGGGGCGCGCGCGTTGGCGGCGTCGACCACGCGCCCTCGCAAGTCCCGGCAGCGCGAAATCGCATCGAAATAGGCGGCGTCGATCTTTCCGACGCGGCAGCGGCCAAAACAGCCATTGACGCCGTCGCGGCGCACTTCGGCGGAATCGACGCGCTGGTCAACATTGCCGGCGGGTTTGCGTTCGAGACCGTCGTCGAGGGCGATCCGAAGACCTGGCAACGAATGTATGCGCTTAACGTGCTCACCGCATTGAATGCGTCGCGAGCGGCGATAGCGCATCTTATCGCTTCCGGCACGGGACGCATCGTCAATGTCGGCGCGATCGGCGCGCTACAGGCGGGCTCCGGCATGGGCGCCTATGCCGCGTCCAAAGCCGGCGTGCATCGGCTGACGGAGGCGCTCGCCGCCGAGTGGAAAGGCAAGATCACCGTCAACGCCGTGCTGCCCTCGATCATCGATACCGCTGCCAATCGCGCCAGCATGCCGGGGGCAGATTTCAAAAAATGGGTGACGCCGCAAGAACTCGCCGAGGTGATCCTGTTTCTGATCAGCGATGCCGCCAGCGCCGTTACCGGCGCGCTGCTTCCGGTGAGCGGGCGAGTGTAGGCATCACCGCAAGGGTGGATCCAAGACCGAAGCTGTTAAACCTCGGCCAGCTTTTTCAAAACCGCGCTGAAGCGAATGCTCCGCTTGCCGGCAAGCGCGGTGGCTTCCGCGACGGCTCCCTCGTCGGTGTAGGTGCCGGAAAAGCCGATACCGACCTCGTAGCCGCCGAACACCGGCCGCTCACCCTGGCTCGCTGTGTGCTCGTGGTTGACGAGTTCGCCTTTCCATTTGCCATTCGCGCTGCTGCAGGCGCCGATATAATCGAAAAAAGCATCCCCGCCGCGGAGCCGCCCATCGTGCAGCACCATCACGCCGGTGTTGCCGCCATCGATTCCGTCAAGCATCCGGATGTGAATGGAATAGAGCCCGTTTCCGATTCCGCCTCTGCCGGCGGGCGGTATCGGTGGTGCGGCGGCTTCGCTGATCGGGGTCATCACCGAGTTGAAGACAACGCCGGGCAGCTGCGCGGTGCCGCCTTCGAACAGATATTGCTCCCCCTGCGGCCGTCCTTTGAGCGAAAGCGTGATGTTGTCGGTCTTGAGCAAGGGCTGGTAACTCGGATCATCATTGTGACGGATCGCAGATATGTCGACCAGCACCTCACCATTTTCGCAATCCCGGTACGTGCCCATGAACGCGAAAGCAGAATTGCCGCCCATCATGGTGCCCTCATGGACATAGAGGACGCCGCGTCGCGAGCCGTGCACGGTGTGCATCTCGACCTTGTAAAGTCCCTCTCGCATTGCCGCTCCGGCCTTTCTGGCCTGCGCCCCGTATTCTCAGCCGGTCTGCATTCGGGTCGCAGCGCACTGCTCCGGGTACCGCCCGCCCCGCGCCCGTCCCGGAGGCAAGAATAGCCTTTCTGGAGTCGTTTGACCAAATCCGCAGCCTCGTTTCAGCGATCCCGGGCTAAACTTAGCGGATTGAGTCGCACAGTAATACCGGAGCCATTTTTGGAAACCGCACTTTACCTTCCCGTCAAACGCTTCCTCGAAAAGCTCGGCTTCGCAGTCAAGGGCGAAATCGGGGGCTGCGATCTGGTGGCGCTCAGCGGTGACGAGCCGCCGATCGTTGTGATCGGAGAATTGAAGCTTTCGTTCAATCTCGAGCTTGTCCTACAGGCGATCGATCGTGCCGGTGCTTGCGACGAGGTCTGGCTTGCCGCCAAATTGTCCGCGCGCGGCAGGGGGCGGGAGAGCGATTCGAGGTATCGCAATCTATGCCGCCGACTGGGATTTGGCATGCTCGCGGTCACCAATACCGGTGACGTGGAGGTGATCGTAAAGCCACCGACCACCAGCCCGCGACGCGATCCGAAGAAACGCTCACGTCTGGTCGCCGAACATCGGCGGCGTCAAGGCGACCCCGCGGTGGGTGGCAGCACCCGCGCCCCGATCATGACGGCCTATCGCCAGCAAGCGTTGGCTTGCGCGTCGGCGCTGCAGCGGGGACCACAACGGGTGCGCGATCTCAAGCCGGCAATTCCTGACGCGGGCAAAATTCTGCTGCACAATGTTTATGGCTGGTTCGACCGCGCCGAGCGCGGCGTTTATGTGCTGACCGATGCCGGACATGCCGCGCTGAAGCGCTGGCCGCAGAAGCCGATAGATTTTTCGAGCGTGACAGGCTCCCTCTGATGGCGATGGCAATCGAAAGCGAGGGGGAACACCACATCAACCGACCAAGTGGGCGTGAGAATGCATGGCTGGACTGCCACACCTATTTCATATTGCAATGCAACATGAGGGCTCCTAGATTTTGGCATCACAAGAGAGGCCCCGATGAGCCAAGACTGGAACACCAAGTACGGGCCGCGTCGGGTCCGGCGCGACCCGCCCACGCTGGATGAAGCCATTTTTGCCGCGATCGGCATCACTGACGACCAGCAAGCTCAGGCCGAAATCGCCGCTTCGCTGATGGGGCTGCCGGTCGAGGCCGTAGCCGCCGAAGTAAAGAAAGTCGCACGCACATCTGCGCGCTCTACGACCCGGGTGATTGCAGGCGAGCAAGGAGCGCAGCGGTCGGTGGTGGTCGAACGACGAGTTGTCAGGAGATTCGGTAACGATAAGCGAACCGGCACCTGAGCGACGCGCCAAGCCAGTCATCATTCGCCGCGCAGAGAGCGGCGGATTATTTCATAGGCGCCGCTGCTCGGCCGTACGGCCCCAGCCGTAGATTCCCAGAAGCAGCTTCCAGTACGCGCGTTGCAACTGGAGCATCGTGCGCATGCCTTCGGCCGGCGTCGTCACCGCGAACTTCGCAAATCCGAATTGTGGTTGCTGCTTCAGGTCAATGGTCCCAGTGGACTCACCTTGACGGAACGTTAGATGAGCGCCGAACTTCCTGGCGAGCGCTCGCATTGCCTGGTTCTGTGCCCCGGTGGTAATCCGCAGCGAATGGTAACCTTTCCACCGCGCTTCCGAGATCAACCTTCTAAAGAGAATGCTGCCGACGCCCTGCCAGCGAACGGACGCCTCCACGCTGAAAGCAATCTCCGGCAGTGCATCCGCTGATTGGTCCGGCGAGTGCAGTTCCGCAGCGCCGCGCACCACGCCGTCTTCAATGTAGGCGATGATGACAGTGCCATCGTCGGCGCATTTCGCGGCGTAAAGTTCAATGAAGCTGTCATCCATGAAGCCATTGAAGCGGTCGCGGCGGCTTCCCGGATCCAAGCGTAACAGGTGATCGCGCAGGAGCCGCAATTCCTCCTGCTGATGCAATGTCCGAACATAGCCGAGGTTAAACTTCGGGCGGGTATTGTGTGGCACTTTCAAAACTCCTCTTGGATAGCCCTCGAGGAGGCGTCGAATCCCTAGACCTAGATATTGTGCATTGCAGCAGAAAAATTCAACCCTACCTGCCGCCTAAAACAGCGGCAAACGCACGGTTAACGAAAATTTAGAGAAGAACCATCTGGGTCTGCGTTACCACCGCGACCAGCTTTCCATCTTCAGTTTCCACGCGCGTTTGCCAGACCTGCGTGCGCCGGCCACGATGTACCGGCGTCGCCATCGCCACCAGCGTCGTTCCGTCTTTGGCAGCGCCTACGAAATTGGTTTTGCTCTCAATCGTGGTGGTGCCCTTGGCGTCTTCAGGCAGATTGATAACGGTTGCGGCGGCGCCGACCGAATCCGCCAATGCCATGATCGCACCGCCGTGAATTGTATGACCGAGCGTGCAGAGATCCGGCCGAATCAGCATACGCGCAACCACGCGATCCTTGTCGGCTTCGGTGAATTTGACGCCCTTCAGTTCCGCGAACGGCATCTTCATCGAATTTACTCTTTCAAGCGGTGTCATAACCGGAAATCTCCCGTTGTCTTGAGGCGTCATAGGCGGCGCTGCCAAGGTAGCCACATTCGCCGGCTCGTGACAAAGCATGTATGATTGGCCATATCATCTGACATGCGCCACTTTCCTCCTCGCCGCATCGTCTGTCTGACGGAAGAAACCGTCGAGACCTTGTATCTGCTTGGCGAGCAGGACAGGATCGTCGGCGTGTCCGGCTATGCGGTGCGACCGCCACAGGTCCGGCGCGAGAAGGCGCGTGTTTCCGCATTCATTTCGGCCGACATTCCGAAAATCCTGAAGCTTGAACCGGACCTCATACTGGCGTTCTCGGACTTGCAGGCTGAGATCGTTTCCGATCTGGTGCGTGCCGGCATTCCGGTCCATGTCTTCAACCAGCGTACTGTGGCGGGCATTCTGGCAATGATCCGCATGGTTGGCGCGCTTGTCGGTGCCGCCGATCGCGCGGATCAACTCGCAACCGGATACGAGCAGCGCCTCGCCGCTATAGCATCGACCGCCCGGGCCTCGCCCAAACCAAAGGTCTATTTCGAGGAATGGGACGATCCTCTGATCAGCGGCATCGGGTGGGTATCCGAATTGGTCGAAATCGCCGGCGGACAAGACGTGCTGCCAAACCTGCGGTTTCAACAAGCTGCAAAGGATCGGATCGTTTCGGCCGATCTGGTGCGCGATGCGGCGCCTGACGTGATCCTGGCATCGTGGTGCGGCAAGAAAGTCGTGCCCGAAAAGATCAGAAATCGGCCCGGCTGGAGCGAAATTCCTGCTGTCCGCAACGGCCGGATCGTCGAAATCAAATCGCCGCTGATCCTGCAGCCCGGCCCCGCCGCGCTGACGGACGGGTTGGATGCGATCGTGTCGGCGCTGTGGCCCGCCGTTATACCACCCCGCACCATTGCGCAATGAACAGTGCCGTGGCCTCGGTTGATTTCCGCAGCGAGTCCAGGTCGACATACTCGTTAAAGCCATGCATCGCCGCGCCGCTGGCCCCGAAGCAAAGGCTGGGGATGTTGTAGTTCAGTCCGTAGAACCTCGTGTCGGTAAGCGCGGTGAACACGAGGTCTGAAACAGTGCCGCCATAGACGGCGCTGTACGCCTTTCCGAAAGCGGCCTCCGCCTGCGCTGAATCCTTCAGTTCATATCCCTCCGACAAGAACCCGGACCATTCGACGTGCGGCGGATTGTTGGAGAGAAATCGATGATCGCGTGCAGCGGTGGAAATGCAGGCAAGAATCTCGGCCTGGCAGTCGGCGACCGACCAGCCCGGCAGTATCGCGATCCGGCAATCGACGTCGCACCAAGCCGGCACGCTGGAGGCCCAGTCGCCGCCCTTGATGATGCCGGGATTGAAGTTGATCGGATGGGTTACGGCCTTGAAATGCCGATCGCTCTTCGCGCGCTCGTTCCATTCGGCCTCGAGTTTTTCCAGCGCGTGCACAAGATGGTAGGCTGCCGTGATCGCGTTCGAGCCTGCACCGGCCTCGAACACATGCACGGGATGACCGCGCACTTTCAGGCGAAACCAGATCACGCCGACCTGCGAGCGAACCATCTTGCCGGAAGTCGGCTCGGGAATGAAACAAGCGTCGGCGCGATAGCCGCGCTGCAAGGTTGAAAGAGCACCCACCCCAGTGCTTTCTTCCTCGATCACGGATTGGAAGTGAATGCGCGCGGTCGGCTTGAGCCCTGCGGCTTTGATCGCGTCCAGCGCATAAAGTGCGCCGATCGTGCCGGACTTCATATCGCAAGCGCCCCGGCCGTACATCTTGCCGTCCTTTATCACCGGTGAAAACGGCGGCGTCTCCCACATGTCGAGCGGCCCGGCGGGCACGACATCGCAATGGCCCTGCAGGATCAGCGACTTCCCACCAATTGTAGCAGGCCGGTAGGTGCCGACCACGGTCCGCGCCTTGGAGAAGTCATGCTGGATCGGACCGAAGCCGCGCAAATCTTTCAACTCGTCGACGTTGATATGCCAATCGTCGACCTCGTAGCCGCGCTGCCGCAAGAGATCGCCCATCATGTCCTGGCACGGGCCTTCCGCGCCGCGAGTCGAAGGAATCGCGACAAAGTCCCTTGTGGTCGCAAGCTGCGCGTCGAAATTTGCATCGACAGCGTCGATAATTCTTTGATGGCTATCGGTCGCGTTCATTTTCGCTGCGGTTCCGGCGCCGCTTTTAGAATCGGCTGTGCGCCAATACACTGCGCAATGAGATTTGGCGCACCATGGAGACACGGATGGCGATCAACCGCAATATCCTCAGAACATGACAGCCTCACAGATCAGACGTCTTTCGTTGCTGCTGGTTAGCGCCCTGGCGCTCGGGCTGGCCGCGACATCGGCGAGAGCGGAACAGGTGTCGCGCGAGCAGGACATCGTCAATTTGCGGCTAGGACAGCGCATTCTTGTCGACGATGGATCGTGCGCCGCCGGTCAGATCAAGGAAGTCTCCGGCACCAAAATGACCGGAAACGGAATCCTTCGCGCACAGAAATGTGTTCCGCGGCTCGGACCCAACAGATGATGGATTCGCCTCGTTCCCGGCGCTTGCCGCGCAAAATTCGATCAGTGAATGAACTCGCCGCATTTTTGCACCGTGCCGTCGGCGGCGCCCCAGGGCATGATCGGGACCGAGGAAGTGGAATTCTTCGGTGAGCCTTCGATCAGCCTGTCCGAATAGACCATGTAGACCAGCACGTTCCGCTTGGCATCGCAGCCACGCACGATCTGCATTTTCTTGAAGAATAACGAGCGCCTCTGCCGGAACATGTCTTCGCCCTGCTCCGACTTGCCCTTGAAATGGATGGGGCCGATCTGCCGGCATGCCAGCGAGATATCCGACACTTCCTCCGCGACCCCGAGCCAGCCCTTCACGCCACCTCTTTCGGGCACCGTGAAATGACAAGCGACGCCCTCCACTTCCGGGTCATCGAGACCATAGGTCGCAAGCTTGTCGTTTGGAGTGAGCCACTTGAACACGGTCGAGCGGCGGAAGATCAGGTCCGGTTCGTCGGCCGAGAAAGCCGCGGATCCCGGCCAGAGCGACAGAACCAGCACCAGCAAACCAAACGCTTTCCATATCGTGTGATTCGAATTTCCGACCTTGGGTGTCATGTCTGTCTCCGTTGCCAAGCTTCAATCCATGTAAGTGTCGAGGAGCCCCGCAGAAAGGCGGGCACGGCCATCCACCGCAGCGAATGCTCAGCTTGCCGACGCCAAGACAACAGATGCCGTGAGCCATAACATCATTGATAACCGGCGGTTCTCCAGTCAGGCTATCCTGAGTTGCGGGTAACAGAGGGCACCCCCATGATCAGCCGCAGAATGATCCTCAGCGCTGCAGTGAGTACGCTTGCAGCCCCGGCCTCCACGGAAGCGGCTCGCGCACAGGCCGCGATGAGCCGAATCACCGCCTATGCGTTTTCGTTTCCCGCCCTCGCCGGCTCGTCCGAAGGAGGTCCCGCGTTGGAACTTCCACAAATATCTGATCGGCCGAGACGGCTATATCGCCGAAGTCTTCCCCAAGACCGTCGAACCGTTGGACACGCGGATCAAGACAGCTATCGCGCGGGCGCTCGCCGAGACCTGACGTGGTATTTTTTGGCTTGAGTTAACCTGTTCACCGAGAAATCCGCGGGCGGGGATAAAATCCATTGCCGTGGCGGCGCAGGTCCAACTAGGCTAGCATCGAGACGGCAGGAGCCCGCTCGGCATGGCGAAAGCTGGGCTGTCGGCAGCGGATCAGTTTAAGGGGGAGCAAGATGCGCATTGGGACAGGATTGATCTTTGCAGGTGCCGTTTCACTGCTCGCGTCGAGCGCGGCATGGTCGCAGTTAGCAGGCAATAAGAGCGCAGCGGCTCCGCAAGCCGCTCCTTCCGTCACCGCGCCAGCGCCGGCGAAAGCTGCGTGCGCAAATCCCAACGCGCTTGGAATTGGCCGCACCGTCGAAATCGATACCACGGGAGGACCGGGCTTCGGTTTCGAGCACTTCAAGCAACTGGATTTCCTGCGCGATCATGAAGTTGTGCTGACCTTCGATGACGGGCCGTGGCCGGTCAATACCCCCTCTGTTTTGAAGACACTCGCGGACGAATGTACGACCGGCATTTTCTTTCCGATCGGCAAACACGCGACCTACTATCCCGAAATCCTGAAGCAAGTTGCGGCTGCCGGGCATACCGTCGGCTCGCATACCTGGTCGCATGCCAATCTGAATAACAAGAAACTGAATGAGGAGCAGCGCAAGGAAGAAATCGAAAAGGGCTTCAGTGCCGTCAAATGGGCGCTTGGCGGCTCACCGGCGCCCTTCTTCCGCTTCCCCGCGCTGCAGCATCCGCCGGAAATGGTCACCTATCTGGGCAGCCGCAACGTCGCGATTTTCTCGTGCGACCTCGACTCCTTCGACTTCAAGGCGAGCAAGCCGCAAACCGTTATCGACAGCGTAATGAGGAAAGTCGACAAGCTCGGCAAAGGCATCGTCCTGATGCACGATTTCCAGAAGCATACTGCGGAAGCCCTGCCCGAGTTGCTGCACAAGCTCAAGGCCGGCGGCTACAAAGTCGTCAAGATGATCCCGAAAGCCCCAGTCGAGACCATCGCGCAGTATGACGCCGAGGTCCTCAAAGACGCCAAACTGCCGACCGTGACCTCGCGGCCGGTCTCCAGCGTGGTACAGACGATTTCGGAATAATATTCGCGCGCATGCCGGATCTGCGCATCGAAGGTTATGTCATCGTATCGGCGGACGGAATGTTGGCGAACGCAGTTCGCGTGATGCCGGACGAATTGAAATTCGAGGGCGACAAGCATTTCTTTACCGCCGCCCTCGACCGCGCCGACCTCATCGTGCACGGCCGCAATTCTTACGAGGATCAGCCGAACTCGCCTCGGCGCAAGCGAATCGTAGTCACCCGGAAAATCGGGTCGATCGCGCCGGATCCCTCCAACCCGAACGCCACGGTTTGGAATCCAGCCGGGGCTTCGTTCGAGAATGCGTGCGATTTCGCGGGCGTGCGTTCCGGCACAGTTGCAATTATTGGCGGGCCCGATGTGTTCGCCATGTTCATGGATCGTTATGATACGTTCTGGCTGTCGCGAGCCCCCCGCGTGCGGCTACCCGACGGCGAACCATGCTTTCCCGGCGTGCCTGAGCGATCGCCGCAGCAAATCCTGGCGGAACACGGCCTGAAACCCGGAAAGGCCCAACTCCTTGACCGCGGCGGTGACGTTAGTGTGACGCCTTGGCGCCGGGTAGGTCAGACCTCACTATAGAGCGGCTCCATCCTCCGGGGCGTGCGGCCATAGCCCGCGATCATGAACAGCGCGCCGATAATCGACAAGTTCTTGAGCGCATCAATGAGGGTCTTGGCATTTTCGGGCGAGGGCTGATTCCAGAAATCGTGGAAATAGAAAGTCGCCGCAGCCACAAAGAAGATCATAAGAATTGCAAAGAACCGCGCGCCGAAATTGAGCGCGATCATCAATCCGCTAACGACCTCGAGAACTCCGGCCGCTATGGCGAGCATTTGCGGCGTGGACATTCCCGTCATGCTTTCGAGCTGCGATGTATAGGGGGTAAGCAACGCAGGAATGACAACCCTGGCGGAGATGAATTCAGCCGTGGCAGCAATCGCGAAAAGCTTTGTTATGCCCGAATAGATAAACAGAACCGCGAACAAAACTCGCCCGAAAATGATAAGCGCTGGCATGGTCGGCCTCACTGTGCAGGAAAAAGTGTCGCTCGCGGCGGCAAAGTCGGATTATGAGGGTTCCGCCTCAGCTTTTCAAACGATCAATCGATTTTGAATTGGCCATCGCTCGCAAGCGCCGAAGCGACAGAGATTTTGTTCTATGCAAACAAGGATGGCTGTTGCCGGCCGGCCCGCTCCTGCGCTTCGACCACAGCGACGGCGCTCATGTTCAGCACGCCGCGCGCGGTCACCGAAGGCGTGAGAATATGCGCCGGACGCGAGGGGCCGATCAGGATGGGCCCGACCGGAAGGGCGTCGGCCAGCGCTTTGATCATCTGATAAGCGACGTTTGCCGTATCCAGGTTTGGCATGATCAGAATGTTGGCTTCCCCTTCCAGTTTCGAATGCGGCAGGACCAACTTCCGTGCGGCTTCCGAGAGCGCGGTATCGCCTTGCATTTCACCGTCAGCTTCGAGTTCAGGATGGTTCTGCTTCAGCAGGGCGGTTGCCCGGCGCATTTTGCGCGAGGACTCGCTGTCATAGCTGCCGAAATCGGAATGTGATACGAAAGCAATTTTGGGCTTCAGAGCGAAGCGCTGGACATGCAGCGCGGCCAGCGCCGCCACTTCCGCGAGCTCTTCAGCGCTCGGGTTCGGCCGCACCTGCGTGTCGGCGATGAAATAAGCTCCCTTACTGGTGATCATCAAAGCAAGGGCTGCGAACTCACTCACTCCCGGAAGAAAGCCGATGATCTCGCGCACGTGCCGCAGATGGCTCATATAGCGGCCTTCAACGCCGCAGATCATGGCGTCGGCCTCGCCGCGCATCACCCCAAGTGCTGCGATCACGGTAGCATTGGTGCGAACCATGGTGCGAGCGGCGTCGGGCGTAACGCCATGCCGTCCGGCGACGTCGATATAGGACTGTACATAGGAGCGGTAGCGCGGGTCATCCTCGGGATTGATGAGATCGAAGTCCTGGCCGGCCTTGATTGCGAGCCCGAATCGTTTGATCCGCGCTTCGACCACAGAAGGGCGTCCGACCAATATCGGCCGGGCCAGCTTCTCCTCGAGCACGACCTGGGTCGCGTGCAACACGCGCTCGTCCTCACCCTCGGCATAGATCAGTCGGACCGGCTGCGTCTTGGCTTTCGCAAACAACGGTTTCATGACCAGGCCAGAGCGGAACGCGAACCGCTCCAACTGTGCGCTGTAGTCCTCAAATTTGTTGATCGGACGGCTGGCAACGCCCGACTCCATTGCCGCCTTCGCCACCGCGGGCGCGATGCGCAGGATCAGCCTGGGATCGAACGGGCTCGGAATCAGCGAGCCGGGACCAAAGCCTTGCGCCTCTCCGCCATCGAAGGTATGGGCCCCGGCGTTTACCGGCGGATCGCGCGCCAGCTGCGCGATCGCCTCGACCGCGGCCTTTTTCATTTCTTCGTTGATCGCGGTAGCACCGACATCGAGCGCGCCGCGAAAGATGAATGGAAAGCACAGGACATTGTTGACCTGGTTTGGAAAATCGGAGCGCCCGGTGCAGATCATCGCATCCGGACGCGCTTTGCGGGCCTCGTCCGGCATGATTTCCGGATTCGGATTGGCCAGCGCCATTACCAGCGGCTTGTCCGCCATCTGCTTCATCATGTCGGGCGTCAGCACATTGGGTGCTGACAGCCCGAGGAAAATATCGGCGCCGCCGATTACTTCGCCCATGACGCGCTTGTCCGTCTTTTGGGCATAGACGGACTTCCAGCGGTCCATCAGCGTGGTGCGTCCCTCATGCACCACCCCATCGATATCGCACACCCAGATATTCTTCCGCTGCGCGCCCATGGAAACCAGCAGATTGAGACAGGCGATCGCCGCAGCGCCTGCGCCGGAGGCAACGATCTTGACGTCCGCCAGCTTCTTGCCGTTCAGCAACAGCGCGTTGCTGATGGCGGCGCCGACGATGATGGCGGTGCCATGCTGGTCGTCATGAAATACCGGGATCTTCATGCGCTCTTTGAGCCGCGCCTCGATCTCGAAACATTCCGGGCCTTTGATATCCTCGAGATTGATGCCGCCGAAGGTCGGCTCCAGCGCGGCCACTGTCTCGACGACCCGTTCGATCGTGTCCGCCGCTATCTCGATGTCGAACACGTCGATGCCAGCAAATTTCTTGAACAGAACGGCCTTGCCCTCCATGACCGGCTTCGACGCCAGCGGGCCGATATTGCCAAGTCCGAGCACGGCGGTGCCGTTGGAGACGACTGCAACAAGATTGGCGCGGGTCGTTAGCGTTGCCGCTTCCGCCGGGTTTTCGGCTATTGCCGTACAGGCGGCCGCCACCCCCGGCGAATAGGCGAGCGCCAGGTCGCGCTGGTTGGCGAGCGGCTTGATAGCCTGAATCTCGAGCTTACCCGGCCTGGGCAGCCTATGGTACGCCAGCGCCGAGGCATGAAGATCTTCAGAATAGGACGCCATATTCTTTTACGGGCTCCTCACCCCGAATTCAGGCTTGCTGGATCAACTTCAGGTTTGCGGCAGATTGAGCCGGATGTGAAGTTCGCGCAACTGCTTCGGAGTTACCTCCGAAGGCGCCCCCATCAGCAGATCTTCGGCCCGCTGGTTCATTGGGAATAATGAGATTTCGCGCAAATTGGTCGTGCCGCAAAGAAGCATGACGATGCGATCGACCCCGGCGGCCATTCCGCCATGCGGCGGTGCGCCATACTGAAAAGCGCGGTACATGCCGCCGAATCGTTCCACGACTTCTTTCTCGCCGTATCCCGCGATTTCGAACGCCTTCACCATGGCCTCGGGCCGGTGGTTCCGGATACCGCCGGAAGCGATCTCGTAGCCGTTACACGTAATGTCGTATTGAAATGCCTTGATAGTCAGGGGGTCCTGGCTGTTGAGCGCTTCAAGCCCACCCTGCGGCATAGAAAACGGATTATGGGAGAAGTCGATCTTCTTCTCGTCTTCGTTGTATTCATACATCGGGAAGTCGACGACCCAGGCCAGTTCGAACTGATCCTTATCAATCAGGTTCAACTCCTCACCGAGCTTGGTGCGCGCGAGGCCCGAAAACTTCCAGAACTTGTCGGGATCGCCCGCGACAAAGAACGCCGCATCACCCTCTTTCAATCCGAGCTGAGCGCGGATCGCCGTCGTCCGCTCCGGGCCGATATTGTTAGCCAGCGGACCTGCGCCCTCGCCGCCCTCGCGCCAGATGATATAGCCGAGCCCGGGTTGCCCCTCGCCTTGTGCCCACGAGTTCATGCGGTCGCAGAATGCGCGGGAGCCGCCGCCCGTGCCGGGGATCGCCCACACCTGATTTTTTCGATCTTCGAGCATTCGCGCAAACACCTTGAAACCGGAGCCGCGGAAATGCTCGGAGACGTCCTGCATGATGATCGGATTACGTAAATCTGGCTTGTCGCTGCCATATTTGCGCAGCGCCTCCGCAAACGGAATACGCGGCCATGCCTTGGTGACCGGCTTGCCCTTGGCAAACTCCTCGAACACACCGGTGACAACAGGCTCCATCGCCGCGAATACGTCGTCCTGCGTGACGAAGCTCATCTCAACGTCGAGCTGGTAGAACTCGCCGGGCAGCCGATCGGCCCGTGGGTCCTCGTCGCGAAAACAGGGGGCGATCTGGAAATAGCGGTCGAAGCCCGACATCATCAAGAGCTGCTTGTATTGCTGTGGCGCCTGCGGCAACGCGTAGAACCGGCCCGGATGGATTCTGGAGGGCACCAGGAAATCGCGGGCGCCTTCCGGCGAAGATGCCGTCAGGATCGGGGTCTGGAACTCGAAGAAACCCTGTTCCTTCATCCGCTTGCGCATCGAATCGATGATGGCGCCGCGGGTCATGATGTTCTGGTGGAGCTTCTCGCGACGCAGATCCAAGAAGCGGTACTTGAGCCTGATATCTTCAGGGTATTCCTGCTCGCCGAACACCGGCAGCGGCAGTTCGCCCGATGGCCCAAGCACCTCGATCTCGCTGACGTAAACCTCGACAGCCCCGGTCGGCAAATCCGGGTTCTCGGTGCCCGCAGGACGAGCCCGCACTTTGCCGTCGATCCGAACCACCCATTCTGAGCGCAGCTTTTCGGCGTCCTTGAATGCCGGCGAGTCCGGATCGGCCATGCATTGCGTCAACCCGTAATGGTCGCGCAAATCGATGAACAGCACGCCGCCATGGTCGCGAATGCGATGGCACCAGCCTGACAGGCGAACCGTCTGGCCGATATCGCTCTCGCGGAGCGCGCCGCAGGTGTGGGACCGGTAACGATGCATGATGTTCCAGAAGGATGTCTGAGGATCGAATCGGGGCCCGGGGGCTGCCCCGCAAAGAGGGTGAGGGTTTACCCGAGGCTGTGAGGCGCGGCAACCGAATGCGCCTCTTCAAGGGCTTGGGAAAATGGGAAAATTGACGCAAAAACAAGGCTTCACTTTCGGATGCGCGGATCCGTCTACCCGATTGCCTAATCGCAGCTCATCCCTATCTTGGGTCCATGACGGTCCATTTCCCTTTCGAAAATACCTATGCGGCGCTGCCGGCGAATTTTTTTGCGCGCGTCGCACCAACGCCGGTCACCTCGCCCCGCCTGATCAAGCTCAACTGGCCGCTGGCGGTACACCTCGGCCTGGATCCCGATCGGCTCGCGAGCCCGGAGGGAACCGAAATCCTCGCCGGAAAACGGCTTCCCGACGGCGCCGACCCGATCGCGATGGCCTATGCCGGCCACCAGTTTGGCCATTTCGTGCCGCAGCTCGGCGATGGCCGCGCCATCCTGCTCGGAGAAGTGATCGACGCCGACGGCATCCGCCGGGACATTCAATTAAAAGGGTCGGGCCCGACACCATTTTCCCGCCGCGGCGACGGCCGCGCGGCGCTTGGTCCGGTGTTGCGCGAATACGTCATCAGCGAAGCGATGGCGGCGCTCGGAATTCCAACCACGCGATCGCTCGCCGCAGTAATGACTGGCGAAAGCGTCCTGCGAGAGACGGCGCTACCGGGAGCGATCCTCACCCGTGTCGCCTCCAGCCACATTCGGGTCGGAACATTCCAGTATTTCGCGGCGCGCGGCGATACTGAGGGCGTGCGGCAACTGGCCGATCACGTCATCGCCAGGCACTACCCCGAAGTGGCCACGACAGAGCGCCCGTATCACGCGCTGCTGCAGGATGTGATTGCGCGTCAGGCCGAACTGCTCGCGCGCTGGCTTTTGATCGGTTTCATCCACGGCGTCATGAACACCGACAACACCTCGATCTCGGGCGAGACTATCGACTACGGCCCCTGCGCTTTCATGGACCACTACGATCCGGCGACGGTGTTCAGCTCGATCGACGAGCTCGGCCGCTATGCGTATGCCAACCAGCCGCGGATCGCGCTGTGGAACCTCACCAGGCTCGCGGAATGCCTGCTGCCGTTGTTTTCCGAGGATCAGGAAAAGGCCATTTCGGAAGCGCAATCGGCGCTCGCCGAATTTGCCGAAGTCTTCAATGCCGCCTATCAGGCGGGCTTGCGAAGAAAGCTCGGCCTGTTCACCGCACGCGAGAGCGACCAGGCGCTCGCGCAGGACCTGCTGGATGCGATGGCCAAGAACCAGGCCGACTTCACGCTGACATTCAGGAAGTTGAGCGATGCCGCGCTCGGCCTCGACCATGACAGCGAGGTCCGGCAGCTATTCGCCGATCCCGCCGCCTATGACGAATGGGCAGCGCGCTGGCGCCGGCGGACCGCAGACGAGCCGCAGGATGCCGCAACGAGGCGGACCGCTATGCGAGCCGTCAATCCGGTTTTCATTCCGAGGAACCATCGGGTGGAGGCGGTGATCGAAGCTGCCGTGAACCGGGACGATTTCGCACTGTTCGAAGAACTGCTGACTGTGCTTTCGAAACCGTATGAAGACCAGCCGGCGTTATCAGCCTATGCGGAGCCGCCGCAACCGCATCAGCGCGTGCTACAAACGTTTTGCGGGACGTAAATCGTTAACTCGCCGTTCAACATCCGATGAAACGACAGCCGCCTGCCACCAAGCATTTAAGAGAGGGGCAATGCGTCACTGGCAAACCTAGCGGTTTGCCGGAGGGATTGTGGTGGACGCGCTTGTATTTGAATTCATGGGATTGGCGATGATTGCGCTTTGCGTCATCGTAGTGGCCGTTCCCGCCCGGCGGCGACCCTCCCGCCAATTCAGAGACTACTGATCAGATCGGTTTTGCAGCGCGCGTTCACATCTTCATGTGGGGCGCACACCTCGGCTGAGAGTCATCCTTTGGCTGAAATCAAGCCTCGAATTCGTTCCAAGACTCTTGACATATCAGCGCTTTCGGCAGAACGCCTCTGAAGAAGCGTTATGGATTGTTCATGCATCTGATTACGACCACTGCGGAACTCGCCGCGGCTTGCAGCCGGCTTGCCCGCCACCCTGTCATCACCGTCGACACCGAATTCCTGCGCGAGACGACCTATTATCCCCTGCTCTGTGTCGTTCAGATGGCGAGCGTCGAGGAAGCAATCGTCATAGATACGCTTGCCCAAGGCATCGATCTCGCCCCGTTCTTACAATTGATGGCTAACGAGAAGGTGCTGAAGGTTTTCCATGCCGCCCGCCAGGACATCGAAATCGTCTGGCACGAAGCTGGCATCGTCCCGCATCCTATTTTCGACACGCAGGTCGCGGCCATGGTGCTGGGCTACGGGGATTCCATTGCCTACGACCAGTTGGTTGAGCGGATCACTGGCCATCGACCCGACAAAACCCATCGTTTCACGGATTGGTCACGCCGGCCGCTCAGTGAAGAGCAGATGCATTATGCAGTCTCCGACGTCACGCATTTGCGCGACGTGTTCACGGCACTTGATGCCGATCTCAAGAAGCGCGGCCGCAGCGATTGGGTGAGCGAGGAGATGGAGGTTCTGACCTCGCCCAAGACCTACGACTTTCACCCCGAACGCGCATGGGAACGGCTGAAGACGCGGGTGCGCAAGCCAAAGGAACTCGCGGTGCTAATGGAAGTCGCGGCGTGGCG
>Ga0209474_10001545_pt1 | contig 22141 bp, 24 predicted proteins | sample GraSoiAngelo_145_FD_185902 | JGI IMG/M metagenome (GOLD analysis project Ga0209474, IMG submission 185902) | Grasslands soil microbial communities from the Angelo Coastal Reserve, California, USA - 14_1009_05_20cm (SPAdes) (version 2) | ecosystem: Environmental > Terrestrial > Soil > Grasslands... | reverse complement strand
CGTCACCAAGGTCAAGCGCAACCATGCCGAGGCGCTCGCGACCGAGGTGCTCCGGCCGGGTCCGGAGCGCGTCGAGGCGCCCTGCGCGCACTTCCCCACCTGCGGCGGCTGCCGCTTCCAGGATCTCGCGTACGACGCGCAGCTCCAGCAGAAGCACGGCCAGGTGCGCGACGCGCTGCAGCGGCTGGCGGGCATCGCCGAGCCGCCGCTCGGGCAGATCGTCCCGTGCGAGCCGGAGATCTTCCACTACCGCAACAAGCTCGAGTACTCCTTCACCGCGACCCCGTCGGGGTCGGCGCTCGGCTTCCACCGGGCCGGCCGCTGGGACGAGGTGCTCGAGGTCGAGCGATGCTGGCTCACCGACGAGCTCGGGAACGGGATCCGCGACGCGGTCCGCGACTGGGCACGCGAGGAGGGGCTCGAGGCGTACTCGCAGGCCGACGGGAGCGGATACCTCCGCCACCTCGTCGTCCGGCAGGGCCGCAACACCGGCCAGGCGCTCGTCCAGCTCGTGACCGCGCCGGGCGAGAGATTCGAGACCGGCTATCTCGTCGACGTCCTCCGTCGCTTCCCGGAGGTCCGCTCGATCCACTGGTCGGTGAACGACACGCCCGCCGAGGTGACGAACCTGCCCACCCGGCTGCTCTGGGGCGAGGAGTGGATCGAGGAGGAGCTGTGCGGGCTCCGCTTCCGCGTGAGGCCGAACGCCTTCCTGCAGACGAACACCGCGATGGCCGAGCGGCTCTACACGCTCGCGCGTGACGCTGCCGGCCTCTCCGGCGACGAGACCGTCTGGGATCTCTACTGCGGGATCGGGGCGATCGGCCTGTCGCTCGCGCGCGACGCGCTGACCGTCTGGGGAATCGAGGTCTCGGAGGAGTCCGTCGCCTGCGCGCTCGAGAACGCCGAGCTCAACGGGATCACGAATTCGGCGTTCTTCGCCGGCAACGTCGGCGAGGTCGTCGAGGAGCTTCTCGAGCGCTCGGGGCCGCCGGACGTCGTCGTGGTCGACCCGCCCCGCGCGGGCCTGGCCGGCAAGGCGCTGCGGCGGCTCGGGCGCATCGGCGCGCCGCGGCTCGTCTACGTCTCCTGCAACCCGACGACGCTCGCCGGCGACGCGAAGACGCTACGCGAGGAACACGGTTACGAGCTGCGGCGCGTGACGCCCGTGGACATGTTCCCGCACACACCGCACGTCGAGTGCGTCGCGCTCCTGGAGCACGCGAGAACCTAGGCGGCGGGCCGGCGGCGCAGGCGTCGCCAGAGGAGGTCGGCGTTGGCGAGGAGGAACCCGACCGAGAGGAAGGGGAGCGCCGGCAGGCCGTTGACCTCGACGGCGTTCGCGATGACCAGCGTCAGCGCGTACATCCCCGTCATCGCGAGCCAGGTCCAGCCGGGGCGGAGCCGCCAGCGCATCGTTGCCGCGAGAAAGAGCGCGAAGAAGAGGATGTCGGGCGGACCGAGACCCGCGGCGCTGCCGCCGGGCGCGACGAAGGCCACTGCGACGGCCGAGTACACCTCGACGTGGTGGCTGACGATGGCTTTCGTCGGGCCGGCTGCGACCGAGATCGCATCGGCGAACGGGATGATTGCGGCAATGATCAGCACCCAGCTGAGCTCTTCGAAGAACCAGAGGAAGACCCAGCCGCCGGAGGCGTAGGCGGCGAGTTTCGCGAAGTTCGCCGCGAGGTGCCAGCCCGCCTCCCACGTGCCCACGGCGACGATCGTGAACACAATGAGCCCGGCGCCGACGACCCGGCGGCGCGACCAGAGCGGGAGCGCCAGCAAGACCAGTCCGAGGGTCGCGGGCAGCACGCCCGCCGCAATGATCGCGACCGTCGGCCAGAGCGAGACGGCTCCCAGGTGAGGCGCGACAGCCTCCCACGTCACGACTCCGGCGGCGAGGACGACGAACGCCGCGACCCGCAGCGGCCGACTCCCGGCAACCGTCAGTACGGGGGCGTCTGGCTCCACCACTCGCCGAGCACCTTGAAGGCGTTCCAGAACGCCGTCTTCGCCGGCTGCTCGTCGAGCGACTCGTCGATATCGGGCGTGACGAGCCCCTGGATCGTCGGCGTGTACTCCTGGAGCTCGCCTTCGACGGCCTTCAGCTCGCGCGCGAGCGGGAAGCGCGCAGCGTTGAGGAAGGCGACGGCGGGCTCGCCCATCGCGACGACGAGCTTCGGTTGGACGATGTGTAGCTCGCGGAGGAGGAACGCCCGCGATTCCTCCTCGTCACCGTCTGCGAACTTCAGGCAGTTCGTCCCGTAGATCGCCATCGGGTCGACGTGCAGGCGCTGCAGCGACTTGAGGAGCGCATTGCCGGCGCGGCCGTAGAAGGCGACTCCCTCCTGCAGCTCCGCAGCCTTCGGCGAGTACTTGAGGAGGAAGACGTCGGCGAGCGGATGGCCGGAGCCGAGCACGGGGACGCGCGTGCCGCCGGACGCCTGCGCGAGCTCGTCACCGAGAGCGTTGCTCTCGGTGATGGCCTTTTGCAGGTACTTCTCGTAGATCTCGTCGTTCGCCACAGTCACAGGATGCCCCGCAAGGAAGGTTCGGGATCAGCGGACCCGTTCCTTGGCCTGGGCCACCCACTTCAGGCCCTGCAGGTAGACGAGTGACTTCGGGCGGCGCAGCACCTCGGCGTCGTGAAGCGAGACGAGGAACTCCTCCGGACCGCTGAAGCGGCGCATCCGGACAGCGCCGGTTCCGACGCCGGCGAGGACGTGGGCGTCGGATCCCGCTCCCGGTGTGAGGTTGTACTTGCCGGCGAAGCGGAGCGCCTCTCCGTTGTATGCCTCGAAGAGGAGCCGGGCGTTGTAGACCTCGAGCACGTCGATCTCCGCGAGGTGCCGGTGCAGTGTCGCCGGTGTCGGGATCGCGTGCAGGCGGTCGAACGGGTGCGGTAGGTACACGAGGCCGCCCTGCGCGCGGATCGCTGCGACTGTGTCGCCGAAGGACATGCCGCGCGCGATCTCCTCGCGCAGGAAGAGTCCGATCACCTCTCCTTCGTCGGCCGTCTTCACCTCTTCCCCCGGGATCACGACGAGGCGGCGGCTACGCGCGCGCTCGACCGCCTCCAGCGCCCCGCCGAAGACGTTGTGGTCGGTGACCGCGATCGCGCCGAGCCCCTGCGCCTCGGCATGGTCGAGGAGCTCGTCGACGTCGATCGAGCAGTCGTGCGACCAGCTCGTGTGCAGGTGGAGGTCGGCCACGATCCAGTCGCGTTCCTCGAACGGCGAACGGGTGGTGTGGCTCCGCCGGCGTGAGGCGAGCCGCTCGTAAACCTCCTCGACGCGGTCGGCGAGCACCTCGGCGGTCTGTGACTGCGCTGCCGCGAGACACTCTGCCGCGCGCCGGGCGCGGAAGGCTTCGTCCTCGATCATCCGCGCCGTCTCGGCCGCGGCGAGCTGGGGCTGGGTCGCGCGACCGGGTGGGGCGACGATCGCGGCGCCCGCCGTCTGCGCCTCCGCGACGACGCGCGGCAGCCCTTCGGCGGCGGGGACGAAGATCGCGGCGGGGCGGAGCAGCTCGGCGCGGGCGGCGCCGGTGCGACCGGTGCGCACGCGCATCCTCCCGCGCAGTCTCGGCGAGACGCCCGGCCGGGAGGCCGGTGTCCGCGTCCGCAGGAGGACGAGTTCCCAGTCGGGCTGCTGCGCGAGCTCGTGCACGAGTGCACGCAGGAGCGGCCGCTCCGTCTGCCGCCACTCGAAGACCACGAGGTTGCGGTTTTCGGCCGGCGCGAACAGCTCCGGGTCGATCCCATGCGGCACGAGCTCGTAACGGCCGGGGAAGCGGACGGCAGCCGCTTCCGCGACATCCTCGCTCGTGGCGAGGAGAGCGTCGACGCGGGCGAGCAGGCGCTCGCGCTGCGCGCGGCCCGGGGGATAGCCGAGCCGCTCGGTCGAGAAGAACGTGGCAGCCGTGAGCGCCGCGGCATCCCGGAGTGCGAGGTACGAGAGGCTGGGCAATCCCGGCTCGAATCCGTGGACGACGTCGAAGCGACCTCGCGCGAGGGCGAGCGAAAGGCTCGCGCGGACCCCGACCGGGACGCCCATGCGGCTGCGACGGGAGATCGGCACCGCCGGGCCGAGCGCGATCAGCTCCGGTTCGTCGAAGGCGCCGAGGAGCGCTCGCCGGCCCGCAGCGAGATCGCGGGCGCGGTTCGAGGGCGCGAGGACGGTGACGGCGTGGCCGCGGCGCCGCAGCTCGCGCGCGAGCACGTCCACGTGCTCGTTCACGTCGTGCGGCTGCGACCAGGCGAACGGCGTAACGAGCGCGATCCGCACGTCGGTCGAGTCTAGTGCTCGAGCTCGAGCAGCATCTCGTGCTGGCGGACGACGACCGTCGCGCCGAGTGAACGAAGAGCCGGTGCCGACGGGTCGTCCTCGGGGACGTTGAGGACGCTGACCGGGCCGAGGACCCGGAGCGCGCGGAGCACGGGCTCCACCTCGCCGGCGAGCTGAATGAGCTGGACGTTCCCGCCGGACAGCCGGTAGACAGCCGCACCGGCGCCGGTAACCAGGCCAAGTGCGTCGGCGTAGTGCGTGAGCGTCTCGTCGGCACGCTGCCACGGCTCGCGCCCCGGACGCAGCTCCCGAATGCGCGCATGCGCGTCCTCGGCCGATGCGTCCTCCGCCTGGCTCCGCTCCGAGACCGAGAGCGGCAGCGCCCAGACCTCGACGTCGCGAACCGTGCGGTAGCAGAGCTTCTCGTAGAGGGCGAAGGCGCCGGTGTTCTCGACGATCACCTCCAGCCAGACGCGGCGGACGCCGCGCCCGCGCGCCTGCTCGTGCAGCTCGCGCATGAGCGCCTCGCCGATGCCCTTGCGCCGCGCCGCCGGCACGACGCCGACACCGCCGATCCAGGCGTCCTCGCCGCGGACCCCGAGGTTCCCCAGCCCGATGGGCTCGCCGTCGCGGAAAGCGACCCGCGAGGCGCCGAGATCGAGGTCGAACGCCTCGTCCATCGACTGGAGCTGCTGCGTGTCGAGGTGGAACGGGACGAGATAGCCCTCGTACGCCGCGTTGAAGAGGTTGGCACGCTCGTCGAGCGAGAGCGAGCGGGCCGAGCGGATGTCGAGGTCGTCCGTCACGCTGCGTCTCGCGAGCGGCGTCAGCAACCTCCCGCCGACACCGCTCGCGTGGCCGTCGACGCTAGGCCTTTGCCTGCGCCTTCTGCTTCGCCTTGCGGCGGTTCTGCTTGATGAACTGCTCCGTCAGCTCGTACGCCTCGTCGTCCACGATTTGCTTCGGCGGCGACTTCATGAGGTACGAGCTCGGCCCGACGAGCGCGCCGGCGACGTTGTTGTTGAGCGCGAGCTTCGCCATGCGGACGGCGTCGATGACGATCCCCGCCGAGTTCGGCGAGTCCCAGACCTCGAGCTTGAGCTCGAGGTTGAGGGGCACGTCGCCGAAGGAGGAACCCTCCATCCGGATGTAGGCCCACTTGCGGTCGCTCAGCCACGGCACGTAGTCGGACGGGCCGACATGCACGTTCCCCGCGCCGAGGTCGTAGTCGAGCATTGACGTGACCGCGTTCGTCTTGGAGATCTTTTTCGACTCGAGCCGCTCGCGCTCGAGCATGTTCAGGAAGTCGGAGTTGCCCCCGACGTTGAGCTGCATCGTCTTGTCGAGGTGGACGCCGCGCTCGCGGAAGAGCGACGTGAGGACGCGGTGCGTGATCGTCGCGCCGACCTGCGACTTGATGTCGTCGCCGATGATCGGCAGTCCCTTCTCCTCGAAGCGGCCCTGCCAGTACTCCTCGCGGGCGATGAAGACCGGCATGCAGTTCACCATCGCGCAGCCGGCCTCCAGGATTTGCTCGGCGTACCACTTCGTGGCGGCCTCCGAGCCGACCGGGAGGTAGTTGACGACGACGTCGGTCTTCGTCTCCTTGAGGATCCCGACCACGTCGTCCGTCTTGCCGTGCGCCTTCTCGACGACCTCCGACAGATACTTGCCGAGCCCGTCGTGCGTCATCCCGCGCGAGACCTTGATGCCGGTCTGCGGGACGTCTGCGAACTTGATCGTGTTGTTCGGGTGCGCCCAGATCGCCTCTGCAAGATCCTCGGCGACCTTGCCCTTGACGACGTCGAAGGCGGCGGTGAACTCCACGTCGCGGACGTGGTAGCCGCCGAGGTTGACGTGCATGAGGCCGGGGACGAACTGGTCGTCCGGCGCGTCTTTGTAGTACTCGACGCCCTGGAGCAGCGAGTTCGCGCAGTTCCCGACGCCGATGATTGCGACGCGGACCTTGCCGTCGTCGAGCCGTGCCCTACCGTTGGTCGATGCCACTGGTTCCTCCGGAAAGTTGCTTGCGGACATGCAGGATGCGCTGGACGACCGTGAGCCACGCTGTCGCAGCGAGCGCGACGATGGCCCACGGAAGGCCGCCCCATGGAGCGAAGACGAGACCCGCGGTGATCAGCACGACGCGCTCTGCGCGCGATCCGAGGCCGACGTCGCCGCGAAGCCCGAGCGCCTCGGCGCGGGCGCGGGTGTACGAGACGAGGAACGAGCCGACGACGGCCGCAACTGAGAGCACGACCGCCCAGTCCCTCCCGTGACGCGAGAAGACGAGGGCGATCGCGGCGAGCATCGCACCCTCGCCGACGCGGTCCGTCGTGGAGTCGATGAAGGCGCCGAACGGGGTCGACTTGCCGCCCAGGCGGGCGAGCGCGCCGTCGAGGATGTCGAGCACCGAGCCGGCGACGAAGATGCCGGCCGCGAGCCAGTAGACGAGCAGCTTGTCCGCCCGATTCTCGAACGGGACGAGCACGGCAGCCGCGAGGCAAAGCGAGACGCCGGTCGTCGTGAGGACGTTCGGCGTGATGCCGGTGCGGGCGAGGCTCGTGACCGACCGTCCGGCGAGATAGCGTGCTCCCCGCGTGTAGCTGTGCTTGACGCGGCGGAGCCTGGGAGTCGCGTTCATCTCGAACATAGCATTCCTGCTATGCCCGACTATAGCAGGTTTGCGATAACCGGACCGAGGCCGCGGAGACGCGCGAAGACCCGTGGCGTCCAGACGATGGCGAGCAGCGACACGACCGCCACGCCGATTCCGGCCACCACGTCGAGGAGGTAGTGGTTCGCCGTCGCGATCACGCAGAACCAGACCCAGACGGGCCAGAGTGCCCAGAGCACCTTCGCCCACACCGTCCGTGACGTGGAGACGAGGAACCAGCCGACGATCAGCGCGTCCGCCGCATGCAGGCTCGGCATCGCCGCGTAGGGGTTCGCGAGGGTCTGGAGGAGCGCGCTCGAGTGGTTGACGCCGGCGACGAACCCCATGTACGGGAACATCCACGGCGGCGCGGTCGGCATCACTGTGAAACCGACGAGGCCGACCACGTTCGCGAGCAGGATCGTGTTGCGGAAGCGGGTGAAACCGTCATGGCGGCGGAGATAGACCCAGAGGAGGGCGAGGCCGATCACCGTGAACTCCGAGTTCCAGTACGTCCAGGCTGCGGCGGTCAGGAGGAGCGAGGAGGAGTCCGCGACCCGCTCCACGGTCAGCTCGTAGAGGTGATGGCTCACCCGCTGCTCGAGCGAGATGACGCGCAGGGCATTCACGAAGGCCTTGGCCGTGTCGCCGCGGTACGTCACTTCACGAACCGCGAGGTACGAGAAGTAGAAGCCGAACCAGATCACGAGCTGGAGGCCGAAGTCGCGCCAGCCGCGAGGCAGCACACGCCGTCCCAGAGTGACTACCCGCTCCACGCCGAAACTCTAGACCGTGCGGTTACAGGAGGGCTACCAAGAGGCGACTGGCACTAGCCGCCGATGTAGGACATCTCGACCTTGGGCAACGCAGCCGTCTCCGCGGTCCGCAGCTCGGAGTAACGGTCGGTGCGGCGCGTCCAGATCGAGTGCAGCTGCTCGGCGAGCTCGTCGTCGGAGGCGCCGAGGCGGAGCGGCGCGCGCAGGTCGTGGCCGCGCGCGGCAAACAGACACGTGTAGAGGCGCCCTTCCGCCGAGAGCCGCGCCCGGGAGCAGCCGCCGCAGAAAGGCTGCGTGACGGACGCGACGACGCCGACCTCACCCGCGCCGTCGAGATAGCGCCAGCGCCGCGCCGTCGCGTCGGGCCGCTCGGCCGCGGCCGGCTCGAGCGGCCAGCGCTCGGAGATGAGCCGGACGATCTCCTCGGCAGTGACGACGTCCTCGAGCCGCCAGCCGTTCGTCGAGCCGACGTCCATGTATTCGATGAAGCGGAGGACATGGCCGGTGCCGCGGAAGTGCTCCGCGAGCGCGAGGACGTCTCCGTCGTTCGCGCCGCGCTTGACTACGGCATTGACCTTCACGGGCAGCCCGGCCGCCGTGGCTGCGTCGATGCCCTCGAGGACCCGCTGCACCGGGAAGTCGACGTCGTTCAGGGCGCGGAAGGATTCGTCGTCGAGCGAGTCGAGGCTGACGGTGACGCGGCTCAGGCCTGCGGCCGCGAGCGCCTCCGCCTTTTGTGTGAGGAGCGAGCCGTTCGTCGTCAGCGCGAGCTCGAGCCGGCCGCCTTCCGGCGTCTCGATCGCCGCGAGCAGCTCGATCAGGTGCTCGACGTTCCGGCGAACGAGCGGCTCGCCGCCGGTGATGCGGACGGTGCGGACGCCGAGGCCTGCGAAGACACCGACGACGCGCGCGATCTCCTCGAGCGTGAGCAGCTCTCGCCGCTCGAGGAAGGTGTAGTCGCGACCGAACACCTCCTTCGGCATGCAGTAGACGCAGCGGAAGTTGCACCGGTCGGTGATCGAGACCCTGAGGGTCTCGAGTGGACGCCCGAGGCGATCGAGGAGCGGCTCCATGCCTTCAGTATGCGCGTTAGCGCTCAGTCCACACGCGCGCGAGCTCGACGAGCGTCGCGGCAGCGAGGCCCATGTCCTCGACGCAGATCCACTCGCGCTCGCTGTGCGCGTCGTGGCCGCCGGTGAAGACGTTCGCTGTCGGCAGTCCCATCTCCGTGAGCGCGGAGCCGTCGGTGCCGCCTCGGATCGCCGTCTGCTTCGGCTCGAGACCGACGCGGCGGATCGCCTCCTCGAGGTTCGCAACGATCTCCGGATGACGCTCGAGCGCGTCGCGTGTGTTCCGGTACTGGATGCGGTCCTCGACCTCGATCGAACAGCCCGGTGCGGCCGCCGCGACCTCCTCCCCAAGGGCGCGCAGAAAGGCGACATGCTCTGCGAGGCGGTCGTTCTCGAAGTCGCGGGCGATGAAGCGCAGCTCGACCTCCGAGGAGTCGCCCTCGACGAGCACCGGATGGACGTACCCCTCGCGCCCGTCGGTCGTCTCGGGAGAAAGGCTGTCCTGCGGCAGGCGCGAGACGATCTCGGCGGCGACCTTGATCGCGTTCACGAGCTCGCCCTTCGCCCACCCGGGATGGATCGAGCGGCCGTGGATGCGCATCCGCACCTGCGCGCCGGAGAACGTCTCCGACTGCAGCTCGCCGGCGGTGGAGCCGTCGACGGTGTAGGCGATGGCGGCGCCGAAGCTCTCGACCGGGAAGTGGATGACGCCCTGCCCGATCTCCTCGTCCGGATTGAACGCGACCTTGACGACTCCGTGCGGGATCTCGGGCTGCGAGACGAGGTGGCCGATCGCGGCCATGATCTCCGCCACGCCGGCCTTGTCGTCCGCCCCGAGGAGCGTCGTCCCGTCGGTCGTGATCAGCTCGTGCCCGACATGGTTCCCAAGCTCGGGTGACTGCTCCGGGCGGATCGACTGGCCCGAGTCTCCCAGCGGGATCTCGCCGCCGTCGTACCGCACGCGCTGCGGCGAGACGCCGGCACCGCTCACCTCGCGCGCGGTGTCGACATGGGCGAACAGCGCGATCGCCGGGACATCGTGCTCGACCGTCGCCGGCAGAGTCGCCGTCACGTAACCGTGCTCGTCGATCGTCGCGTCGTCGAGCCCGGCCTGCTCCAGCTCGTCACGGAGGAGGCGTAGCAGCACGAGCTGCCCGTCGGTACTCGGGTAGGTGTCGGAGTCCTCGTCGGACTGCGTGTCGATGCGGACGTAGCGGAGGAAGCGCTCGGCCGCGTCCTCTGCAAGCCGGGCGGCGAGCGTCGTCTCCGTGGACACCGCGCGAGTGTACGTTCGTGGCGTGCGCTTACGTCTCGCTCAGCTGTACGGCGGCCTCGTCCTCTATGGCGTCAGCTCGTCGCTGCTCGTGCTCGCCGGTCTCGGCCTCGACCCGTGGGACGTGTTTCACCAGGGGCTCGCGCGCCACACGTCGCTCGCGATCGGGACGTGGGCGATCCTCGTGGGCGTCGTCGTCCTGCTGCTCTGGATCCCGCTCCGGCAGCGGCCGGGCATCGGGACGCTGAGCAACGTCGTCCTCGTCGGTGGGACGATGGATCTCGTGCTCGGGCACGTGCACGCGCCTCACGCGCTGGCCGTGCGCGTCGCCTGCCTCGTGTGCGGCGTGTTCCTGAACGGCGTCGCGACCGGCGCCTACATCGGCGCCGGGCTCGGGCCCGGGCCACGTGACGGGCTGATGACCGGCTTCGCGGCGCGTGGGCATTCGATCCGCGTCGTCCGCACCGGGATCGAGGTGGTGGTGCTCGCGACCGGCTGGCTCCTCGGCGGCACCGTTGGCGTCGGCACGGTCCTCTACGCGCTCGCGATCGGCCCGCTGGCGCACGTGTTCGTCCCGCTCTTCGCGCGCGGTCGGCCGATGCCGGAGCACGCGCTGGAGGCCGTATAGCCGCCGTCGGTCTCGCGCTCGCCTCGGCGCTTCTCTTCGGCGCCATGAGCGTGGCGCTGCGGATGGCGCTCCAGCGGGATCCGGACGTCGCCCTCGCGACGATCGCCACCGCCGCGACCGCGCTCGTGGTTGCGCTGGTCGCCGCGGCCGCCGAGGCCCCGGCGCGGGGTCTTCACCTCTCGTCGGCGTGGCCCTTCCTCCTCGCGGGCCTCCTCTCGCCGGGCGCGGCCCAGATCCTCGTCACGATCGCGATCCGCGAGTCGGGCTCGTCTCGCGTCTCGATGGTCTTCGGAACGGCGCCGCTCGTCTCGGTGACGATCGCCCTCATCTTCCTCGGCGAGCCCGCCCGCGCCCCGCTGCTCGCAGGCGCGGTGCTCGTCGTGGCCGGGGGAGTGGAGCTCGCCCGCGAGCGCGGGCGCCCGGCGCACCTCAGCAGGCTCGGCCTCGTCTACGCGTTCGCGGGTGCGACGCTCTTCGCGATCCGTGACAACCTCGTGCGCCACCTCGCCGTCGGGAAGACCGCCGTGCCGCCGGCGGTCGCCGCAGCGGCCGCGCTGCTCGGCGGGACGGCGCTCATCGTCGTCTGGGCGCGAGAGGGTATCGGGCGCCGCTGGCTCCGCTTCCTGCCGGCCGGTCTGCTCTTCGGCGGCTCGTACGTCTCTCTCTTCGAGGCGTACTACCGCGGCCGGGTAACCGTCGTGGCGCCGCTCGTGGCGATCGAGTCGCTGGCCGGTGTTGCGCTCTCCGTGCTCCTCCTGCGCGACTCGGAGCTCGTGGGGAAGAGGCTGTTCCTCGGGGCGGCGCTGATCGTCGCCGGCGGCGCGCTCATCGGCGCATTTCGCTGAGCCCGGTGAAGTGGCGAGGTGCAAGGCATATCTGCTATAAACCGGCTTAGATTTTCTCAACCGAGAAGGAGCAGCACAACATGGCAAAGACCATCGGCATCGACCTCGGCACGACGAACTCGTGCATGGCCGTGCTCGAGGGCGGCGAGCCGACCGTCATCCCGAACGCCGAGGGAGGCCGCACGACACCCTCCGTCGTCGCGTTCACGAAGGACGGCCAGCGGCTCGTGGGCGCCCCCGCGCGGCGGCAGCAGGTCACCAACCCGACCAACACGATCTTCTCGATCAAGCGCTTCATGGGGCGCAAGTTCGACGAGGTGACGGAGGAGATGACGATCGTCCCGTACGAGGTCGACAAGGGCCCGAACGGGGACGTGCGCGTCACGGCGGAGGGCAAGGAGTACGCCCCGCCGGAGATCAGCGCGATGATCCTCCAGAAGCTGAAGCAGGACGCGGAGTCGTACCTCGGCGAGACCGTTACCGACGCCGTCGTCACCGTCCCTGCCTACTTCAACAACGCGCAGCGCGAGGCGACGAAGGACGCCGGCAAGATCGCAGGCCTCAACGTCCTGCGCATCATCAACGAGCCGACCGCGGCCTCGCTCGCGTACGGCCTCGACAAGGAGTCCGACCAGACGATTCTTGTCTTCGACCTCGGCGGTGGCACGTTCGACGTGTCGGTGCTCGAGCTCGGCGAGGGCGTCTTCGAGGTCAAGTCGACCGCAGGCGACAACCACCTCGGCGGCGACAACTTCGACAAGGCAGTCGTCGACTGGATGGTCGCCGAGTTCAAGAAGGACCAGGGCATCGACCTGGCGGCCGACCGGATGGCGCTCCAGCGCCTGTACGAGGCGGCCGAGAAGGCGAAGATCGAGCTGTCGTCCACGATGACGACCCAGATCAACCTCCCGTTCGTCACGGCGACGCCGGAGGGGCCGAAGCACCTCGATCTCCAGCTCACGCGGGCGAAGCTCGAGGAGATCACGGCCGACCTGCTCGAGCGGACGGTCGGTCCGACGAAGCAGGCGCTGTCCGACGCAGGTCTCGACTCGTCGAAGATTGACCACGTCGTCCTCGTCGGCGGCATGACCCGCATGCCGGCGGTGCAGGAAAAGGTCAAGGAGCTGATCGGCAAGGAGCCGCACAAAGGCGTCAACCCCGACGAGGTCGTCGCCGTCGGCGCCGCGCTCCAGGCCGGCGTGCTCAAGGGAGAGGTCAAGGACATCCTCCTCCTCGACGTCACCCCGCTCTCGCTCGGAATCAAGACGAAGGGCGAGGTGATGACGAAGCTCATCGAGCGGAACACGACGATTCCGACGAAGAAGTCGGAGATCTTCACGACCGCGGAGGACAACCAGCCCTCGGTCGAGGTGCACGTCCTCCAGGGCGAGTCGGAGATGGCCGCGTTCAACAAGCTGCTCGGCGTCTTCCAGCTCGTCGGGATACCGCCGGCGCCGCGCGGCATGCCGCAGATCGAGGTCACCTTCGACATCGACGCGAACGGGATCATCAACGTCTCGGCCAAGGACCTCGGCACGGGCAACGAGCAGCAGATCCGCATCGAGGGCGGCTCCGGCCTCACCGAGGACGAGGTGCAAGAGATGATCCGCAACGCGGAGTCGCATGCCGAGGAGGCGCACCGGCTGCGCGAGGCGGCGGACACGAAGAACCTCGCCGAGACGCTCGCGTACCAGACCGAGCGCTCGCTCAAGGAGCACCGCGACAAGCTCGAGGAGTCCGAGGCCTCGACGATCGAGGGCCGGGTCATGGAGCTGCGCCAGGCGCTCGAGGGCGACGACATCGGCGAGATCCGCGCCAAGATGGAGGAGCTCCAGGAGGCCTCGCACAAGCTCGCCGAGGCGGTCTACGCCCAGGCGACCGCACAAGCGCAGGCGTCCGCCGGCGGCAACGGCGAGGCCGCGCCCGGCAGTGCTGACGAGGCAGGGGGCGACGAGGTCGTCGAGGAGGGCGAGTACGAGGTCGTGGACGAGGAGGCTCCGACTTCGTGACGGACGAGCCTCTTCAGGAGGAAGAGCAGGTCGAGGAGCAGCAGCCGGAACCGGAAGACGACCGGCTGCTGCGACTCGCCGCCGACTTCGAGAACTACAAGAAGCGGGCGGCGCGTGAGAGGTCCGAATACATCGCGCTGGCAAATGAGCGGCTGATCGCCGAGCTTCTCCCGATCCTCGACGATCTCGAACGCGCGTTGAGCGCTGCCGAGCAGCATGAGGAGGCGCAGCTCGAGGAGGGCGTGCGGCTCGTGCACCGCTCACTCGCGGGGCTGCTCGAGCGTCACGGCGTGACGCCGATCGGGACGGACGGGAAGTTCGACCCGCACGTGCACGAGGCGCTCCTCTCGCAGCCGTCCGAGGCGGAAGAAGGATCCGTGATCGACGTCGTGCAGAAGGGCTACAAGCTCGGCGAGCGCGTCGTGCGGCCGGCGCGGGTCGTCGTCGCCGCGCCGCCGGCGCAGGAGGCGCCCGAGGGCGATGGCTGAGACGCTCTATGACACTCTCGGCGTCAAGAAGGGCGCCTCGGCCGACGAGATCAAGAAGGCGTACCGGAAGCTCGCGCGCCAGTACCACCCCGACACGAACCAGGGCGACAAGTCTGCGGAGGAGCGCTTCAAGCAGGTGCAGACCGCGTACGACGTTCTCTCCGACGCCGAAAAGCGAAAGGCCTACGACCGCTTCGGCTCGACCAACGGACGCGGCGCGCCCGGCCCCGGCGGGGTCAACGTCGACTTCGGCAACGTCGACTTCGGCGATCTCGGCGACATCTTCGGCGGCCTGTTCGGGAACCTCGGCGGCACCGCGCGGGGCGGCCGCGGGCGTGCGCGCTCGCAGCCGGTGCGCGGCGCCGACGTCGAGACCGAGGTGCGCCTCTCGTTCGAGGACTCGCTGCGCGGCGCCGAGGCGAAGGTGCCGGTCGAGCTGACCGTTGCCTGCTCGAAGTGCGGCGGTACCGGAGCGGAGCCCGGCACCTCACCGGTCATCTGTCCGGAGTGCAACGGTCGCGGGGTCATCTCCGAGTCCCAGGGCCTGTTCGCGCTGTCGCAGCCGTGCCCGCGCTGCCGCGGCAACGGCACGGTGATCGAGCAGCCGTGCTCGAAGTGCGAAGGCTCGGGTCGCGAGCGCCGGCGGCGCACGTTCACCGTGAAGATCAAGCCGGGCGTCAAGGACGGCACGAAGATCCGGCTCAAGGGAAAGGGCGAGGCCGGCGAGCACGGTGGCCCGAACGGGGATCTGATCGTCGTCACGCGGGTCGAGCCGTCGCCGCTCTACGAGCGCCGCGGCGACGACCTGATCGTGCAGGTGCCGGTCTCCTTCCCGACAGCGGCTCTCGGCGGCAAGGTCGAAGTGCCGACGCCGGAAGGGGCCGTCTCGCTCAAGATTCCCGCCGGCTCCGAGGACGGCAAGCTGCTGCGGATCAAGGGCCGCGGCGCGCCGCGCCTCAAGGGCTCCGGCAAGGGCGACGTGCTCGCCCGCGTGCGCATCGAGGTACCGAAGCGCGTGAACAAGAAGGAACGCGAGCTCCTCGAGGAGCTCCAGAAGGCGGTCGGCTGATGGACGACGAGCTTCTCAAGCAGGGGCCCCGCGAGGCACCGGAGCCCGAGACGGCGGAGGAACGCTCGAGCCGCACGGGCCTGAAGACCGCGGGCGGCGGCGTCGCCGCGGGCGGGATCGGGCTCGCCAAGGCGGGGATCCTCGGGAAGCTGTTCCTCTGGCTCTTCGTCTGGAACGGCGTCAGCTCGGCGCTCCGGATCGGCGGCTGGATCGGGATCCTGCTGATTCTTGCGATCGTCGGCGGCGCGATCCTGTAGCGGCGGAGGCACGCCTGATGGAGACGGCGGACCGGCCCATCTACATGATCAGCGTGGCCGCCGATCTCGTCGGCATGCACCCACAGACGCTGCGCATCTACGAGACGAAGGGTCTCGTGCGGCCGCACCGGACGCCGGGCGGCACGCGGCTCTACTCCGAGGCGGACGTCGAGCGGCTGCGGATCGTCCAGCGGCTCACCTCCGAGCTCGGGCTCAACCTCGCGGGCGTCGAGCTCGTGTTGCGGCTCGAGGACGAGCTGCGCAAGGCACACGCGCAGGTCGAGCGCCTGCAGCGGCAGCTCCGCCGGGAGGTGCAGAAGGTGCACAAGCAGTACCGCCGCGACCTCGTGCTCGTACGCGACGAGCGGCTTCCAGAAAGGCAATAGCGCATGGATTTCACCAAGCTCACGATCAAGTCCCAGGAGGCGGTCGCGGCGGCCCAGGAGCTCGCGCGCCGCATGGGCAACCCCGAGCTCTATCCCGAGCATCTCGTATTCGCGCTCCTCGACCAGGAGCTGCCGCGCGAGCTCGTCCCCGATGCGGATGCGCTGCGCGCCGAGGCCGAGGCGACGCTCGCCCAGAAGCCGCGCATCGAGGGCTCGCAGCAGCAGCCGGCGGTCTCGGCCGCTTTTTCGAAGGTGCTCGATCGCGCCTTTAACGAGGCCAAGAGGATGGAAGACGAGTACGTCGCCGCGCAGCACCTCCTGCTCGCGCTCGACGTCGTACCGCGCGACGCGCTGCTCGCGAAGATCGCCGAGGTCACCGCCGGCCGGCGCGTCACCTCGGCCGATCCGGAGGGCACGTACCAGGCACTCTCGAAGTTCGGCCGCGACCTCACGGAGGCGGCGGAGTCGGGGAAGCTCGACCCGGTCATCGGCCGCGACGAAGAGATCCGCCGGGTCATCCAGGTCCTCTCGCGCCGCACCAAGAACAACCCCGTCCTGATCGGCGAGCCCGGCGTCGGCAAGACTGCGATCGTCGAGGGGCTCGCGCAGCGCATCGTCGCCGGCGATGTCCCCGAGTCGCTGAAGGGCAAGCGGGTCTGGGCGCTCGACATCGGCGGCCTGCTCGCCGGCTCGAAGTACCGCGGCGAGTTCGAGGAGCGCCTCAAGGCCGTGCTCGAGGAGATCCGGAACGCCGAGGGCGAGATCATCGTCTTCATCGACGAGCTCCACACGATTGTCGGCGCGGGCGCAGCCGAGGGCGCCGTCGACGCGGCCAACATGCTCAAGCCGATGCTCGCGCGCGGCGAGCTCCGCTGCGTCGGCGCCACCACGCTCGACGAGTACCGCAAGCACATCGAGAAGGACGCCGCGCTCGAGCGGCGCTTCCAGCCGGTTTTCGTCGGCGAGCCCTCCGTCGCCGACACGATCGCGATCCTGCGGGGCCTGAAGGAGCGCTACGAGGCGCACCACAAGGTGCGGATCCGCGACGCCGCGCTCGTCGCCGCGGCCGTCCTCTCCGAGCGGTACATCGCCGACCGGCAGCTGCCCGACAAGGCGATCGATCTCGTCGACGAGGCGGCTTCGCGGCTGAAGATGGAGATCGAGTCGTCGCCGGTCGAGCTCGACGAGGCGAACCGGCGCGTGACGCAGCTCGAGATCGAGCTCGCCGCCCTGGCCGGCGAGTCGGACGAGGTGCGCGCGCCACTCGAGGCCGAGCTCGCGGAGGCGAAGGAGCGCCGCGACGGGCTCGCCGCGCGCTGGGCGCGCGAGAAGGAGGCGCTCGACCGGATCGGCGAGATCACGCAGCAGATCGACGCGTTGCGGATGGAGGCCGAGCGCGAGGAGCGCGCCGGGAACCTTCAGCGGGTCGCGGAGATCCGCTACGGCGAGCTGCCCGCGCTCGAGAAGGAGCTCGAGGAGCGCGACTCGCAGCAGGCCGACTCGATGGTCAAGGAGGAGGTCGACGAGGACGACGTCGCCGCGGTCGTCGCGCGCTGGACCGGCATCCCGGTCGATCGCCTGCTCGAGGGCGAGACCGAGAAGCTCGTCCGCATGGAGGAGCGGCTGCACCAGCGCGTCGTCGGCCAGGACGAGGCGGTCGAGGCGGTTGCAAACGCGCTCCGCCGCGCCCGCACGGGCCTGCAGGACCCGAACCGGCCGATCGGCTCCTTCGTCTTCCTCGGCCCGACCGGTGTGGGGAAGACCGAGCTCGCGCGCGCGCTTGCCGAGTTCATGTTCGACGACGAGCACGCGATGGTCAGGCTCGACATGAGCGAATACCAGGAACGGCACACGGTCGCGCGGCTGATCGGCGCGCCGCCCGGCTACATCGGCTACGACGAAGGGGGCCAGCTCACCGAGGCGGTGCGGCGGCGGCCGTACAGCGTGATCCTCCTCGACGAGATCGAGAAGGCGCACGCGGAGGTCTTCGACGTGTTGCTGCAGGTGCTCGACGACGGGCGCCTCACCGACGGACAGGGCCGCACGGTCGACTTCCGCAACACGGTCTTGATCATGACCTCGAACGTCCGCTCGGTGGACGCCCTGCGCGACGTCTTCCGGCCGGAGTTCCTGAACCGGATCGACGAGGTGATCGAGTTCAGGCCGCTCTCGAAGGAACAGATCGCGGAGATCGTCGAGCTGCAGCTCGCACGGCTGCGAGAGCGGCTTGCCGAGCGGCGGATCGAGCTCGAGCTGACCGATGCGGCGAAGGATGCGCTCGCGGAAGCGGGCTGGGACCCCGCATTCGGGGCGCGACCGCTCAAGCGCGCGATCCAGCGGCTCCTCGAGAACCCGCTCGCGTTACGCCTGCTCGAGGGCGACTTCGCCGACGGCGACACGATCCGCGTGGACGCCGAGGACGGCGAGATCCGCTTCGAGAAGGTCGGGGCAGCGGTCTTCGCGGCGTAGCGTGCTCGTCGTCGCCGCCACCGAGCGGGAGCTCGCGCTCCTCGACGGGCTCGACACGTTCTGCTGCGGGATCGGCCCGGTGGAGGCGGCGCTGCAGACCGCCCGCGCGCTCGAGCAGCATCGGCCGGAGGCCGTCGTCCACGTTGGGATCGCGGGGTCGCGGACCCTCGAGCCGCCGGAGCTCGTGCTGGGGAGCGAGGCCGTCTACTGCGACGTGATCGACCCCGCGTCGACCCTGCCTCGCGTCGAACGCGCAGGACCCGATGCCGCGCTGCTCGAGCGGGCGCGCCTGGCCCTCCCCAACGCGCATGTCCTCCCGATCGCGACCTGCGGCAAGGTGGGCGCGGGAACGGGCTTCGACGTCGAGGCGATGGAGGGCTTCGGCGTGCTGCGCGCCTGCGAGCTCGCCGGTGTCCCCGCGGTCGAGCTGCGCGCGATCTCGAACTCGCCGGACGAGGCAGACCGACAGCGCTGGCGCTTCGACGAGGCCTTCGCGGCGCTCGCCGAGGCTTTACACCGACTCGACGTCGTCTAGGAACTCGGCGTTGCCGTGGCGCGTCGGAGCGCCGTAGGCGAGGAAGAGGATCTCCTCGCCGGTCTCGTTCCGCGCCTGGAGAGGCGTGCCCTTGTGGACGACGACAACCCCGCCCGGCTCGACGTCGACGCGCTCCCACGGCTCGCCGAGCAGCATTGTCAGCGTGCCGCGCAGCGGGACGAAGACCTCCTCCTGGTCGGGGTCGAGGTGGCGGCGCCCGCGCGTATGCGCCGGATAGCGCCACATCCGCGCCCGCGACTCGGTCATGTGGGCCGGCTCGGTCAGGGCGGCCGCGTGGCGCGGCTCCTGGCCTTCGTGCCCGGGCCGCTCCTCCCACTCGAGGTCAGCGTGGTGGACGACGTTCCAGCTCACGGCGCGACGATACCCTCCGCGCCGATGGCCGAGTTGCGCCCTGTCGCGCTGCCTCCCGCCGAGCGCACGATCGGCCAGCTCGTCGCCGAGTCGATCCGCTTCTACGGGGAGCACTTCTGGAGCTCGCTCCGCCTCGGCGGCGGCCCGGCCATACTCGCCGTCGTCAGCGCCAACGTCTCGCGGCGGACGGCGCTCATTCTCTCGCCGACGCTGTTCGGCGCGCTGCTCAGCGCGACGTACGTCTACGCCAGCGTGCTCGTGCTCGGGAAGCGCCCCTCGCGGGGCCGGCTCGTCGTCGCCTGGCTCGCCGGCTGGCTCGTCTTCGCGCCGGTGCCGTTCCTCGTGCTCGCCTACGTCCTGCCGGGCCTCGTCTCGCATCGTTCGCGCTTCTCGTGCCAGTGCTCGTGGTCGAGGAAGCTTCTCTGCGAGGCGCCGTCGGGCGCGCTTGGCGGCTGGCGCGAGCCGACTACGTCCACGGAATCGGATCCCTGATCACGCTCGCGATCGTCGTCCTGCTCACGCAGGCCGTCCTCGCGTTCATCCTGCGTGGCTTCGGCGACGCGGCGGTGTGGACTGCCTACTTCCTCGCGAGCGTGGTCGTCTCGCCGCTCCTCTTCGTCGGAGCGGCGCTGCTCTACGTCGATCAGGCCGCCCGCGCCGAGGTCCAGTAGGGTCCGGCCATGCCGATCTACATCCTTCTCTCGCGGCTCTCGCAACAGGGCGTGCAGACGCTCCAGAGCAATCCGAGCCGGCTGAACGAGGTCAACCGCGACGTCGAGGAGCTTGGCGCCAAGGTGCTCCACCAGTGGGCGACGCTCGGCGAGTTCGATTTCGTCAACGTCGTCGAGGCGCCGGACACCGCGACGATCGCGAAGGTCTCGGTCGCGCTCGGCGCACGCGGGTCGACCCGCGTCCAGACGCTGCCTGCGCTGACGATCGACGAGTTCGTCCAGACGATCCAGTAGCTACCCGGCGACTGCGACGCGGCGGACGGTGACGCCCCAGGCTGCGCCCGTAGCGAACAGCTCCTCGGGGTCGACCTCGCCGAGCCAGCCGAGGAAGTGGGGGTCCGGGTCGTCCTCCGTGCAGCCGTACACCGCCGAGTGGACCTCCGGCGCGGGCGGCTCGTCCTTGGCGCGCGCCGCATCCTCGGCCCGGCGCTCCGCCTCCTCTGCGGCGGGACCCTCCATGTAACCGCGCGGCATTGCAGGAGGGTAGTGGCTGTACCCTCGCCGTGTGGCCCCTGCGCTCGCCGTCCACGAGCTCGCAAAGCGCTACGGGTCCGTCGAGGCGCTCAAGGGCGTCGACCTGTCGGTGGAGGAGGGTGAGCTCGTGGGACTGCTCGGGCCGAACGGCGCCGGGAAGTCGACGCTCGTCAAGATCGCGGTCGGGCTCGTGCGCGCCACTCGCGGACGGGCCGAGGTCGCGGGCGCCCGTGCCGGCTCTCGCGCTGCGCGGGCGGAGCTCGGCTACCTCGCCGAGCTCTTTCGCTTCCCGGGTTGGTACACGGCCGACGAGGTGCTCGGCCTCCACCAGCGGCTGGCGCGCTCCGAAGGCGGTGCCGCCGAGCGGAAGCGGCTGCTCGAGCTCGTCGCCCTCGCCGATGCTCGCGACCGCCGGGTGGACGGCATGTCGAAGGGGATGCAGCAGCGTCTCGGCATCGCGCAGGCGCTCGTCGGCTCGCCGCGCGTCCTCGTCCTCGACGAGCCGACGTCGGCGCTCGACCCGGCAGGGCGCCGCGTCGTGCGGGTCCTGCTCGAGGAGCTGCGAAGCAAGGGCGCCTCCGTCCTCCTCAACTCGCACCTGCTCTCCGAGATCGAGCTCGTGTGCGACCGCGTGGCGATCCTCCGCGCCGGGGAGGTCGTCGCCGCCGGCTCTCCCTCCGAGCTCTCTCGGCCCCGCGGGGTCGAGCTCGAGACCGACGAGGGACTGCGCACGGTCGAGGGCGCCACGCGAGAGGACGCGGCGCGCCTGGTCGCCGAAGCGGTCGTCGCCGGCAGGCGCGTCTACGGCGTTCGGGTCCTAACGTCCACGCTGGAGGACACGTACCTGGAAGCGGTCGGGGAAGAAGTGTCGTGAGCGCCGTGCTCACGATTGCGGGCTACGGCTTCCGGGAGGCCCTACGCCGGAAGGTGTTCGCGGTCGTCGTCCTGTTGACGGCGGTGTTCCTCGTCCTCTTCTGGCTTGCGAACCACTACGTGTTCACCCGGCTGTCGACGATCTCGCCGCCCGCAGACGTCAACGTCGACACGCGCACGTTTGCCGGCGCCTTCCTGCTCGGGCTCGCGATGTTCGCCACCCTCTTCCTCGGCGTCGTCCTCGCCGTCTTCCTCACGCTCGGAGTCGTCTCGGGAGACGCGGAACGCGGTCTGCTCCAGCCGCTCGTGGTGCGCCCCATCGGCCGGACGACCCTGCTGCTCTCACGCTTCCTCGGGGCCGCCGCGGTTTGCAGCGTCTACGTGCTCGCGGTGTACGGGATCGCACTGACGATCATCGACCTCACTGGTCACTGGACGCCTCCGGCGAAGGTCGCGCCAGGGCTCGAGCTCGCGGGTGGTGTCGTGATCGTGATCGCCCTCTCGATCCTCGGCTCCGTCGTCCTCTCCTCGACGGCGAACGGGATCGCAGTCTTCATGCTCTTCGGCGCCGGGCTCGTCGCGGGGCTGCTCGGGACGATCGGCCACGCGCTGAACTCGCACGCGATCCTCCACGCTTCCAAGGTCGCGGCCTGGGCGCTGCCATTCGAGGCCCTCTACCAGGACGGGCTGCGGCTGATCTCGAGCAACGCGAGCGGCCTCACGGGCTTCCTCCTCCAACTCGGGCCGTTCGGCGGCGCCTACGTGCACGGCTGGGGGATCCGGGTCTGGGCCGCCGGATACCTCTGTGCCGCGCTCGCTCTCGCGCTGCTCGCGTTCTCGCGGCGCGATCTGTAGGAGACTTGGCAAAACAGTGGCTGTGCCGCAGGGCCGCGCTGAGCGCCGCGACTCCTCGCTTCGCTCGTCCGCCGGCTACGCCGGCT
>Ga0209474_10001543_pt1 | contig 22155 bp, 23 predicted proteins | sample GraSoiAngelo_145_FD_185902 | JGI IMG/M metagenome (GOLD analysis project Ga0209474, IMG submission 185902) | Grasslands soil microbial communities from the Angelo Coastal Reserve, California, USA - 14_1009_05_20cm (SPAdes) (version 2) | ecosystem: Environmental > Terrestrial > Soil > Grasslands... | reverse complement strand
TGAGGACGACTGCTATTCCGCGTCGGCGATCTTTGTCCTGAACCTTCGCGATGCCACCGTCGCGCCCGACATCACCCGATCGGGAGGCCAGACGTTCGATGCGTCACCCGCCTGGTCGCCCGCTGGTTCGAAGATCGTGTTCGGGCGTAACTGCGCGGCTCTCTATGCCATCGACGCCGACGGCTCGGGCATGACACTCGTCGCCGACTTCGCGAACGTCCTCTTCGCCGTCGGCGAACCCGCCTGGTCGCCGGACGGCAGCACCATCGCGTTCACGTGCATGCGGCAGGAGGATTACGGCGACCTCGGGAGTGGCTTCGACTACGACGTGTGCCGGATCAACGCGGACGGCAGCGGTTTCGCGCAGCTCACGCCGGGATTCGACGGGTCCTCGTGGGACTGGGCCGAGGCCGCGTGGTCGCCCGACGGCACGCGGATCGCGCTCACGTCCTTGCACAGCGACTCCGGATTCGACATCTCGATCATGAACGCCGACGGGACCGGCCTCACGCGGCTGACCGCCGGTCGCTCCGCGCTGGCGCCGGCGTGGTCGACCGATGGCGCTCGCATCGCATTCGAGGCCCCCTGCGAGGGGCCGTTCTCCGGCATCTGGCTCATGAATGCCGACGGCACCGATCAGCGCTGTGTCATCGGCAGCGCCGGCGCGCGCGCATGGCTGCGCGGGCCCGCCTGGATGCCGGGAACGCTGACACGGGCGAGCGCGCCGCCGGTGATCACTCACACGCCGGTGACGGACGCCGCGCTCGGCGCTCCGATCGTGGTGTCGGCCACGATCACGTCCGCAGCCGGCGTGACGTCGGCGACGCTGGCCTATCGGTTCAGCGTGTGCGGTCAGGTCGAGGGCGGCGATGCGTGCTACACGACGGTGCCGCTGGCCGCGAATGGAGCCGTCTACACCGGCGCGATTCCTCCGGAGGCGGTCAACACCACGAACGGCGACCTCGACTATTACCTCGACGCGCGCGACGTCGAGGGCAACGTGTCGCGCACCCCGATGGCCGCCCCCTTCATCCCGTACCGCATCCTCGTGCCCGCGTTCGAGTGGGTGGAGGTGACTCCGCTCGGGTCCGGGCCCGGCATCACCGTCACCAGCCGCCCGGCCGGCATCGCCTGCGGGCCGACGTGCGCGGCGGCGTTCGTGAGTGGAACGACCGTCACCCTGAGCGTCACGACCGCCCCGGGCGCGGTCTTCACCGGCTGGAGCGGTGGCGAGGGCGGCTGCAGCGGCGCTGGCGCCTGCACGTTCACCGTCGAGCGCCGCGGCATGCGGCTCGTCCCGACCTTCACGGCGAGCTTCCTGTCGCTCGGTGTGACGAAACTCGGGGCCGGGACGGGAACGGTGACGAGCGATCCGCCGGGCATCGACTGCGGCGGGGCATGCTCGGTCTCCTACCTCAAGCACACCACGGTGACCCTCAGTGCCCAGGCCAATCCGGGATCGCTCTTCGGTGGCTGGAGCGGAGGATGCACGGGCAAGGGCTCGTGCACCATGACCCTGGCCACGAACCGCTCCGTGACGGCGAGCTTTGTCCCCCAGCCGATCGCGCGCCTCTCCGCCCACTGCACGCTGCCGCCCGGCGAGGTCGGCGCGCCGTATAGCGCGTCGTGCACGGTCGCCGGAGGCGTCCCTCCGTACTCGTGCAGCGTCGCCAGCGGACACCCGCCCCTCGGTCTCGCGCTCGTCGACAACTGCAGCGTCACGGGAACGCCGACGGCCCCGGGCGCGGCCGCCTTCACGGTGAGCGTCACCGACCTTGCCGGCTCCGCGCTGAACGCCAAGAGCATGCTGTCCATCGTCCGGGGCCTGGCGATCACGACGACCAGCCTGCCGCCGGCCGCCGTGAACGATTGGTACAGCCGGATGCTGGTGGCGGCCAATGGCCAGCGCCCGTACGCCTGGTCGGTGATCGACGGCGCGCTCCCGGACGGCGTGATACTCACCAGGCTCGGCCTGCTCACGGGGCAGCTGATCACGACGGGCGTGAGCACCTTCACCGTGCAGGTGGAAGACACGCTCGGCGGCCACGCACAGCGCGCGCTCCAGATCGTCGGCAACCTCGGCCCGCTGCGAGCGACCTGCGCGCCGGGGCCGGCCGAGGTCGGGGTGGCCTACGGCGGTGCCTGCTCGCTCTCGGGCGGGTTGCCGCCCTACACCTGCGCGCTCGCGAGCGGGACGCCGCCCGCGAGTCTGACGTTGAACGGCGACTGCACGATCACCGGCACGCCGACGGCGGCCGGAACCCGTACGTTCAGCGTGACCGTCGCCGACAGCGGCGGGCTGTCATCGAGCGTCGGGGGACGAGTGACGGTGCTGCAACACCTGGCGGTGAGCAGCACGGGTCTGCCGAAGCAGGCTGCCAATCGATCGTTCGTCACCCAGCTGCACGCGAGCGGGGGACGCCCGCCGTACAGACCGTGGGCGATCGTGGGCGGCGTGTTGCCGAGCGGCGTGAAGCTGAACGCGGCACTCGGGCAGCTGATCGGGACGCCGACGACCCTCGGCATCAGCGCCTTCACCGTGCGGGTGACCGACGCCCTCGGCGGCACGTCCGACAAGCCGCTCGAGCTGATCGTCAACCTGGGACCCTTGATGGCGCGCTGCGACGGGGGCCCGGCGGAGGTGGGCGTCGGGTACCGCGGTGGCTGCACAGCCAGAGGGGGCCTGCCGCCGTACTCCTGCGCACCGGTGAGTGGTACCCCCTCGGCCGGGCTCACGCTCGCCGGCGACTGCAGCGTCACGGGCACCCCGACGACCACCGGCCCCAGCCCCTTCATGACCCGCGTCACCGACAGTGGCGGCCTCTCGCAGATCGTCGGAGGCAACGTGATCGTGCTGCCCCCTGTCCGGATCACCATGCCGGGGCTGCCGACCGGGCATGTCAAGAGCGCCTACGGCGCACGGCTGCTGGCGAGCGGCGGCAAGACGCCGCTGACGTGGTCGATCGCGGAGGGAACGCTGGCCGCTGGCCTGGCGCTGAACCCGGCGACCGGCGCGATCACGGGAAGGCCGACGGCGCCGAGCAGCACGGCCATGACGTTCCGGGTCACCGACGTGCTCGGCGGCGTCTCCGACAAGACGCTGACACTGACGATCGATTGAGGGCCGGCCGCCAGCGGCCGCCAGCGGCGGTCAGCCCGTGCGGGTGGTGCGAGATCCGCCGGGCGGCGTCGTCGTGACCGTGGGGGCGTCGCCGTGGGCCGTGCCACTCGAGGCGTGGTGCAGGGCGTCCAGGCGACGCCACACGACTCGCAGCGCGGCCAGCACCGGAATCGAGAAGAACATCCCGGGCACGCCGGCGATCTCCCCGCCGGCGAGCACGCCGAAGATCACCAGGGCCGGGTGGAGGTCGACGCCGCTGCCCATGACGAGCGGGCTGGTGACGTAGTCCTGGACGAGCCGCCAGCCGACGAGAAATCCCAGCAGCCAGAGCGTGCCCGACCCGTCCGCGAAGACGTGCACGCTCAGTACGAGCGCGGCGGCCACGACGGGCCCGACCACCGGAATGAATTCCAGCGCGCCGCCCAGCGCGGCCAGCAGCACGGCGTAGCGAACGCCGAAGACGAGGAACACCGTCAGCCACACCGTGAACGTGACGAGGCACAGCACGATCAGCGCGCCGACGTACTGGCCGAGCAGGTGATGCACGTCCCGCGTGATCCCGCGCCAGGCGCCGCGCTCCGGTTGCGTCTCGAGCGCCGACTCGATGGCGGCCGCGAAGCGCTGGCCGTCCTTCAGGAAGAAGAACGCGAAGACCGGCACGAGCACGATCACCCAGGCGCCCGCCAGCCAGCCCACGGCCGCCGTGACGACCTTCTGGGCGTACCCGACCCACGCCTGCGCGTTCTCTTGCAGGTAGGCGTCGACCTGCTCGGCCAGCGGCGTCGTCCAGCCGCGGCGCCCGAGCACGTCGCGGACGACGTGGCCGCTCTGCAGCTGCCGGGAGACTTCCGGCGCCTTGCGCGCGAGCGCGGCCGTGTCGTCCCGCAGCCGCGGCCCGAGGGCGGCGCCGGCGCCCGCGAGCACGCCAGCCAGTACCAGGTAGACGATGCCGACCGCGAGACCACGACGGCAAAGCAGCGGCTGCCAGGCCTGCAGCGCTCGCACCGCCGGGGCCACGAGATAGGCGAACACGACGGCGAAGGCGACGAGCAGCAGCACGCGCCGGGCGCCCCACGCGAACCCGAGGACCGCGGCGAACAGGAGGACCGTCCACACGACCCGCACGGCCCGGACGTCGATGCCGAACATCCGATCTCCAGTCGGCAAGGCGTATGCCAGGTACCGCCGAGCAACTACCGCCGTCGCGGCCGGCGAGCGAGCGCCGCCTCGAGCCGGGCCAGGCGCCTGTCGATGCGGGCGAGCGCGTCGTGGCGGGAGGCGGCGCCGTCGGCCGCGGCCAGGTAGCCGCGCTCGAGCAGGTCGACGAAGACGTCGGCGATCTGACCGGGGCTGAGCGGTCCCTGCGGGCGGTACCACTTGTGGAGCCAGTTGCACATGCCGAGGATCCCGAACACGACCAGGGTCGGCGGCAGCGCGCGCAAGCGGCCGCTCTCCACCCCCTGACGCACCACGCGCTCGATCGTGCGGTCGTACTCGCGCTTGGCGCGCGCCGCCTGGGCCGCCATCGGCGCCGGCAGGCCGCTCTCCTCGCTGAAGAAGACGGTCAGGAACGGCAGGTTCTCGGCCAGCAGCGTGACCTGGTAACGGATGATTCGGCGCAGCGTCTCGTCGGCGGGCCGCCGCTGCTCGACGATCTGGCGCAGGCCCTGGCGGAACGAGGCGATGATCCGCTCGACCACCAGGGACAGCAGGTCTTCCTTGCTGGAGACGTACCGGTAGAGGGTGACCTTGGAGATGCCGGCCCGCTCGGCGATGGCGTCCAGCGTGGCCGTCCGGTAGCCGACCTCGCCGAAGCCGGCGGCGGCGGCGCGGACGATCTCGTCGAGCACGGCGGCCCGGGTCGGCGGCAGGGTGGCGTCTCTTGACACGGCCTCCTCCGCCGTCTAGCATAAACCGCGTAGTTCAGTATCTGTACTCGAAAGGAACACGGCCATGGTCGAGAGCCACGCCGTCACCACCCAGCACCAGACCGTCTTCGAGCACGCCTATCCGGTCGACGCCCCCGACCTGCGCCGCCTCTACGAGAACGCCAAGCGCGACCAGTGGAACGTCTCCCGCGACGTCGACTGGAGCCAGCCGTTCGACATCGAGCAGGGTGTCCTGGCCGACGAGCTGATCGACATCTACGGCACGCCCTTCTGGCAGCGGCTGACCCCGGCCGAGCGTGCCGATCTCAACCGACGCTTCGCCGTCTGGCGGCTGGGCGTCCTGCTCTACGGCGAGCACGGCGCCATGCTGGTGTGCAGCCAGCTGGTCGAGAGCGTCTCCGGCACCGACGCCAAGTTCTTCCAGGCGACCCAGGTCGTGGACGAGGCCCGCCACAACGAGGTGCTCGACCGCTACCTCACCACGCGCTTCGGCGACCTGCGCTATCCGATGCCCGACTTCGAGCGCGAGCTGTTCGACACCCTGCTGACCGACCCGCGCTGGACGGTGAAGACGATCGGCCTGCAGCTCGTGGCCGAGACGTTCGCCGTCGCGCTGTTCCGGATGCTGGCCGAGACGTCGAAGGATCCGCTGCTCCGGCAGGTCTGCAAGCTGATCCTGCAGGACGAGTCGCGCCACATGGGCTTCGGCATGCTGAGCCTGCCCGACGTGGTCGGCGAGCTGAGCGAGCGCGAGCGAGCCGAGCTCGAGGAGATCACCCACTTCGCGCTGGTGCGCACGCTCACGGGGCAGTTTCCGTCGGCGGTGTTCCGCGAGGTCGGCTTCAGCGAGGCGGAGATCGCCGAGATCCACGGGCACCGCCGCCAGCGCGCGGCCGGCGCCGAGGGCTCGCACTTCCGCAAGCTCTTCCGCCGCGACCTGCACGGCACCCTGCTGGCCAACCTCCAGAAGGTCGGCCTGCTCACCGAGCGCATGCGGCCGCGCCTGGAGTCGCTCGGCATCCGCGTTCCGGCCCTCGCCTCCGCCTGACCCGTCGCCCGCGCCTTGCCGCGCCCAACGGCGTGGAGTAGCATTCGCGCCATCTCATCCGCCGCCTGGTGATTCCTGGAGGACTCGATGCCCCACCGTCTGCGCGGTCTCGCCGAGCTGCTCGACGCCCGCCTGGTCTCGCGCCGCGAGTTTCTGCGGCGCGCGGCTGTCATCACCGGCTCCACCGCCGCCGGGTTGCACGTCCTCGGCCGGATGGCGCAGGCGCAGGGTGGGCCGAAGCTCCGCGTGTGGCTCTTCAAGAGCTACGTCACCGCCGGCAACGACGTCCTCGCCCGGCAGGTCGAGACATGGGCGCGGGAGCGCAAGGTCCAGCTCGAGGTGGACTGGGCGACGTTTGGCGACCGCGAGCAGAAGTTCGTGGCGGCCATCGAGGCCGGCAACCCGCCCGACCTCGCCGAGATGAACTACCAGGGGCCGCTCCGCTATCGCCCCGCGCTCCGCGACGTGACGACGCTGGCCCGGGAGATCGCCGGGGCGCGCGGCGGGCTGCTGCCGTACGCCGATCGGGTCATGCAGCTCAACGGGCAGTACTTCGGCATCGCGCGCCAGGCGTTCGGCGGCGGGCTGCACATCCGCAAAGACCTCGTCGCCGAGAAGGGCCTGAAGATGCCCAAGGTCTACGATCCCGACGTGATCGACGTCGCGAAGAAGTGCCAGGACCCGTCCAAGGACCTGTGGGGCTTCGGGCAGACGCTCAACCGCTGCGATGACGGCAACGGGTTCATGCAGAACATCCTGTGGGATTACGGCGGCGGCGCCTGGGACAAGGACGGCAAGCCGGCGCTGGCGACGACCTATCTCAAGCAGAACATGGAGGCGCTGCAGTTCGCCGTCGACACCATCCAGAAGCACAAGATCCAGCCGCCCGGCGTCATGTCGTGGACCGACCCCAGCAACAACGAGGCGTACATGGCCGGCAAGCTGGTGTGCACCAACAACGGCGCCAGCCTCTACTACGCGATGGTCGCCAAGAAGCACGCGCTGGCCGACAAGACGCAGGTCCTCCTCACGCCGGGCGGGCCGGCCGGCTCCTTCGTGTTCGCCGGCACCTACAACTGGGGCATCTTCAAGCAGACCAAGCACGCCGACCTCTGCGAGGACCTCGTGCGCTGGGTCGAGGACGAGAAGCGCTTCGAGGAGTACATGAAGGCGTCGATCGGCCAGGCCGGCGCCGTCTACCGCTCGCGCGCCGAGCACCCGTACTGGAAGACCGATCCGAACTTCGAGGGGATGCTGCAGAACGTCATGCGGTCCGTCTGGCCGGGCTATCCGGGGCCGATCACGCCGGCCGCCATCGAGGTGCAGGCGCAGTACGTCCTGTGCGACATGGCCGGCCGGGTGGTGGTGGGCGGGCTCTCGCCGGAGGCGGCGCTCAAGGAAGCGCACAAGCGGATCGAGGACATCCACCGGATCCGCGCCCGCGGCTGATCGGCGGCCGGCGATGGCGGTTCCGGCGGCGGAGCTCGGCACCAGGGCGCGACTGAACGGCCGCGCGGTCGGGCTCCGGCGCCTGCTCGGGCCGGACCACCGGATGGGCTACCTGTTCGTCGCGCCCATCGCGTTCTTCGTGCTCTCCCTGGTCGGCTATCCGTTCTGCTACGCGATCTACCTCAGCATGACCCACAAGCTGGTGGGGCTGCCGCCGGTCTTCGTCGGGTTCGAGAACTACATCCGCCTCAGCGGGGACGGCTTCTTCCAGCGCGCCGTCGTCAACTCGTTCGTGTTCACGTTCGGCTCGGTCGGCTGCAAGCTCGTGCTGGGCGTGGTGATGGCGCTGGTGCTGAGCTCGCGCATCCGCTGGCGCTCGTTCTGGACCGGCGTCCTGCTGATCCCGTGGGTGGCGCCGACCGTGGTCTCGGCGCTGAACTTCCTGTGGATCTTCGACGGCAGCCTGGGCGTGCTGAACTACCTGCTGGTCCGCGTGCTGCACGTCCTGCCGCAGGGCGTCGGCTGGCTCAGCGAGCCGGGGACCGCCATGGCCTCGGTGGTCGCCGTCAACGTCTGGCGCGGCTTTCCCTTCTTCGGCATCTCGTTCCTGGCCGGCATGAAGGCGATTCCGGCCGAGCTCTACGAGGCGGCCGCCGTCGACGGCGCCGGGGCGCTGTACCGCTTCCGCCACGTCACCGTGCCGGGCCTCAAGAACATCATGATCATCGTCGTCCTGCTCTCCACGATCTGGACGTTCAACGATTTCCAGATCGTCTACATCCTCACCAAGGGCGGGCCCGGCGGCACCACCATGGTGATGCCGGTGCTCACGTACGAGACGGCGTTCGGCGCCCAGCGCCTCGGCGAGGCGATCGCGGTGGCGCTCTACCTGCTGCCCGCGCTGGCGGTGACGATCATGGTGCTGGCGCGCTACATGCGCAAGGGACGGAAACGGTGAGCCGGGGCAATCGACTGCAGAGCGCCCTCGGCTACGCGGTGCTCGGCGGGCTGGGGCTGGTCGTGCTCTTTCCGTTCTACTGGATGACGATCACGTCGTTCAAGAGCGAAGACCAGATGCGAAGCCTGGTGTCGATGTTCTGGCCGCGGCCGTTCGCCATCGACAACTACCGGCAGCTGCTGGCCCGCACCGACTTCGCCTCCTGGTACGGCAACAGCGTCGTCGTCGCCGTGTCGAGCACGCTGCTGGCGACCGCGGTGGGAACGATCGGCGCCTACGCCCTGGCGCGCCTGCGCTTCCTCGGCCGGGGCTTCATGGCCAGCGCGACGCTCATCACCTACCTGGTGCCGCCCTCGATCCTCTTCATCCCGCTCTACGCCCAGATGCGCAACCTCGGCCTCGCCAACAGCCTGGGTGGCCTCGTCGCGGCGTACCCGTCGTTCACGGTGCCGTTCGTGACGTGGCTGCTCATGGGCTACTTCGAGTCGATCCCCGAGGAGCTGGAGGAGGCCGCGATGATCGACGGCGCCACCCGCTTCGGGGCGTTCTATCGCGTGGTGCTGCCGCTGTCGGCGCCGGGCGTCCTGGCCGCCGCCCTCTACGCCTTCACCCAGGCCTGGAACGAGTTCCTGTACGCGCTGGTCTTCATCACCGACGGCCGCCTGCGCACGCTGCCGGTCGGCCTCGCCAGCTTCATCACCGGCGACGTCTACGGCTGGGGCTATCTCATGTCGGGCGCCGTGCTCACGACGCTACCCGTCATCGCGGCCTACATCTACCTCCAGAAGTACATGGTCGAGGGTCTGACGGCCGGCGGCGTGAAGGGATGAGCCTCGCCGCGCTGCTGCTACCGCTCCTGCTCCTGCTGCCGGCCGCGGCCGGCGCCGAGCTGGCGCTCCCGCCCGGCTTCACCGCCCAGGTGTACGTCACCGGCGAGGGATTCGACGAAGGGCGCAGCGCGACCGGGATTCCCTCCACGTCGACGATCGTGTTCGATCCGGCGGGGACGCTCTACGCCTCGCGCACCGGACGGCGGTACCTCGGGGGCGAGGTCGAGGACGTGTGGCCCGTCTACCGGTTCCCCCTCGGTGGCGGCCGCGTGTCGCGGGAGACCGAGAGCCGCTTCCTCTATGGGCCGCCGCTGCCCAATCCTCAGGTGGCCGCCGTCCGCGGCCACGAGGTGCTGGTGACGACCTTCGATCGCGATCGCGTGGTCGGCGTCGTCTACCGCCTCGTCGACGGCCGCGCCGAGCTGTTGGCCGGCGGCACGCCGTCGAGCCGGGGCACGCCGCCGATCCTGAAGCAGCCCGAGGGCGTCGCTCTCGATCCGGGCGGCAATCTCCTCGTCGCCGATCGTCAGCAGAACGTCGTCATGCGGCTCGACCCGGCCGGCCGCGTGCTCGACGCGCGCTGGCTGGAGATGGCGCGCCCACGCCTGGTCGTCGCGCGCGGGGAGCGCGTGTGGGTGGCCGGCGACGGCGAGGCCGACGCGCCGTGGCAGCGCGGTATCGGCGAGATCTGGAGCGTCGGACCCGACGGCCGGCGGCTGGCGCTGCGCGGCCCGATCGCTGCCGGCATGGACGTCAGCCCGGGCGGCCGTCTCTTCGTGGCCGATCGCCAGGCGGCCCGCATCGTCGTGGTGGGGCCGGATGCCACCATGGTGGACTTCGCCACGTTCAGCGACGGTGATGCGCCGCGCACGCTGCTCTTCGCGCCGGTGAGCGAGGCGACGCGCCGGGCGGGCATCGCCGGCGATCTCTTCCTCGTCGTCATCCGCCGCGGCACCTGGTCGCTCAACGAGATCATCCGCATCTCTGGCCCCTTCGATCGCTCGACCGAGGGGGCCAAGTCGGGATCGCCTTGATAAAGGAGCGTGACGGCTCCGCCGGTACGCTCCGAACGTGTGGGGGTTTGGGGGGCCATTTCGGGGCCCCCATGTAATCATGAGGAGGCGGTGATGCGTGCGACGACAAGGCTTCGTCAGCTGCTTCGTTCGACGCCGCTCGTCGTCCCCGGCTGCTACGACGCCATGAGCGCCCGCGTGCTCGAACACGCGGGGTTCCCGGCCGTGTACATGACGGGCTACGGCACCTCGCTGGCGCTGCTCGGCATGCCGGATGCCGGGCTGGCGACGATGACCGAGATGCACCTGAACGCGCGCTACATCGCCAACGCCGTCGACGTCCCGGTGATCGCCGACGCCGACAACGGCTACGGCAACGCCATCAACGTGATGCGCACGGTGCGCGAGTACATCCACACCGGCGTGGCCGGCGTTCACATCGAGGACCAGGTCATCCCCAAGCGCTGCGGTCACGTGGCCGGCCGCCGTGTGATCCCGCTGGCCGAGGCGGTGGGGAAGTACCGGGCCGCCGATGCCGTCCGCCGCGACCTCGATCCCGACTTCGTGCTGATCGCGCGCACGGACGCGCGCGGCGCCCACGGCGGCTCCCTCGACGTCGCGATCCAGCGCGCCAACGCGTACCTGGAGGCCGGCGCCGACCTCGCGTTCGTCGAGGGCCCGACCAGCGAGGACGAGGTGCGCCGCGTCTGCGGCGAGGTGCGCGGTCCGATCTTCTACAACCAGACCGGCGTGTCGCCGCGGCTGTCGCTCGACCAGATGAAGCAGCTCGGCATCGCCGTGACGATCCTGCCCGGCGCGATGCTGCGGGCGGCGCTGCAGGCCCTGCACGACTTCGCCGCGGCCCTGAAGGCCGAGGGCCCCCTGGCCGAGGCCCGCTTCGCCGAGCGGTTCCGGAGCCACCCGCTGGGCGATCTCCACACGTTCGCCGGCTTCGATCGAATCCGGGCCTGGGAAGAGGCCTACCTGCCGGCCGAGGAGCTCGAGAAGTACGAGGGCTCCGTCGGGCATCAGCCGTCGCGGCGGGGCTGAAAGTCCTTCCGGAGCGGGGCCCGCCTGGCCCATCATCGTAGCGGGGGGCTGCGATGGGTGAGGACGGTTACGCCAAGACCCGGCAGCAAGGCCTGCAGCAGGCGGCCTCGATGATCTTCGCCCTGGTCGCCGTCGTCCCGCTGCTGATCTTCGCGTGGACGCTCCACGCCGTCGGCGCCATGCGCAACACGCAGGCGCTGGTCGCTCTGGGCCTGGCCCTGGGCATCTCGCTGCTCGGCTTCTGGATCTTCCGTACGATGCTCGGTCGCATGACCGAGGTCGTTCAGGGCCTGGCCGCCGTCGTCGAGCAGGCCAACCGCACGCGCCGCGCGCTGCTGCCGACGCCCGGCCCCGCCTCGGCGGCGCCGCGTCCCGTGGGTGCGGCCCCGGCCGCGCCGGCCGCCGCCGCGGTCGTGGCGAGCGTGCCCGCGCCGCCCGCGACGAGAAAGATCGCCGACGCGGATCGCCACGTGCCGGGCGTCGGCAACATCCGCGAGATCGCCGAGGTCGCGCGCACGATGGACGTGCTGTGGCAGCGCGAGGCCACCGCCCACGTCGGCAAGCGCGTGCAGATCTCCGTGGCCAACGCCCGGGAGGCACTGACCGGCAGGATCACCGAGGTCAGCGACGACGGCCTGATCCTCGAGCAGGCCGACGGCTCGGTGGCCGTCGCCTACCGCCGCGTCACCGCGATCGACCGCGCCGCCAGCCAGGGCTGACCTCCCGCCCCGCGACGGCTTGAGCCGGCGCGCCGAAGCCAGTACCCTTCCGCCCGGGTATCGCGCATGGGTAGCACCATGTTCGAGAAGATCTGGGCGCGGCACGTCGTGGCCGAAGGGCCGGGCGGGCAGACGCTCCTCTACGTCGACCGGCACCTGCTCCACGAGGGCTCGACGGCGGCATTCGTGCGCCTGGCCAGGAGCGGCCGGCGCGTGCGGCGGCCCGATCTCAGCTTCGCCACCGCCGATCACTACGTCCTGACGTCGCCCGGCGCGCCGGCGCCGGACGCCGAGATCGGCAGCATGGTGGCGTCCCTCACCGCGCACACGGCGCAGCAGGGCATCGTGTTCTTCGGTCAGGGCGACGTGCGGCGCGGCATCGTGCACGTCATCGGGCCCGAGCAGGGCCTGACGCTGCCCGGCATGCTACTGGTGTGCGGCGACAGCCACACGGCGACCCACGGCGCGTTCGGCGCACTGGCGTTCGGCATCGGCTCCAGCGAGGTCGAGCACGTGCTGGCGACCCAGACGCTCTGGCAGCGCAAGCCGAAGACGCTGCGCGTCACGGTGGAAGGCCGGCTGGCGGCCGGCGTCGCCGCCAAGGATGTGATCCTGGCCATCATCGCGACGATCGGCGCCGGCGGCGGCGTCGGGCACGCCATCGAGTACGCGGGCTCGGCGATTCGCGCCATGTCGATGGCCGAGCGCATGACCGTCTGCAACATGTCGATCGAGGCGGGGGCGCGGTGCGGCATGGTGGCGCCCGACGAGGCGACGTTCGCCTACGTCCAGGGCCGGCCGTTCGCGCCGGCCGGCGACGCCTGGGCGCAGGCGCTGGCGCGCTGGCGATGGCTGCCCAGCGATCCCGACGCGGTCTTCGATCGCGAGGCGCGGCTCGACGCCGCCGACATCGCGCCCACCGTGACCTGGGGCACGAGCCCCCAGGACGCACTGCCGATCACGGAGCGCGTGCCGGATCCGGCGGCCGTCGCCGACCCGGTGCGCCGCGAGAGCCTCGCGCGCGCGCTCGCCTACATGGGCCTGGCGGCCGGCGTGCCGCTCACCGACGTGAAGGTCGATCGGGCGTTCATCGGCTCGTGCACCAACAGCCGTCTCGACGACCTGCGTGCCGCCGCCACCGTCGCCAAGGGCCGGCGCGCTGTCGTGCCGGCGTGGGTGGTGCCGGGCTCGGGACTGGTGAAGCAGGCGGCGGAGGCCGAGGGCCTCGACCGCATCTTCCTCGCCGCCGGCTTCGAGTGGCGGGAGGCCGGCTGCTCGATGTGCGTCGGCATGAACGGCGAGACCGCGCGGGCGGGCGAGCGGGTCGCCTCGACGTCCAACCGCAACTTCGAGGGCCGCCAGGGCAAGGGCGCGCGGACCCACCTCATGTCGCCGGCCATGGCGGCGGCGGCCGCGGTGACCGGGCGGCTCACCGACGTGCGGCGGCTCTGAGCGCGGCGATGGGACCGTTCACGCGCATCACCGCCATCGCGGCGCCGATCGACTGGCCGAACGTCGACACCGATCGCATCATTCCGGCGCGATTCCTGCGCAAGCCGCAGGGCAGTCCCGGCTATGACCGCTTCCTCTTCCACGACGTGCGCTTCGAGGCCGACGGGGCCGAGAAGCCGGAGTTCGTGCTGAACCAGCCCGCGTTTCGCGGCGCCCGCATCCTGGTGGCGGCCGACAACTTCGGCTGCGGCTCCTCGCGCGAGGCCGCGGTGTGGGCGCTGGCCGCCTATGGCGTCCGCGTGGTGATCGCCCCGAGCCTGGGCGACATCTTCCACCAGAACTGCTTCAAGAACGGCCTGCTCGCGGCGATCCTGCCGGGCGACGTCGTCGCCGGGCTGCGCGGGGCGCTCCGGGCACGGCCCGGGTCGACGCTCGCGGTCGATCTCGACTCGCAAACGGTGACGGCGCCCGAGGGCGCCGTTCACCGCTTCGAGCTCGATCCGTTCCGCAAGCAGATGCTGCTGAGCGGCCAGGACGAGATCGCCCTGACCCTCGGCTACGAAGCGCAGATCGCCGAGTTCGAGGCGCGTCGGGCCTAAGCGGCCTTTCGGCGCGCCTTGGCGGCTTCCTTGCCGAGCGCGCGGCGGGTGCGCTTGGGCAGGTGCTTGAGGGTCTGCTTGCGCTGGGCGGCGGCGGCGGCCTTCTTGATGTTGCGTCGCGCCGCGCGCTGCTGCTTCGGGCTCGCCATCGGGTCCTCCTTCTGCGGGGCTTGCGGGCTCCCGCCGGGGCGATTACCTTTCCGGATGCATAAGGAGGGCCGGGATGGGGACTCAGTACGACGAGACATACGCGCGGTCGATGCGGGACCCGCGAGGCTTCTGGGCCGCGGCGGCCGAGGACATCTACTGGGAGCGGCGCTGGGACCGCGTGCTCGACGACTCGCGGGCGCCGTTTTATCAGTGGTTCACCGGTGGCCTCCTCAACACCTGTTACAACGCGCTCGACTTCCACATTGACCGCGGCCGGGGAAAGCAGCGGGCGCTGATTTACGACAGCGCGATGACCGGTACCATCAAGACCTTCACCTACGACGAATTGCGCGACGAGGTGGCGCGGCTGGCCGGCGCCCTTCGTCGTCTGGGCGTTGGCAAGGGCGACCGGGTGCTGATCTACATGCCGATGGTGCCGGAAGGCGTGATGGCGATGCTGGCCTGCGCTCGCCTTGGCGCCGTCCACTCGGTGGTCTTCGGTGGCTTCGCATCCAAGGAGCTGGCCAAGCGGATCGACGACGCCAAGCCCAAGGTGATCCTGGCCGCGTCGTGCGGTCTCGAGGTCAATCGCGTCGTCTCCTACAAGCCACTGCTCGACGGCGGGATGGAGCTGTCCAGGCACCGGCCGGATCGCTGCGTCATCCTGCAGCGTCCTCAAGAACGCGCGGCGCTGGTGAAGGGGCGCGACCTCGACTGGGACGACTTCATGGCGGGCGCCCCGGCTGCCGAGTGCGTGCCGGTGGCCGCCACGGACCCGCTCTACATCCTCTACACGTCTGGCACGACCGGCATCCCCAAGGGCGTCGTGCACGACAACGGCGGCCACGGGGTCGCGCTGAAGTGGTCCATGCAGAACATCTACGGCGTCGGCACCGGCGAGGTCTTCTGGACCTCGTCCGACATCGGCTGGGCGGTGGGCCACTCGTACATCGTCTATGGGCCCTTGCTCAAGGGCTGCACGTCGATCCTCTACGAAGGCAAACCGGTCGGCACGCCAGACCCGGGCGCATTCTGGCGCGTCATCAGCCAGCACGGCGCCACGGTGTTCTTCACCGCGCCGACCGCGTTCCGTGCGGTGAAGAAGGAAGACCCGCACGGCACACACATGGGCAAGTACGACCTGTCCCGCTTCCGGACCCTGTTCCTCGCCGGCGAGCGGTGCGATCCCGACACGCTCCTGTGGGCGCGCGACAAGCTCGGTGTGCCCGTCATCGACCATTGGTGGCAGACCGAGACCGCGTGGCCCATCGCCGCCAACTGCGTCGGGCTCGGTATGCTGCCTGTCAAGCCCGGCTCTCCGACGAAGCCGGTGCCCGGCTACGACGTTCGGGCGCTGAGCGAGGACAACACCGAGATGCCACCCGGCGAGATCGGCTCGATTGCCATCCGGTTACCGCTACCGCCCGGCTGTCTGCCGACCCTGTGGAACAACGACGTCGGCTACGAGACGTCCTATCTCACGAAGCACCCCGGGTACTACTTGACGTCGGATGCCGGCTACAGGGACGCCGACGGATACGTCTACATCATGGGTCGCGTGGACGACATCATCAACGTGGCCGGCCACCGCTTGTCGACGGGCGGAATGGAGGAAGTATTGGCTGGCCACCCCGACGTCGCCGAGTGCGCGGTCGTCGGCGTGGCCGACGACATCAAGGGCGAGGTGCCGGTCGGCTTCGTCGTCACCAAGGCCGGGGTCAGCCGCCCGGACGGCGAGATCGTCAAGGAGCTGATCCACCGCATTCGCGAGCAGATCGGGCCGGTGGCGGCGTTCAAGACCGCCATCGTGGTGCAGCGACTGCCCAAGACGCGCTCCGGGAAGATCCTGCGCGGCACCATGAAGAAGATCGCCGACAGCCAGGAGTACACGCTGCCCGCCACGATCGACGATCCGGCGATCCTGGGCGAGATCACCGAGGCGCTCAAGGGCGCCGGTTACGCAAAGGAGAGGCGATGAGCGAGAGCACGAGATCGGGCCCCGGCGTCGCGCGCGCACGCGTGCCGCTCATCGAGAAGGACAAGGCCACGCCGGCCCAGCGGGCGGTGTGGGAGCGCATCAGCCAGAGCCGCGGCCGCGTGGCCGGGCCGTTCGCCGCGCTGCTGCACAGCCCCGAGCTGGCCCGGCGCATCGCCGAGACCGGTCACTACGTGCGCTTCGACGGCCCGCTGCCCCAGACCGTGCGCGAGCTGGCGATCATCACGGTCGCGCGCGCGCTCGACTGTCAGTACGAGTGGGCCGCCCACGCGGTGCTGGCCCGCAAGGCGGGTGTCCGCGAGGAGGCCATCACGGCGATCCGCGAGGGAAAGGCGCCGGCCGGTCTCACGCCCGAGGAGGCGCAGGTGTCCGGCTATGCCGACGCGCTGCTGCGCCAGCACCGCGTCGGCGACGCGGAGTTCACGGCGCTGCAGGCGCGCTTCGGGCTCGAAGGCCTCGTCGACCTGACGGCGGCCATCGGCTACTACGCGATGATCGCCTGCGCGCTCAACGCCTTCGCCATCGAGCCGACGGCCGGCGAGCCACGGCTTGTTTGAGGGGAGGGCTCCGATATGGCCGCAGTAAATCGCGATGCCGAGCAGCGCCACGGCTCCACCGGGGCGCGACGAGCGTCGGGGAGGTTGGGGGCCATGTCGGGGCCCCCATGTCGATCGAAGTCGTTCCCGGTGTTCGATTGCGACAGTCACATCGTCGAGCCGCCGGCGATCTGGGACGAGTACGTGCCGAGCCAGGTCCGCGCGTGGGTGAAGACCCAGTTCCACTTCCACACCGACACCGACGTGCTGCTGATCAACGGCCGCGCGGTGCCGGCCTCGCGCGAGCGCGCCAACGCCGCCGAGGTCGGCTGGCCGGGCTGGAGCAAGAAGGAGGTGGGGGCCCTCACGCCGGGGACCGAGGCCTGGAAGGCGAAGTTCGGGCGGCTGGCCGGCTGCCGCGATCCCCACCCGCGGCTGGCCGACATGGACGCGCTCGGCGTGGACCAGGTGATGCTCTTCCCGTCGTGGTTCGTGCGGCTGCCCCTCGTGCGCGACCCGGTGGCGGCGCGCATCCTGGCCACCGCCTACAACGACTGGGTGGACGACTACGCCAGCGCTGACCGCCGCCGGCTCTTCCCGTGCGCGATGCTGCCGATCCAGAGCGTGGACGACTCCATCGCCGAGCTCCGCCGGGTGGCCAAGAAGGGCTTCAAGGCGGCGGCGGTCCGCCCGTGCGTCTCGAACGGCCGGTATCCCACGCTGGCCGAGTTCGACCCGCTCTGGCGGGAGTTCGAGGCGCTCGACCTCGTGCTGGCGATGCACACCTTTCCCTCGCGGGAGGCGCTGACCCCGGAGTGGGCGGAGCGCATCGCCCGCACGCGCGGCAGCGGCAACGGCCTGCTGTTCACCGACGAGCCGGTGGTCTACTCGCCCGGCCAGTTCGTCAGCAACATCGTGTTCAGCATGGAGCCGACGATCGACGCGAGCGAGTCGCTGGGCTTCATCCTCGAGGCGATGACGTGGCTGACGACCGTGCTGATGACGGGCTTGCTCGAGAAGTTCCCGCGCCTGAAGTGCGCCGTGCTGGAATCGAACGCGACGTGGCTGCCGCTGGTGCTGGCCCGCAGCCGCAACTTCCTCGATCTCTACGCGTTCCAGCGCGGGCCCCGAGTGGGCGACCCGCACGAGACGTTCTATCGCCGCTGCTTCATCGCCTTCGAGGGCGACGAGGAGCCGGTGTACCGTCTGTGGGACCTCTTCGAGTCGGTCGGCCTGTGGTCGTCCGACTACCCGCACCACGACGCCGAGGACGCCTGGGAAGCGCTCACGCTGATGGCCAAGCACAACGTGCCCGAGGCCGCCCAGAAGAAGCTGCTCGGCGAGAACGCGCGCCGCCTCTACGGCATCGAGTCCGTGCTGGCCGTGACCGAGCGCCCGAAGAACCATCGCCCGGCGATCCTGCCCTGGTAGGCAGGGAGATGGCATGAGGCGATACCGGTTCATCGTGGCGCGCGGCAACGAGCGGCTCTACGAGCACCTCGTGCGCTCGCTCGGCGGCCTCGAGGAGATCGAGGTGCTCATCGACCGCCGTGCCGAGAAGCGCCGGCACGGCGGCGGCAGCGGCCGGCCGTCGGAGCGGCGCGTGCTCAATCGCGTCGACGAGGACCTCAAGACCTTCGGCTGGGCGTTCGTCAAGATCGAGCGGGCCTGAGCGTATTGGGGGCCCCGAGATGGCCCCCAAACCCCCCACGTTCGAAGCGCCCCGGCGGAGCCGTGGCGTCCCTCGTTATGCTGAATGGCTCCTGGGTTACAATCCGACCATGTGGCAGGGTAGCGTGGTGTCGCTGCACATCGCGGCCGAGGCCGGCGCGTCGCTGGCCACGGTGGCCGACGTGCGGGCCGTGGCCGGCCGTGGGCTCGAGGGCGACCGGTATTTCAGCGGGCGTGGCCACTACTCGGACGCGCCGTCGCGCGGCGGGCGCGAGGTGACGCTGATCGAGATGGAGGCCGTGGAGGCGCTGCTGGACGGCCTCCTCGACGCCGAGGGCACGTCGGCGCCCCTCAAGCTGACCGCCGCCGAGACCCGGCGCAACATCGCCACGCGTGGCGTGCCGCTCAACCACCTGGTGAACCGCCCGTTCCGGGTGGGCGAGGTCCTCCTGCGCGGCACGCGGCTGTGCGAGCCGTGCCGCTATCTCGACGGCCTGACGCGCCCCGGTGTGATGGCGCTGCTGATCCACCGCGGCGGGCTGCGCGCGCAGGTCCTGACCGGCGGAATCATCCGCGTCGGCGACACCATCCAACCAGAGGAGAGCTCATGACGCCGCCGATCACGATCTACACCAACGTCGGCTGAGGGCCCTGTCACCGGGCGACAGAGTATCTGTCGCGAAAGGGCGTGGCCTTCACCGAGCGGAACGTCGGCAAGGATCCGACGGCGCGCCAGGAGCTCATGGAGCTGGGGCTCACCTCGCTGCCGGTGATCCTGATCGGCGACAAGCGCCTCACCGGCTTCAACCCGACGGCGATCGACGCCGCCCTGGCCGGCGGCTAGGAAGGACCCCCATGGCCGAGCCCTCCAAGGCCAACGTCGACAAGATGTGGGCGTACGCCCACAAGTTCGCCGAGAAATCCGGGACGTCTCTCCATCCCGATGTGAGCGTGACCCAGACCGTGGTCGAGGGCCTGGCCCGGCACATCGACGAGGTCGGTCGCCCTCTCTGCCCCTGCAACTTCTATCCGGACCCCAAGGAAGAGGCCAAGCTCCGGCGGTGGATCTGCGCCTGCGAGGAGATGCAGAAGTGGAAGTACTGCCACTGCCTGCTCTTCGTCACGCCGGAGGGCGTGCCGATCACCGAGTACCTGCCGGAGGATCACGAGGGGCGCCAGGCCTACGGCGTCGTGAAGGATCCCACTCCGGCCAAGGGCCGGGCGGTGGCTCGCGTGCTCGAGAAGCAAAGCCACGAGGGCTAGCCGCGCCCGCCCCGCTGTCGTCGCCGTGCCCGTCCGACCACCTGGAGGTCACCCGTGAGCGCTCATCGTGAGGAATTCATGGTCCCCGGGATGTCGGAGCCGGTCAGTCACTTCACCCATGTCGTGCGCGCCGGCCGCCTGGTGTTCGTCTCGGGCTGCGTGGCCACCGACGCCCAGGGCCGGGTGGTCGGCGGCAACGACATCGTCGCCCAGGCCAGGCAAGTCCACGAGAACATCAAGCGGTGCCTGGCGGCCGCCGGGGCCGCCTTCGCCGACGTGTGCAAGGTGACGGTCTTTTTGCGCAACGTGGGCGACCGCGAAAAGGTCAATACGGTGCGCAAGGAGTACTTCGGCTCCCACCGGCCGGCCAGCACCCTGGTGGAGATCTCGCGCCTGGTGCGCGACGACTACCTGATCGAGATCGAGGCCACGGCCGTGTTACCCGAGCCGCGACGGCCGGCGCCCCGCGCCAAGGCGCCGCGGCCGCGCACCCGTGCCCGGAGGAAATGATGCCGACGGTCCGGCTCCGCGACGAGTCCGAGTACCCGCAGGGGGTCCGGAAGCTGTTCGAGCTGAGCAAGGAGTGGTTTGGCCACGACTTCAAGCAGCCGCCGGCCATGAGCCGGGTGATGGCGTGGGACCCCGGCTTCGGCGGCCCCCACGGCCGCGCGATGAAGCGCGCGATGGGCCCCGGCGAGTTCAGCCGTGGCGAGAAGGAGATGGTGGCGGCCGCCGTCAGCGGCGTCAACGCCTGCCATTACTGAGTCACGGCGCACACTGCAGCCGGGAAGCTGCAGGGGATGGTCGGCGACGCACTCTGGTACGAGGCCGCGCAGGTGGTCGGAATCACGAACGCCCTCAACGTCGGCGCCGACGGTCTCGGAGCGGCCGGCCTGACCCCGGTCGAGCCGGCCCGGGCCTCGGCGGAGGTGCGGGCGGTCTTCGAGGACATCCAGGCCTTCTACGGGAGCGCCGAGGTGCCCGCGCCGTTCGGGCTCATCGCCCATGATCCCGGCTATCTGGCCGACGTGTGGGCGGCTACCCGCCACGCCTTCAGCGACAACCGCCTGAGCCGCCGGCTCAAGGAGGCGCTGGCCTTCGCCGTCTCGCTCACCTCGCGCTCGGCGTTCGGCTCGGCGTTTCACCTGGCCGAGATGCGGCGACTGGGCGTGGGCGAGCGCGGGGTGATGGAGGTCATCGGCGTGACCCAGATGTTCTCCTCCTACACCAAGATCGCCGACACGCTGGCCCTCGAGCCCGACATGGCCGACATGGCTCCGGTGGATCCCACGCCCGCTCCGGGGAGCTGACCGCGATGGGCTCGCCCCCGCCCGAGAATCTCAGCCGGGCGATCGACCTCTGGCGCGAGGCCTATCGGCACCAGATGCAGGGGGAGTTCGACCGCGCCATCGCCCTCTATCGCGAGTCGATCGAGATCTGTCCGACGGCCGAGGCCCACACCTTCCTCGGGTGGACCTACTCGTTCCAGGGGCGCCTGGACGAGGCGACGCGGGAGTGCTTCCGCGCCATCGAGCTCGATCCCGACTTCGGCAACCCCTACAACGACATCGGCGTCTACCTGATGCAGCAGGACAAGCTCGACGAGGCGATTCCCTGGCTCGAGAAGGCCAAGCGCGCTCCGCGCTACGAGCCGCGTCAGTTTCCTTTCATGAATCTCGGCCGGATCTACCTCAAGCAGGGCAAATGGCGCGAGGCGCTGCACGAGCTCGAGGCCGCCGTGCGCGCCGCCCCCGACGACCCCGGCGCCGCGAAAGCCCTCCACTCCCTGCGGGCGAGACTGAACTGATCGATTGAAGGTGGGGGCCCCGAAATGGCCCCCCCATACCCCAGAGGCTCGTCGCGCCCCGGCGGAGCCGTGGCGAGCCTCGGGGCCGGATTCGTGTTGGCATTGGTTTCGCTTATGTGAAGGGCGTGACCCCACGACCCTGGTCGAGTCCGGTGCGCAAGCGGCCTGGCCGGCCGTACCCGCTGGGAGCGACATGGGACGGCGCCGGCGTCAACTTCGCCCTCTTCTCCGAGAACGCGACCGGCGTCGAGCTGTGCATGTTCGAGGGCGACCGCGAGACACGGGTGCCCGTGACCGAGCGGACGGAAGGCGTCTGGCACGTCTACCTGCCGGAGGCGCGGCCGGGGCTCCGCTACGGCTACCGCGTGCAGGGGCCCTGGGAGCCGGCCGCCGGTCACCGCTTCAACGCGGCCAAGCTGCTCCTCGACCCCTACGCCCGCGCCATCGACGGCGCCGTGCGCTGGAGCGACGCTCTGTTCGGCTACGAAGTCGGCCATGCCGACGCCGACCTGGCGATGGACGGGCGCGACAGCGCGCCCGGGATGCCGAAATCGCTCGTCATCGACACCGCCTTCACCTGGGCCGCCGACCGGCCGCTGCGCAC
>Ga0209474_10001539_pt1 | contig 22191 bp, 21 predicted proteins | sample GraSoiAngelo_145_FD_185902 | JGI IMG/M metagenome (GOLD analysis project Ga0209474, IMG submission 185902) | Grasslands soil microbial communities from the Angelo Coastal Reserve, California, USA - 14_1009_05_20cm (SPAdes) (version 2) | ecosystem: Environmental > Terrestrial > Soil > Grasslands... | reverse complement strand
ATCCGGCCAGTGTGGAACTCGGCGCGAGACAATCCTTTCAGGCCTCCGTAACGAGCAGCGGCCATCCCGATACAACCGTTCGCTGGGGTTTGTCGGGCGCGGCGTGCCCAACTGCATGCGGGATGCTGGACTCAAGCGGCACATTCATCGCTCCGGGAACTCTGCCCTCTCCGGCAAGCGTCACAATCACTGCGCAGAGCGTGGCGGATCCTTCAAAACAAGTCTCCGCTACGGTGGCCATCAGCAGCAATTTCGCGTTGCAACTTTCCGCGCCGTCGAGCGTTAGCGCGGGAGCCGGCGCAACGATTGTGGCTACGCTCACGCCTCTGCCCAATTCCAATCCCAGCACCGTGCTCGGCTGGTCCCTTAGTGGAGCAGGCTGCAACGGCCCCTCCTGCGGACTGCTAAGTGTCACAGCCACGCAATCTGCTGGTGGAAGTTCGACTGCTGATTCCGCGACCTACACAGCGCCCAGCACGGCTCCCAGTCCAAACACCGTGACCGTCACGGTGACTCCTCAAGCCGATCCATCGAAAAAAGCCCAAGCCACCATCGCCGTTCAACCAGGAGTCAGCTTAAGTGTCTCCCCCGCGACGGCTACACTCGCCGCAAACCATCGCGTCGCACTGGCGGCGCAAATCAACGGAACTTCCAACACGACGGTGAATTGGAACGTCAACGGAATCCCAGGAGGAAACGCAATTCTTGGCCAGATTTGCCTCGCCGGCTCCAATCCCTGCCAGGTAGTAGCGAGCACGACGGCCTCCGCTGTCGACTATCTTGCGCCGGGCAGTATTCCTTCGCCGAATCCTGTGAGCGCCACCGCCGTGAGCGCCGCCGACCCCACAAAAAGTGCCAGCGCGCAAATCACCGTCATCAATCACGTGTTGGTCTCGGTGCAGCCGGCAAACGCGACCTTGCCACCGCTAGCCGTTCAAGCACTTCAAGCCTCAGTATTGGGAACCGGCAACCAAAATGTAGTCTGGCAAGTGCGGGGCGCAGCCTGCTCGACCGCAGGCGCCTGCGGAACGGTCAACCCTAGCGGAATCTTCACCGCGCCCGCTTCTACTCCTTCGCCAAACGCGATTCAAGTGGTAGCCATCAGTGCAGACGACACAACTCAATCAGGCGCGGCCAATGTAACGATTTCTGGTGGCCCGAATATTCTCACCCTTCACCCATCAAGCGTGTATGCAGGCGCGGCGCAAGGATTCACTCTGCTCGTGGACGGAAGCGGCTTTGCTGCATCGAGTCCCGGGCCGGGCTCGACGCTGCTCGTGGCCGGAACAGCGAGGACCACGACGTGCCTGTCGGTGCAAGAGTGCACGGCACCCGTAACTGCTGTGGACGTCGCGCTTGCGGGGAATGTGTCGGTGCAAGTTCAGAACCCAAACGGGACGGCATCCGCTCCCGTCGCGCTGATAGTCGCCACACCAAATCCATCCGACGAAATCATTGCGCTAACGAGTTCGTCGCCCGCCACTACAGGCAAGGACATTGTTGTCGTGGACCCGACCACCGCAGGAATATCTTCGCCGAGCAACGATTTGGATCTCAACGTGGCGGCGCTGGGTGCGTTTTCTACGGCAACCAGCTCTTGCGTGCTAGGCGGCAGCTCGGTCCCGTTGCAGCGCCCCGCGAGCGGCACGGCGACCGCAGATATTTGCCTTTTTTCGCAGAGCGGATTCGACACCAGCATGGCCTACACCGTAAGTGGACCGGGCGACATCACGGTGATTTCGAAGCAGCCCGCAGGGCTCGGCATCATCCATCTGACTCTGCAAATTCCCGCAACCGCTGCGCCCGGCGCGCGAACTCTTTTCATGCAGACCATAAATCTGGACAAGACCGCTGCAAGTGGCGCGCTGGAGGTGCGTTGAAATGAGCTACGTCGAGCGCAGGAGATTTCTCTGGATTCTGTTTTTGATGGCGTTGACGCTGCTTGCCATTGCGGCCAACGCGACAACACTGGCGCGCATGCGCTTCGAAGAACTCGCTCAGCAAGCCACTGCCGTGGCGCGCCTGCGTTGCCTGGACACAAAGAGCTTCTGGCACAACGGTGAGATCTGGACAGACACGCAGTTCGAAGTCATCGAACAGGCAAAAGGCGCTCTGCAGGCGACCGTAATCGTGCGAACTCTCGGTGGAACTGTCGGTCACTTGCACTCACGCGTCGAAGAAACGCCGGTTTTTCATCCGGCCGAGGAAACCTATTTATTCCTCTGGGGCCGCGAAGGACAGCCGTTGCGCGTGCTCGGCTGGTCGCAGGGAACGTTTCGCATCGCTCGCGACATCAAGACAGGCGCGCAAACCGTCACGCAGGACTCTGCCACGGCCTCGCTTTTTGATCCCCAAGTGCGCCGATTCGTGCACGAGGGGATCCGCAATCTTCCAATCTCTATCTTTCAAATGAAGTTGAGAAAAGCACTCCAAGGAGATCCGCCACGATGAAAAACAGCATAGCAAAACATTGGAGAAGGCAAGTCTCTGCATGGGTGCATGCCCTGCTCTGTGGCATTTGGTGGGGTCCCGCAGCGCAAGCCTACTCTTTCAACATGATCGTCCCGGACGTGCGGCAGCCTGCGGCGATTTCCGGCGGCTCGGCCTGCCCCGTGCGCGCGCATCAACTAACCACAGCGGGAAGCATCGCCGTCCAATGGAGCACCGTGCTGAACACGAACCCCGTAACCATCCTGACGCAAAATCAAACCCCAAGCGGACGCCTCAGCGAAATCGAACAAACCATAACCCAATCCCTCGCGGTGTGGACCGGCGTAAGCGGCACTCTCTTGTTGCCGCGAACTCTCACGCCCTTGACCCGAACGGCCACGCAGAACCCCTGTGGCGCAGACGGCCTCAACTCCATCTGCTTTGACCAGATGGACATGGCCTTCACACCCGGCGTTCTGGCGTTCACCCGGGTCATCACCGCAGACGTCACCGGCATCCAAATCGGCGGCAGCGCAATTTCCACGGAACTTGGTCAGGTTCTCGATGCGGATATCTACTTCAGCCCGGGAGATCCGAATACCACGTTTGCGACGCCTCAGGCATTCCCCGCGTCTCCGAAGGCTTACGACCTCGAATCCGTGCTCACTCACGAACTTGGTCACTTCCTCGGCTTCAGTCACTCGGCGGTATGGAGCGCCATAATGTTTCCCTATGCTCCAGCGCCCGGAACCATCAGCGGCACACGCCCAACAACACACCAACCCGACGCTCCGCTCGCTGACGATGACCGCACTGGATTGCGCGTCTTGTACCCCGATCCTGCGGACACGCTCCATCAGGGAACCATCAGCGGGAGAATTATTCCCGCAAACCCGCTTGCGCTTCCCGCTTTCCCGTCAGGAGTGACGGGAGTCTTCGGCTCACAGGTTGTCGCTGTAGACAACTCAACTGGCGCGGTGATAGGCGCAACGCTGGGAGGATGGAGTTGCGTCGCCCCGGGGCCAGCGCAGTTTGACGGCGCCTACCAAATTGCCGGATTGCCAGTCGGCAACAACTACACGGTTTACGCAGAGGCCCTCAACGGCGCTGCGAATCCCTCCCAGTTCAATAACGCGCTCACTTTGCTTTGCCGCAACGCGATGACCGATGCCGGATGGCCGCCGTTGCAAGCCTGCATTGTTCCGTCGGTAGACATCAACTTCACGACGCGAACGCGCCCCGGTCCATGAACTAACTCATGCGGGCGTCAGCCAACTTCCTCCAAATAGCAGACCCGGGCCAAGCGACGCCAGGAAAATCGGCTTACGTTCAGCAGGTTTCATTTTCGCTGCGTTTTGCAGCGCAGCATGAAGCGCCGCGCCGCACATCGAGGAACCCAAATTTCCCGCGGTGCGGCAAATCGGAGGAAAAGCGCTCGGCGAGACCCCGCACTGCTTCGCGAGAAGCGTCAACAGCCGGGGATTCGGCTGATGCGTCGCAAAGCCTCCCACCGAAGCGCGCGAAATACCGCTGCGCGTTTCCACGGCGGTGATGACTTTTTCCAGTCGCGTAATCGCCGCGCGCGAGAGCGCCTCGCCATCAAACTGCACGTCGAGGCCGCCGCCGATTCTTGCGGCAACCTGAATCGCCGCCGCGTATTGGCCCGCGCAACCAAAGAGAAAATCGCCAAGCCGGTAGCTCGCGCCCACCGGCGATCCCGGTTCGCGGCGAACCAAAAATGCGCTGGCGCCGTCTCCGAAGAGCCCGCCAAATTCCCCCGCAACGCGCTCCGGAGTCAACACACGGCTATGCACGTCCGCCGTGATCACCGCGACCCTTCGCGCCGCGCCCGAACCAATCAACGATTGCGCGACCGCAAGCGCATTGAGTAACCCAAGGCACCCCCCGCCAACGTCCAGCGCCCCGCAGTCTTCTCGGACCAGCAACCGGGAGTGCAATTGCGCCGCAAGCGCCGGATAGTCGTGATGCGTTTCGCTCGTGGCAATAACCCAATCCAGTTCTTGCGCTCCGCACGAGGCCGCCCGCAGCGCCTCTTCCGCAGCCCTTGCGCCCAGCGCCAGTTCGCTTTCACCATCCGCAGCGTAAGCGAGCGACTCGATGCCCGCGCGCTTACGCAGCTTGCCAACGGGCATGTGAAACGCCCGGTCCACTTCCTCGGACGGCACCACTCGCGAGCCTTGGACAGAAGACGAACCACTTAGAAATGCGGCGGATGAAGATACACTCCCCGCCACTCCTCTCTTCTTATCCCCCGAAGGCAAAGACCCTTTGTTCGAACTTCGCAGCGCCGCTAGTATCGACGCGATACTTGCGGGCTGCTCATTGAGATCTGACCCCAGATCCGAAGTGCCGCTTGCCGTTTCGACGGCGCGAAGGAAACTTACCCAAGCCATCGAATCCAGAACTCCTGTTTCAATCAAATCTGCTGTGTCTCCGGGGAGTGGCACGGAGGAACCTGCTTCTCCACGAAAGCAGGCATCGACAATCCGTCTGAAGGAGTCTTCTCCTCCAGGCGAACGAATAGGGTGCCGTGCCATCAAAACTCCTCAAGCCAATCCGTTTGGGGCAACGGAAATAGTGTGTCCAGCATGAGCCAGCAAACTTCACGATAGGGCCTGGTGAGGCCGATCCGGGCAAAATGGTGCGGACAAGACATGATCTTGGAATGGAACTGAGAATTCAAGAAACGTTCGAACCTGGCCGCACGATTTGCTCCTCGGCTATCGGCGAGCGCGGCATCCATAAAATCGAGCCAATCGCGGTCGACGACGGGGAGGTCTCTCAATAACTCGCCCGATGAAAGCACTAGGGTGGCGCGCAACTCATTGCCGCAAAGCTCCAACCGGAGGTTCTGTGTGCGGCAGCCGCAAATGGAACGGCGGGCCTCTCCCGGAAGTGCATGCGTCCCGCTTCCCCGTTTGTTTTCGTAAATTCTGCATTCGAATAGCCCGCTCAAGGAATCAGAGCATTCCGCCTTGCGCAGATAACCGGCTACATCGTTCTCGGCGACCGTGGAACGCTTTCGGAAACCGTGCGTTGAGATTCGGTCTTCCACATGAGGCGGTGCGCCACAAAACGGAGTTAGCGAACACTCCAGAATCTCACCGCGCTGATGAGGAAAATGCAGCCAGCTGTTAGCCGTTGCAGAGACGGGCCGGATCGATTGAAACTTTTGTTGGTCGTGCTGCAAACCGATGACGCAAAAGGCGGGCCCCATCCGAGTGATTTCAGTGATCAACAGCTTGGTCATGAGACAAGCGCGCTTTCTTGCCGCCCGAACGGGCTTTCCCATCAGATTGTGAAACCAGGTGGCGAACTTCCACTACGTCGCCGCGCGCTCGCCAATGGTCCGCGAGAAGATCCGCCACCAACCGCCTATGGCATTTTTCCGGGCCAGGCTCCGAACACAACAGCGCCACTTTGGCGGCCCACGAAGCTGTGTCCACCTTCTCTGGCACTTCTCGCTGCTTCATTTCCTTCAGGAAAGCCGCTTCATAGGCAGGCCAGTCTTTACCTTTGCGATAGCTTTTCAGCAGCTCCGGAGGCGGAGCAAGCAGCGGCTCGTGCGCATACTCAATCTTTTCCACGGCGCGGAGAAAAAATGAGAGATCAGGGTGCTTGGCGAAGCCGGAAAGCTGCCCGCCGCGATTTTGCCTTACATCAATTAACTGCTGGACGCCTGCGCCCCGAAGAAGCGCAAAGAACTCTTCCGCTGTTTTGCCCGCGAAGCCAATGGTGCAGAGTAGACGTTGCATCGTGCTTAGAAATCTTCCATCTCTCCCGGCGCGGCACGAAAAGCGTGTTCCTGGGCTTGCCGGCGGAGCGCGTCTTCGAGCGCCGAACTGCGCTCCGCGGCAAAAAGAGAATCGCTCGTAAATGCAGTCATATCATTCTGCGCCAAAAGGCGATCCTCCGCTTCGCGCTGCGATTCCAAAACGCCCCCGCGGCGGATGTGAACCGGCGTCACCCCGCGTTCGAGCAACTCCGGACAAATCATCAGAAAGCGGTGACAATGCAGGGGATCTTCCTCGGCGCACATCAAAGCGACTTCCTGCCCCCGCGAAAGCTCCACAACGCGATCCACTTCGGCCACGAAATCGCGCGCCTTTCGGCGTAGAAAATAGTCCACCAGGCCGTTTGCTTGATAAACATGAGGATCGGAGGGCCTTCCCCCCAGGGATTCTCCGAGGAATTCATAACGGAATCCAGCGTCTCGCAGGTTCACTTCGAGAGGTTCGCGGTTGAATTGCGGGAAGCGAAAGCTGGCCGGCCGGCTCCGTACGTCACACACGGCCTGCACTCCGTGTCTCGATAGCGTGGAGAGGAACTCCTCCAATTCCAGATTCGAGTGGCCGACGGTGAAGACTGTTCGTGTCGCAGCTTGCGAAGAAGTCATCCAGGGATCGCCAGAAGGCTCTAGAATATTCTGCCTAAAGATGCAGGATGCGGCAAGGACGCCAAACCGGAATCCGCAGTGCCAGGTTGTCGCCGGGACCTGATCGGCAATAAGTTCCAAACGAGCGTCATGCTAACCTAACGATGGGCCTTCTTGGGTTCTTGTTTCAGAAGAAGGACTTGATCCTGCCCAAGATAGAAAAGCCCAAATTGTGATTCCAAGACTTCATATTCCGATGTTCCGGCGGCTGGACTTCCTCCCGGCGTTTGTGTTCCTCCTTCTCGGAGCATCAAGCGCGAACGCCCAGCGCGTGCGGGGCGAGCTGCATCTCGAAGTGCACGACGCACAAGGCGCCGCCCTCGCGCCGTCCGGTGAACTCTCGAGCGAAGCCAATCAATTCCGGCGAACCTTCGCCGTTGACGCCAACGGCCGCTACCTGGCGCAAGATTTACCCTTCGGCGTTTATCGCCTGACTCTGCACTCCGCAGGTTTCGCTCCTTCGAGCGACCTCGTCGAGATTCGCTCCGAAGTCCCTGTGCACCTCACTGTAACGATGGGCGTCGCGCCGGTAACAACCCAAGTGCAGGTCAACGATTCGGCTACGCTCGTGGACCCGTATCGCACCGGAACGCTCTACACCGTGGGCCGCCAGACCATCACTGAGCAAACCGCTCCTCAGCCGGGCCGCGATTTGTTGGATTTAGTCGCCGATCAACCAGGCTGGTTGCTTGAAGCCAACGGCGTTCTGCATCCCCGCGCCTCGGAATACGATGTGCAGTATGTCATCGACGGTCTCCCGCTGACGCAAAATCGCTCGCCGGCTTTCGCGCCCTCCTTCAACACCGACGAAGTCGAATCGCTTCGCGTTATCACTGCCAATTATCCTGCCGAGTACGGCCGAAAGCTGGGTGGTGTCGTCGAGCTGACTACGCAGAAGGACGTCCCGGTGGGACTCCACGGCCAGCTGGATGCCAGCGGCGGAAGTTTTTCCACCGCAAATGGATCCGCGGGGTTCTCCTTCGTTCGCGGCGCGAACCGCTTTTCGGCCAGCGTGGACGGATTTCATACCGGCCGCTATCTCGATCCTCCGGTCTTGCAGAACTTCACCAACCGGGGAAACGCCGCCGGCTTCTCGGGTTCCTACGAACGAGATTTCTCCGGTGGGGACCGCCTGCGAATCACGGTGACGCACAACGCCGTGCGCTTTCTCGTCCCCAATGAACTCATCCAGCAAAACGCGGGACAGCGTCAGGACATCGCCGACACGGAAACCAGCGGCCAAATCTATTTTCAACATCCCATCTCGCAAGACCTGTTACTGAATCTCTCCGGCAGCGTGCGCGACTCCAACGCACCTTTGGGTTCAAATCCAGCCGCAACGCCGGTGGTTGTTTCGCAGGACCGCGGCTACCGCGAAGGCTATCTTCGCTCCGATCTCGCCGGGCACCGCGGCCATCATGATTGGAAAGCCGGTCTGGACAGCCTCTTCAGTCCCGTTCATGAGGCCCTGCAATACAAGATTACCGATCCTTTGCAATTTGACCCAGGAACACAAACGCCGTTTCAATTTGCAGACCGGCATTGGGATATCGAGCCGGCAGCCTACGCGCAGGACCAATGGCACCGGAACAATTGGAACGTAGGGGCGGGGCTTCGCTTCGATCATTACGGATTTGTCGCGCGCCAGTCCGGCTGGAGTCCGCGCATCGGAATTTCCCGTTATGTGCCGTCGTTGAACCTGCTGCTGCACGCTTCCTACGACCGCGTGTTCCAAACGCCGGCAATGGAGAATCTCCTCCTCGCGAGTTCGCCTCAACTCAAATCGATCGCCCCCATCGTCGTGCGCCTTCCCGTGCGTCCCGCGCACGCAAACTACTATGAGGGTGGCTTCACCAAAGCGCTCCTCGGCAAATTACGGCTCGACGCGAACATTTTTCGCCGCGATTTTCACGACTATCCCGATGACGACGTGCTGCTCGACACTGGCATCAGTTTTCCCATCAGCTTCGCAAAAGCGCGTATCTTTGGCGAGGAATTGCGGCTCGAAGTGCCGCACTGGGGAAGGTTCTCCGGCTACTTGAGTTATGCGAATCAAGCCGGAATTGGCCAGGGACCGATTACCGGAGGGCTTTTTCTAGGAAGCGACGAGGCCAACCAGCTTACGAATACAAGCAAATTCGCTGTCACACAGGACCAGCGCAACACGCTTCGCACTTACGTTCGCTTTCAGGCCCCTGCGCGCGTCTGGCTCGCGCTGGGCTCGCAATACGGTAGCGGCCTGCCAGCGGATGTTGGCAGCGCCGATCCCAATTTCCTGTTGGCGCAATACGGGCCGGAGATTCTAAGTCAGGTGAATCTGGCGCGCGGCCGCGTGCGCCCGAATCTTTCCGTGGATGTGGCCGGCGGAGCCGAACTCTACCGGAAGGAGCAGCGCAGCGCAGTCTTTCAAATTCAAATCTCGAATCTGGCCGACCGCGTCAACGTCATCAATTTCGCCAGCCTTTTCTCCGGCACCGCCGTCGCTCCTCTACGCAGCGTCTCCGCCCGTTTGCGCCTGACCTTCTAGCGCACGCTTCTACAAGACATTCACTTTGAAAGCGGCCGATACCGTCAGGCAATGTCATCCTGAGGGCATCCGATGAGGATGCCCGAAGAATCTCAACCGATCCGAACAGCCAACTGTTGATTGGTTGGATCTTTCTCTTCGTCTGTTTGCGGACTGGCTGCGAGAGCGGCTTCACGCCGGCTTGGCCGACCCTGCAATCTGCCGCTGCACCTGCTCGCGAAATTCCAGCGGATGATATATCTTCTCGAACGTCTCCGGAGTTCCTCCCGTGCCGCGCACAGTCACCGTGCCGTATCCCAATAACCTGCCCATCGCAGGCTCATCCACCGCAACGCTCTCAATCCTCGACAAAAGAATCTCCACTGTCCGGCGCTCTGCAATGCCCGTCTTCACGATGACTCTTTTGCTCGTGACCGCCATCTCCGTAGCCTTGCGCTGCACCAGCCCCGCAAGAAACAATGCCCCGCCGACCACAAAAAATACGAGTGCGACCACGTAAATTGCTCCCGGAACCGTGGCGCCCTTCTTCTTCGTGGCCAGGGAAGCCCAGAGAACCGGAATCGCAATCGCCAGCAGCGCCAGCAGAATGCCTATGACCGCATGCCCCAGCATCACAATCCAATGCAGCTTGGTCTCGTACTGAACGGACTCCCCCGGAATCAGGTGCTTTTCGACGTAGCTCAAGGACGCTCCTCGGGAGGGCTGGCGCCGCTTCTTGGACGGACGGCTGCGCAAATTATAACCGCGCGCCCCACCCAAATGATGGCAGCTAAGTGTCGCGGCTCGATGTAAAAGTAAACGGGCAGAAACTTGGTAGCGCTAACGGGAATCGAACCCGTATTTCGGCCTTGAAAGGGCCGCGTGCTAACCGTTGCACCATAGCGCCACACTTTGCAGGGTGTGTATCTTATCTAGAATAAGAGAATTCTTAGTTGCGAACAAGCTATTGAATAGCCAGAGTTCAAAACGCGGGCAAGGTCACTCGGGATCGTTTGCCCCCGCGAATCAGGAACGCCTCATCCGCGAAAAGATGTCCGCCAAGACCAGGCGTATTGAAGTATTCGGAACCCCGAACTCCCAAGCGTCCAGCCACCCATTGGGACGGCAATCGTAACCACGTTGTGTGGCTGGATCAAGGATCCAGATGTTCTTGACGCCAAATTGCTGGTAATCCGAAATTCGCTCTTGCATCCGGCGAAGTGTGTCTTCCGGCGACAGGATCTCTATACAGGCCACCGGCGGCTTGGTGAGAATCTGCTCTACGGCATGCTCGAGCGAGACGAGACATATGTCTGGAATCCGGAATCGGGTAGCTGAAATCTGAATCCTCTGTTCGGGCAGAACTTCAATATTCCACTCCTGCTGGTGTTGTCCGAACCACAGAATCAGTGCTGCCTGCAACGCGGCATGGTCATGCTCACCCTCGTTACGCTCCTCGATCCTTCCATCCACAAAATCGCAGTCCGGTCTGTAGCTGGTCTTCAGGTAGTCGTTTACGGAGATTAGCGTCGTACTTGCCATGTTCTAAACCCTTGGTCTCTCATGATACCCGCCTTCACTGCCATGAAGCAGAGTTTCTGGCGTGGCGTCTCATGGTCTCAGCTTTGGCGATCCTGATATTCCTCGTGCCAGGCCATCTGGATGGCTTCGAGCTTCGCTTCGTTGGAGGCCGCCGGATCGCCGCTGAAACCAGTCAGCTCCGTAATCCACTTGTGCATGTCCGTGAAGCGCACCTTCAACGGATCCGTGTCCGGATACTTGTCCGCCAGCGCGATGGCGATGTCTTCAAAATTGTCCCAGCCAAATGTTGGCGGCATTTCTTGTCCTCATTTCGCGCTTGGTTCTTGGTTCTTAGTTCTTGGTACCCGACCTCTTCCATTCGCACGCATTTGAATCAGCAAGAAAAAAGCCTGTTTGCGCCAGTTTCTCTTTTTAACTTGGAGCTTAAAACTAAGAACCAACAACTGCCTCTCGTCAGTGATCCGCTTCTTTCGCGTAATTCTTGTTCCACTCGGGAATTTCGACAACGATATCCGTCGTGCCGTCCGGCACGGTCTGGCAGCCGAGGCGTGACTTCGGCGTGATTCCCGGCGCTTCGTCGAGTTCATCGAGCTCGGCGTCGGTGGCTTCGTTGCACGACTCGAGGCCCTGCTGCACGATCACATGGCACGTCGAGCAGGCGCACACGCCCCCGCATGCGTGGTCCAAACCGGCTTTGATGCCTTCGGAAATGTCCAGAATGCTGCCCGGCAGGCCGTTGTGTCCGTACGGGATTTTCTCCGGATCGACTTCTATCGTTTTTCCGCTGGGAAGAAACGTCACTTTGTATTTCTTCGTGGCGGGTTTGTACTTGACTTCTTCGATGTATGGATTCGTTCCGCCCATAACTACCCCCAATACCTTGCCATCATTACAAGAATCGAAGAGAGATTTCTCGCTTCGCTCGAAATGACGGAATCCTTTGCCGCTAAACTTCCGCGAGCTTGCGCCCTTCGAGCGCCGACGAAACCGCGCTGTTCATCAGCAATTCCGCCAGGTGCTCGGTCGCATGATTCAACTCATCAACGCCCTTGCGGATGAGCTTGTAGTCGCTCCCCGCAACGGATTCTTTCAATGCCGCAATCGTTGCATTAATCCTCGCGCGCTCGGCCGCATCTATACTCGCGGACTCTGGATTCGTCAGCGCCTTTGCTGTCGCCGCGAGAATCGATTCCGCCTCCGTGCGCGCTTCAATCAACTGGCGCTCCGCGAAATCCTGTTCGGCGTATTCGATGGATTCTTCGAGCATGTGCTCGATTTCCGTATCACTGATGCCGTAGCTTGGCTGCACCTCAATCGAATGCTGTTCGCCCGTGCGCAAATCCTTCGCCGCAACTTGCAGAATGCCATTCGCATCAATCAGGAATTTTACTTCGATGCGCGGCAATCCCGCGGGGGCCGGCGGCACCTTCAGCGTAAACCGCGCCAGCGAGCGGCAATCCTTGGCCAGTTCGCGCTCGCCCTGCAGCACGTGAATGTCGATTCCCGTCTGATTGTCCACGCCCGTGGTGTAGAGTTCCTGCGCGCTCGCCGGAATCGTCGAATTGCGCGGAATGACTTTTGCCACCGCGCCGCCGTAGGTTTCAATTCCCAGCGAAAGGGGCGTTACGTCGAGCAGCAGCATGTTTTTCACGCCGCGGTCAAGGATGTTCGCCTGTACCGCTGCGCCCAGCGCCACCACTTCATCGGGATTCAGCTCCGTATGCGGCTTGCGGTCGAAATACTCCTGCGCCGTGCGGCGAATCAGCGGTGTGCGCGTAGCTCCCCCAACGAGGACAACTTCATCCATATCGCTCGGCTTGAGCTGCGCATCCGCCAGCGCCTGCTTCACTGGTCCCATGGTGCGATCCACAACGGGCCTAATCAGCGCCTCGAATGCGCCGCGCGTAAATTCGTGCGTGAACACTTTTCCGCTGGGTAACGGGAAGCGCAGCGTGGCGGTCTCCGCTTCCGACAATTGATGTTTCACCCCGATCAGCGCCCTGCGCAGCTCCTGCGCCAGTTCGCCGTGCGGCGAAAAATCAATCTCGTCGTGCTGGAGAATTTTTTCGTGAACAAAGGCCTGCAAAAGATTGTCAATGTCGTCGCCGCCAAGATGCGTGTCGCCGTTCGTCGAAAGGACTTGATAAATGTCGCCGTCGCTCGTGGAGATGAGCTTCAGGACGGAAATATCGAAGGTCCCGCCGCCGAGATCATAAACCGCAACGCGCCCGCGCTGCTTCTCATGCAATCCGTAAGCGAGCGCGGCAGCCGTGGGCTCGTTGACCAAGCGCAGAACTTCCAGTCCCGCTATTTTTCCGGCATCTTTGGTGGCTTGGCGCTGCGCATCGTTAAAATACGCTGGCACGGTGACCACCGCACGGTCCACGCCTTCCCCAAAAAACGCTTCAGCCCAATTTTTTAATTCGCGCAGAATGAACGCGGAAATCTCCGGCGGCGTAAAGACTTTGTTCCCGAGCCGCACACGAATCACATTGTTGCTCGCCGCGTCAACGCGAAACGGAAAGAGCTTTAATTCGTCCTGAACGTCCGCGGGTCCGCGCCCCATTAGGCGCTTCACAGAGTAGATGGTGCGCTCAGGCTGCGTCAGCAGCCGACGCTTCGCCGGCTCGCCCACAATGACGCTGCCATCCGCGTCAATGCTCACCACGGACGGGCACAAAGTCGCTCCATAAGGACCGGGAATACATTTCGGCTGCCCTGTCTGCTCGACCGTGTACGCGACCAGGCTGTTGGTCGTCCCTAGATCAATTCCGACGATTCGTCCCATTTCCTAAATCAAACCTCCGCCAACTCCTTGGCGACGTTGATGACCAAATTCCGAATGTAGGAGCGGCGATTCAGCAAATCGTTGAGCTTCGCCATGACTATCCTGCGCTCCGCGTGGGCCGCCTTCACCGCCGCATCCCACTCGCGGGCCGCCGCTTGCAGTTTGCCATCCACTTCGCCAAGCTTCCCTTGAAAATTCTTCTCTGCGGATTCCAGCCGCGCTTTCAATCCCGCCAAATTCTCGCCCGAGGCTTTCGCCTCCCGCAATTCATCCAGAGATTCGTTCAGCTCGAAGACTTCTTCGAGCAGTTCCGGAGGCGCTTGCTGCTTCTTTTCGCCTTCCTTGCGCTCGCCCTCGATGGCCAGCAAATACTCGACGCGCGCGATCGGGTCGCGCAATGTGCGATACGCGTCGTTCAATTCCGAACTGCGCTTCAGCGAAAGCTCGCGTTCCTGCTCCGTGGCGTTCACGAAATTGTCTGGATGAAGCTTCCAGCTCATTTGCAAGAACTTCTGCTCCAATTCGCTCATTTCGATCCACAGCTTGCGCGGCAAACCAAAGACGGCAAAATAATCCTGCGACTCAACTGGCTTGGTAGACGATGATGTGGGCGCTGTGGTCATGAAATACTCTTCAAAATTCACTGCAAGGCACAAACAAAAATGGCTGGCGAACGGCCGCCAGCCAGTTCCGATTCAGAGTTCTGGCGATTACGCGGTGAACGAGCTGCCGCAGCCGCAGTTCCGCGCCGCGTTGGGATTCTGGAAAACGAATCCCTGGCGCATCAGCGTCTCCTCGTACTCCAGGGTCGTGCCGTTCAGGTAAAGAAAACTCTTCGGGTCGATGAAGATCCGCGCGCCAAACTCCTCGAAAATCTTGTCGCGGTCGCGCGCCTGGGTGTCCAGGCGCATGGCATAGGACAGTCCTGAACAGCCGCCGCCCTGCACGCCAACGCGCAGCCCGCCAATCTCAGGAGACACGCCTTCTTTTTCCAGCAGCTTGCGAATCTGCTGCGCCGCGCGCTCGGTGAGGTGGATGGCTGGGGCGCTTACGACCCCCTCCCCCTCTTTTGTGTAAGTGTTCATTCTAAAGCGCTTAGCTTCCCTGCAAGTCGTTTAGAATCAACACTTATGAGATGCCCTGCAAGTGTTGATTCTAAAGCAGTTAGTCGCCGGCTGGCGCAGCCTGCCAAACTTGTGGCGCACCCTGCCATGCCACTACGAGCCTCGATAGCAAGGCAGCTCGCGGCAAGGTGTGCACCCACAACAGAGGGGCCACGCAAGGCGGCTGCAGCGGCGTTAGTGCGAGGCCTTCTCGGTGGCCGGCACTTCGACGCCGTGCTTCTTCTTCCAGTCGCCGATGGCGGCCTTGATGGCGTCTTCCGCGAGCACGGAACAGTGAATCTTCACCGGCGGAAGCGACAGCTCCCGCACGATGTCCGTGTTCTTGATCGAAAGCGCCTCTTCGACCGTTTTGCCCTTCACCCATTCGGTGGCGAGTGAGGAGCTGGCGATGGCCGACCCGCAGCCAAAGGTCTTGAACTTGGCTTCTTCAATGACCTGGGTCTCCGGATTGATTTTCATCTGCAGCTTCATCACGTCGCCGCACTCCGGCGCGCCAACGAGGCCGGTCCCGACGTTGGGATCTTCCTTGGGGAGGCTGCCGACGTTGCGGGGATTGTTGTAGTGATCCACTACTTTGTCGCTGTATGCCATTACCCGTTGCTCCTTGCCAGATTTTCGACACTTACAAAGCCCGCGCTCTTCACAGCTTTTTCCGAGAGCGAAACGTTCGGCACGGAAGCCGAACGGCCCGCGGTAAGCTGGCGAAGAGCATCCTTGATGTACTCGGCTCCGAGCCCGAGCATCTTCAAGAAAGCGCGCACCTGCTGAAGTTCGCGGAAGGAGCGCTCACCCCCGGTCTCCTCCTCCGCGTCGTAAGGCACGAAGCTGACGCGGAAAGCCGCACCTGTGCCTGCGATGGAGCGGTGAATGCGAATTGTTCCTTCATTTGCCATGGTTCGTTCTCAGCCCTTCTAGGCGGTTTGCCATTTCATTTTTGAGATGTCGATCCCCTCTTTGGCCATTTCGTAGAGCGGTGAAAGCTCGCGCAGCTTGGTGACGACCTGCACCATCTTGTCGATGACGTAGTCAACTTCTTCCTGTGTATTGAAACGACCGAGGCCAAATCGAATCGAGGTGTGAGCGAGGTCTTCGCCCACGCCTAAAGCTTTGAGTACGTAGCTGGGTTCCAGGGTTGCCGAGGTACAGGCCGAGCCGCTGGAAACCGCGACGTCGTTAATGCCCATCAGCAGAGATTCGCCTTCCACATAGGCGAAGCTCATATTCAGGTTGTTGGGCAGGCGGTGTTCCATCGAACCGTTGACGAATACTTCGTCCAGCTTAGCCTCCAGCCCAGCCTTCAGGCGGTCGCGCAGGCCGCGAAGGCGCACACTCTCTTCCGGCATCTCCTTTTGCGCGATCTCGCAGGCCTTGCCGAGCCCCACGATGCCAGGGACGTTCAGCGTGCCGGAACGCATGCCGCGCTCATGGCCTCCGCCATCAATGATGGCGGAGAGCTGCACGCGGGGGTTGCGGCGCCGCACATACAAGGCGCCGACGCCCTTCGGTCCATAAATCTTGTGTCCGCTGATGGCCAGCAGGTCGATGTTGTCCTTCTGAACGTCGACCGGAATTTTTCCCACGGCCTGTACGCCATCCACGGCAAAGAAAATCCCTCGCTCCTTGGCAATCTTGCCGATTTCCGCGATGGGATTGACGACGCCAATTTCATTGTTGGCATACATAATGGTGATCAAGATCGTCGTTGGCCTGATAGCCGCTTTCAAATCGTCCAGGCTGACCCGCCCGTCCTTCTGCACCGGCAGATAGGTGACCTCGAAACCATGCTTTTCGAGGTTCTTGCAGGTATCAAGCACGGCTTTGTGCTCGATGGCTTGCGTGATGACGTGGTTGCCCTTCTCGCGGAACATTTCCGCGATGCCCTTGATCATCAAATTGTCAGACTCGGTCGCGCCGCTGGTAAAAATAATCTCTTTCGAGGTGGCGTTAATCAGCGAAGCGATCTGCTGACGCCCGTTTTCTACGGCTTCTTCGCCAGCCCAGCCGAAGGAATGATTGCGGCTTGCGGCATTGCCGAATTTATTGGTGAAATACGGCAGCATCGCCTCCAGCACTCGGGGATCAACCGGGGTGGTGGCGTGATTGTCCATGTAAATCGGAAGTGTGACGGCCATATCCCTATTCTCCTAAGTCCTCAAAATCCTAAGTTCCTAATGCCACGAGCGATGGCTCGTGCGGATCTTCACTCATCTGCGCAATCGTGACCGAGCCCAACACACTTAAGATGCTCTCGTTCACGCGCCGTAACGGCTCTTTTACGGAGCAGCGCTGGGTCGCGTCGCAGTTCCCGTGGTTCGTGACGCACGAAGTGATCAGCACCGGACCGTCAATCGCGGAAATCACGTCCAACGCGCTGATTTGCGACGGATCCTTCGATAATTGGTACCCGCCGCTGGAGCCATGCTTTGCCGCCACAATGGATTTGTGGGCCAGCTTCTGGAGCACCTTGGCCATCAGCGTGGCGGAAATGCCGTATTCCTCGGCAATCTCGCTGGCGCTGCAGGCATGATCGCAGCGATGCAAAGCCAAGTGCTTGACGGCGATCAACCCGTAATCGGCTTTCTTGGAAAGCTTGAACATCGAACCTAAAGACTTACCTCTTCCCCCCCACATATACGACCGTTCTGGTCGCACATAGACTATATATCTTCTGCCAAGGAAAAGTCAACCCTGCACTGCAAATCTATGACCCATAAGGCCTTTTATTTGTGTAGGTTACAAGGGGACCAAAACAGTCTGGCTTTTGTGCCGAATTGTAGCAACCTGTATCGTCCCGTTGCGAATCCTAGGTAAGGCAAGCTGATTCTATTTGCACAATTCCCATCGCGAAGTGGGACTTGGAGGTGAGCCATGGCCCGCGCGTTCTCGGCTTGGAAGATACTAAAACGCCTTAAAATCGTTCGAGTCTGGCCTCTGATAGCGCTCGCCTGCCTGGCTGCGGCGCAAGTTCAAGCGCAGTCTTCATCCCCTGTTCTGGCAACTCCACACGAAAAGGACTCTAGGAAGATTCTAGTCGATTCCGCAGCGCAGACGTTCACTCTTGTGGGCGCCGGAGACATCGCCACGTGCAAATATCTGGACAATGCACGTGCAACTGCGAAGCTCATTGAAAAGATTCCTGGAACAGTCTTTGCCGCCGGCGATTTGGCCTATGAAAAAGGAAGCCCCAAGGAGTACGAGAACTGCTATGGCCCGTCCTGGGGGCGATTCAAGGACCGTACCAAGCCTGCCGTCGGAAATCATGAATATAACCTTCGCTCCGCTGCGGGGTATTTCGAGTATTGGGGCGAGCAGGCTGGGCCAGCCGGGAAGGGATTTTATAGCTACGATTTAGGTAATTGGCATGTCGTTGTTTTGAACACGAATTGCTTTGAGAAGGGGTTCGGCGGCTGCGGCAAAGACTCACCGCAGGAAAGCTGGCTGAGAGCGGATCTTGCGAAGCATCCCGATGCGTGCATCCTTGCTTATGGCCATCACCCGCTCAACAGCAGCGGAGTAAAGAAAAAGCACGCGATGCACCCGGAGCTCAAGCCACTATGGGAGGATCTCTATGCGGCGCACGCTGACCTGTTTCTTACTGGCCACGAACACTTTTATGAACGCTTGGCGCCGCAGGATCCCCAGGGAAATCCGGATCCCAAGGGTGGAATTCGCCAAATCATCGTGGGCACGGGAGGGAGGCAACACGACGAAATAGGTACGCCGATTCGCAACAGCGAGGTGCGTGAATCGGGAACCTACGGTGTGCTCAAGCTGACGCTGGCTCCCGGGAAATACCACTGGGAATTCATCCCGGTGGAGGGCAGCTCATTTCGCGATTCCGGCGACGGCGTTTGCCACAATGCACAGTCAACCGCGGATTAAGCCTCCGCTGTCACAACCACCAAAGAAGTATGGAAGAGCGCCCAGCCGTCGGGTAGGCCATCCGTCGGCGTACTGGGGGCGATAGAGTTCGTCGTGATGGCCGACTCATAAATGTTAGTTAGGCCGTCGCCATCGGAATCGGCGAACGGGTCGGCAGAAACAATGTTCAGCGTGTTGCTGACAGTGGGAACGGGCGACGTGCTTCCGCTCCCATTCGTCGCGATGACCGTGAAAGAGCCCACGGCATTGGAGGCCAGCGTCAGGGTCATGGTGGCCGAAGTGCCGTTTCCATTGATATTCACGTTCGAAACGGAAATGGCGGCGGGAGCGAATGCGGGCACGAAGGAGAATGTCGCGGCGGTAAGATTGGAACCGTTTACCGTAAAGCCCACCGTGGGCGTATTGAGCACTTGCGTCGGCGCAATCGAAGTGATGACGGGAACTGCAAGCACGGTGAAGTTGCTGCTCGATGTGGCGGTCGAGGTTCCAACGGTGACGCTGATGGGTCCGGTGGTGGCGCCTGTGGGGACCGTGGTGGTCAGTTGGTTTGTCGTCGCGGCGGTTACCGTAGCGGTGGTGCCATTGAATTTCACTGTATTCGCGCTGGGCGTGGCGCTGAAGTTTTGGCCTTGGATCGTGACCGTCTGTCCCACACCGCCTTGTGCCGGCGAGAAACTGAAAACCGCAAGCCCACTGGGAGAGGTTGTCGAGCGGGTGATCGAGAGCAGGTTTCCTACCGCATCGTAGTTGTATGTGGCCACGTTGCCGCTCGGATCGATCACTTGCGTCAACCGGCCCAAAGCGTCGTAAACGTACTGGACGTTGCTCTGCGCCATCAGTGGTGACGCAAAGCTGTCCACGAACAAGAGGACCAGGCTTGTAAGTATCCACTTGCGCATCACGGAACTCCCGCTTTGCCGCCGATCAGCCACCTTCACTCCCTTATTGAACTTAATTCAATTCTCTCGTTAGCCAAGCAAGCTGCATTAGCAAAACACAGCCCGGTGCTTTCTGAACAAACCGCAGATAAGGATGGAGGCCGCACCCCAATCCCCTCAGCGTCTATCCGGCTGTCCCCGCGACTTGGCTGGGGGAAGAACAATAAGTTCAAAGACAGACGAAGGAGGCATACGCATTACCGCCGAAGAATCATCCTTAAAGATCTCCAGCTCAACAGGTCGACCTTCAACAATGTGCAAAAGGACGTGTATCGTAACTCCGTCCTCATCCTTCGCCTCGGCTTCGACTGGAATCCTCTTGACGACTGCCGCCGTCCCATTGATTTGGCTCTTTAGTTCAAGACTGCCTGTTTCGTCGATCCTTCTGACAAGCATGTCCTGAACCATTGGAGCGAGCTGCTCCCTACCTGGAAATTCCGCCTCTAACAGACGTTGTAGCAATGCCCGCTCTAAGCTGGTAGGTTCGCGAAATTGCTCTTCAGTGTTCATGCCAAGGATTCCATTAACGTTGGTTATGGCACTCCTACTGTGTATGTGCCAATATTTATTGTTCCATCGGCCAGGGTGAACGCCCTATAGACGATTGTTTGTCCATCAACGACCACCTGACCCCAGAAATTCCCGGTTGCGGTCGAGTTAGCTACGATGTTTTGGATATCAGCCGAAATCGCTGATTCAACGGCGTCCTGCGCCAGGCCGGTTCCGGCCAGATGTCGCGCACCGTGGCCGAACGTTACGTCAACAGCGTCTTCCACTAGCCCCTCAGCTCCGCTTTCTGCCGCCCCCTCAAAGAGGCCACTCGCGGCCCCAACCCCCAGCGTTAGAGCCCCTATTTCGAATGCGTTGAAGATCGGGTCGCTCAGATTGCCAAGTGGAGCTGGGTAGATATGACCGCGGCCGTCGCAGCCAAACTCTCCACCCGCGACGCGGACGCCGTTTACGTCACAGCGATACCACCCTGGTGGAAGACCGCGCCGGCGCGGCGGCTTCCTGCCCTTTAAAGGAGAACTGTCTGGAACGCCGCCGCAAGCAGTGGTGAAGCAGCCCCGGTTCATGCCACTTGCGTCCCTGAAATTGGCTGGCCCATTACCGACATAACCGTACAGATTGGCGTCGCCGCCGCTAAAGCCGAGTGGGTCTTCAGAGATGAATCTCTGTAATTGCGGGTTGTAGTATCGTGCTCGGTAGAAGTAGAGGCCAGTGGAATCGAGTTCGCGGCCAGTGTAGGCGAAACTGTTCGTCGTGGCCGCGCCGGTCACCGTTGTGTTGCCGAAGGGCTCGAAGGTGTAAGAAGACTGAACCGTGCCGGTGGAATCGGCGAGCGCCACGGTGCTCCCGAGAGCATCAGTCATGAAGCTGCGTGCGCCTGCCAAATCCGTACGCTGGAATACTTCGTCAATTCCGCCTGTGAGCAGATTTGCCGCGGCCGAAGAGCCGGAGATTTCCTGCACGGGATTTACACCGTCGAACAGGAATTGCGTCGTTCCGTTAATGGTCTTGCTGACGCGACGGCCAAAGGCGTCGTACTGGAAATTCGCGTTCACACTTCCACTGATGGTGACCAACTGGTTGCGCGCGTTCCACATGTAGGTATTCGTTCCGTCGTTGGTCAGGTTGCCGTTCGCGTCATAAGTGAGCGTCGCGCCGTTCCAGTTCGTAAGCTGATTGTTGAAGTTGTACGCAGCCGTGGGAGCCGCCGACGGCACGTTGGTCCGCGCGTAACTCCCGCCTACTGCCGTGCGCCGCCCCGCCAGGTCGTCGTACCCATACGCGTGCACAGTCCCAGTGCCGTTCATGGAACTTTCGAAGTCCGCGTTCTCACCTAGTCTGACGCTCATCAGTAAGTTTCCTCAAAATCCGCACCTTTTGATGAAGCAACCCCAAAGAGTGCGCCACCCGCGTGATGCTACCGTTCCAGCACATCACCCCCGGAGGATTTCCAGCGCACATATCCCTGCGCGTAAGGGATGTCCTTTACGACGGTGGGGATGGATAACTTCGCGCCGGACCTCACTGAGAAGATAAGCAGGCCAAAACTTTTGTAGGGCACAGGGTGGCCAGAAGCTCCGCTGAGAATGTCTCCCAGACCCTTGCCATATTTCTCTCTCACAACTAGAATGGCAATTGCGCTAGAGTCCAAACTCCAGTCAATTGCTGCTATCCGTAATCCTTCTTCCAATTGGATGGCAAGAACTTCTTTACCACCAACACCGGCTACACGAAATGAAACTGGCGTGCTGTTCTCTCGACTGGATATCGGTTTGTATGAAAATTCAAGCTTTTTGTCGGGCGACTGGAACGTTTCTTCGCAATAAGGGATGGACGCTAATTCTTGATTTTTGTCGGGTGACTTGGACGTTCCTTTGCAATCAGAGATGGACGCTCCCGAAGGTGCTTTTTCGTGGGATGCCTGGGAGTCGCGGGCAGTAATTAGCCCATGATTCAAGTCGACTGCAAAGACCGCGTTGTCAAATCTTGGCTCCCCATAATGCGGGGTACTCATC
>Ga0209474_10001538_pt1 | contig 22192 bp, 25 predicted proteins | sample GraSoiAngelo_145_FD_185902 | JGI IMG/M metagenome (GOLD analysis project Ga0209474, IMG submission 185902) | Grasslands soil microbial communities from the Angelo Coastal Reserve, California, USA - 14_1009_05_20cm (SPAdes) (version 2) | ecosystem: Environmental > Terrestrial > Soil > Grasslands... | reverse complement strand
GCTACGTCCCGCTCGCCCTCGCCCTGCTCGCTCCGGTCATCGTCAACATTCTGCTCTTTCACCTATTGATGGCTCTGGCCGGTCTGCCACTGGCTCTGGTCGTGACGGTGCTGTGGATCGTCGTTTTTCTGCGCGTCCGCTCGGCCTTCGCGGGCCTCTTGCAGCAGCGTGTCCCAGCGTAAACACGTGAATCAGGAACATATGGAGATTGGGATAGATAGTTTCATCGCGGCAACCGTTGACCCTGTCGCGGATCGGGCAGTCGACCCTGCAAAACACCTCGGCGAGCTGCTCGAAGCAATCATCCTCGCTGACGAAGTGGGCCTCGATGTATTTGGCATCGGCGAACATCACCGGCGTGAATTCCTCGACTCCGCGCCGACCGTGATTCTCGCCGCGGCCGCGGCCCGAACACGCCGAATCCGATTAACCAGCGCTGTCACCGTCCTAAGCGCGGCTGATCCCGTTCGCGTTTTTCAAGAGTTCGCGACGCTTGATCTACTTTCGAACGGAAGGGCGGAGATCGTCGCCGGACGCGGCTCATTCATCGAAGCGTTTCCGCTCTTTGGCCTGGACCTCGCTGACTACGATTCACTCTTTGCCGAGAAGCTCGAGCTGCTTCTGAACATTCGTGCGAACACGCATGTTCATTGGTCAGGCAAGCATCGCGCTCCGCTTACCGGGCAGGGAGTTTACCCGCGCCCGCTCCAGGACCCGCTGCCGGTTTGGCTCGGTGTCGGCGGCACGCCAGGCTCTTTTATTCGCGCCGGCACCTTGGGGCTGCCGCTAATGGTGGCGATCATCGGCGGCGAGCCGCACCGTTTTCGGCCGCTGATCGACCGTTACCGTTGGGCCGGACTGCGCGCCGGCCATTCTCCGGAGCAGCTCAAGGTGGGCATCCACTCATTAGGCTACGTCGCCGACAGCGCGACGAAGGCGGCCGACGACTTTTTTCCCGGTTATGCGCGCAGCTTTTCTGAGATCGGCAAGGAACGCGGCTGGCCGCCAGTCACCCGTGCACAGTACGACGCCCTGCTCGGACCGACCGGAGCGCTGCTCGTAGGAGATCCGGAGACTGTCACGGAAAAGATTCTGCATATGAACGACTCGTTAGGCGGCATTTCCCGTCTCACATTCCAAATGAGCGTCGCAGCCCTGCCGCACGCGAAATTGATGCACGCGATCGAGCTGCTCGGGACGCGTGTGGCTCCTCTTGTGCGAACCGCGCTCGCGCCTGAGACAGCGGCGGCGCCTTTGCTAACGAACTCACAGTATGAAGGAAACGGCAGCACAACAAACATGGTAGGGGGAGAATTCAAAACTCGGAGGTAATTTATAACATGATAAAGATCGCAATCATTCTCGGAAGCACACGCCCGAATCGAAATGGCGAGGCGGTAGCGAAGTGGGTTTATGAAGTCGCGAAAAAGCGCAGCGACGCCGAGTTCGAACTCGTAGACATCAAAGATTTCAACCTGCCGCTTCTCGACGAGCCGGTGCCGCCCTCGATGGGGCAATACAGTAAATCTCATACCAAAACATGGGCGGCTAAGATCGACACGTTCGATGCCTACGTTTTCGTCACGCCCGAGTACAACCATGGAACCTCCGGCGCGCTCAAGAACGCGATCGATTTCCTGTTTGCAGAATGGAGCAACAAAGCGGCTGGCTTCGTCAGCTACGGCGGCGCCAGCGGCGCGCGCGCAGTCGAGCAGCTGCGTCTGAATCTGGCGGAGGTGCAAATGGCCACTGTGCGCAATCAGGTGTTGCTCTCCATGTATACCGACTTCGAAAACTTCAGCGTCTTTAAGCCAGATCCACGAAAAGAGACGTCGGTCAACGACATGCTAGGCCAGCTCATCGCTTGGGGCGGCGCACTGAGGACGCTGCGGAAGACCTCAGCTAAAAACCAGTAATGTCCGCAAGTTATCAGGACGACCCTCACCTGAACATTTTCAAATCGTTGCTTCACGGAAGCGCTCATAGCGATTCGTTCCGACCGACTTGCAAAGTAGGACGTAAGCTTCGAAATGTGTTTCGCTACGTTATTTTGTTCGAATCCTTCGAGCAACGGTTTGCAATTGGTCACGAAACCATGCGTGAGCGGGTTCGTTAGTGAGTCGCGGATGCCATGCCATGAAGTACGGAAAAGCTTTGATCTCGCGTGGCGGTTCCACCACGCGCAGACCAGCCAGCGGAACGGTGATCTTTGCCAATCGGCGAGGGACGGTCAGGATCAAATCGGTTTTAGCGATGGCGAAGATTGCGGGCACAAAGAACGGAAGACGAAGCGCGACGCGGCGCTTTACGCCAAGCTGCGCCAGAGGACGATCCACCATGGTTTGCTGACCATCCAGAGTTTCGACCAGTGCGTGCGGCAGTTGCAGGTATTGTTTGAGTGTGAATCGACGCGTCCGAACGGGCTGGGCGGATCCGACCAGACAAACAAAGTCTAAATTAAAAATCAGTTCGCTTTCCAAAATTGGAGGCACTGCTTCTGCGCTGAGAGTGAGATCGATTCGCCCTGCAACAACGTCCTCGTATGCTTGAGTGCGCCACGCCGATACCTCCAGCCTGGCATGAGGAGCAGCTTTCCGTACGCGCTCGAGAAGCGTTGGCAGCAGAATCGTGGACCCGTGGTCTGTCATGGCCACTCGAAAACGTTCCTGGCTTCGTGCGGGAGAGAATTCCTCGCCTTGCACCATGGCTCCAAGCCGACCCATGATCGATTCCAGCTCGCGCAATACACGTTCTCCCCGCGGTGTCCGCTCATAAACGCGTCCCGTGCGAACGAGGAGAGGATCTCCGAATGTTTCGCGCAGCCGGTCCAGCGCTCGGCTCATCGCGGGTTGGCTTAGGAAAGAGCGCTTAGCGGCGCGGGTCACGTGCCGTTCTTCCAAGAGCGCATGGAGCGCGTGCAAAAGATTCAGATCAACGTTCCGTAAATACACCTCACGCATAATAGATATCCTAACAATGCATTTTTAGAATGATAAGCACAGCGTATTTTCAATCATGAAAACATCACTAACAAAAAGCGCGATCGTCACCGGCGCGTCTGGTGGAATCGGACGTGTGGTGGCGAAAAGACTAGCAAACGATGGCTTCGCAATCACAGTGCATTATGCCGGCAACCCGGCTAAAGCTGAAGCAGTCGTAGCTGAAATTAACAATGCCGGCGGAAAAGCCATCGCCGTGCAAGCGGATGTGGCGAAGGCCGCGGATGTCGAGAATCTCTTCAAAAAGACGCTCGCAGCTTTTGGCACAATCGACGTGGTCGTGCACTCGGCGGGAATTATGCCCTTGCTTCCAATCTCTGGAGGCGATGTGGAAACTTTCGACAAAGTGATCACGACCAATTTGCGCGGGACTTTTCTGGTGCTGGGACAAGCGGCACAGCACGTTCCCGCAGGAGGACGCATCATCGCTTTCTCAAGCAGCGTCATCGCTAAATCCTTTCCGACCTATGGTCCCTACATCGCTTCCAAAGCGGGCGTGGAAGGCCTGGTGCGGGTTCTTGCCAATGAATTGCGTGGCCGAAACATAACGGTCAACGCCGTCGCCCCTGGCCCGATCCCAACCGAGTTGTTTCTAAAGGGGAAGACTCAGGAGCAGATCGAAGGATTCAGAAAACTTCCTCCGCTAGAACGGCTGGGCCAAGCGGAAGACATCGCTGGCGTCGTATCATTCCTCTCCGGTCCCGACGGCGGATGGGTAAATGCGCAGGTGCTGCGCGCCAATGGCGGCTTCGCCTGACCCTTTTTCAAATCTTGATTTTGTTGCATCTGAAAATTCGAACCAGAAAGAAAAATTCAACATGAAGAAGATCATCATCATCACCGGTGCTTCGAGTGGGTTTGGCGCTTTAACTGCGCGCGCTTTGGCAAAAGCAGGCCACACTGTCTATGCAAGCATGCGCGAGACCAGGGGCCGTAATGCGCCACAGGTCGAAGAGGCGAAAAAGTTCGCCAAAGATAACGATGTCGACCTGCGTGCCATCGAACTGGACGTTTCGTCGCAGGAATCTTGTGACGCAGCCATCCAGGAGATCATTGCCAAGAACGGTCGCCTCGACGTGGTCATTCACAACGCCGGACACATGGTTTTTGGTCCGGCCGAAGCGTTCACGCCCGAACAACTCGCTGAGTTGTATGACGTCAACGTCCTAAGCACGCAACGAGTGAACCGTGCGGCATTGCCTCAGTTGCGCAAGCAAAAGAGGGGTCTTGTAGTCTGGGTGTCAAGCAGCAGCTCCGCGGGCGGAACGCCACCCTATCTGGCGCCGTACTTCGCGGCCAAGGCCGGGATGGATGCATTGGCCGTAGTCTACGCGCGTGAACTGACTCGGTGGGGCATCGAGACCTCCATCATTGTTCCAGGCGCCTTCACCGGCGGCACGAACCACTTCGCGCATGCCGGTTCTCCCGCAGACAAAGCACGAGTCGCCGAATACGAAGCGGGTCCTTACAAGGGTTTCGCCGACGAAGTGCGCGAGGGCTTTGCCTCAATTGTACCAGCCAATGCGGACGTAGCCGCCGTCGCGGACGCCATCGTGAAGGTGGTCGATACGCCATTTGGCGAACGGCCTTTCCGCGTCCACATCGATCCGACGCAGGATGGAGCGGACGTGGTCAATATGGTTTCGGATCGGGTCCGTGCCGAGCTTCTCCGTAGGATTGGGCTGGGAGATTTGCTTGCACCACGGGATCTGACAACCGAATTGCAAAGCGCCGCATAGTCACAGACTACCCACGAATTGGTTGAGTTCGGATGACGAACGCGGCGTGGTGTACGTCCGCGCGCTCAGCGATCAGCAAACAATCATGGAAAATGCATGACGAATATTTGCAGATTGCATTTTGCTCATTTACCAATGCCCATTGAAACGCTCCCGCGTCTTTCCGAAGACTTTGGGCGGATCACGTTTGTTATCAAACGCGACGACCAAACCGGGCTCGCCTTTGGCGGCACGGTTACGTTCAAGCTAACTCTTCGGCCACGCGCGCAGTGCCACTTGCGCGACTCGACGTAGTTGATCGGGACTGGCGCCGTCGGCTCCCTGGACCGCCATTCCCTGCAGCACAGTTATCACGTAACGGGCCAGTTCGGCTGGGTCAGCGTTTTTCGGAAGATCCCCTTCCCGCTTTGCGCGTTGAAGGCGACGACGCAACGCAACTTCGCTGCCGGCGCGGCGCCCGGCTGCTTCCTTCCGAACGGAGGCCGCCGCAGTTCCGACCGCCAACGCACCCTGGACCATGAGGCATCCTGCTGGAAACCTCGGATCACCCGCCATCCTGGCCGCACCGAAGAATATTTGTTCGATGACATCCCGCGCCTTCGGCGCCGCCAGAGCCTTGCCAAAATAGGCAAGCGGTCCGTCAACGTATCGATCGAGAACCTTTCGAAAGAGCTCCTCTTTGTTGCCAAAAGCAGCGTAAAGACTAGGCCGATTGATGCGCATGGCCCGCGTCAGGTTTGAGAGCGATGTGCCTTCGTAACCTTTCGCCCAAAAAACGTGCATGGCGCGTTCCAAGGCCGCGTCAGGATCGAAGGCGCGGGGTCGTCCGGGTTGTGCTGCCGTAGTTTCTAATTTCATACCGATGAGTAAATAAATCCCTTGACACGTTTTTGTCCAGCGTTTAGTTTTATACCATTCGATACATAATCAACCACAAACATCATTGAGGAGAAAAACAATGACTAGGAAACTTGAAGGAAAGATTGCACTCATTACAGGCGGTTCGCGCGGTATTGGCGCCGCCATCGCCAAACGTTTGGCCGCAGACGGAGCGAAGGTAGCCATCACATACTCGAAAGGCGCCGATGCGGCGGCGTCGGTGGTCAAGGAAATCGAATGCGACGGTGGAAAAGCGATCGCGATTCAGGCTGACGCGGCCGATGCCGACGCCGGCAAAGCCGCGGTCGAAAAGACGGTCACGACTTTCGGCCGCCTCGACGTCCTGGTAAACAATGCCGGCACGGCCATTCCGAAAACGTTTGAGGAGACGACGCTGGAAGAGATGGATCGTGTGCTCGACATTAACGTCCGTGGCGTGTTCATCGCGACGCAGGCGGCGCTGAAGCACATGAAGAGCGGCGGTCGCATCATCATGATCGGTTCGTCCGTGGGTGAGCGTGTCCTGGTGCCCGGCCTTGTCCCCTATGCGGCCACGAAGGGAGCCGTAAAGATATTTACTCAGGCGCTGTCCAGAGAGGTCGCGAGCCGGAGCATTACGGTCAACAACGTTCAGCCGGGTCCGATCGACACGGAGTTGAATCCCGCCGCGAGCGAGTGGGCGGTGCCGCAAAAAGCCGCCACCGCACTCGACCGCTACGGGCACGTCGATGAGATCGCTGCAATGGTCGCGTTTGTCGCCGGTCCCGAGTCTTCATACATCACCGGAGCAAATCTCACCGTGGATGGCGGAATGAATGCCTGAATCAAAGGAGAAATGATATGCGCGCAATGAGAGCCGAAACATTTAGTGGTTATGAAGGGCTGAAGCTCATCGAACTTCCAAAACCGGCGGTTACGAAGGGAAAAGTGATGGTGCGAATCACCGCGGCCGGCGTCACGCCGCTGGACTACACGATTCTCTCCGGCAAATTTCACGGCTCGAAGGCGCCGTTAGTCCTGGGCAACGAAGGAGCGGGCGTGGTGGAGGAGGGAGGCGGAACGGACTTTCCCGTCGGCTCACGTGTGATGTTCTTCGGCACCTATGGCGCTTTTGAAGATGGAACCGATAGTGAGTGGGTTGCCGTACGGAAAGAAGACCTTTGCCTGATTCCTGACAATGTCGACGACGTGAGTGCCGCAGGTATTCCGGTCGCGTATCTCACCGCGCAGGTTGCTCTTACTCTGGCTGGTTTTCAGACAGGCAAAACTGTTCTGGCACCGGCGATCGGAGGATCGATCGGCAATGCAGTGACGCAATTGGCGCGCGGCTTGGGCGCGAAACACGCCATGTCCAGCACGACCAATCATGCGAAAGCAGAGCAGGCGAAGGCGCTCGGATTCAATGAAGTCGTCGATACCTCCTTGGAGAAGTTAGGTGACGGCGTGCGTCGTATCACGAGCGGTTACGGCGCAGACATTGTGGTCGACGGAATCGGTGGTGAAGTCTTGAGCGAGGGGCTCGGAGTACTCGCGTTGGGCGGAAGCCTCACAACACTGGGGTATTCCGCAAGCCGCAAGACAACCATTGACGTGACAAATCTCATTGTGCCACAGGCCAGCATCCGGGGTCTCAACATGTTCGCTCAGCCGCAGGCTGCTATTACTGACGCATGGAACGTTATTGTCTCTCTACTTAAATCCGGCGCGATCAAGCCGATTGTGGCTAAGACCTTTCTGCTGGCAGAAGCGGCTGATGCTCTACGGTACCTAATTGAGGGCCGTCCCTTCGGCAGGGTGGTCCTAACAATCTGAAGAACGTACGATCATAAGATAAGCTCCGAGCAGAAAAGGAGACGAAACATGAAAGAAAAACAGATTAAGTTTCCGGGTCCGGATCACCCGATTTCCATCCAGCGGAATCCAGCTCGCGTCGTAGTATCGGCCGCAGGCCGGATGATTGCCGATACGGGCAATGCCCTGACGCTCCGGGAAGCGGACTATCCGGCCGTTCAATACATTCCACGTGAGGACGTGGATTTCTCCCAGTTGGAGCGGACGGATCATGCAACCTACTGTCCGTATAAAGGCGACTGTAATTACTACAGCATTCCCGCTGGAGGAAAGAAGGCTGTCAATGCGGTGTGGTCGTATGAGAATCCGTTTCCTGCTGTTGCGCAGATCAGGGGGCATGTCGCGTTCTATCCCGACCGGGTCGATGAGATAGCAGAGCAACTTCCAACCACGGGCGCATCGTCAAAGAGCAGTCGCAGTTAACGAGGAGAAATTATTATGAGTCAGACGATTGAGGAGAAAAACAAAGCGCTGGTGCTCGAGGCCTTCGACGCATTGTTTAACAAACGGGACTACGCGGCCGCTGAGAAGTATTGGTCGCCTAACTATATCCAGCACAGCGCGCACATTGAGCCGGGTCGCGATGGACTGTTCAATTTGATCCGGAGCACACCCGACACCCTGCGTTACGAACACCAGCTTATCGTCGCGGAAGGGGATTACGTGATCGTCCACGGACGTTTCACAGGATCCGGCCGGCCGGTTGCCTGGATCGCCGCGGATATTGTCAGGGTCGAGAACGGCCGCCTCGCCGAACACTGGGATGTTCTGCAGGATGAAGCGACCAAAGCCCAATCGAAGAGCGGGCTACCGATGTTTGGCGATCGCTTCACTGCCTGATCCTACTCGCCCATCCAACTCAAATCCCGGAGACTTTTATGAAACTCACCGAAAACACCAGTTTTCATCACAGGCGGGCACGGGCATTGGTCGTGAAGATTCGAGAAACGGGAGTTTCGCAGCTACTGTAAATCTGTCGACCATGAAAAACTAAACTTTGCGCGAAATTCCTTTCACGGGCGTCCGCCTCGGGTTCGATAGCAGCAAAAGCTTCGATGAGGTGCTGTCGTCGCTTCTGGCCGATGTAGGCGACAAGCCGCTGCCGATTAACGAGATTGCTGCGAAGTTCGAAAACTGGGATTCCTATAAAAAAGAAATTGAGTCTCACGTAGGGCCAAGCGGTTTCATCCTGTTCGCCAGGATCGATCACGGCGCATGGATCAAGAAAGTCGGTATCCGAAGGAAGGCTTTGCGATTGATCATTGGAAATCCAACGATTGCCATCACCATGTTGCGTCATGACTTGACGGCAGGGCTGTTCGCGCCCGTTGAACTCATTCTCATTGCAGAAGGCGATGATCGCTGCAGCCTGACCTATGTGAGGCCTTCGTCTCTGATGGTGGTCGAGACAAATGACGCTTTACTCGCTGCCGCAAGGCAACTCGATGCCAAACTTGAGGCACTGGCCAGAAAGGTGACCAGCGCTTAGTGCGTCCTAAAGTAGCAATCTGTTGATGGTTTCGATCGATTTGGCGACAACCCCGTTGATGGCGATTTAAGATTGGATTTTGCTCATTTTCCGACCGCGATTCGGCAGGCTTCCGCGAGCCTTGCTTCAAATTAGATCCTTCGCGTAGGCAAACAGCGCCGGCGCGCCGCCGGTGTGCCAGAATAAAACCGTTTCATCTGACCGGAAAACTTTGTTGCGAATCAAATCAACCAGCGCTCCCATCGCGCGCCCGGTGTAAAAGGGGATCGAACACGATGCCTTCGCGCGAAGCGAGCAAACGAATCACCTCGCACTCAAGGTCGCCAACTACGCCGTAGCCGCCGCCAAGATAATCGTATAGGACGTTGAAATCCTGGGTCGCGAAATGGGCGTTGAAGCCGATATATTTGGCAGTCTCGTTGGCGATATCGGCCAACTCGCACTCGTAAGTCGCGCCGTCACTGTCGTCCTTGTCGATGCTGACACCGTGCAGCTTGCCGGCGAAGCCGGTAACCTTGGCGCCGACAACAATGCCCGCTTGCGTTCCGCCGGAACTTGAAGCGAAGACGACGTGGTCAACGCACCGATTCATCCCATTCAACTGTTCAGCCAGCTCCATCATTGCGAGCACGTAGCCGGTCGCACCGACGCCATTAGAGCCGCCAATCGGAATTATGTATGGCTTACTGCCTTCGTTACGAAGTTGATCTGGAATCTCATTCAGTTTGGCTTCGCGTTTAGAAGGTTGAACCCAATGGATGCGTGCCCCGAGCAATTCATCGAGCAGTAAATTGCCATTCGGCAGCTCGGGTTTCGTGCCATTCAGCAACAGCTCGCAGCACAAACCCGCTCTGGCCGCAGCTGCTGCGGTTTGACGACAGTGATTCGATTGCACCGCGCCCGCTGTGACCAGCGTATCCGCCCCCTGCTCCAGCGCCTGGCCAAGAAGAAACTCGAGCTTGCGCGTCTTGTTGCCGCCAAGGGCAAGGCCAGTTTGATCGTCGCGCTTGATCAGTAACTCCGGCCCACCGAGCTCTCGCGAAAGCGACTTCAATTCTTCAATCGGCGTCGGCAGTTGGACCAGAGGAAAACGTGGGCACACTTCAATTCTCATCAGACTTTTCTATCCCAATAATCGCGAACCTCCGAGCGACAGCGCAGCGAAAAGTTCTTCCGGCGTCTTGCCTTCGTAAAATTGAATCGGTGCAAGTCGATCGTTGCCGCCGAAGATTGCAGTAACAGATTGGCCGTTGAAGGGCCAGCCACCATCTCATATTAGGGTCAATTCTAACTAGTGACAGTTCATTAAGGACGAAAGGGATCTAGCGCTCATTTGCCGTAACTCAGTCGCCATATTGTGCCGTTGCCGTCTTCGCTGATGAGAAGGCTGCCGTCTTTGGCGACAGTGATTCCGACGGGCCGACCCCAGACTTTGCCATCGGGCGTGACAAAGCCGGTCACGAAATCTTCATACTCGCCGCGTGGTTTGCCGGTGGAATGATCAAACGGCACTCGCACGACTTTGTAGCCGGTGCGTTTCATCCGGTTCCATGAGCCGTGGAACGCGGCGAAGACATCCCCCTTGTATTCCGCCGGGAACTGGTCGCCGTTGTAAAAGCATAAATTGAGCGTGGCCGAGTGCGCCTGCACGAGCAGATCGGGAACGATTACTTTGTCGGCAAGTTCAGGATGTTTTCCTTTGTGCCGCGGATCAGGGTGGTTACCGAGGTAAAACCATGGCCAGCCATAAAATCCGCCGGGGCGCACACTGCTGATGTAATCCGGCGGCAAATCTTCGCCGATTTCATCCCGTTCGTTTGTGCTCATCCAGAGCTCGTTACTGCCGGGCCGGAACGCGATCCCGACGGCATTGCGAATCCCCCACGCGTAAACTTTTCGATCCGTTCCGTCGGGGTTGAACTCGAAAATCCGGGCGCGATCAGCCTCCGAAGCATTGTCGGAAACATTCGAACGCGAACCGATGGAGACGTACATCTTTTTGGCATCGGGCGAAAAGACGATATCGCGAGTCCAATGTCCACCGCTGCGCAAATGCGCCGCGCCACCGGAAAGATGTGCGCTCAATTCTTCTGCCGGTCCACGAGCTTTCAGATCGCCATTACGATAGGGGAATCGAATTACGCCATCGGTATTAGCGACGTACAAAAATTGTGGATCGTCACCTGGTGGATAAAACGCAATCCCGAATGGTTTGTTTAGACCGCTTTCTGCAAAGATCTCGGTTACGTCCGGCTTACCGTCGCCGCTGGTGTCACGCAACACTTTGATTTGATTGGCGCGACTCTCCACGACAAAGATGTCGCCATTCGGCGCGGTGAGCAGAAATCGCGGATCCCGAAAACCACTGGCGTAGAGTTCGATCTTGAAACCCGGCAGGACTTGAGGCTGAGCGTCAGGCGGCCGGCGCGCGACACGCGGCGGGTTAATTGCAAGGATATTTGAACTCGGCGGAGGCAAATCCGGAACGGTGATCTTGTGTCGCACTCCGGGCAGATTGCTTCTCCAATCGCCCATTGCGGCCTTTCCAGTGAGCAAAGTGTCGCTTTCCGGGGCCGCTTCCACTTGGACGGCAAGATTCAAAGCGGCTGCGATGAAGAGCCCAAAGGAAAGAACACAGATAGCACGGCGATTTTCCATTCACGTTTCAATCGCTTCGCACCGAATGATCGCGTGGATTGGGAGGCACTGTTCCCGGCGCGTTTCTGGGGAGCGCAGGCTGCTAGCCTGCAGGTCTCGGCAGCTTGCCGAGACCGAGAAATGGTATCAGGAGCAATCGCGTTTGCAAAGAGGTTGCCGGCTTGATCGTTCAAAACGAGCTGCGCTGTCTTCTTCGAAAGGTAGAAAAAAGGATTCCCTCTTAAGAGGTAGAAATTATTCTTTCCTCTGCCTTATGGCCAGCGGCCCATCAATCGACGAAAACAAGCGGGGAGGACAAAACAATATGAGAAGGAATAATTCGACAAAAACTACAGAGCTTCGCCAGAGACGCGACGCTCCACTGACAACCCCGACCGATCTAACACGTTCTGCTACCAAGGACATTGCCGGGACCATGAACGCCATTCTCGCGGACGTCTTCGCGCTCTACCTGAAAACGAAAAATTTCCATTGGCACATGAGCGGTCCGCATTTCCGCGATTATCACTTACTCCTCGACGAACATAGCGACCAACTTTTCGCGATGACCGATCCGATTGCGGAGCGAATTCGAAAGCTGGGCGGACTCACCATCAAATCGATCGGCCACATCGCACGGATTCAGCGCGTCCTCGATAACGACGCGGACTACGTCGACCCGGCGGACATGATCGCCGAGTTGGCCGAGGACAACCAAACACTCGCAGCGCGACTACGCGAGGCGCACAACGTGTGCGACGAGCACCGTGACGTTGCCACCGCCAGTCTTATCGAAGTTTGGATCGATGAAACCGAGCGTCGCACCTGGTTTTTATCGGAGATAAGACGTGGCCGACAGCATTAAACCACTAACAAGGAAGAAAAATTGCCATGCCATACGTAACTGTCGGAAAAGAAAACGGAGCTAACATCGACATCTATTATAAGGACTGGGGCAAAGGTCAGCCCATCGTGTTCAGCCACGGCTGGCCGCTCTCGGCCGATGATTGGGACACGCAGATGTTGTTCTTCCTCAAGAAAGGCTATCGCGTCATCGCCCATGACCGACGAGGTCACGGCCGCTCCACCCAGACCGGCGGGGGCCATGACATGGATCATTACGCCGACGACCTGGCGGCTTTGACGGCGCATCTTGATCTAAAAGGTGCGGTGCACGTTGGTCATTCCACCGGCGGCGGTGAAGTGGCGCATTATCTAGGACGGCATGGCGAAAGCCGGGTGGCGAAGGCTGCGCTAATCAGCGCGGTGCCACCGCTGATGGTGAAGACGGAGAAAAATCCCGGCGGCCTCCCCAAAGAGGTCTTCGATGGATTGCAGGGGCAGCTCGCGGCCAATCGCTCGCAATTCTATCGCGATCTGCCGGCTGGACCGTTCTATGGCTTCAACCGACCGGGCGTGAAATCGTCCGAGGCGGTCATCGGGAACTGGTGGCGCCAGGGCATGATGGGGGGCGCCAAGGCGCATTACGACGGCATCGTCGCCTTTTCGCAGACCGATTTCACCGACGACCTCAAGAAGATCACTGTGCCGGTGCTGGTGATGCATAGCGAGGACGATCAGATCGTTCCCTATATCGCTGCCGGACCCTTGTCGGCCAAGCTGCTAAAGAACGGGACGCTGAAGACCTACAAGGATTTCCCGCACGGCATGCCAACCACGCAGGCAGACACGATCAACGCCGACCTGCTCGCGTTTATCAAGAGCTGATTCGAAGGAAAGTTGGCGTCGTGAAAATGAATCGGCTCGTTTATACCGACGTCTGACTCGTTGGGCATCATGGAAGGTTTAACAACGAATCCAAGCAGGTTCGGCCCAAAGGAAACGATGGATCGTTTGGTAGCCGAGATTAACGCCAAAGGAATGAACGTGTTTGCCCGGATCGATCACGCTGCAGGCGCCGCAGAGGTCGGGCTAACGTTGCGCCCAACCGAACTCATCATCTTTGGTAACGCGCGCGGCGGGACGCCGCTGATGCAGTCGGTACAGACAGTTGGAATCGACCTGCCATTGAAAGTACTCGTCTGGCAAGATGCAGAAAGTAAGACCTGGCTTTCGTACAACGAACCTAGCTGGATCGCTCAACGGCATGGAATAATCAACTCACAACCAGTCATCGGCAATCTGACCGCCGCGCTGAAGGCGTTTTCGACAAATGTAGCGAATGGTCCATGAAACCGGGCAAGACACGCTTCAGCTGCCGCAGCGCGATTGAGTTGCTCCTTATCAGCGGCCTCGTCTTAGGAATTTCCGCGCTGACTCTTGGCATTGGATTGCTTCGCGCTGGTGTTCAGTCAGAAACCCTCGCGAACAGCAGTCAGCCAACCGCCGATCCCGATTGGTCGGAGCTGATTGCGACCATGGACAAGATGCACACGGCTATGGGAGCAATAGAGCGATCCGGCAATGCCGATGTTGATTTCGTTAGATTGATGCTTCCCCATCATCAAGCGGCAATCGACATGGCGAAAACCCAACTCTTGTACGGCAAGGATCCGCAAATGCGCAGGCTAGCGCAGGAAATCGTTACCGATCAACAACTCGAAATTGAATTGATGCGGCGCTGGCTGAAACAGCGCGAGTTAGCTTCGGCAAAAGACAATAAGACGTCAGCTCCTGACTCCGGAAAGGAGAACCAAAAATGAAAATGGCCCGTTGGTTACTGTCCCTATGTTTTTTGCCATGCGCTATGGCGGAACAAGCGCCCTGGGCTCGGCCAGATATTCCGATCTCCAGTCACGATCGCGTTTACACGGCGGACCAGACTTCCAATACCGTTTCCGTAATTGACCCTGCGGAGAATAAGTTGCTCGGCGTGATTAGACTTGGCGATCCAGTGCCGGGAGCGCTTAGTCCGCTCTACAAAGGACAGCTTCTTGTTCACGGACTTGGTTATTCGCCGGATTCCAAAACCCTTGCCGTGGTATCGGTTGGATCGAATTCGGTCACGCTCATCGACACGGCAACCAATAAAGTGAAAGGCGTAGTTTATGTCGGTCGCTCGCCGCATGAAGCATTCTTTACTCCGAACGGGCGTGAGCTGTGGGTGACCGTGCGCGGCGAGAATTACGTCTCAGTGATTGATCCTGTGCAAATGAAGGAGACTCGGCGAATTGAAATGGCCAACGGTCCTGGAATGACCATGTTTGGGCCTGACGGCAAGTACGCATTTGTCTGTTCCAGTTTTACTCCGGAACTTGCTGCCATCGACGTTGCCTCGCATCGAATTATTAAAAAAATTCCACAAGCGACTCCATTCTCGCCGAACATCGCAGTCACTCCGGAGAACGACGAAGTGTGGATCACGTTGAAGGACGCGGGCAAAGTGCAGGTCTACAGCGCGAAGCCGCCCTTTGCTCAGAAGGCAGTACTAAATACAGGGCCAATCACGAATCACGTGAACTTCGCCAACAATCGCAATGGAAAGTTCGCTTACGTGACTATTGGCGGAAGCAACGAAGTGAAGGCCTTTCGCAGAGGCGAAACACTGGAATTAGTTGCGACGATTCCGGCCGGCGAACTTCCCCATGGAATCTGGCCGTCCGGCGATGGCTCGCGGGTTTATGTCGCTTTGGAGAACGGCGAACACTGTGTCGCGATCGATACTCTCACCAGCAAGGTCATCGCTAATACTCCGATCGGACAGACGACTCAGGCTTTGGTCTATGTGCCGAACGCTGTTCCGACCGGCCCTGGCACAGAAAATCTGATGCCGCTCGGCGCCGCCGCGAATACAGCGCGGTTGCACCTAGAAGCAGGTGGAACAGCACTGCCAGAAGCTCAGGCATCGGTCGCCGTGAACTCGTTAGGCCTATTGGATCTTGTTCAGATTGCGGCGCGAGGGCTTGCTCCGCAAACGCAATATCAGATTTATCTGGCGGAAGCTAATCAGTCGCCATTCGGCAAACTCGAGCCCCTCGCGGTCCTGAAAACAAATCCTGATGGCGCAGGCATCGTTCAAGCAATTGGACCGCTGAAGGCGTTGGCAGCCAAGGATCCAGATTCTTCCGCGTCGCAACGATTTTTGATCGTTACCGACATCAAGGATCCATCGCAGGTGGCGCTGCGGCAAGCCAGCGCTTCGAACGGTCCTGACCAACCCCAATGATGAAAAGAGTTAATGTGACATTGCGCGCGAAAATGAATTTAATCGGAAGACCGTGATCCTGCAGATCTACACGATCATTCACACGCTGATCAGCCTGGTCGCCATCCTTACAGGCTTTGTCGTTCTTTTTGGACTCCTCACCGGCAATCGCATCGATGCCTGGACGAAATGGTTTCTCATCAGCGCGGTTGCAACAACGGTAACGGGTTTCTTTTTTCCATTTCACGGAATTACGCCTGCCATCAAGCTTGGTATCATTTCGTCGGTCGTCCTTGTGATCACGATATACGCCCGTTATGCAAAGCACCTCGCCGGAGCGTGGCACTGGATTTATGTCGTCGGCGCTTCCGTTACGCTTTATTTCAATGTCTTTGTCGGAATCGTGCAGTCGTTCGAGAAAATTCCCGCGCTGAAAGCGATGGCGCCGACACAAAGCGAGCCGCCGTTCAAACTCACTCAGCTCGTGGTGTTAGCCCTCTTCGTCATCCTCACGCTTGTCGCAGTGATCAGATTCCGACCTGAGCCGATTCGCGTTCGATAACAATGCCCCAATAACGAACTCGCACTCGCGTTTTTCCCCGATAGCATTGGCGGATGAACGATGCGCAATCGCCCGCGGCGAAGTTTCGTGCGTTGCACGAGTCAGGCTGTTTTGTTTTGCCCAACCCATGGGATGTCGGCACGGCAATTTATCTGGAACATCTTGGCTTCAAAGCGCTCGCCACCACCTCCGCCGGTTTCGCCTTTTCTCGTGGCAAACCCGACGGTGGAGTCTCGTTCGAGGAAATGCTCAGGCACATTGGTGAAATTGCCGCCGCAACGGCGCTGCCGGTAAATGCCGATTTCTTAAATGGGTTCGCCGATGAGCCCGAAGCGGTAGCGACAAATGCAAATCTCTGCATCGCGCAAGGCGTGGCCGGCTTCTCGATTGAGGACAACACCGGGAATAGGGCGGCGCCGCTCTACGAAAAAAAACTGGCTGTCGACCGCATCCGGGCGGCACGTCGCGCCATTGATGGTTCTGGAATTCCAGTGGTGCTGACCGGACGATGCGAAGCGTGGTTGCTCGGAAGTGCTGATCCACTTCGCGTCGCCCTCGAACGGCTTATCTCTTACGCTGAGGCCGGCGCTGATTGTCTCTACGCGCCCGGCGTCCAGGAACCTAACGAGATTGAGCAGATCGTGAAAGCGGTTGCGCCAAAACCGGTTAATGTCCTCGTTTCCGGATTCAATTGTCAGCTGACGGTCTCAAAGCTCACCGATCTCGGCGTTCGCCGCATTTCCGTCGGCTCGGGCCTGGCTCTTGCCGCATGGGGCGCTTTTCTTCGCGCCGCCCAAACCATTCAGAAAGACGGCGCTTTCAATCTTCTGGCCGGGAACGCCGCTTCAGCCGAGCTAAACGAGCGGTTTCGAGAACAATCGTAAGTTGCGGCATTCCGCGATATCGACACGCACCCAACATTCGTCACCGAGTGGCTGGACGAAAATGGTCGGCCAAGAATCCGGGGAGCGCACGCGCCTCGCGTGCTCATTGCGGCGCCTCGCCGCAATGTTCTGGAAGGGAAAAGTTCGCGAAGGCGAGGGCGCCGTCGCCAGCACGCGAGGCGCGTGCGCTCCCCGGAGAAGAAAGATAGCGGCGCCGTCGTTATACTAACGCGACCCGTACGATTCAGCCCGTGCTGACCCTGAACAGACGCACGGCTCTGCCGTTTCAACGTGATCTGATATTTAGCCGGGCTATTCGAGAATTGTAGGGCAGGCGCTCCCGCCTGCCAGGATTAAGTGGTCCGACAGGCAGGAATGCCTGTCCTACAACTGCGGTGCCTGGTTCCCGACCATTATTTGAGGCTCTCGCATTTCGTTTGATAGGTCTCGATGAAGGCCGCTATCTTTGAATGAAAAACGTCCTGCGCGGAGTAGAGAGCGCCAATTGCTTCGGCAAATTCTCGCTGTTTCAATTCTTCTTCGATCGTCAAACTAAGTTCGGCCAGGGTCTCGATATTAGCCCGGGAATGAAATTCCAAGTCCTTGAGCTTGGAGAGAACCGCCTGTTACGTTTCCAAATCACCGGGCTTCTGCTCCGCTTTGGCGGCTTCCACATTTGCTGGCGCTGGCGCGGTTTCAACCGGCTGACTCTGGACCGTGTCGGGCGATTTCTGTCTTTTCCCAGGCTTGGCCTGCTGATGATGTTTCTCCTGGGTAACCTTCTTGGCGTGGGCGACGTTTCGGGGATCTGACATTCCTACCAATACACCTCTTGTTTTCCATCCGCTCGTACAAATCCGACAACAAAATACTCGCAATTAGGCTGTCTTTTTAGATAAGCAATCGCGGCCGCTCATGCTTTTCAACTCTCTCACCTTCGTTGTCTTTTTCGTCGTGGTCGTGACCGCGTACTGGAGCATCCATTCGTGGACCGCGCGAAAAAATCTGCTCGTGACCGCGAGTTATATCTTTTACGGCGCGTGGAACCCACCCTTTGCCGCGCTCCTTTTTTCCACCACCGCGATGGATTTTTGGCTAGGCCGGCAAATTGCCAAAGCCAAGGACCAGTCGCGACGAGTCTGGCTGGTCGGCAGTGTCTGCATGAATCTGAGCATGCTTGGGTTTTTCAAGTATGGAAACTTCCTGCTCGAAAATTTCCAATGGCTCCTGGCGCGCATCGGTATCATCTATCACCCACCGCACCTCGACATCCTTCTGCCGGTCGGCATTTCCTTTTACACTTTTCATTCTCTTTCCTACACGCTCGACATTTATCGCGGCGTCCTGCAACCGACCAGATCACTGCGCGACTTCATTCTGGCGGTTTCCTTTTTTCCACAGCTGGTCGCCGGGCCGATCGTGCGGGCCGGTGATTTTCTTCCGCAACTGGTCAGACCGCCGGGTTTGCGGATCGGCCAGTTCATGTGGGGATTGTTGCTTATGACGCTCGGTCTGTTCGAAAAAATTGTGCTCGCCGATACGATGCTGGCCGGTTCGGCCGATCGCATTTTTGGTTACGCTGGTCCGCTCGTCGCGCTCGATTCATGGTTAGGTGTCATGGCTTTCGCTGGTCAGATATTTTTCGATTTCGCCGGCTATTCTGCCTGCGCGATCGGCGCGGCGTTATGCCTCGGATTCCATCTGAAGGATAACTTCCGTTTCCCATACGCGGCCATTGGCTTTTCCGATTTTTGGCGACGCTGGCATATCTCACTTTCCACCTTCCTCCGCGATTACCTTTACATTCCGCTCGGCGGCAACCGGGTGGGATGGACGCGGGCCGCGATCAATCTCGTCATTGTTATGTTCCTGGGCGGTCTCTGGCATGGCGCCGCCTGGACATTTGTCGTTTGGGGATTACTTCATGGCTCCTATCTGGTGATCGAGCATGCGTCGCGCGCTCTCGTCGGAGAACGAGCATGGACCGGGAATTTTGCGGTAAAACTTCTACTCGGTTTTGTTACCTATGGCGCAGTCTGTCTGGCGTGGGTCTTTTTCCGAGCCTCAGATTTCACCATCGCTACGCGAATGCTGCGCGGCATGTTTGGCGGCCACCCGCATGGCGATGCGATTCTCGCCACGCGTGAAATGCTACAGATCGGCATCGTAACATTCTTCATGATGCTTGCGCATTGGTCGCTGCGCGAGACCAACGTCGAAACCGCGGTGACGCGTTTGCCGCGCTGGCTTGTAACCACGGCGTGGGCTTTGATGGCCTGCGCCATCATTCTGACTCAAGGAACCAGCAATGCCTTCATCTACTTCCAATTTTAAGCGCATACTTCGGCTGCCGCGTTTGTTCTTCCGCCAACCGACGGAAGCCGAGAGCGTACATGGCGGTCCACCGCTCGAGTTCGAGCGCCCGATCCCGCCAATTCCATGGCGCGGCATCACTGTTGTTGTGGTGGTGGTGGTTATCGCCGCCGCATCTGCCTGGGAATTCTATTGCCGCTCGATTGGTTACGGACCCACTCTGAATGACAACGAAGACCTCTGGACCATGACCCGCCAACGGATCAAACCGGAGTCAATTGTCATCATCGGCGATTCCCGCGGTTGGTTCGATCTCGATCTCGACGAGCTTCAAAAAGGACTAGGCAAACGCCCGGTGCAACTCGCCATGGGTGGAGGTTGTGGTTATCCGGTCCTGGCTGATCTCGCCGACGACAAAACTTTTCACGGCACGATTATCTGCAGTTTCGTGCCACGTTTGTTTTTTGCCCCGCCGGGCACGCCCCCAATGGAACGCGGGGAAAAAGCTGTGCGCCGGTCTCACACCCAGACCCCTGCGCAACGCGCCAGCCAATATTTCGCCATGCCATTGGAAGAGCATGTGGCGTTTCTCAAACAGGAAGAACTGACCCTCGATGATCTGCTAAAACGCCTGCCTATCCCCAACCGGTCTGATGCGCGAGTCCCGCCGCGTACTCCGCCTTACTTCGGAACTCTGGATCGGGAGCGTCGTGCCCGCATGACCGAGGAATGCGCGCGTCCAGGCAGTGAGCTTCAGAAACGAATTCAGCAGATTTGGTTACCACTTTTCACGCCTCCCCCACCCCCAAGTTACATCCCGACAGACGTATTCATGGCAAAGATAAAGGACGCGATCGAAAAACGCGCCCGCGATACGATTGCAGCGGTGGAGAAACTCCGCGCCCGCGGCGGGAAAGTTGTTTTCGTTCGACTACCCGTCACCGGTGGGCTGAAAGCATTGGAGGATAAAACGACACCACGTAATCAGACGTGGGATCCGTTACTAAAAGGTACCGGCGCTCCCGGTATTTACTTCGAAGATTTTCCGGAGCTGGCGACCTTCAATTGTCCTGAATGGTCGCATCTATCCGCTGGTGATTCCGTCGAATTTAGCAAACGACTAGTCCCGCACCTTCGCGCCGCGCTAGGCATGTGAGAGTCTGGACGAGCGATCGCACCCATTCCCTGTAGCGGCGGTCTATGACCGCCGAAGGAATCGCGGACCAGACTCGGAATCGGCGCTCATAGAGCGCCGCTACAGAAGAAGGCGGAAGGCGCGTTTTACATGGTCTCAGCGCGATTGACTTTCTGCGCTTAGCTTAACGAAAGAAAGATTCAGTATCGTTCAACGGGCGAGCGGGCAGCGTTCTCCGGGCTGCGTTCGGCGGCGCGTTCTTCGCCCAGAACTGCGACGCGCAATTTCCAGATCGCATCATCCAGTTTTTGAAACGCGCTCTCCAAAAACTTGGTTGGCGGCTGCACCTTGGTTTTGAAAGCTGCCACGCTCTCCAGCGCGCGGTTAATTTGTTTGAGCGGCAGTTTTTCGATAACTCCAAGCGCCTCCTCCGCTTTGTCGATACGATGGCAGATCATGGCGAGATCGTTGCCGGCAGCAAAAGTGAGCCGCAACATTTCATCGAAGCTGTATTCATTCAAAATCGCGCCCATATCCAGATCGTCCGTCATGACAAGGCCATCGAAGCCTAATTCATCACGCAGCAATTGCGTGACGACACGATGACTGAGCGACGCCGGTCTTTTCTTCTCTTCGAAACAGGGATACCACCCGTGACAAATCATCATGCTATCGACAACATCGTTCTTAGCAGCTCCCGAACCATCGCCGGTAAAAGCGTGAAAGACTGCGAGCTCTTCGCGATCCAATTGTTTACGGGTACGATCGATTTTCGGCAAACTGTGATGGGCATCGACGACGGCAGCCGAATAGCCGGGGAAATGTTTCCCGCAGCTTGCTACCCCCGCAACACGCAGCGCGCTATTGAATGCAGCCGCGTTCCTGATTACCTGCTCGACCGTTTTTCCGTAACAGCGACCACGCAACGAATTGTCCGCCTCGTCATCAAAAGAAATATCGAGCACGGGACAGAGATCGAGATTGAAACCGAACAATCGCAGCAAGTCCCCGGTAATCTCGCCGTGTTTGCGAATCAGCTCGATGTCTCCTTTGTCGCGTAATTGTTGAGCGTTCGGCGGTTCGTTTCCAATCAATCGCAGCCTCGACACCCGGCCACCTTCCTGGTCGATGGTAATGATCGGCTCGATGATGCTTAAGCTGCGCAGTTCATCGATGAGCTTTCGCAATTGTCCCGGCGTTTTGATATTGCGACCGAACAAGATGAATCCGCCCGGTTGCACTCGGCGCAGCAGTTTCGCTTCAGCCGCACCGAGCTTGAGATCCTGGACACCGATAAGCAACAGTTGACCCGCGGAAGTGTGCTTCATAACGTCGAAGTTAAATTTGATGCGTTCCGCCGGAAACAGGATTTTTGTCGCCCTTGCATCGGTTCTGATTGCGGCGGACGCACGGGGCGGAGTGGGGTTGGGCATCGATGTGCTTGAGGCGAATGGCTACGCATTGCTCAAGAATAAGCGCGTCGGACTAATCACAAATCAAACCGGAGTCGATTCGCGCGGGGTGCGCACACGCGTGTTTCTCCGAAAGAATTGCAATCTTGTCTCGCTTTACACGCCGGAGCACGGACTCGACGGCAGG
>Ga0209474_10001537_pt1 | contig 22193 bp, 24 predicted proteins | sample GraSoiAngelo_145_FD_185902 | JGI IMG/M metagenome (GOLD analysis project Ga0209474, IMG submission 185902) | Grasslands soil microbial communities from the Angelo Coastal Reserve, California, USA - 14_1009_05_20cm (SPAdes) (version 2) | ecosystem: Environmental > Terrestrial > Soil > Grasslands... | reverse complement strand
GACGCCCTCGCGCCGTGGCGCTCGGGCGTATCTAGAACTGAACGTCACAATTCTCTGATAAACCATCCACGCACCGCATTCGTCCTATACGAGGTCGTGTGGGAAGGGTAGGTTTGGTGGGACCTATCAGACCCATTTGACCCACTTTGACTTATGAGCAACCTGAAGTTCGCGTTCCGGACGCTGTTCAATACGCCGTTCGTGACGATCGTCGCCATCGTGTCGCTGGCGCTCGGCATCGGCGCGAACGCAGCAATCTTCTCGCTGTTCAACCAGATGCTGCTCCAGCCCCTGCCGGTGGCGGAGCCGAACCGTCTGGTCAACCTGCTCGTGCCAGGCCCGAAGCCGGGCTCGCAGTCGTGCAACCAGGCAAGCACGCGCGGGAACTGCGACGACGTCCTCAGCTATCCGATGTTCCGTGACCTCGAGCGCGAGCAGCAGGTGTTCGCCGGCCTCGCGGCGCACCGCCTCGTCAGCGCGAACATCGCGTACGGCGGGCAGACGGTCAACGGCGACCTCCTGCTCGTCTCCGGCAGCTACTTCGGCGTCCTCGGCATCCAGCCGGCGGTCGGGCGGCTGATCGGTCCGGGCGACGATCGCATCATCGGCGAATCGCCCGTCGTCGTCCTGAGCCACGGCTTCTGGACGACGCGCTTCGCCGCCGACCGCGGCCTGCTGAACCAGACGATGATCGTCAACGGCCAGGCGATGACGATCGTCGGCGTCGCGCCGCGCGGCTTCACGGGCACGACGATCGGCGCCGAACCGAAGGTGTTCGTGCCGGTCACGCTCAGGAAGCCGGTGAACCCGTGGTCCGAACGGATGGACAACCGGCGCAACTATTTCTTGTACGTGTTCGGCCGGCTGAAGCCGGGCGTGTCGATCGAGCAGGCCAGAGCATCGCTCGATCCGCAGTATCGCGCGATCGTCAACGACGTCGAAGCCACGCTGCAGACCGGGATGAGCCCGCAGACGCTCGCACGCTTCAAGACCAAACCGATCCTCCTCGAACCGGGCGCGCGCGGGCAGAGCGCCATCCCGAACACCGCACGACCGTCGCTGAGGCTCCTGCTCGGCGTAACGGCGTTCGTCCTCATCATCGCGTGCGCGAACATCGCGAACCTGCTGCTGGCGCGATCGGCGGCTCGCGCCGGCGAAATGGCCGTCCGGCTGTCGATCGGCGCGAGCCGCGGCCGCCTCGTCTTCCAGCTGCTGACCGAGTCGCTCCTGCTCGCCGTGCTCGGCGGCATCGCGGGCATGTTCGTCGCGCAGTGGACGCTCGACCTCATCGCCTCGCTGCTGCCGAACTTCGCGGCGACCACGCTCGACTTCCACGTCGATCGTACGGCGATGCTCTTCGGTGCGGCGCTGACGATCGGCACCGGCCTGCTCTTCGGCCTCTTCCCCGCCATTCACAGCACGCGTCCCGATCTGGTGTCGTCGCTCAAAGGGCAGGCGGGCCAGCCGTCGGGCGCGCGCGCGGCGGCGCGCTTCCGCACGTCGCTCGCGACGGCGCAGATCGCGCTGTCGATGGCGCTGCTCGTTTCGGCGGGGCTGTTCACGAAGAGCCTGATGAACGTCAGCCGCGTCGATCTCGGCGTGAAGGTCGACAACGTGATCATGTTCGGCCTGTCGCCGGAGCTGAACGGCTACACGCCCGCGCGCACGAAGCAGCTGTTCGAGCGCCTCGAAGAGGAGCTCGCCGCGCTTCCCGGCGTCAACGGCGTGACCAGCGCTCTTGTGCCGCTGCTCGGCGGGAGCAACTGGGGGAACGACGTCGCCGTCGAAGGATTCCCGGCCGGTCCCGACACCGATACCAACTCGCGCTTCAACGAGGTCGGCCCCGACTACTTCCGGACGCTCGGCGTTCCGCTCATCGCCGGGCGAGAGTTCAGGCGCGCCGACGGCGCCGGCGCGCCGAAGGTGGCGATCGTCAACGAGGCGTTCGCGAAGAAGTTCAATCTCGGACGCGACGCGGTCGGGAGACGGATCGGCAACCGCGGCGACAAGGAGGGGCTCGACACCCAGATCGTCGGCCTCGTGCAGAACGCGAAGTACAGCGAGGTGAAGCGCGAGGTGCCGCCGCTCTTCTTCCGTCCGTATCGTCAGGACGATCGGCTCGGCAACATCACCTTCTACGTCCGCACATCGCTCGACCCCGAGCAGTTCCTCCCGAACGTGCCGAAGGTCGTGGCGAAGCTCGACGCGAACCTTCCGGTCGAGGATCTGCGGACGATGCCGCAGCAGATCCGGCAGAACGTGTTTCTGGATCGGATGATCAGCGTGCTGTCGGCGGCGTTCGCCGGCCTCGCGACGCTGCTGGCGGCGATCGGCCTCTACGGCGTCCTCGCGTACACCGTCTCGCAACGGACGCGCGAGATCGGCCTGCGCATGGCGCTCGGCGCCGCGCCGTCGCGCGTGCGCGGCATGGTGCTGCGCCAGGTCGGCGTCATGACGATCGTCGGCGGCGTCATCGGCCTCACCGCGGCCATCTGGCTCGGACGCCTTGCGCAGTCGTTGCTGTTCGAGATGAAAGGGTACGATCCGGTCGTCCTCGTCTCGGCCGCGGCTGCCCTCAGCGTCGTCGCGCTCGGCGCCGGCTTCGTCCCCGCGCACCGCGCGTCGCAGGTCGATCCGATGCAGGCGCTCAGATACGAGTAGAGCGCGTCCACTCTCCTGCCTGTCCCGCTCGTCCTGCCTACGTCGATTTCCACGCGCCTCGTTCGTCTCTGATGTCGAAAGGAGACGATATGAGGACTCGGATTCTCGCAATCAGCCTGTTTTTCGCGTTCGGCGCCGTCACCGAGGTCGGGCATTCGCCCGCCTGAAGACGCTCGTCGAAGAATGGAAGACCGAGGACGCCACGGAGTCGCTCACCGACGAGCTCGTCGCGGGCGGCACGGCGCTCGCCGAGCGCGAGGCCGACGCGGGGCGTCCGACGATGCTCACGCTGTATCATCGCGACGGGAACCGGCTGGTGCTGACGCACTACTGCAGGGAGGGCAATCAGCCAGGGATGCAGGCGAAGCCGTTCGACGCCGTCCGCGAACGAGCTCGCATTTGAATTCCTCTACGCGACGAACCTGTCGAGCGCCGCAGCCGGCCACATGCACAGGACAACGATCCGGTTCGTCGATGCGAACCACATCGAGACCGAGTGGCAGGTCTACGGGAACGGCAAGGCGACGATGACCGAACGGGCGCGCTACGCGCGCGTGCGCTAGATCAAGGAACGAAGCAACCAGCAACCAGCAACTGGCAGATGGAGACGCACATGCCCCAGTACATGCTCCTGCTCTACGACGATCCGACAGGATGGCAGAAGCTCGGACCCGAAGACATGCAGAAGGCGATCGAGAAGTACATGGCATGGACGAAGAAGCCGTTCAACGTCGACAGCAAGCGGCTCGGCGAGGACGTCGGAAAAGTCATTCGATCGCAGAACGGCAAGCCGCGCGCGACCGACGGCCCTTACAGCGAGACGAAGGAAGTGCTCGGCGGCTTCTACCTGATCGAGGCCGCCAACTACGACGAAGCGGTGCAGCGCGCCTCCGATCATCCGCACCTCGAGTACGGCGGCACGATCGAAGTGAGGCAGCTATTCCGATCGTGACCGCGCGTCCCGATACCGGGCTGCTCCTCGAACACCTGTTCCGGCATCAGGCGGGCCGCATGGTGGCCCGCCTGACACGGCTGCTCGGACCGGCTCACGTCGCGCTCGCCGAGGAGACGGTGCAGGAGGCGATGGTCCGCGCGCTCCAGTCGTGGCCGTACGAGGGCGCGCCGGACAATCCCGCCGGGTGGCTCTTCCGCGTCGCGCACCACATCGCCATCGACGCGATCCGCCGCGACAAGACTTTCGGCGACAAAACTGACGCGATCGTCTCGGAGCTGACGCGATCGGCCGCACGCACCCCGACCGAACCGGACACGGAAGAACAGCTGCGGGACGACGAGCTGCGCATGATCGTCATGTGCTGTCATCCGGCGCTGTCGCGCGACGCGAGCGTGGCGCTCAGCCTGAAGACCGTCGGCGGCTTCGGCGTGCGCGAGATCGCGCGAGCGTTCCTCGCCGACGAGGCGGCGATCGCGCAGCGGCTCGTGCGCGCGAAGCGGCAGATTCGCGATCAGCGGCTGACGCTCGACATGCCGGCCGCCGGCGAGGTGGCCGCACGGCTCGACTCGGTGCTCGAAGTCCTCTACTTCATGTTCAACGAGGGGTACGGGGCGCAGGCCGGCGAGGATCTGATCCGGCAGGATCTCTGTCTCGAGGCGCTGCGGCTCGGGCGCCTCGTGGCATCGGCGTCGATCGCAACGCCGCGCGTGCACGCGCTCGTCGCGCTGATGGCGTTGCAGGGCGCACGGCTGCCCGCCCGCGTCGACGCGGCCGGGGATCTGGTGCTGCTCGAGGATCAGGATCGGTCGCGCTGGGACGAGCGGCTCATCGCGATCGGGTTTCATCATTTCGATCGGTCGATGACCGGTGACGACGTGTCCGAGTATCACGTGCAGGCGGCGATTGCCGCGACGCACGCGCGCGCGCTCGACCCCTCGTCGGTCGACTGGCCGCTCATCCTCACGCTCTACGACCAGATGCTTGCAATCAACGCCTCGCCCGTGGTGCGGTTGAACCGGGCCGTGGCGCTCGCGAAGGTTCACGGTCCGGCCGACGCCCTCGCCGCAATCGCGCCGATCGAGCACGATCCGAAACTGCGTCACTATCACCTGCTGCTGGCCGTCCGCGGGCAGCTGCTGCTCGATCTGGGCAGACGCACCGAGGCGGCCGAGGCGTTCCGGTCAGCGCTCACGCTCGCCGGTACCGAACCGGAACGGCGGTTCCTGACCAGGCGCCTGGCCGCGTGTCAATCGCCAGCCTGACGACTTGCATTGATAATCCTTTCGATGAACTCGGTTTTTCCGCGCGCGTACTGTTCGCGCGAGTTGGAATCGATCCCATCGATCGCCGCCGCAAGCTGCCGTTTCAACCGCGCGTACTCGCGCGCGGCGTCGGCGTGCTCACGCAAATAATCTCGGAACGCGAGCGTACGTTGCTCTTCGGATCCGCCGGCGCGCACCAGATGCACGTGATGCGTGTGCGGCCACGCCGCCGGACGATGAAAGAACGGACAGAACGAATCGTCGGCGTGCGGCACGTGGACGTAGCCGAGCGACCCGAGTGTGTCGACGAACGGCGCGAGCGGCTGGAGCGACGGAACGGATACCTGGATGTCGATGATCGGTTTGGCGGCGAGACCGGGAACGGCCGTCGATCCGTTGTGTTCTATGCGGACCGCGAGATCGCCGAGCGCCGCCGCGATGCGGCGCCGCTCCGCCTCGAAGTCGAGGGGCCACAGCGGATCGTAATCAACGATCATTTACTATCGCGTGCGGGCCCAATCTTCCTCAATCGCGGCGGCGACCCCAGCGCGCAAATTGATCCGCGCACCGGCGGAGATGGTAACGTATGCCGCACCATGACCGCACCCATCGATCGCCGCCGCTTTCTGATGTCGGTTCCGGCGCTGCTCGCCGCGCCGCGCGCGCTCGCGCAGACCGGGCGGCAGCTGAAGATTCGCGGCTTCAACCACGTGACGATTGTCGTTTCCGATCTGAAGCGATCGATCGACTTCTATCAGGGCCTCTTCGGTCTCGCGCAGGAGAAACACGACCGGACGCTCGATGCGAGCCTGAGAATCGCGCCCGGGACGAATCTGGATCTGACGACCGATCGCCCCGATCGCACGCCGCGGATCGACCATTTCTGTTTCGGCGTCGAGAGCTTCGACGTCGATCGCGTCGTGAAGGCGCTGGCCGATCATGGCGTGGTGCGGAGCGACGAGCGCGGACCGATGAAGGTGCAGGTGAGCGTCCGGGATGGCGCACAGCTGATCTACGCCGGCGATCCCGACGGCATCGCGTTCCAGCTGCAGGATCCGTCGTATTGCGGCGGCGCCGGTCCGCTCGGCAACCGATGCGCCGCGCCGCAGGCGTCGCCCCAAAAAGGGTTGATCGCGCTGAATGGCTACAGCCACTGCACCGTGTTCGTGAGCGACGCGCAGCGATCGAATGCGTTTTATCAACAGCTCTTCGGCATGCCGTTCCGGTCGTATCAGGGACCGACCTCGCCGACGCTCGCCATCGGAGCGGGCGTCGAGTTCCTGATGTTCGCGGGCGGCGGAGCGGGCAGAGGCGCCGCGGCCGGCCCGCCGCCGCGCGCCGCGAGCATCAATCATTTCTGCATGAGCCTCGAACGCTTCGACGCGGACGGCATCATCAGGACGCTCGAGAGCTACGGGATCAAGCCGCGCGAGAACCAGACGGGACCCGTCGGTCCGATGCGCCACTACATCAGCATGCGGATGGAGAACCGCGGCGGCGCGAAGGAAGGCACGCCGGAGCTGTACTTCACCGATCCCGACGGCATCCTCGTGCAGCTGCAGGACGTCCGCTACTGCGGCGGATCAGGAGTGTTGGGCAACGTGTGTCCGCCGCTCGGCTGAAAGCCGGCCGCTCCGCTACCGTCATAAGTGATCGGTCCGGGCACATGCTCGTGACCAGGATTGAAACGCCGGCGCCCGCAATCGTGTGCAGCCGCGAGCCGACCGGTGCAGGCAGCGCCCTTGCCTTACGCTGGCCGAGGAGAGCCGATGAACATCAGCGCTGACTGGGCGAGCTTTCTCACGAAGGCTGGGGCGAAACGATGCCCGAAGTGCGGTGAGATGACGGTGATTTCGGCCCATATCCCGGACGACCCGGAAGACGGCGATCGCAGGAAGGCGCCGATGAATCGCGGGCCGCTGTGGTATTGCTTCGAGTGCGGGCACGAAGAGCCACAGGTTCCCTGAGATCGCGCTCAACCGGCGATCGGCAGCTCTCGAGCACGGGTCCGCTCCATCTTGAAGATCGCGAAGCCGATCGCGTTGGTCACCAACACGAGCGATGAGATCTTGAGCGCGAAGATCAGCCGGCTCTCGACTTGTACGATCGGTACGATCGAGAGCACGACGTCGACGAGCGTCATCAGGAAGCCCGAGAGCGCGGCGACGCGAATCCACGACGGGCTCCGGATACCCACGAGCGGTACCGCGAACATCACCAGATACGTCAGCGCATAGAAGATCGCCGACGAATTCCACAGCAGCTGAAACGCTTCCTGGCGGCCGACGCCGATCATGCCGGCGGCGCTCACCGCCAGCGTCGCGGCGCCGACGAACACGATGGAGTTCACCGGCGTGCGGTGACGCGCGTGCAGCCGCGTGAACCAGCCGGGCAGGAGGCCGTCCCACCCCGCCACCATAGGCAGCCGGGTCGTACCGGTGAACATCACGCTCGCCTGCGCCACGCGGACCACCGCGAGCGCGACGATCGTCAGCGTCGGAACGATCGCGATCGCGCTTCCGCCGCCGAACGATCTGAACCCTTCGGCGAGCACCTGCGGGATCGGGGCTATGAGGTCGATCCGATCGATCGGAACCAGCGCGAGCACCGAACTCGTGCCGAGGATGAACATCAGGCCGATGATCGGCGCCGCGATGGCGACCGATGCGCCGATCGTGCGGATCGGGTTCCTGCACTCGCCCGCGTGAATCGCGACGTACTCGAACCCGCCGAATGCGCCGAACCCCATCTTCCCCAGGAGATTCAGGCTCATCGCCGACATCACCGGCATCGTCGTCGCGAGCGGATGAAACCCGCGCAGCGATCCGCGCGCGACGTTCAGCCACGGCAGCGCGAGAAGCGCGGCGAACGTGGCGAGCATCAGCACGGCGCCGGCGGTGTGGATCCACTTGCCCACGCCGAGCCCGAGAATGGCCACCACGACGAGCGCCGTCATCAACGTCACGCTCACCAGCAGCACGAACCAGTAGCTGCCGGTGAGCCGCTCGCCGCGCGGCCCGAGGATGTAGACGATGTACTGCGTGACCTGCAGTCCCGTGTCGGAGGTATTGAGGATGGCGAACAGCCACAGGTTCCACGCGACGAGGAACCCGGTCAGCTCGTTGAACCCGAGCTTCGCCCATTGGTACAAGCCGCCCTCGAGCGGCATCAGGCGATTCAGGTAGATGACGACGATCGCCGACGGGATGTAGAAGAACACGATCGCCGCGAGCCAGAAGACGACGTGCGCCGAACCGAGCTTCGCCGCGACGCCCACCCACGGGAGCCCGACGATGAAGAGGATCTGCGTGAGGGCGAGATCGGTCAGCCCGAGCTCACGTTTGAGTTCGACGGGCGGATCGCTCACTGGCGGGATTGTCTGCCTACGGCTTCGACACGATGACCGCGGCGCCGTAGCAGAGCGCCTCGGTCACGCCCTGCATCACTTCCGTTGCGTATCCCTCCAGCGACCATGCGGTCGTCGTCACGCCGTGCGGAATCACGAGCCGTACACTTTCCGCGCGAGATAGCTCTTTCGCGCGCGGACCAGGGCGCCGGACGCCGACACGCGCAGCGTCAGCGCGTGCATCTTGCCGTCGAGCAGCTGAGGACTGAAACCGATCAAGTACTGTTGATGCAGCTCGTCGGCCACGCGCCTGAACGTCGTCGCGATGTCCGCGGTCGACGTCAGCTCGAAGTAGCCGCCGCCGGTCGCCGCCGCGAGTTTCGGCAAGCCCTCGTCTGGCTTGTCGTCCATCTGGAAACGGCCGGGTCGGCCGAAACCGCCGCGCCCGAAGCCGCCGCGGCCAAAGCCTCCGCGGCCGAACCCGCCGCCGCCGCCGCGAAATCCCTGCGGCCCGTTCTGGCCGGCGAGGCCGATCGCGTACACCATCACGTCGTATTCGTCGGCGCGCTTCATCACGTCCTTCAGCGAGCTGTTGTTGTTGCTGAAGTTCATCGGCATGTCGACGCCGTCGGTGAAGACGAGGATGACGCGCCGCCCGTGCTCGTGCAGCAGCGACGTGATGCCGACGTTCACGGCGTTCCACAGCGGCGTCGGCCCTTCTTCCTGGAGCTGCGTGCGCAGAATCTTCAGCAGCTCCTCGCGATCCGGCGTGAACTCCTGCGGATCGACCTGAATCCGGTTCGAGAAGCTCCCGATGCGCGCCTTGTCGCCGGGCAGCATCGCGTTGACGAACGCTTCCGCCGCCTTCTCCACCAGCTCGAAGTTCGCGCGCATGCTGCCGCTGCGATCGAGCATCATCACGACCGTGATCGGCTGCGTGTCGTTCGCGAACTGCGTGATCTCCTGTTTCTTCGAGTTGTCCTCGATCTCGAACTTGTCTCGCTCGAGATCGGTCAGGATGCGCCCCTCCGGCGTCGTCACCGTCGCGTAGACGGCAACGGTGCGGTTCCCCGTTGAAAACGTCGGCGGCTGGGTAGGGGCGGAGCTTGCTCCGCCCTGGACAACCGCGGCGGGCGACGTCATCTCGGTTGCAGCGGGCCGAGCAAGCTCGGCCCCTGCGATGTGACCGCCTACGATCGCGGCGACGCTAACGAGCGCGAGCCAGCGCATTGACAATCTCCCAGTTGAAGCGCACGAAGCGGTGCAGTTCGGTTTCGAGGAGCCGCTCCTGATCGCTGTGCGCGCCGAAGCCTTTCGGTCCATCCTCGAAGTCGGTGGCGGGGCCGATGCCGAAGCACTGCACGCCGCGGGAGCGCAGCTGCGCCATGTCGGTGGCGCCGGTGCTCATCGTCGGCAGCGTGACGGCGCTGTAGATCTTCTGCACCGCCGCTTCGAGCGCCTTGAAGGCTTCCGAATCGAGCTTCGCCGCGGCGGCCGGCGGGCGCTCGCTCGCGTTCGCGGCGAAGCGCACGTCGACGGCGGGATCGTTGACGATCTTCTTCACCTGATCGAGAAACGCGTTCCGGTCCTCGTCGGGCAGCATGCGCACGTCGAGCGTCGCCCTTGCCTCCGAGGGGATCACGTTCGAGCGATAGCCGCCCTGCATGATGTTGGGCGAAACGGAGGTGCGCAGCATCGAGCTGTAGCGCGGCTCGTGCTCGAGCAGCCAGTCGTCGGCGGGACGCGAGATCTTCGGATCGGGCGACAGCACATCCCGATAGTACTTCGCCTGCTCCGGCGGCGCGATCGCCGCGAGCCGGCGGAAATAGGTGCCGGTCGTCTCGTTCAGCCTGACGTCGGGCCGCCATTCGCCGACGCGTCCGACGGCGGCGGCGAGGTGCACGATGGCGTTCGATTTCAGCGGAATCGATCCGTGTCCGGAGATCCCGTGCGCGACGAGCTCGATGCCGCGCGGAATCTTCTCGCTCGTCTGCACCTCGGCGTAGCGCACCTCTCCCTTCTGACGATTGACGCTGCCGCCTTCGGCGAGACAGTACTCCGGCTCGAACTCGGAGAAGTGCTGCGCGATCATATAGCCGATGCCGACGCGCGAGTTGCCCTCTTCGCCCGCTTCGGCCAGATAGATCACGTCGCGGTCGAGCGGCACGCCCCCGCGCTTCAGCATCAACATCGTCATCAGCGCCGCCGTGGCGTTGTCCTTGTCGTCGATCGTACCGCGGCCGTACACCCAGCCGCCGTCGCGCGTCGCGCTGAAGGGCGGGAACTTCCACTTCGCGGCGTCGACGCTTACGGTATCCGTATGGCCCATGATCAGCAGCGGACGCTTCGTGCCGTTTCCTTTCAGACGAGCGAGCACGTTCGGCCGGTCTGGTTCGAGCGAGAGCAGCTGCGCGGCGATGCCGTTGTCGTCGAGGACTTTCTTTATGTACTCCGCCGCCGGACGTTCCTTCGCGGTCGTGTCGATGCGAACGAGCGCCTGAAAATGGCGCATCGTCTCGTCCTCGACGTTCTTCCAATCGATCGTGCCACCTTGGACGATCGCCGCCGAACGTGTGATCGCCATCGCTGCGGGCCGAGCAAGCTCGGCCCCTGCGATGCACATGCTAGCGAGCGCGAGCCAACGCATTGACGATCTCCCAGTTGAAGCGGACGAAGCGGTGCAGCTCGCTCTCGAGCAGCCGCTCCTGATCGCTGTGCATGCCGAATCCCTTCGCCTGATCCTCCACGTCGATCGCCGACCCGATGCCGATGCACTGCGTTCCCTTCGTGCGCACCTGCGCCATGTCGGTGGCGCCGGTGCTCATCGACGGCAGCGTCACCGTGTTGTAGATCTTCGTCACCGCCGTTTCGACCGCCCTGAACAGTTCCGAGTCGAGCCGCGCCGCTCCCGGCGCCGGCCGCTCGGCGCCCGCAGTGGCGAAGTGCGCGTCCACGGCCGGATCGTTCACGATCTTCTTCACCTGCTCCAGAAACGCCGGACGGTCCTCGTCGGGAACCATTCGCACGTCGAGCGTCGCCTTGGCTTCCGACGGGATCACGTTCGAGCGATAGCCGCCCTGGATGATGTTCGGCGAGACCGACGTCCGCAGCATCGACGAGTGGCGCGGCTCGTTCTCGAACAGCCAGTCGTCGGCGGCGCGCGCCACTTTCGGATCGGGCGACAGCACGTCGCGGTAGTACTTCGCCTGCTCGGGCGGCGCGATGGTCGCCAGCTTTCGGAAATACGTCGCTGTGGTCTCGTTCAGCTTGATGTCGGGTCGCCACGCGCCGATGCGGCCGACGGCCGCGCCGAGGTGAACGATCGCGTTCGATTTCAGCGGAATCGATCCGTGTCCGGAAATGCCGTGCGCGACGAGCTCGATGCCGTACGGAATCTTTTCGACCGTCTCCACCTCGGCGTACTTCACGGCGCCATTCTCGCGGATCACGTCGCCTCCCTCGGCGATGCAGTACTCCGCGTCGATCTCCGGGAAGTGCTGCGCGACCAGGTAGCCGATGCCGACTCGCGCGTTCCCCTCTTCTCCCGATTCGGCGAGATAGATGACGTCGCGATCGAGCGCCACGCTGTTCCGCTTCAGCACCAGCATCGTCATCAGCGCGGCGGTGGCGTTGTCCTTGTCGTCGATGACGCCGCGGCCGTACACGTATCCGCCGTCGCGGGTGGCGCTGAACGGACCGAACTTCCATTTGGACAGATCGACCGTCACCGTGTCGGTGTGCCCCATGATGAGCAGCGGACGTTTCCTGCCGTTGCCCTTGAGCCGCGCGACGACGCTCGGGCGATCGGGCTCGAGCGAATACATCTGCGCGGGTATGCCGTTGTCATCGAGAACCTTCTTGATGTATTCCGCCGCCGGCCGCTCCTTCGCGGTCGTGTCGAACCGGACGATCGCCTGAAAATGACGCATCGTCTCTTCTTCGACGGTCTTCCAGTCAATCGCAGGGGCGGAGCTCGCTCCGCCCTGGGCGATCGCCGTCGCCGCGGGCCGTGCGATTTCAGTCGCTGCCGGCCGAGCAAGCTCGGCCCCTACCATGAACGCGAGCGCAACCCAACGCATCATTTTCTCTTCCCGTTGTATTCCTCGTCGGTGACCTTGTCGAACCACTTCGTCTCGCCGCCGAAGCCGATATTGACCTGCACGAGCTCCTGATCCGGCGCGGCGCCGTGCCAATGGACGACGTTCGGCGCGGTGTAGTCGCTCTCGCCTTCCTTCAGATCGCGAATCGGCTCGCCGCGCCGCTGCACGCGGCCGCGTCCCTTCTCGACGAACAGCAGCTGGCCCTTGTCATGGCTGTGCCATGCGGCGCGTGCGGCGGCTTCGAAACGGCGGCGGCCGGCGCTGATATCCTTGGCGTCGAGAGCATCCACCTTTCCGGTAAAGATCGGCGCTCCCGTCCGCTGCTGCGCGCCGGTCCAACGTGTCGACACAATCAACGCGAGCGCGAGCCACAGCGCAAGTGCGATGCGTTTCATATCGAACCTCCATCAACCCGCCTTCGCTCGTTTGATCCGGGGCGAGCGTCGGCGCGGCAAGCCCAGCCCCCGGACCCAGCAACCAGCCCTCACCCCAGCAGATTTATTTAATCGGCGAATAATCAGTCGGATCCATGAACACCGATTCCACCTTCGATACGATGCGGCCGTTCACCTGCGATTCAGTGCTCACCTTCTGCCACTCGGAATCGGCCTGGAAGTCGGCCCAGTTCTTCTTCGCCGCTTCGCGGCTCGGATGCGCGAGCACGTAGATGAGCGTGTTCTGCGAATTCGGGGCGTCCTGCGGCACCCAATAGCCAATGCTCGTCATGTTGTGCTTGTTGAAGATGCGCATCGTGTGGTTCCTGAACCGCGCCTGCAGCTCGGGCAGCTTGCCTTCCGGCGCCGTGTACGTCCGCAGCTCGAACACGCGACGATCGCCCTGCGCGTGCGCGACCGGCGCCGACGGCAGTACGCGGCCGACCGCGAGACCGGCAAGAAAGACGATCGCCAACCAGCCAAGAGACTTCCTGTTCAGCGACATGGGCGCACTCCTTCAAGAAGGACGGCACCGCGTCACGCGATGCGTCGAAGCCGTGAGGGCGCCATCGTAGCGCAGTCACCCTTTTTGTCGCCATTCCCCCCGCAGAAACGCCAGAGCGGTTTCCCGGAACCGCGGCGCAAGATCGCCGAACACCGGGCCGTGGCCGCCGTTGGGAACAACCCACAAGTACGAGCGAGGAATCGCGCGGCGCAGCTCGATTGCCAGCGACACCGGGTACAGTGGATCGCGATCGCCGAACACGATCAACGTCTCGGCCGCGATCGTGGACAAATAGGGCGGCGTGAAGTTCACATCGTCGTAGCTGTCGGCGAAGCCGCGCGCCATCGAGACGAGCTGCCGCAGCTGCGCGTCCCCGTACTTGTGCCGTTGCCGCATACGCGCCATTTCGGCTTCGCCGATTGCCGTCTCGGAGAACTGACGCATCGTGACGCGCGCTTCGGGCGGAAAATACGGCGGCGCGCTGATCACGACCATCGACTCGACGGCCGACGGCTGCAGCGTCGCGGCGTGAAGCAGGGTGATGCCGCCGCCGCTCAGCCCAATCGCCTTGATGCGCGGGATGCCGAGATGCCGAACGAGCGCGAGCACGTCGAGCGCGCACTGACGGAACGTGAACGCGCCCGAGGGATTGGCCGTGGCGCCGTGGCCTCGCAGATCGGGCGCGATGAGGCGGTACCCCTCGGGCGGGTCCTCGAAGATGTACTTCCAGTCGGCGCCGGCGCCCATGCCGCCGTGCAGCCACAGCAGCGGCTCGCCCTCGCCGGTCTCTTCCCAATGGAGTTGGATGCCATGGACCTCGAAGACCATCGCGCCTCCGTGGAACCGGCGCGATTATCGTGGCGCGGCGGCGCGAACACCAGTCTGGTTCGCCGGACCTGTTATGATGGAACTGTCTTTCCAAGTCGCACTCTTCAGCGCTGCCACTCGCGGCGCGGCAGGCCTAAAGGGCTGCGCGACGTACTCAAACGCAAGCGTCCTAGGGGATTAATCGCGTGGCAGTCGCGTCGCGCCTCGAGCGTATCGATTCCGTGTGCGCGAGATCGCGAGCGCAGGAGCATCGATCAATGGCATCTCTTCCGATCCGCGCAGCGTGCACCGTGGTGCTGCTCATTGGTATCGCCGCGAACGGGCGCGCTCAGACCGCGCACGTGACGATCCCGTTCCTCGCCAACGCCACGCGTCCGGGCGCTCTCGACTTCCAGGGCGGCGAGTGCGACGTGAACCGCGCCGGCACGACGATGACGTGCCGGTTCCAGCAGGTGTTTCTCACGACGTCCGGCGCTCCGGCCGACACGTGCCTCATCACGACGAACCGGTACGATCGCGTCTTCCGCAAGCAGGCGGGCGGGCAATGGGTCAGCACCGAGGGTCCCGAAGGACTCTGCGGCGTCAACGACGTCGCGACGCTGCGCGACGACGGCGGCGTGAAATGGACGATGGATATCAGGAAGATTGCGACGCGCAAGGACGCGGCGCCGCAGTGCCGCGCCATCGACGTCACGCCGGAAGTTCTCAGCTGGCAGAACCTGCGCCGGCCGCTGCCGTGCGGGTTCGTTCAGCCGGGTGGCCTCATACCGTAACGCGATGGCGATCGACCCACCAGGCCATCACGAATATGATCGCCGCGCCAATCAGCGCGACCGTCGCGAGCACGGCGACCGACGGCGGCGCGCTGCCGCCGAGGCTCGAAAAGTACGCAAGCAGCAGGAGCGCGACGAGCGCGAAGAACGCCCAGCGTCCCACCCCCGTCGCGCGCGCGCGTCGTGCGCGTATATCCACGCGTCGTCTACACTCCGTGTCCGTAGCCGGGCTCTTCGTTCGGCTGCGCGTCTTCGGGCGGCGGCGCCGCCTGGCGCGTCTCGGGACGCGGCACCGCGGGCTGTTGGACCTTCACGGGACTCGGCTGTGTGGTCGGTGGCGTCGTCATGGCGGTTCCCTTTTCTGACGTTCCTCGCGGGGCCCCACCCCCGCTCGGCTGATGCCTCGCGTGCGCTGCGCGCTACGCGCTTGCGCCCGCTGGCATGGCCGCAGGCGCCAAATCAAAAGGGCCATCACTCCTGCGAGTGATGGCCCTTTGCAAACCCCTGAATTTGTGTTCGGCTACATCACCCGCTGCAGGTCGGCACACGAATGCCGACCAAAATAAGGACGAGGCTAAGCAGCGAGTTTGTGGTCACCGGACGCATTTCGGCCATAAGCTTAACACACAGTGCGTCTGGCTGACTACTTGACGCGAATCGGCCTCGACGAAACGGCGAATGCGGCGCGCGAAACGCCGTTCGCAAGACTGTCGCGGATGCACGTCGCGCATCGCGAGACGTTCCTGTTCGAGAACCTCTCCATCCAGACCGGCGGCGCCGTCAGCGTGAGGCTGCCGGATCTCGAGCGGAAATTCCTCGACGAGCGACGCGGCGGCTACTGCTTCGAGCACAACACCTTGTTCGCGGCCGCCCTCGCCGACGCCGGCTTCGCACCGGTCACACTGCTCGGACGTGTGCGCCGCGGACCGCCGGAGCGCTGGTGCCGAACGCACATGGTGTTGAAGGTGCGTGGTGCAGGGGGGCAGGGGACCGCGGTGCAGCGTGCACGGATGCAGAGTGCAGCGGGGCCGGATGACGAGTGCTGGCTGGCCGACGTCGGCTTCGGCGGTCTGGGCCTGCTCGAGCCGATTCCGCTGCGCGACGGCGCCTCGTCTCTGCAGGGCGGGATCGAGTACACACTGCGGCGCGACGGTCATCTGTGGGTGCTGTCGATGCGCGACGCGAGCGGCGACGCGATGGACCTGTACGAGTTCAGCGACGACCCGCAGACGTCCTGGGACGTCGAGGTCGCGAATCATTTCACGTCGACGCACCCCGAGTCGGTGTTCCGCCGCACGCTGACCATTCAGCGCAGCGGCCGCCACGAACGCGTCATCCTGCGCAGCAGCATGTTGACGCGGTATCGCGACGGATGGATGACCGAAGAACCGATCGATCGCGCGCAACTGCCGCGCGTCGCACGCGAGCTGTTCGGCGTCGAGCTGCCCGACGGTCCTCTCGTATTCGATATGGAATGCGGGGCCCTCGTCTCGAGTTGATCTCGGTCCGTGCACCGGTTGCTGATCCTCTCCCGACACGCCGACGCCTACCGCCGTTTAATCGACGCCGAGCGGCTGCCGGATCTCGAAATCGTCCCGTCCGACGACTGCGATGTCGCGCTCGGCGAGCCGTCGCTCATCGCGCCGGCCATCGGACGGCTGTCGTCGATCACCTGGGTGCAGTCGACCTGGGCTGGCGTCGAGCCGCTGCTCGATCCGGCGCTGCGGCGCGACTACGTGCTCACCAACGCGCGCGGCGTCTTTGGCGGACTGATGTCGGAGTACGTGTTCGGGTATCTGCTCGCGCATGAGCGGATGATCTTTCGAAAGCACGCGGCGCAGCGGGAGGGACGCTGGGATGCGGCGCCGCCGGGCACGCTGAAAGGAAAGCAGATCGGGCTCCTCGGCGTCGGCTCGATCGGCGCCGCGCTGGCGAGGACCGCGAAGCATTTCGGCATGCGCGTAAAGGGATACACGCGGTCGAGCGAAGGCTGCGCCGACGTCGACGAATACTTCCACGGCGCCGAACGGATCGCTTTTGCGCGTGATCTCGATTACCTGGTCTGCATCGTGCCGAACACGTCGGGGACCAGGCGGCTCGTCGACGCCGAGCTGCTCGCCGCGCTGCCGCCGCGCGCGGTATTCGTCAACCCGGGGCGCGGCGCGGCCGTCGACGAATCGGCGCTCGCCGACGCGCTGCAATCGCGACGACTCGCCTGCGCCGTGCTCGACGTGTTCCAGCAGGAGCCGCTGCCGCCCGATCACGTTCTCTGGCGCACGCCGAACGTCCTCATCACGTCGCACACCGCCGCATTGAGCGCTCCCGAAGACATCGCGCCGGTCTTCATCGACAACTACAGACGCTTCGCCGCCGGCCAGCCGCTGCGGCATCGCGTCGATTTCGAGGCGGGATATTGAGGTTCTCCGGCCGTCGGCGCGATCATCCCCGCGACCGGTTGTATTCGCTCCAACCGACGGCCAGCAGGACGAGGAGCAGCGCCCCGGGGATCGGTGCGTTCAGCGCGAGGCCGAACGCGATCCACGTGATTACCGCGCCAGCCATCGTGCATGCGAGCATCGCGATGCCGACGAGGGAGAGCTTCGGCACCAGCACGAGAACGCCGCCGGCGATTTGCATCACGCCGGTGAAGTATCGGAACCACTGGCCGAATCCAATCCGGCCGAAGAGCCGCACCCACATCGGATCGCTGAACTTGGAAAAGCCAACCGCCACGAAGAGCAGCGCGACCGCGACGCGCGGCAGCCAAACGGTCAGCAGGCCGATGCGACTCGGAATCGGTTCGGGCGTTCGCACTTCGAGCATGATTCCTGATTCCTCATCCGGCACGTTGAAGCGAAGTCTTCGAGGTCATGCCCGGCCGTGGGCCTTTCCGAGAATCCGCATGATCGCCGCCGCGATGCGCCGCCACTCGCTCTCCTCGTGGACGAGCTCCTTGCGCCCTTTGCGCGTCAGCGTGTAGAAGCGCGCGCGCCGGTTGTTCTCGGAGGTGCCCCAGTCGGCGTCGATGAGTTCGCGCTCCTCGAGGCGCTGCAGAGCCGGATACAGCGACCCGTGATCGACGATGAGCACGTTGTCGGACTCGCGCTGGATGGCGCGCGCGATGCCCTGACCGTGCTGCGGGCCGAAGATGAGCGTGCGAAGAATGAGCAGGTCGAGCGTTCCCTGCAGGTGCGCGCTGTACTCGCGGTCGGACCGTTTTCGTATAGACATTCGACCCGAGTGTGAATACACTGCTTCCCGTAGAATGTCAACCCTAGTTACGCGTGGGGCCCCACGCCCACGCGCTGACGCCCTCGCGGCTTCGTTCACTGCTCGCGCGGCCCGACGCCCGCTCGCGCGTTCGCGCTCGCTCGGGCCGCTGGCGCCGCGCTCGGGCGTATCTAGAACAGAACGTCACCATCGCCACAAATGTCGTCATGGCACGTCGCACCGAAGATGATCTCCACGACGAAATCGACTCGCACCTGGAGATCGAAGCGGATCGGCTGATCGCGGAAGGGATGACGCCCGACTTGGCGCGGCTCGCGGCGCGCCGCGCGTTCGGCAACGTGACGCGCGTCGCGGAATGCTTCTACGAGTCGCATCGCTCGATCTGGCTCGATCAGCTGCTGCAGGATCTGCGCGGGGCGTCCCGCGTCCTGACGAAGTCGCCCGGATTCAGCGCGACGGCCGTGGCGCTGATTGCGCTCGTCATCGGCGGCAACACGACGATCTACTCGATCGTCCACGCGCTGCTCACCAAACCGGCTCCCGGCATCGCCGCCGAAGGCCTCGTGTCGCTCGGCTGGATCGTCGACAAGCAACAGGTTCATCCCGCCGACAGCTATCCGAACTACGTCGACGTGGCGTCGCAGAGCCGGACGCTGTCGTCGCTGCTCGCGTTTCAATTCGATCGATTCACGCTGACGCTTCACGACGGCAGTTACGCGATTCACGGCGGACAGGTGTCGACGAATTATTTCGACACGTTGGGCCTGCGTCTCGCCAAGGGACGCTCCTTCACGCCGGAGGAAGCGCGGCTGGATGCCTCAGGCCTTGTCGCCGTGATCAGCTATCGGCTCTGGCAGGAGCGTTTCGAGAGCGCCGAAGACATCGTTGGACGACCGATGCTGTTGAACGGTCACCCGGCGACGATCGTCGGCGTCGCTCCGCCGCGGTTTCAGGGCGTGTGGCTGAACGAATCGGCGGACGTCTGGATTCCGATGCTCGCCTACGCGCGGCTGCAGGGGCGCGAAGCGGCATTGACCGACCGATCGGGCGGAGCGATCGCGATGGTCGGACGATTGCGGTCCGGAGTGTCTCTGTCCGAGGCACAGGCGGAGCTGACCACGATCGCGCAGCGGCTGCAGGACGCGTATACAAACACCAACAAGGGCAAGACGGTTGTCCTGTTCCCGTATTCGGCAACTGCGGCCGGCGACAGCCTCGTGGCGGCCCAGGGGCCGCACTTCCTCCAGATCTTTTCCGTCGTCACGGCGCTGACGCTGCTGATCGTCTGCGCCAACGTGGCCAATCTGATGCTGGGCCGTGCCGTGGTCCGGCAGCGCGAGATGGCCGTCCGACAATCGCTCGGCGCATCGCGCAGCCGCATCGTCCGCATCTTCGTCGCCGAGGGACTGGTCATCGCGGTCACCGCATGGATGGTCGCAAGCCTGCTGGCGTTCTGGATGTCGAAGAGCGTCGTCCGATTGATTCCGCAGGGCGCCGGCAGCGGCACGTCGATGACGTTCGACTTCACGCCCGACTGGACGGTTATCGGCTACGCGATGGTTCTGGCCATCGCGGGCACGATCATGTTCAGCGCCGCGCCCGCGCTGCGGGCGTGGCAGCAAGAGCTGCTGCCCGCGCTGAAGTCGGGCGAGCTGGGCGTCGTTCAGGGGCGCTCGGCGGTGTCGAACACGCTCGTCGTCCTGCAGCTCGCATTCTCCGTGCTGCTGCTGACGAGCGCGGGGCTGGCTTTCCGATCGCTGTCGGTGATCGACGCGGCCGAACTCGGATTCGACCGGAACAATCTTCTGCTGGTGACGATCAGCTCCACGGGAGCCGCGGCGACGCCGGCGGCGAATATCGCGCTGCTCGACAGGATGCTCGACGCCGTCCGCGGCGTGCCGGGCGTCACGTCGGCGTCGTTCGCGCGGCGGCCGCCTCAGGAATCGTGGGCCACCGAGCGCCTGCAACTCCGCGGATCCGACAAACCTGTCGTCGCCGAACGCAACGACGTCGGGCCGGGCTACTTCGACGCGCTCGGCGTGACGCCGATTGCCGGCGCCTTCGAACAGCACGAGGCGCAAACGATCCGGGCGGCCGCGATCAACAGACATCTCGCCGAGACGCTGTGGCCGGGCGAAGACGCCGTCGGACGCACGGTCATTGTTGCGTCGCGACCCGATCCGGTCCGCGTCACGGCGGTCATTCCCAACGGGTATTTCAGCGGGTACCGGCGTGAGGCGGCTCCGAACTTCGTGTTCCTGTCCGCGCGCCAAAGCCTGATGCCGCCGGGCGAGATCACGTTTCACGTCAGGCACGCCGGCAATCTCGATCTCGTCGCGCCGTTGATTTCCCGCGCGCTTCGGACGGTGGAGCCGCGCGCGCCGATCGTGTACGTGCGAACGATGGAGTGGCAGCTCGACAGCATCCTCTGGCTCGTGCGCGCGCTGACGATTCTTCTGACGCTGTTCGCCGGCGGATCGCTGCTCATCGCAGCGATCGGTCAGTACGCGGCGATGACGTTCGCGACGCGCCGCCGCGTGCGCGAGTTCGGCGTCCGCATGGCGCTGGGCGCCTCGTCGCGGGACATTCTCGCGTCGGTCGTCGGCGAAGGATGGCGGCTGACCGCTGCAGGCCTGGCGATCGGCGTCGCCCTCAGCCTCGTCGCCGCGCGCGGCGCACGCGCGTGGCTCTACGGCGTCACGCCCACGGACGGTCCAACCTACCTCGGCGTGATCGCCGTGCTCGCGTGTGCGTCTCTCTTCGCGTGTTATCTGCCGGCGCGGCGCGCCGCTCGAATCGATCCGATGCAGGCGCTGCGCCAGGATTAATCGCAGACGGCGCTTGCGCTGAGATACCTCGCGCAGGCCTTTAGGCCTGCCCGCGATTGCGGCGTGATGCTATCGAGGCGTCTCCGAAGCATGGAACGCGGCGACCTTCCACGGTCCGCCGCGCCGGACGTACGTCTTCGTGAAGCGCCAGTCGTCTTCGAACGTCCGGCCATTGTTCGTACGCGAGCGCTGCAGCCGTCCCGTGACGACGGCCGATTCGCCGTACGCGTGCACCTGCACGTCGGACGTTTCGTACCGATCGAACTTCATGCGCCCAGTCCGAAACACGCCGAGCGACGCCGACTTCCCCATCATCGCCATTCCGGGGACGGTGATGACGATGTCGTCGGCGAACAGCGCGTCGAGCGCGGCGGCGTCGCCGCGAATGTGCGCCTCGTTCCAGACGCGCTCGAGCCCGGTGAGCTCATCGATCGGCGACTGCGCCGCCGTCGACACCGCGATCAAAAGTAGTCCGGCTAACCACCTTCGCCCAAAGGCGACAGTGGTCCGCCGGAGCTTCAGCGAAGGCGGAAGCCGGACGCCACGAGTTCATCAAATTATCCAATTATCCAATTATCCAATTACCCAATTACCCGATCACCCGATTACCCGATCACCCGATCACCGAACATACCCCTGCGCGGCCATCCGCTTGCCGCTCATCACGTACGCGCCGGCGGGCAGATCGTGGACGCCGGTGGCGTCGATCCACGCGTTGTAGAACTTGAACAGCGCGCAGACGGTAATCGCATCGTAGATCGCCTCTTCGGTCCAGCCGGCGGCCTTCAGGCAATCGACATCATCGCGGCGAATCAGATTCGACTGCGCGTTCATCTTCTCGATGAACGCGAAGAGCGCCTTGTGCCGATCGTCAATCGGCGCCGTGCGGTAGTCATCGAGCACCGCGTCGACCATCGGCCTGTCGCCGACGAGCTCCGCCGCGACCGCGGCGTGAGAGCCGATTCAAAACGGACAGTCGTTGCGGCGCGACGTGAACGCCGCAATCAGCTCGCGGATCCCCGGCGGCAGCGGCGACGGTCCGCGCATCACTCCCTGCGTGAAGCGCGCGAGGTGCTCGGTGCGATCCGTCTTGTACGCGAAGAGATGCATGATCTGCGGTACCGGCTGGCCGGCTTCCCGCATCTGGCGGACGGCGTCGGCCCACGGTCCGCTGCCAGCGTGCTGTTCGATTTCGGGGAGATACATTTGATCCATATAGATTCGCTCGCCTAAAAGGCTCGCGCTACAGCCAAAAGGCTCGCGCTACAGC
>Ga0209474_10001536_pt1 | contig 22200 bp, 21 predicted proteins | sample GraSoiAngelo_145_FD_185902 | JGI IMG/M metagenome (GOLD analysis project Ga0209474, IMG submission 185902) | Grasslands soil microbial communities from the Angelo Coastal Reserve, California, USA - 14_1009_05_20cm (SPAdes) (version 2) | ecosystem: Environmental > Terrestrial > Soil > Grasslands... | reverse complement strand
TCCAGCGCTTCCAGCAGGTCGTCAAGCCGCCGCAGGTGGTAGCGGCGCTCCGCCTCGTTGCCGTATGCGTGAGGTGCTGATGCGTCCAAGCGGTCCTCCTCGTGGTGGTCTACGGTCGTATAACTCCCGAGCCCGCGATAACTTCGAGGCCCTGCGCCTCCAGCGCATCGATGACCCGATTCATCCCGATCGAGTCGCTGGGCATGTGGCCGGTGATCACGAGGTTCGCCTGGGGCCGCTGCAGCTGCTCCAGCTCCCGCAGGTCCCGCTCGTCGATGTGCATTGCCAGGATGGTATCGATGCCGTGCTCATAATACGTGCGATAGACCGGTGCGCCACCATTTGTTCCGGCCGCCATCTGGACGACCCAGCGCCCGACCGGGTTTTCGGCCTGCCCCAGCCAGAGCTCCGGCTGGACCAGCGAGGCCTCCATCTCCGGGATGGTCTTGAGCTCGCCGATCAGACCGCCAACAGTCGTCTTCCCGCCGTCGACGACCCGGCGGACGAAGTCGATGAAGTACTGCCGCCCGATGAGGTCGGCGGCGAGGTGGATGTTCATGATCGGCATCTTGAGCTGGCGCGCCGCATCCACCACGCGGTCGTAATTGGTGGTATGCAGGGCATGCGCGACCGGTCGGCGGCGGTCGAGCATCTTCTCGCGGGCGACCTCGGCCGGGATACCTTCGGCCCGCATCTGGGCTTCGTGCCGCTCGATGACCGACGGCAGGCCGAGCCGGGCTTTTGACCCGATCGGGTGGTGGGCGATGACGCCGTCGGCCCCAAGCGAGCGGGCCAGCAGGAGTTCGCCCAGGTCGACGTCGATGCCGACAAAGACACGCCGCACGTCACCGTCGACATAGACCTGCGAATCGGTCGGAGTCTGATCACAGCCGGCAAGTCGGTTGGCCGTCGCCATGATCTCGCTGAGTCGCACTCCGGCATTATGGCGATCCCTGTTGGGCTTGGCGTCGGGCGGGAATAGAATCCGTCCGTGCCAGCCAATGCGGGACCCGATCGACGCGGCGGCGGCGAGGGTGGCTTCGCCCCAACCTTCAAGGAGGCGGTCGGGCGCTGGCGGCGCCGCCACCGTCACCCCGCGCCCAACGAAACCTGGTTCGCTGTCCATTACCGCGTCGGCTGGCTGGTGGAGCGACTCTCCTTCCTGGAGAGCATTCACCTGCTGCGGCAGGGCCTGGACGTCCGCTCGCTCGCCGCGGAACGCCCGGCGCGGCGTAAGAAGGGTGAACCAGGCGCGGGCGACGCGCACCCCGACGATGACAACCCGCTCGATGTCGAAGACGAACCGGCCGATGCGCTGGCGTCGAGGGAGACCGGCACGCCGCCCGGCGATGTCCGATAATCCCGCCATGCGGCGCTTTCGGCCGCGCTGGCTCAGTGCGCTTCTCGGGGGCATCGTTCTGCCGTTCGATCCCGTGCTCGGAATGGTCATGCTGATGGTCGGCCTGTGGCCCAGGCGGAAGCCGGTCCCCAGAGTGCTGAAGTGAAGGTCTATCTCGGGCGCGCGGTCAGCGGCGAGCTGGGTCCCCGCAGCCTCGAGGCGATCCAGCTGGCGCACCGGGCGCTCCGCGAGTTCGGCGCCGGCGTCCTCGCCGAGCGAGTGGCAGATCCGGACTACCGGCCCGGCCTCGACCGCCCCGAGCTGATCGCCGAAATGATGCACCGCGAGCTGCTCGAGGCGGACGCCGGCTGCATGGAGATGACCGGCCGCAGCACCGGGGTTGGCTTCGAGGCCGGATGGTTGCTGGGGCGCGGCCGGCCGGTGCTGGCACTTTACGACGCGGACGTTGCGCCTGCCTCATCCGTGGTTCGCTTCCCACCCTTCGATCACTGCATTCCGTTCGGATACCACGACCTGATGGACATTGGCGGGGCCGTCACCGACTTCTGCCGCACGATCGCCGCGCACGCCGCCTATCGCGCCGAAGGCTAGCCCCGGCTGATTCCCTCCACCGCGTGCGGGGGAGGGTAGGGTGGGGGCTTCTAGACTTCATAGGATGGGCTTTCGTGCCTGCGTGCTGACCGTGAGTACCAAGGGGGCGCGTGGCGAACGCGCCGATGAGAGTGGAGAGAAAGTCAGCGAGGAGCTGGCGCGCGTTCCCTGCGAGATCGTCGCTCGGGCGGTGGTCAGCGACGAGGTCGAGGACATCCAGCGCCAGATCCGTGAGTGGCGCCAGGCGACCGATCCCGACCTGATCGTCTTGACGGGCGGTACGGGCCTGGGTCCGCGCGACGTCACGCCGCAGGCGCTGGAACCCATGCTCGACTATCCGGTGCCGGGGATCGCGGAGGCGATGCGCGCCGCCGGGTTGCGTAAGACGCCACATGCGATGCTGTCGCGCTCGCTTGCCGGGGTGATCGGTAAGACGCTGGTGCTGGCGCTTCCCGGCAGCCCCCGCGGCGTCGTCGATAGCCTCGAGGCCGTGATGGAAGCCTTGGCGCACGGCCTGCGCACACTGCGCGGCGAAGTCAGCGATGCCCCGGCGGCCCATCGTCCCCGCTGATGGGTCGACTCAAGGTTGGCATTTCCTCATGGACCGAGCCAACCCTGATCAAGAGCGGTTGGTATCCGCCGGACGCGACGACGGCCGAGGACCGGTTGCGTTACTACGCGTCCAGGTTTTCCATCGTCGAGGTGGACAGTACCTTTTACGCACTGCCGAACGCGAAGACGGCGCAGCTCTGGGTCGAACGAACGCCGAAAGACTTCACCTTCAACGCCAAAGCCCACGCGCTCCTCACCCAGCACCCGACACCACCCTCGAGGCTGCCAAAAGACCTGCGTGAGAAGTTGGGCGATTCCAAGGGGAATATCTATTTCAAAGATCTGGCCCCCAAAGACAAGGAGAGCGTCTGGGATCGTTTTCGCGAGGGGCTCCAGCCACTACGGGATGCCGGCAAGCTGGGCGCGGTCGTCTTTCAGTTCCCCAAGTGGTTCCTACCATCGCCGGCCTCCTACCGATTCATGGAGGACCTGAGGGAATGGCTTCCGGACTTCGGGATCGCGATCGAGTTCCGCCAGGCCGGATGGATGAAGGAGGAACGCCGTGCGCGCGTCCTCAAATTCCTCGAAGACCACGGCTTCACCTATGTCGTGGTCGATGAGCCGCAGGGGTTTTCCTCGAGCGTGCCGCCGGTGGTCGCCGTGACCGCGCCACTGGGGATGGTCCGCTTTCACGGGCGCAACCGCGAGACCTGGGAGAAGAAAGGGATCAGCACGGCGGAAAAATTCCGCTACCTCTACGAGCCGAGCGAGTTGCAGCCGTGGGTCCCCAAGGTGCGCGACATGGCAAAGCGCGCAGGCGAGGCGCATGCCATTTTCAACAACTGCTACTCGGATTACGCCGTTCGCAACGCGGAGGATCTGGGCACGCTGCTGAGCTGACCTGCATGCTATTTCCCTCCCCGGCTCGCGGGGGAGGGCAGGGTGGGGGTCTCACCGAAAGGTTCCCGGCCCGCGCCGAGTTGCATGGGTAGCGCCGCGGCGCAGCTATGCAAGCCTACCAATCGCCACCGTGCCCTTATTGCGGCGTGACCTGGAACCAACCGGGCGCCCAGGCCTGCGCGAATTGCCGAAATCCGTTGCCGCCACCGCAGCCGACCTATGCGCCACCCGGCTATCCGCAGGGGCAACAGCCGCCCCAGGGCTACGGCGCGCCGAATTATCCTCCTCAGGCCTATCCCCAGCCACCCCAATACCCGGGCGCTCCCCCGGGATATCCGGGCCAGCCCGGCTACCCGTCATACGGTCCGCCCGGATATCCGCAGCAACCCGGTGCCTACGGCCCGGACCCTGGTTACGCACCGTACCCGGCGCAGGGACAACCGGCCGCGACTGCGGGAACGACGCTCCAGCTTTTCGGCCGGACCTTCACTCTGCCGGTGGCATTGCCACCGGTCCTCCTGCAATACCAGGAGCGCATCGCCAGGGGCGCGACCCGTCTGGGTTTCGGCCTGGTGGCCGTGCTCGTGCTCCTGGTCCTGTTCGTCGGAGTCATCCCGGCGCTGGCCTCCGGCCAGACCTCTAGCGCCAGCCAGACCCTGAAGACGGTCGCCTCCCACCAGGGCAAGGTCGATGCCGTCTTCACGCAGGCCTTGACGCTGCGGGCCAGCCCGGCGGACCCTACCGCCGCCAAGACCCAATTCGACAAGCTGGCGAAGTCGTTCAACGATGGGGTCACCCTGGTCCAATCCGACGAAGCCGCTTTGACATCCATCGACCAGCGGCTGGCCGTCCTGCAGTGGGTAGCGCCCTCAAAGAGCGCGAGCATCGTTGAGGCGAGGCACCGGGTTGCGGCCGCGCTCACTGGCCTCAAGCAGGCGGAGCAGGCTCTGACGGCCGCGTCCAACGAGATCCACGTCATCCAGCCGTACAACGAAGCGCTGATCGATTACGCAAAGATCGGCGTCGCACTCGCCAAGCGCGACCTCGTGGCGGCCGGCGCCCCCTACCCGGACGCCCAGCAGCAGATCGAGCTAGCCATCTCGTCCTCCCACGCGGCCGGCTTGCCACCGCAAATCGCCAAGCAGGTCAGCAGCTTCAGCGATGTGCTGGTGAACACCGAGAGCCTGGTACAGGCGATCCAGGCAAAGGACGCGGCGGGCATCAAGAAATACACCGATGCCAGGAACGCGGCCTTGGCGGCGATGGCCAGTCCGGCCGAGACCCTCGCGGCCGACTACGAGTCAAAGACCTTCGGCCCGATGCAGAAGGCCTACGACGCGGCGATGAAGGCGATCAAGAGCGCAAGCTAGCGGGCCGCCGAAGCTCGCCGCTCTTTCCCCCGCGCTTCTCGATGAGCTCGACCCCTTCGATGGTCATCCAGCGGTCGGCGCTCTTGGCCATGTCGACCACCGTCAATGCCGCCACCGCGACCGCGGTCAGCGCCTCCATCTCGGCACCGGTTTTGCCGTCGCAGCGGACACGTGCCTCGATCCGGATACCCGGCAGGCGGCGGTCGGGGACGCACTCCACTTCGATCAGTGTCAGCATCAGCGGGTGACACATCGGGATCAGGTCGCTGGCGCGCTTGGCGGCCTGGATGCCCGCGATCCGAGCCGTGGCGACCACCTCGCCCTTCGGTAGGTTGCCGAGCATGATCGCCTCGAACGCCGGCGCGCTCATTCGCACGACGCCGCGGGCGCGTGCTTCGCGGCTGGTGACCGGCTTGGCGGAGACGTCCACCATCTGGGCTTCGCCCTTGGCTCCAAGGTGGGAAAGCTTTTTGACGCTCACCGAAGCGCGTCCAGGTCGTCGCGCCTGACGTCCTTCTGCTGGTGGCGCGGGGCCGCGCCGCGGGCGATGACGTGATCGCCATAGCGGCCGCGGAGTTCGTCGAGCTGCTCATCGAGCATCGCCAGGCGTGATGACCGCGTCTCCAGCAGGCTGAGCTGTGTCGCGCACGGCTCGAGATTACTGACGCCCGCGCCGATCAACCGGACGGCGCGCGACGGGTCGAGTTGTGTCTCCAGCAGGTGGCGGAGGGCGGTCGCCAACTGGTCGTCGCGATCGGTTGGATAAGGCAGCGTCGCCTGGCGCGACAGCGTGTCGAAGGGCTGGTAGCGGATCTTCAGGACCACAGTCCGGGCGGATAGCCCGTGTGCCCGGAGGCTGTGACCGACATCCTGCAAGAGGCCAAGAGCGGTCGCTCGGACCTTGCCCGCCTCCCGCACATCACGGTCAAAGGTCACCTCCCGCGAGATGCTTTTCGGATCACCCGGCGGCAGCACGGGGCTGGGATCGATGCCCCGCGCATGAGATCCGAGGAGGCGGCCGTACTGGCCGAACAGCTCACCCAGCAGCGGGTCTGGAAGCGCGGCGAGGTCACCGATGGTGCGAACCCCGACTCGTTCCAGCCGGACCGCCGTGGCCGGGCCGCAGCCCGGGAGCTTCCCCAATGGCAGGGGGGCGAGGAACGACGCCTCCGTGCCGGGCGGGACCACCACCAGGCCCCTCGGCTTGCGAAGCTCGGAGGCGACCTTGGCGACCAGCTTGCAGCTGGCAACTCCGATGCTGAGATCGAGACCGCAGCGCGTCTTGACCTCGTCTCGCAGTCGGACCGCGACGGTGTCCGCGGGGCCCATCAGCGCGTCCTCCCCGGTGAGATCCAGGTAGGCCTCATCCAGCGCGATCGGCTCGATAAGCGGCGAGTAGCGATCGAGGATGGCAAAGACCGACTTCGACGCCTCACGGTAGGCGGGGAAGTCGCAGGGGATAAAGACCGCGTTTGGGCAGAGGCGTCGTGCCCGGCTGAGTGGCATAGCCGAACGGACGCCGAAGGGTCGAGCCTCGTAGGAGGCGGCCGCCACCACCCCTCGCTCGCCGTCGACGCCAGCGCCACCCACGATCACCGGCTTGCCTCGCAGTTCAGGGCGGCGCAGCTGCTCGACAGAGGCGTAAAACGCATCGAGATCGACATGCATCACGACCCGTTGCACGGGCCTATCTTAGGTGCGCTGTAACAAGCGCGTGACGAGCGCGTATATGGCGTGTCGCGACCGGATTGCGTTGCTATGATCCCGGGGCTGGCTAGGCCCGCCGGCGTCCCTGATCCCCGTCCCCCCTCTTCGGATCCAACGACAACCCCTCCTTCCGGCGGGCCGCGCTTCTCCTAGCAAGGAAGCTCGCCACATGCCGTTGCCTCGTCGATGGGTCGACTCATCAGCCTGGCTGTCGCGGTCGCGTCCATCCTCCTGATCTGGAAAGGTGGTGTTCTGAACGGGGTTCTGCCTCAACCGGCCCCGCCGCCACTGGATCCCGGACCCGTCATCAGCAAGAGCGGTGACGCGATGCAGGCCCTCAAGAGCGTCCACCTGTCGTTGAACGGCATCCTCGTCCTCAACGGCGTGGCGGGCGTCAAGGTCACCGGCTCGGGCGACCTCATCTACCCGCACAAAGAGAACCTCAGCCTCCAGCTGGAGATCCCGGCGGCCAACGGGCAGACCGCGATCCTTGCCATGAATGAGCGGATCGAGGGCGGCCACGACTATGTCCAGTACCCCGCTCAAGGCCCTGCCTGGAAGGACGTCACCGGCAACTCCAAAGGCCAGGTCGCGCCGGGGATGGATCCGATCGCGAACCTCGAGTTCGCGCACGCCTTCCGCGCCTCAGACGACCTGGGCGACATCACCATGGACCAGATCGCCATGCATCATTTCTCCCTGACCGTCGACCCCGGCAAGTACGTCGGCCAGCTCAAGGCCGACGCGCAGAGCGGTGTGACGCCCCAGGACGAGGCGGTCCTGACCAATGCCGGCATCCAGGTGGAGGTCTGGATCGCATCCAGCGACTCCCTGATGCACCAGATGAAGATCGATATGAGCACAACGCAGTTCACCTGGACCCTCACCTATCACTTTTCGAACTTCGTGACCGGCGGCGGGTCCAGCTCGACCTAGCGACCGGCTAGACCGGCACCTTCTCGCGTTCCCTCTCGCGCTCTTTTTCGGGTGGCTTGGGAGGGTGGGTGCCATATTCGCGCAGGTCGTCCTCGGTCAGGTGTCCTGCGGCAATCAGCAGTTCGACGTAGGTAACGCCGAGGTGCGGCGCCGCCCGCCGGAGCACCCATGGTGGCGGGTTCTCCTTGTTTTTGTTGACGGCCTGGTAGAAGTAGATCTGGTTCAGGTCACAACGGACGGCGAGGCGGTGCAGTGAAATGTTCTGCTCCCGACACTTGCGCCTCAGATAATCGCGGAAGTCCACCGCCCCACCTATCCTCTTAAAAACCCCAACCGCGAAGAATTACTCGCGCGACGTCACCTCATTATAGGTATCGGCCCCGCGCGACCCGGAGCCGATACGATCAACGATTGCGGCGAGCTCACCGAGCCGCTGGATGACGAAATCCGCCACACCCGGGTCGTCCTCCTGACGCCACTCCCGGGACAGCACCGCCCGCATGCCCTGCGCTTGCGGCCCCTGTACGTCCTCCCGCACGCGGTCGCCAACAAAAAGCGTCCGGGAAGGATCGCTCCCCAGCTTGCGGAGGGCGTCGGCATAGATGGCAGGGTGCGGTTTACGGACGCCGACCTCCGAGGAGAAGCTCACCGCGTCGAAAAAGCCGGCCAGACCAAGCGCGGCCAGTTGTTGCTTCATCAGGCGTGGCCGGTAGGCGGCATTGGAGACGATGCCGAGGCGCAACCCGTGGCCGCGCAAGGCTTCCAGGGTCGCGATGACGTCGGGCCCCACATGGACGCTGTTCAGCCAGCCTTCCTGTTCGAGCTCCATGACTTGCTCGATCACGTCCGGCTCCAGCTCCAGGCCGAGTCCACGAAGTGCGGTGTCGTAGATGGTCGCGATCTCGACCTCCTCCGGTCGGCCGGCGGCATAGTCGCGCTGGATCTCATCGTCCACCGCGCGGGAGACCTTCTCGATCAAGATCTGGGCGGCCGGGACCTCGCGCTTCAGTTTGTCGCCCAGCAGCCGGTTCACCTTCTCGTAGGCATCGACCAGCGTGGCGTGGGGCCGTTCATCGAAATAGATGAGCGTGTGCCCGTAGTCGAAGAGGACCGCCTCGAGAGGGGCGCTCACAGCAGGGAGCGGAGCGCGTCGAGATTTTCCCGGCCCTCGAGCATCTCCTCGCCTGGGGTCTCGAGCACGAAGGCGCTATGGGCCAGTGGCTCGTAGTTCAGTAATGCCCGGAAGCCGTCGAGCCCGATGTTGCCCTTGCCGATGTTGACGTGCCGGTCGGCCTTGCCGCCCAGGGTGACGGTGGTGTCGTTGCAGTGGCAGGCGCGGATTCGTTGCGCCGGGATGATGCTGGTCAGCTGATCCAGCGTCGTGCGCATCCCGTCCATGCCGGCGTCGTCGTAGCCCGAGGCATAGGCATGGGCGGTATCGAAGGTGACACCCAGGCGCTCCGCATGCTGCGGTAACCGGCCGAGGATCTGGGCCAGGTCATCGAACTTGGCGCCGACGTAGGCGCCGCCGCCAGCCGACGTCTCCAGCAGGACCATGGCCGAGCCGCCGGCCTTGCTGAGTACGTCGTCGAGAGCAGCGACCACGCGGTCGATGCCCGCCTGGGCGCCCTCGCCCATGTGGCTTCCGACATGCGTCACGACGTACTGACAGCCGTATGCCTCGGCCCGCTCGAGCTCGGCGATGAGTGCCGCCCGCGATTTCTTCTGAAAGTTGGGGTTGGGCCCGGCGAGATTGATCAGGTACATCGCGTGGGACATGGCCGGCCGCACGTCCAATTCTTCTAATGCCTGTTTGAAGGACGCCGTCGCCTTCGGATCCACCGGTGCCGAGCGCCAGGCGCTCGGGTTGTCGGTGAAGATCTGCACGGTCCCGAGTTGCAGCGCCTTGATGGTCTCGACGGCTTTGTCGAGACCGCGGCCCGTGCGCATGTGCATGCCGATCCGTCGCTGTTTGGCCACTACGGACAATTTTAGGTAGCGCCGCTGCGTAGACTGACTCCGTGTACAAGCTCACGAGCTTCTCCGTGGGCCCCTACGACAACAACGTCTACGTGCTCAGCGATCCGAAAAGCAAGGAGGCGTTGTTGATCGACGCGGCGAACGATGCTTCGCGCATCATCAAGGAGCTCGAGGGCCTGCGCGTCAGCCATATCCTCACGACCCACGGCCACGCCGACCACGTCCAGGCGCTGAAGCCGGTGCGCGACCAGACCCACGCGCGCTTCACCTGCCACGAGGCCGATGAATCGATGATGCCGATCAAGGCGGACCATCGCGTCCAGGATGGGGAGCGCTTTCGCTTCGGCGAGTACGAAGTCGTGGCTCTTCACACGCCCGGTCACACGCCCGGCAGCATCTGCTTGCTCAGCGGTGAACATCTCTTTTCGGGCGACACGCTTTTTCCCGGCGGCCCCGGGAACACCGCCAATCCCTACGCCAGCTTCCCGACCATCATCGAGAGCATCCGCGGCAAGCTGTTCACGCTCCCTGACGAGACCCAGGTGCTCCCCGGTCACGGCAAGCCCAGCACGATCGGCCGCGAACGGCCTCACCTGGACGAGTGGATCCAGCGCGGCTGGTAACGGCGCGGCCGGCCCGGCCAGCGAGTGACTTTGCCCCGCGCGATCCCCGAGCGATCGCCGGCGTGCGTAGCGCGCGGGCGCGCCGTGATGGGGTCGAATTGGCCGCGGAGGATGACCGTGGCGGTGCGGTTCCGATCGAGATCCGACCCGTGGCGCCGAACATGGTGCGGCTTCACTTCGGGCCTGGCGCGACCCGGCCATCCCGGCTCCTCGTCGAGGATGCGCCATCCGCCACCGACTCGAATATGGCTGAAAATGCCGACGGCTGGTCCGTCGCAACGTCGGCGCTAACCCTCGAGGTCGATCGCGCTCCGTTCCGCCTACGCCTCAAGGACGCGGCGGGCACCGTGCGCTTTCTCGACGAACCCAACGATCGCGACATCCGCGGGGGCTACCACCATTTCCCGACCGGGCACGCTCGCGGCTTGCGCTGGTTGACAGCCGGGCTCCGGCCCGAGGAGGCGCTCTTCGGGCTGGGCGAGCATTTTGGCGCCCTCAACCGACGCGGCCAGGCTTTCGCGTCCTGGACCGTCGATGCGTTTGGCGTCCGCAGCGACCGTGCGTACAAGAACGTTCCGCTACTGCTGAGCTCGGAAGGCTATGGCGTCTTCTTCGACATGACTGGGCCTCTCTACTACGACCTCGGCCAGGCATCGGTCGCCGCCTGGCAGGCAACCGCGCGCGCGGATCATCTGCGCGCCTATTTGATCATCGGCGATGGTATTGCGCCGATCATGCACGCCTACCACCAGCTCACCGGCGTCCCGGCCGTCCCGCCGGACTGGTCGTTTGGCTTCTGGATCAGCCGCTGGGGCTATCGCAACCGCGATGAAGTGATGGAGGTCGCCCGCCGGATGCGCCAGGAGCGCGTTCCCTGCGATGTCATTCACATCGATCCCTACTGGATGCGCTACCACGAGGGACACCACGGCGACCTGGAGTGGGACGAGTCGGCCTTTCCCGATCCGAAAGGCATGATCGCCGAGTTGAAGGCGATGGGATTCCGCCTGAGCCTCTGGGAGAGCCCGTATGTGCCGCTCGAGTCCGAGATGCGCGCCGAAGGCGAGCGAAAGGGTTTCCTATTGAAAAGCAAGACGGTTTCTCCCTCCCCCTCTGGGGGAGGGCAGGGTGGGGGCCTTGCATTGGTGCACGGCTTCGCCAAGCCGAGCGCCGCCGTTGACTTCACCAACCCGGAGGCCGTCGAATGGTTCAAGGCGAAGAACCGGCGGCTGCTGGAGATGGGCGTTGCCGTCATCAAGACCGACTTCGCCGAGGACATGCCCGCGGACGCTGTGCCTCATGACGGCACATCGGCCGAGCAGCTGCACAACCTCTATCCGCTTCTCTACCAGAGGGCCGTCTTCGAGGCGACGAACGAGGTCCACGGCTACGGTCTCATCTGGGGGCGTTCCGGATACGCCGGGTCGCAGCGATACCCGGTGCACTGGGGCGGCGATCCTGGCTGCACCTTCGACGATATGGCCGCCAGCCTGCGCGGCGCCTTGAGCTGGATCCTCTCGGGAGCGGCCTTCGCCAGCTTCGACATGGGTGGCTTCTTTGGGATCCCGACGCTGACCGACCCGCCCAGCCCCGAACTCTATGTTCGGTGGTCGCAGATGGGCTTGCTGTTCTCGCATGCCCGTGCACACGGGCATACCGCGCCGCGCGAGCCCTGGGCCTTTGGCGAGCCCGCGCTCTCGATCTTCCGGAAGTACGCGCAGTTGCGCTATCGGCTCCTTCCTTACTTATATGCGGCGGCGCGTCGCGCGCCCGAGGGTGTACCCCTAGCGAGACCGCTGGTCTTCGACTATCCCGCGGACCCGGCCACCTGGCACGTCGACGACGAATACCTGCTTGGACCGGACCTGCTGGTCGCGCCCATGTTCAAGCCGCGCGGCTCGCGCGAGATTTACCTGCCGGACGGCGGCTGGTTCGATTACTGGACCGATCGGCAATTCGATGGCGCGCGCTGGATCACCTACGAGGCCGAACTGGACGCGCTACCCCTATTTGTGCGGTCGGGTGCTGTCATCCCGATGGGTCCGGAGCTCCAGTACGCGCACGAGCGCGCCTGGGATCCGCTGAGCTTCGACGTCTACCCGGGCGAAGCAAAACGTAGTGAGCTGGAGTTCAGTGACGACCGCCGCCGATTCCGCCTGCAGCTCAGCGTCAGCGAGCGAGCCGTCCTCCTTGAAGGCGAACCCCCCGACAACATAGCGATCGTTCGGGTACACCGCCGCAACGGAGCGCCTATCGAGGGCATTCTCGGCGAGACCGTCACATTGGCGTAGCGACGATCACTCAGGATTCGCTAGATTGATGTTCCGGCGACATGCCGAACACGACGGCCGTCAGCCAGGCTGGCAGTGATGCCCATACAAGCAGGTCGAATAGCAAAATGGGGAGGACGGTGGCGTTCGTAAAAACAAAGTCCTTCGCGAAGTAGAACATCACGATCCCGATCAGGACTGGCACGGCACACCCCGCGCCGCTAATTAGACCAAGCCGGAACGTCCATCGCTCGATCGTCGTTGGTCCTCGTAAGGCATACGACGCCAAGCCAATCCAAACAAAAAGCGCTATGAAGGCAGTGATCGCCACGCTTGGCGATTGATGGGCGACGCCTTCGTCAAGCCAACCTTGCACGGCGACCAACAAGACCACGCCTGAAAGGATCAGCGCGATGCATACCAACAGCCCACTGAGTCGGACGGCAGTTCTCTTGTGTGATGGCATCGGCTCTCCAATGGCCAGTACCACCGGTGTCAGGGTGAGTCCGAGGAGTGTTGCGAGTAGGCCCATGAGTAGGTATTCGGCGTCTGAGGGAAATGGCACCGACGCGATGGCCACCACCGGTGTCCCGACCAGCCAGATGAGGGCAGCTAAGGCCCCGGTGACGCGAGCCGTTCGCACCATGCGGGTATATCGCCCGCAAATCTCAGGTCATGCGGCGGACCTGTTCAGGGCCTGCGAAAGAGAACGGTTGGAGCGAAATTCATTGGCCTTACGCGCTCTCCCGTCCACGCACGAACACTTCGGAGGCCTGGAGGATCTTTTCCGTCCGGCTATTCGGAATATGGATCCGCACTCCGGGATGTTGCGCGGTCCCGAAATCCCAGCCATCCAGATAGCGAGCGCGGATGTCAGCGACCGTCTTGACGGCGTCCGTGCTTGACCCGTTGGTCATCCAGATCGTCGGCTCGCGTCCGGTCGCGTAGCCCAATCCAATTTCGGTCCCGCTGTCCCGGAAGAACCGTAGACCGGCCAATGACGCATCGGGTGGCACCAGGTCGTTGGAGCTCTCGGCGACCTGTTGCAGGGTGGGCATCTGGCCCTGGGCGACCGTGGTGCGGACCTGCATGCGCGCCTTGAGGTGTTGCGAGCGCTCACGCTTCTTCTGCTCGCTCGCCACCTGCTGGATCTGGGCCCGCAGGCGTCCCAGCGCCTCCTCCAGGGGCGCCATCTCGGCCATGATCTCCCGGATCCGCCGGGCAAGCTCCTCGTCGGACGCCTGATCCAGGTTCGCCTGCTCTGTCATCGACATACAATTATTGGCCAGCGTGTCAGTGGCTCAAGCGTCGACCGACCAGCTCAAGGATGCTCTCGGCACCCGGATCGACGCCTTGCGGCCGGAGCTCGAACGGATTGGCCGCGATATTCACGCCAATCCCGAGGTTGGCTACGAAGAGCGGCAGGCCGTTGCCTGGCTGACCGAGCTCCTCAAGAAACACGGTTTTAGCGTCGAGGTCGGCGTCGCTGATACTCCAACCGCCTTCATCGCGACGCGCCGCAACGGGACGGGGCCGACAGTTGCGTTCCTCTCGGAATACGACGCGCTTCGTGGCCTCGGCCACGGCTGCGGCCACAACTTGATTGCGACGGCCTCGGCGGGGGCCGGGATTGCGCTGGCCGACGCGCTCGATCGCTTGAGCGGGCGGGTGCTCGTCATCGGTACGCCGGCCGAGGAAGGTGGCGGCGGAAAGATCCGGCTGATCAATGCGGGCATCTTCCAGGAAGTCGATGCGGCGATGATGTTCCATCCCGACACCAGGACCCAGGTGCTGCACTGGGCACTGGCGGTCACCCACATGCAGTTCGAGTTCATCGGTCGGGCGGCGCACGCGTCAGGAGACCCGGAAAAGGGCATCAACGCGCTCGACGCCTTCGTCCTCGCCTACAACGGGATCAGCCTGTTGCGCCAGCAGGTAAAAGAGGGCGCACGGCTGCACGGCTACCTCAAGGAGGGCGGCACGGCGCCCAACATCATTCCGGAGCGAACCAGCGGCGAGTTCCTGGTGCGGGCGCGCGAGCAAGCCTACATGGAAGAGCTGGTCCAGAAGGTGAAGAACATCTTTCAGGCAGCGGCCCTTGCCACGGGCTGCAGCCTCAACCTGACCTTCAACGAAGAGACGTACTCCGACCTTCGGAACAACGGCGTCCTGGCTCACCTGTTCGACGGGAACCTCCGCCGCATTGGGCTCGACCCGGTGGAGGGCGTGCCCTGGGAAAATGCCGGCTCGACCGACATGGGCAACGTCAGTCACGTGGTGCCGGCGCTCCATCCTACGGTCGCGATCGCATCTGCCGATGTGGCGGGTCACTCGCAGGCGTTCCTGGAAGCCTCCGGCTCGCTGCGCGGCTATCAGGCCATGATCGACGCCGCCAAGGCGCTGGCAATGACGGGCGCGGACCTGTTGGCCAATCCGAGCCTGGTCGAGCAGGCGAAGATGGAGTTTCGCCGGACCTGAGCCCGGCGAAGCTGAGCCCATGATCAACGAGCGCTACCGCGAGGACCGCGAGCGCCGACGCCTCGGTAGCCTGAGCGCATTCTCGGGGCCGACCCATTCCGGCAAGACCAAGAAGCTCGAGGCCGAGGCCGAGCGGGCCCAGCGCCAGGGCCGCCGGAGTCAGCGGCTCCACGGTCTAGCCGATGCCAACCAGCTGCTGGCCCAGCTCGATCCCGCGGCGGAGCTGGTCACCATCGACGACGCGCAGCGCTACGACGACCGGCTGGTGGAGGTCCTCAACGATCTGGCGACGATTCATCGGGTCGACGTCGTGGTGGCCGGTTGGGAGCTCGACTACACCGGCCAACCTGCCGGCCCGCTGCCGCAGCTGATGTGCTCGGCCGACTTTGCCCTCAAGCTCGATGACGGCGTCTGCGCGCAACCCGGTTGCCGAAACCTGGCCAGCCGCACGCAACGGTTCCACCCAACCAATGGCACACCCGAGCGCTTTCTGCCAGTCTGCCGGCGTCATCACACACCAGAAGCCCGCGCGGTCAGCTTCCAGGAGGTCTGGTTCGACGAGCCCTCCGGGAGCCTCGACCTGATCAGCGGTTGCATGTTCAGCGGCAAGACGCAGGAATTGATCCGCCGGCTCGATCAAGCGCGCTACGCCGGTTCGACGATCCAGGCGTTCAAGCCGGCCCTCGACGACCGCTACGCCCTCGAGGCCGTCGCCTCGCACCGCGAGGTCCGTTTTCCGGCGATCGCCGTTCCGGACGTGGAGGCACTCCAGCATCAGCTGCGAGACGACACCCGGGTAGTCGGCATCGACGAGGCGCAGTTCTTCGGGGGGGAGATCGTGAGCCTTGTTGAAGGCCTCGCCGATCGTGGCCGCCACGTGATCGTCGCGGGCCTCGACCTTGACTTCCTCGCCCGGCCCTTCGGACCGATGCCACTGCTGGCCGCCTACGCGGACCGGCTCACAAAACTACAGGCATCCTGCCAGTACCCGGGTTGCGGCTCGCGGCAGGCCAGCCGCACGCAGCGCCTGATCGATGGCGAACCGGCGCCCGCCGATTCGCCGCTGGTCGTGATTGGAGGCGCGGCGACCTATGAAGCACGCTGTCGCCATCATCACCGGATCGGTGTCCATGCCCGGCCCGAACCGGTGGCGTTCGTCGAGGAGTCAGCCGAGCTCTAGGCCCCGCAACCGCTCGTTGCCGATCAGTACAGCGAGGACTGCCACCACGACCGCGCCACCGATCGAGACCGTCATCGCCGCAAGCCAGGTGCTGAAGACCGGGAAGCGAGTTTCGCTCGCCAGCGCCAGTGAAATCGCGAGCAGGAGCGCACTGCCACCAGTGATCATGGCGAACAACCCCATGCCGATGAAGGCTCCGATCGGATTCAACATCCGCCGGGCGTCGGTCCAATCAAAACGGGCGAAAACTGCGCCGATGCCGACCATCAGCGTGGTCACGGCCACCGCTTGGGCGACCGCGAGCAGAACGGCCGTTGCCGCCCACAGCCAGCCCGGCCGGATGAGGATCTCGGCGGCGATCGCCACCAGCGCAACCAGGAGGGCGGTCGGCAGGGCAGCCGACCAGCACTTGCCCTGCAAAAAGCGCAGGGTCGTGTTTGGCGACACGGCGTAGACCCAGATGCTCTTCCCTTCCAAACTGACCGCGGTCAGCCCCAGCGAGATGCTCAGGGAGAAGAGCAGGATCCAGGCCGGTACGAGTCCAACCATTGCCGGCGCCGGTCCTTCGCCGAGGCTCTGCACCGCGCTGCGCAAACCGGCAAAACGCAACCCGAAGATGATGAAGATGAAGATGACTGGCATCACGAAGCGGATGAGCTGCGCGAGGTCGCGGGTTCGCATGCGCCAGTCCTTGATCACGATCGATGCCAGTAGCGGGCTCAGCAGCGGGAGCGCGCCGGTTAACCGGGGGGCGCGCAATCCGGGCAGCCGGCGTCGGCGTGGTGGGACCGCCTGGATCCATCCGGCAAGATAGAGCCGCCCGCTGAGGATCGTTCCTGCGGCGAAGATCGCCGCCGAGACGGCGAGCAACAGGAGCGCCCATTCGACCGCGACGGCAATGTCACCACGAAGGATCGCCGCGGCGCTGCGGCCCGCCCATCCGGAGGGTAGCCACGTCGCGCTGGCGACCGGCACATCGGGCAACGACGCCGGGACTCCCGGCCGGCGGGCGAAGCCGGAATCCCGCAATGCCGGGTTGAAGAGGAAGTTGAGCAGGTTGATGCCGAGCGCGAGGATGACACCGAACAGGGTCACGACCTCGCGGCCCCGTCCGACGGGAATGAAGCGGACCAGGAGCAAGCTCAGCAGCGAGATTATGACGACAACGGACACCGGATAGAGAAGGTAGAGCGTCGCGAACAGCAGCGGGATCAGGAGGTTGTGATTGGCGAATGCGAGGACGAGCAGAGCCGGCAGGGTGAACACCAGGCTCAGCAGCAAGAGTCGCAGCACCTGGACCACCATTCGGCCGGCCAGCACGCTCTCGACCGGTAGCGGCGCCGCGAGCAGCAGGTCCAGGTCGGGATTGAGCAGCAAGGCGTTGAGGCTGAAGACCAGGCTGCTGAAGACCAGGACACCGGTGTAGGCGAGAAACGCGAGGCTCAGCAGGTGAACGGTGTCGAGCTGGATCGGTGCCCGCTGGGAGGCTTGAACGCCGACCCAGGTGATGATCGCCTCCCACGACCAGGCGATCACGATGATGGCCGCACTGACGATGGTGCCGACGATCCGCCCGGGCTTATGGCTGCGCAGGGTCTGGTTGAGGAACATCTGCAGCTGGGCTCGCCACAGCAGGAGTCCGACCTGGAGTCCCGCGACGATGCGGTCGATGGGACTATTCCTCGAGCCCACGCAAGACGGCGCTGACGTCTTCCTCGCGGCTCCCGGTGAGCTCCAGGAAGATCTGCTCCAGTGATTGCCCGTCCTGTCCGACCATGTGGCGCAACTCCTGCAGGCTGCCCATGGCGACCAGCCGGCCGTGGTTGATGATGGCGAGCCGCGTACACATTCGTTCCGCGATTTCGAGGATATGAGTTGAGAAGAAGACCGTCTTGCCCTCTTTGCAGAAGTCCTGGAGGATGTCCTTCATCTGGCGCGCACTCTGTGGATCGAGGCCGACGGTGGGCTCGTCGAGGAACAGGACTTGCGGGTCATGAAGCAGGGCAGCCGCCAGTGACACCTTCTGCCGCATCCCGCGGGAATAGCCGGCGAGAAAGTCATTGCCACGGTCGTGGAGATCGAAGAGTTTCAACAATGCCTCGATCCGCCGATCGCGAAGGCGTTGCTCGACGTGATAGAGGTCGCCGGAAAACTCCAGGAACTCTCGGGCGCTGAGTTTTTCGTAGAGCGTCGCCGCGTCCGGTACGTATCCGATTCGGGCCTTCGCCCGCTCGGGCTCAGCCATGATGTCGATACCCGCCACCCGGGCGGTGCCGCTGGTCGGGCGGAGCAGGCCCACCAACATCTTGATCGTGGTGGTCTTGCCGGCCCCGTTGGGCCCCAGGAAGCCGAACAACTCCCCAGCTCCCACCTCCAGGTCCAGGTCCTCCACGGCGATCAGGCTGCCGTAGCGCTTGGTGAGGAGCCGGGTGGAGAGCACCGTGCCCAAGTCTAGCGGGGGAACCCGAAAAACCCGCCTAAAATAGCCGCTGAAGGGCGGCTTCCGGCGAATTCAGCCCGAATTGGGCGGCCGGCGGCCTCCGCGTAACAGGTTTTGCGCCGTTACAGCGTTGTTGCTTTGACCCATACCGAAGAGGCCGGTCAGCAAGATGCAGGCAGAACCGCAGGAGGGCGAGCTCGGCGTCCTTGTCAGCAGCCCGGAGTTCGCCCGGATGGTGGACCGGTTCCAGGCCTCCACCGGGCTCAAGCTCCAGGTCTTCGACCTTGACGCGCATCCGCTGACGCCGGTCGAAGACTACCCCCGCTATTGCCGGCTGCTGCAGGAACGGAAAGTCTGTCCCCTCTACAACGATCCGCAGTTCCTCAAGCGCAACGAGGAGACGATGGGCGTTTGCAAGTCGGGCGTCGGACATTTCGTCGCCCCGGTCCGTAGCGAAAAAGAGGTGCAGGTCGGCGCCGTCCTGGGGCCGGCCGTGAAATTTGCTCCCAACTCGGTTGAAGAGTTAGCTGAGCTGGCCTTCCAGCTACGGGTTTTTCCCGACGATCTGATCCAGGCCGCGGATGCCGTCCAGGAACAGGATGCGGAGAAGCTACTCGGGGCGGGGGAACTCGTCTCCGTGGGGCTCAATCTCCTGGCGGAGATGCAGGCCGCCGAGCGGGTCGGGCACACGCTGCGCCGTCTGCAAGCGCAGATTGCCGAGTCGAACTCCCAGATGCTGTCGCAACACGTCGTCGATGCCATCCTTTATTTGACCCGGGCCGACTACGCCCTGGTGCTGATGCTGGATGACAACGGGGCGGATCTGGCCTCGGGATACGACCAGCCCGCCCCGGACCGCCTTGTCGAGGCGAAGCGCCGGTTATTGGAGGGCATCGCCGAATGGGTGCGGCACGCCGACCGCAGCGTGAGCGTCCCCGATATTTCCAAGAGTGCCTGGTCACGCTATCTCACCGACGACGTCGTCAAGGAGGGGAGTATCGTCGGCGTCCCCATCACCGAGCAAAAGGGGAAGGGGACCTTCGGCGCCATCGTGGTGGGCTTCAACCGCCCGCGAGATGACCTCGAGGAGCCACTGGCCGCGCTGGAGAGCTTTGTCGGCGAGGGTCTCTATGCCCTGATGATGGGTCGCAAGCTGATCCAGGCGGAGAAGCTCGCCCTGCTCGACGCCCAGTCAGGAGCTCACAGCCAGGCGTTCCTGGAGGACCTTCTTGAAAAAGAGATCAGTCGCGCCTCACGTCACAACCACGACCTCGCCGTGGTGCTGTTCGAGATCGAAGCCTTCGAAGTTCTGCGCGGCAAGTACGGCGAGGGTGGCCTCAGCCGGATGCTTCGCGAATTCGTTGCGGTCATCCGTTCGAAGACGCGCCGTGTCAACACGCTGGCCCGCATCAAGGACGGCCAGTTCTGCCTCGTCATCCCGGAAGCCGATCGGGCGATCGCGGTCCGGCAGGCGGATCGGCTTCGGTCGATTCTCGAAGAGCATCCCTATGCGGCCAGTCCGAACGGTGACATCGTCCGCCTTGCGGTCGATACCGGCGTGGCCGCCAGCGAGCGCGGTCAGTTCGATCGCGTTTCGTTGCTCGCCCTGGCCGAAGAGGGCCTGCAGCAGGCTCGCACCGAACGCCGGACGCGTAGCTTCAACCCATAATTTCCTGCCCCCGCTCGCGCGGAAGGGCAGGGTGGGGGCGTCTTCGCAATCAGGCCGCCGCCCGATCGCGGTCGCAGCTCGACGCAGCGAGCATAGTAAGAGGATGAAAGTCCTGATCAGCGGTGGATCGGGCCTTATCGGCAGCCACCTGGTGAAGAGCCTGGCGAAGGACGGCCACGAGGTGGTCGTCCTCAGTCGTCGATCTGACTTAAAAGATGTCCCGAAGAGCGTTCGCTATCTCAGCTGGGACGCCCGCAGCGCGAGCGGCGACTGGGTGGAGGAAATCGCTGGAGCGCAGGGTGTCATCAACCTCGCCGGTGCGAGCATCGGCCGCTGGCCGTGGACGCGACAGCGGATGGCGGAGCTCCTCTCGAGCCGGTTGTCCGCGACCGCCGCCCTGGTGCAGGCCCTCGGGAGGACGCCGGCTGATCGTCGGCCGCCGGTGTTCGTTAGTGCCTCGGGCATCGATTTCTACGGGGACCGCGGCGAGGAGGTCATCACCGAGGAGAGCCATCCGGGCGATTCCTTTCTTGCCCGGCTCAGCCAACAGTGGGAGGCCGAGGCACAGAAGGCGGAACCGCTGGGCGTCCGCGTCGCGCGCATCCGCACCGCGATGGTGTTCGGCCGCGAGGCGCTCGCCTTTCGACTGCTGACCCTGCCGTTTCGATTCTTTCTCGGCGGTCCATTGGGCAACGGCCGGCAGTGGTTTACCTGGATTCACATCGAGGACATCATTGGCCTCTACCGGCTGGCGCTCGAGGATGCGCGCGTGAGCGGCCCCGTCAACGCGGTTGCGCCCGATCTCCGCCGGGAGCGCGATGTCGCCAACGAAATCGGTCGCGTCCTCCACCGTCCGGCGGTGTTTCCCGCGCCCGCCTTTGCGCTCAGGCTCGTGCTCGGCAAAGAGGCGCAGCTCTTGTTGCATGGCCGCCGCGCTCAGCCGGTGAAGGCACTCGCGTATGGGTACCGGTTTCGATTGGGTGGGCTCCATGAGGCCCTCGAGGAAGCGCTCGCGCGCCGCTGACGACGACCAGGTCGGCACTCGAGCCGGCCCCTTTGCCCCCGTCCTGGGCGGGTACCGCCAATGCCTCGCCAGGCCGCTCGCCGATCAATTCTTCGGCGCCGATGGGGCTCACCGGGTGCGCCTTGACGGAACGATGCACCATATCTGGCACCGCCACGTCTGGCTGCGGCCCCTGTTCTCGCTGCTGGCTCGATTCGACATCCTCTTTCCAGAATCGGGCTGCGATGTTCCGGCCTCGATGACGATCGCCAGGGTTGACGAAGGCGCGACTTGGCGACGCACCTTCGCCTTTGTTAAGTCGCGGCGATTCGACGCTACCATGAGATATCTGCCTCAGTCGGGTCTTGTGGAGCGAATTGGTCCACGTGGCCTCATCGAGGTTCCCTGGCGCCTTCGTGTGCTGGCCGGCGACGCCATCGAGATCACAACGGGCCGCTTGCAGATGCGCGCCGGCCGGTTGCGGCTGCCGATACCGGGCGTCTTCCAGGTCGCCGTCAAGGCAATCGAACGAGCCGTGTCGGAGAACATCTCGGTCGATCTCGTCGTCAGCCATCGGTTCTTGGGCGCGATCTTCGGCTACGACGGAACCTTCGCTGTCCGGCGCGAAGCGCTCAATGCCAAAGGACCCAACAGGTCTGAAGGCGTCTCGCTTCAAAGGTACCGACCCTGGTTTTATGCGGCGGCGGCCTACAACCTCGCCTGGGGCCTGGTGGTCATCGTCTGGCCGGTATCGTTCTTCCGGCTGATCGGGATGCCTCTGGCAAACGAGATTGCCAGCTGGCAGGCGCTCGGCATGATGGTCCTTGTCTACGCTCCGGCATATTGGTGGGTGGCTCGTGATCCCATGCGGCATCGTCACTTGGTGGTGATCGCCCTCCTGGGCAAGCTGCTGGGGCCGCTGGGGTTCCTTTGGGCCCTTCACGGACACACGCTGCCGCTGCTGTTCGGTCTCACCATTCTGACGAACGACTGTCTCTGGTGGCCGGCGTTTACGACGTTCCTGATCAGGGCGGCACGGGGCTCCGGCGGGTGGAGGGCGCTGCTGGCCGGCCGTTAGTTACTCGTCTTGACAAATACACAGATCTGTGTAAGGATGGCGGGGTTGTCGGCTGCCAATCCG
>Ga0209474_10001535_pt1 | contig 22201 bp, 18 predicted proteins | sample GraSoiAngelo_145_FD_185902 | JGI IMG/M metagenome (GOLD analysis project Ga0209474, IMG submission 185902) | Grasslands soil microbial communities from the Angelo Coastal Reserve, California, USA - 14_1009_05_20cm (SPAdes) (version 2) | ecosystem: Environmental > Terrestrial > Soil > Grasslands... | reverse complement strand
CAACGAGCGAACCGCCGACAGCCGCGTCACGACGACGAACGAGACCGGAGCGTTCGTGTTCTCCGCTGTGCAGCCCGGCACCTACACCGTGCGCGTCGAGCTCGCCGGCTTCGCGACGTTCGAGCGCCGCAACACGATCGTCCCGCCGAACGAGCAGGTGCCGGTCGGCGCGCTGCAGTTGAACGTCGGCCCGCTCACCGAGACGGTCACGGCCACCTCCACCGGCAGCATTGTGCAGACGCTCAGCTCCGAGCGCTCCGCGCTCATCTCCTCGACGCAGATCGAGCAGGTGGCGGACCGCGGGCGCGACGTCGTGTCGCTGCTGCGCGTGCTGCCCGGCGTCGCGTATCAGACGCCCACCGACGCGCCCGGCGGCAACTTCGGCAGCACCACGCCGAACATCAACGGCAATCGCGCGACCTGGAACACGATGACCGTCGACGGCGTGGTCGGCAACGATCTCGGCAGCCCGCAGGTCTTCAGCAGCTCGATCAACTTCGACGCGATCGGCGAAGTGCAGGTGGAGCTGAACAACTATCGCGCCGAGTACGGCCGCAACGGCGGGCCCGTCGTCAACATCGTCACCAAATCGGGCACCAAGCAGTACAAGGGCAGCGCCTACTGGTACAAGCGGCACGAATCGCTGAACGCGAACGATTTCTTCAACAATCGAAACGGGATCGCGAAGCCGTTGTACCGCTTCGACACGGCGGGCGCGACGCTCGGCGGCCCGGCGCCGATCTCGGGCGCGCGCGAGAAGCTGTTCTTCTTCTACTCGTTCGACGGGCTGAGGACCCTCAACCCGCGTCCGCTGCAGCAGGTGACGACGCCGACCTCGCTCGAGCGCGCGGGCGACTTCTCGCAGTCGATCGACTCGAACGGACGCCTCATCGTGATTCGCGATCCGCTCACGGGGCTGCCGTTCCCGAACAACGTGATTCCGGCCAGCCGCATCAACCGCAGCGGCCAGGCGCTCGTCGGCGTCTTCCCGCTGCCGAACGCGCTCGATCGCGGCGTCACGCGCGGCGCCTACAACTATAACTTCCAGGAGAGCCTCGACGTGCCGAAGCGGCAGCACGTGGCGCGGATCGATTACCATCCGTCGCCGCGCGACGCGTTCTACGGCCGCGTGTCGACGTGGTACGGCGACAACCAGGGCTACAACGTCGCCGCCGGCGGATCGGCGTGGGGTCTCGTCAAGCTGCACTACCTTTTCACCGACGACAGCGGCCTGTTCAACTACACGCGCGTCGTCAGCAACGCCGTCGTCAACGAGGCGTCGGTGTCGATCCGGCACAGCACGGAGAACGGGCCGCCGCTGAGCGACGCGGATCTCGCGGGCGTCACGAAGGCGCAGACCGGCTTCACGCTCGGCCAGCTCAATCCGTCGATCAACCCGCTGGGCATCATTCCACAGGCGCGCTTCACCGGCGTGCCCGGCAATCCGGCCGCGATCACCTACGACGGCCGGACGCCGCTGACGGGCGACGACAAGCTCTACACGTTCAACGACACGCTGACGTTCGTCCGCGGCGCGCACACCTACAAGGCCGGGATGTACGTCGAGCACGTGCGGAACGAGGAGGGGCCGACGGCGACGTTCGCCGGCCTGTACGACTTCAGCAGCGCTGACGCGAACAACCCGGGCAACACGGGCTACGCCTACGCGAACGCGCTCCTCGGCAACTTCACGTCCTACACCGAATCGACAACGCGGCCGGGTGGAGGCGGGCTGGCGAACGTCGCCGAATGGTTCGCGCAGGATACGTGGCGCGCGACGCCGAAGCTGACGATCGACTACGGGCTCCGGCTCGCGTGGTACACGCACTATCGCCACGAGACCGGCGGCGCGTCGGCGTTCTCGCTCGAGCGGTACGATCCGTCGAAGGCGCCGCGACTCTACTTCCCGGCGCTCGTCAACGGCGTCCGCGTCGGCCGCGACGCGGTCACGGGCGCGACGGTCCCCGCGGTGCTGATCGGCGCGCTCGTGCCCGGGACCGGCGACCTGACCAACGGCATCGTGCTCGCCACCGACGGCTCCTATCCGAGCGGGTTCAAGGATCCGCCGCCGCTTCTGCCCGAGCCGCGCGTCGGCTTCGCGTACGACCTGAAGGGCGACGGCAAGACGGCGGTGCGCGCGAGCGTCGGCATCTTCCACAACACGCGCATGTCGGGGAACGTGAACTGGCAGGCGACGCGCAACCCGCCGCTGCAGCTGAACCCGCAGATCTTCTACGGGTCGATGGACACGGTGCTGCAGTCCACGGGATTCAACTTTCCGAGCGACGTGCAGGGCTTCGAGAAGGAGACGCGGACGCCCACGCTCTACAGCTACTCGCTCGGCGTGCAGCGCGACATCGGATGGGGCACCGTCGTCGACGCCGCGTACGTCGGATCGCAGTCGCGCCACCTGCTGCAGACGCGCAACCTGAACATCGTGCCGTACGGCGCGCACTTCCTCCCGGCCAATCAGGATCCGACGCGCGCCGGCGTCGCGCTCGCCGACAACTTCTATCGGCCGCTTCCCGGCTACGCGAACGTCTGGTTCTTCGAGAACTCCGGCAAAGCCGACTACAACGCGCTGCAGGTGCAGGTGAACCGCCGCTTCACGAAGGGGCTGCAGTTCGGCCTCGCGTACACGCTCTCGCGCTCGCGCGATTACACGTCGAACAACGAGACGGGCACCGGCGCGAACATGCAGATCGCGACGTATCAGAATCCGGACGTCTGGAACTACGGCCTCTCGAGCTACGACCAGACGCACGTCGCCGTGATCAACTACGTGTGGGATCTGCCGCGCGCGAGCGCGCGGTGGCACAACGCGGTCGTGCGCGGCCTGCTCGACAACTGGCAGCTCTCGGGCCTCACGACGGTGGCGAGCGGCGCGCCGATCTACGTGACCTACACGACGGTCGACGGCGCGGACATCACCGGTGGCGGCGACACGTCGCGCTTCAACGGCGGACCCGGCGCCGTGAATCCGACGGCCGGCAGCCTCGTGCCGAACCTCGTCGGCGATCCGACGCTGCCATCGTCTCAACGAAGCCTGACCCAGTGGTTCAACCCCGTGGCGTTCGCGCGGCCGGCGCGCGGCGACGCCGGCAATTCGCCGAAGGACGTCGTCCGCGGGCCCGGTGTGACGAACTCCGACGTCACGCTGTTCAAGAACATCCCGCTCGGCGGGTCGGCGCGCAAGCTCCAGCTGCGCTGGGAGATCTACAACGTGTTCAACCAGGTGCAGTTCGCCACCGTCGACTCGACGGCGCGGTTCGACGCCGCCGGCAACCAGGTGAACGCGCGGTTCGGACAGGTGATTTCGACCAGGCCGCCGCGTGTGATGCAGATCGCGGTCCGATTCGTGTTCTGATACACGGATGGTGACACGACGCACCGTTCTGGCCGGACTCGGCGCCGCCGCAGCGACGCGCCTTGCGTGGCTGCGCGCGGCCGCGTCGGCTTTCGAGCCGGCGCTCTATCCCCCGATGGATCTCTCGCGGTTCGACACGCCGGTGACGCCGGCGCCGGCGGAGATCCGCATCGGCTACGCCTCGATCACGTGGGGCGGACACGACGCGCAGGCGATCGAAGACATCGCCGCGCTCGGCTACGAAGGCGTGCAGCTGCGATCGAACATCCTGCCGGACTGGGAATCGCGGCCGCAGGCGCTCGCGGATCTGCTCGCGGCGAAGCGTCTGACGTTCGTGGCGCTGTCGAGCGGCGGCGTGGACATCGAGAAGCCGGCCGCGAGCGAGATCGCCGCGCACGTCGCGCACGCGTCCTTCCTGCGCGCGGCGCGTGGGAAGTATCTGCAGTGCACCGACACGCGGCCGAAGCGCGCGCTCGCGCGCGCCGACTACGAGCGGCTCGGCAAGTTGCTCACCCAGATAGGCAAGCGGACCGCCGATCTCGGAATCGCGCTCGGCTACCACAATCACATGGGCACGATCGGCGAGCGTCCCGAGGAGGTCGCGCAAATCCTTGACGCCGCCGATCCGCGATACGTGAAGTTCGAGCTCGACATCGCGCACTACGCGCAGGGCGGGGGCGATCCGGTGAAGGCGATTCGCAGCTACGGGGATCGTCTTCTGTTCCTTCACGTCAAGGACGTCGAGGACCGGCCTGGCGGGTCAGGCGCGTGGGGAGGGGCCGGCGGGTACAGGTTCGTCGAGCTCGGACGCGGAAAGGTGGACGTGAAAGGCTGTTTCGCGGCGCTGCACGAGGTGAAGTTCCGCGGCTGGGCCGTCGTCGAGCTCGACGCCGTGCCCGACAACGCGCGGACGCCGAAGGACGCAGCGGCCGTCAACAAGCAGTTCCTCCACACGATCGGAGCGCTGTGATGGCTGCCGCATTTCCGCTCTCCATTCTCACCGACGAGATCTCGCAGGACTTCGGCCACGCGTGCGAAGTGGCGGCGCACGAGCTCGGCATGAGCCTCGTCGATCTCCGCGAGGCCGGCGGCAAGAACATCATGAACTGGGACGCGGCGCAGATTGCCGACGCGCGGAAGACGCTCGAGCGCTTCTCGCTGCGCGTCGCGTGCATCGCCTCGCCGGTCTTCAAGGTGGACTGGCCGCATGCGCCGAAATCGTCCTTCAGCCCGGCGCGCGACGAGTTCGGCGCGAACTTCACCTACGCGCAGCAGGACGAGCTGCTCGATCGCGCGCTCGATCTGACGCGCGCCTTCAACACCGATCGGCTGCGCATCTTCGACTTCTGGCGGCTCGACGATCAGAAGCCGCACCGCGCGGCGATAGACGACGCGGTGCGCGGCGCGGTCGCGAAGGCGGCGAAGCGCGGCGTGACGATCGTGCTGGAGAACGAGTACGCGTGCAACACGGCGACCGGCGCCGAAGCGGCGCGGCTGGTCACCGCGATTCCCGACAAGGCGCTGCAGATCACGTGGGACCCCGGCAACGCGACGTGGCGCGACGAGGCGGCGTTCCCCGCCGGCTACCGCGCGATTCCGAAGGATCGCATCGGCCACGTGCACTGCAAGGACGCGGCGCGCCGCGCCGACGGCAAAGGCTGGGAGTGGATGGCGATGGGCCGCGGCACGATCGACTGGGCCGGCCAGTTTCGCGCGCTGAAGGCCGACGGCTACCGCCATGCGCTCGCGCTCGAGACGCACTGGCGCGGCGCCGGCACGCCGGAAGCGTCGAGCCGCGAGAGCTTCGCGGGCATGAAGGAGTTGTTGAAGCGAGCGGGGGCGTGGACGTAGCGCGGCGGCGGCGCCGCGCGGCGGCGATCGCGCCGGCGTGACGGTCCACGTCGGCCTGATCGGCGCCGGCAATATCAGCGACACGCACGCGCGGGCGCTGGCAGAGATGCCCGACCCGGCCGTCGCGGCGGTGTTCGCGCCGAGGCGCGAGCGGGCCGAGCAGCTTGCGGCGAAACACGGCGCCGCGCCGTACGACGCCCTCGAACGATTCCTCGATCACCGGCCGCTCGACATGGTCGTCGTCGGCACGCCGTCAGGCCTTCACGCCGATCACGGGATCGCGGCGGCGCGCCGCGGGCTGCACGTGCTCGTCGAGAAGCCGATCGACGTGACGACGGCGCGCGCCGACGCGCTGATCGCCGAAGCGTCGCGCGCGGCGGTGACGCTCGGCGTCATCTTCCAAGATCGCCTCAAGCCGGACGTGCGGCGGATGAAGGCGCTCGTCGACCTCGGCCGGCTCGGCGCGCCGATCCTCGCCGATGCGCGCGTCAAATGGTACCGGCCGCCGTCCTACTACGCGGGATCGCGGTGGCGCGGCACGCGCGCGCTCGACGGCGGCGGCGCGCTCATGAACCAGGGCGTCCACACCGTCGATCTGCTGCTGTGGCTCTTCGGACCGGTGCGGCGCGTCGCGGCGCGCACGGCGACGGCGCTGCACGCGATCGAAGTGGAGGACACCGCCGCGGCGCTCCTCGAATTCGCGAACGGCGCTCTCGGCACGCTCGAGGCGACGACGGCTGCGTTCCCGGGCTATTCGCGTCGCCTCGAGCTCACCGGATCGAACGGCACGCTGATTCTGGACGGCGATGATCTGACGGCGATCGATCTCCAGGACGCGCGGCCCGACGAGCGGCCGAGCGCGGCCGCCGCGGCAACGGTCAGCGCCGCGTCGCCCGTCGTCGCCGACGTCAGCGCGCACGTAAGAGTCTTCGACGATTTCCTGCGCGCGGTCGCGGCTCGAACGGCGCCGTGCTGCGACGGCCCCGGAGGGCGGGCGAGCGTCGCGCTCATCGAAGCGATCTACCAGTCGGCGCGAACGGGATCGCCGGTCGACCTGGCTTCGTCGTGAGCTGGACCTGCGAGGCGCCGTCGATACAACATGGCAGCGTTCGGCAGCCCTTCACGGCTGCCCCGGCGGCCGTTCGGAGACCTAATCCCGGAAGGCGCTTGCGTTGACGTCCGAAAAAGGGGTACGACCCCTTTTTGGTCAACGTGATCATCAAAAAGGGGTCGTACCCCTTTTTCGGCATGCGCCAAGCCAAGCGCCTTCCGGGGATTAACGCGTTCGAGGGGTGTCCGTGATCAGTGCAGCGCGCGGCGACGTCGCCGCCCTCGTCGAACAGCTCGGCGTCGTCGCCGTGATTCGGATGAAGGATCCGGCGAAGCTGCGCGCGGTCGTGGACGCGATCGCCGCGGGCGGCGTCCGCGCGCTCGAAGTGACGATGACGGTGCCGCGCGCGGTGGACATGATCCGCGAGCTCGCGCCGACGCTGCCCCCCGGGTTTCTTCTCGGCGCCGGCACCGTGATCGACGCGGCGACGGCGCGCGCGGTGATCGACGCCGGCGCGTCGTTCGTCGTGAGCCCGGTGTTTCGTCCTGACGTCGTCGCCGCGTGCCACGAGCGAGACGTGCCGGCGATGCCGGGCTGCTTCACGCCGACCGAGATTCTCGCCGCGCACGAGTGCGGCGCCGACATCATCAAGGTATTTCCAGCGACCGCGCTCGGCCCGCAGTTCATCAGGGACGTCCGTGCGCCGCTGCCGCAGGTGAAGCTGATGCCGACCGGCGGGGTGACGATCGACAACGCCGGCGAGTGGATTCGCGCCGGCGCGGTCGCCGTAGGCCTCGGCTCCGCGCTCCTCGACGCGTCGGCGATCGCCGACGGCCGCTTCGACACGATCACCGCCAACGCGAAGCGCGTCGTCGAGAACGTCGCCGCCGCGCGGCGCTGACTGCCGACTGCCGACTGATTCGAGCGACTGACGCCGGTTTTCACTCGATTCCGGGAATCGCCGTCGCGCCGCGTTCGCTCGACGTGTAGCACGCCTCCACGAGCGCCATCGTTCTAATCGCGTCGTCCACGCGCGAGACGAGCACGTCGTCCTCTCCGGCGACGAACCGCTGCAGGTTCGACATCGGCCCTTCGAAGGCGTCGATGAACCACGAGCCGCGCAGCGGGACGTCGCGCCAGCCGCCGTCGAGCGCGACCTCCATCGTGTCGGGCGGCCCGGACGGATAGGCGAGGTTGACGCCCCACGTGAGCCTCGCGGCCCCGCGCGTACCTTCGACGACGATCTGCGAGGCGCGATGTTTGGGTCCGGCGCGGTGCGTGTGGTTCAGCGTCAGCGAACAGCGGATCGGATCGCCAAACGCGAGCAGGATCGAGCTGCGCGTGTCGGCGAGATCGGGGAACGATGGATGGCGCACGACGCGGCAATAGACGCCGTCCGGCTCCCCGACGAGCCAGCGGATCGCGTCGAGATAATGAATCGAGTGATACGGCACCTCGAGCCGCGGCGCGCCGCGCAGGAACGGCCACAAGTGCCACGGCTGATCGATCACGATACGGACCTCGACGTCGACGACGTCGCCGAGCGCGCCGCGCGAAAGAAGATCGCGCAGCGCGAGGACGTTCGGGCAGAAGCGCAGCTGAAAGTTGACGGCGGCGGTCAGACCGCGCTCGCGGCAGCACGCGCGGATCGCGGCGGCGGCCGCGAGGTCCGGCCCCATCGGCTTCTGCACGAGGACGGCCGCGCCGCGCGGAAGCCGCGCGAGGATGCCGAGGATCTGATCGCCGGGCACCGCGAGGTCGTACACCGCGTCGGGCAGCGCCGCTGCCGCCTCCAACGTCTCGAGCGCGGGAACGCCGAATGCCGTCGCGAGCGACGCCGCGCGCTGCGCATCGACGTCGTAGAGGCCGCCGACCACAAACCCGAGCTTCTGGTACACGGGCAGGTGCGCCGTGCGGACGATGCCGCCGGCGCCGACGATGACGATCGGGCGTGGGGCAGTGGGGCGCGGCCACGCCTGCGCAAGATCGACCGTCATCCGGAGGTCAGCGCGCCGCGCCGCGCGCGGCGGGCGTACGGGCGCTCTCCGGCTCGAGATGGAAGATGGGCTCCATCGCCGCCCACCACTCGTCGGGACGCGCGCCGGGCGCTGGCTGCTGGAGCGCTTTCATCAGCGCCTCCCATTCGGCGACGCGCGCGCTCGTCGCGACGTGCGCGGCGAACGCGCGGCGGATGTCGTCGTCGTCCGATTCCACGATCATCACGAGCCGCCGTCCGGCGATGTAGATGTCGAGCGCGCGGATGCCGGCGTGGCGCAGGCTCGCGATCACCTCCGGCCACACGGCGCGGTGATGGACCTTGTACGCGTCGATCGCTCCGGGATCGTCGCGAAGATCGATCGTGAGCACGTGGCGCGTCATTCCGACGCGATCACTTTCTGGCGCGAGCAGCCGAGCCGATCGACGCCGAGCGCGACCTCGTCGCCGGGCTGCAGGTACACCGGCTGCGGCTTCATGCCGAGGCCGACGCCGGCCGGCGTGCCGGTGCTGATCACGTCGCCCGGCAGCAGCGTCATGAACTGGCTGACATAGCTGACGAGCGCGGGAACGTCGAAGATCATCTGCGCGGTCGTGCTGCGCTGGCGCATCTCGCCGTTGACCGTGAGCCACATATCGAGGTCCTGCGCATCGGGCACCTCGTCGCGCGTCGCGAGGAACGGGCCGAGCGGCGCGAACGTGTCCGCGCTCTTGCCCTTCACCCACTGGCCGCCGCGCTCGAGTTGAAACGTCCGCTCCGAGTAATCATTGTGCAGCACGTAGCCGGCGACGAAGCGTTCGGCGTCCCTGGCGTCGACATATTTCGCAGCCGCGCCGATCACGACGGCGAGCTCCACTTCCCAGTCGAGCTTCGTGCCGCCGCGCGGAATCACGACCGGATCGTTCGGGCCGGCGAGCGACGAGGTCGCCTTGAAGAAGATGACCGGCTCGCGCGGGATGTCCATCCCGCTCTCCACAGCGTGGTCGCGGAAGTTCAGGCCGATGCAGACGATCTTGCTGGGGCGGCGAATCGGGGGACCGAGGCGTACGCTCTCGGACACGATCGCGCACGACGGCGCGTGCGCGGCGAGCCACTCGCGCAGCGCCGCCACGCCGCCGCTCCGGAAGAACGCCTCGTCGTAGTCGGCGCCGAAGGCGGAGACGTCGAGGCGGCGGCCGTCGTCGAGCAGGACGCCCGGACGTTCGCCGCCCGCGTCGCCGAAGCGAATCAGCTTCATGCGACGAGGACGCCGCCGTCGATTGGATACGCCTGGCCGGTGACGAACGCTGCTTCGTCCGAGCAGAGATACAGCGCGAGCGAGGCGACCTCCTCCGGCGTGCACATGCGCCCGATCGGCTGGTACGCTTCGAGCGCGCGGCGCATCTCCTCCTCTCGGCCCGGGTAGTAGCGGCGGAGGTAGCCATCGACGAACGGCGTCTGCACGCGTGCCGGGCAGATGCAGTTGCAGCGGATGCCGCGCTTCACGTAGTCGAGCGCGACCGACATCGTCATCGTGAGCACGGCGCCCTTCGTCATCGAGTACGCGAAGCGATCGGCGACGCCGACGAGCGAGGCGATGGAGGCCATGTTCACGATGACGCCGCCGCCATGCCCGAGCATGATCTCGACGGCGGCGCGCGAGCAGAGGAACACGCCGCGCACGTTCACCGCGTACAGGCGATCGAGATCTGCCGGCGTCGTCTCCTCGATCGTCCCGACGTGCGAGATGCCCGCGTTGTTGACAAGGATGTCGAGGCGGTCGAATTGCGAGCGGATGTCCGCGAAGGCGCGCGCAACGTCGCCGGCCTCCGACACGTCGCATCGGAGGACCGCGGCGTCGCCGCCGGCGTCGCGAATCGCTGCAGCCGTCGCCGCGGCGGCGCTCTCGTTCACGTCGAGGACAACGATACGCGCGCCCCGGCGCGCGAAGAGAGCGGCGATCGCCGCGCCGATCCCGGAGCCGGCGCCGGTGACGGCCGCGATCTTGCGGTGCAGATCGAACATGCCCGCGGCGAAAATATCACAATCCTCATCCGTCGAGTGGTACGCTCTCGGCGGCGGCCGCACGACAGCACGCCGCAAGGCGGTGAAGACATGTGGACAGTCGTCGGTGTCGGCGTCGTCGCGGTCATCGCGGTCGTCCTCGCCGCCACGTCCCGGGTGGGCGTTCAAGCCGATCTCGGATCGGTGAGCGATCAGTGGATCGCCGAACATCGCCTCTCGCAGGACACGCAGCGCTGATCGCGCCGGAACCTCGACGACACGAGTTGATTCTGAAACGCGCTCGAAGGCGCGGTTTCGCCGTGCTGTGCCAGAGCTTCGCGCGCCGCGTGCGCCGCCCGGCCGGAGTCCGGCGGTAGCATAGGAACATGGCAGCGCCCTTCGTATGCAGGTGAGTGCCTTCGATCCCCCCGCATCGCACGTCCAGACGTTCATGGAACACGCCGCGCGCCTCGACGCGCGGTACCGCGGCGGCGAGATTCACGCGCACGTCCCCGCGGCGTTGAACGATCGCGATCGTCCGCTCGACGCGCTCGTCGAGCAGTTCCTGCCGACATCGCACGCGGCGCTCGCCGCCGCGTCGCGCAGCCTGTTCTTCTCGCTGCCGGTGGCGTTCGATCCGACCGAGTCGATTGGCCCGTACCTCGCGATCGTGGATCGCGACCCGGCCGGCGATCCGTATCGCTTCCTCGACATGGGCGCGCTCATCGCGACGCAGGCATTCGGCGAGAACGATCCCGCCGTCGTGCGCGCGGTGCTCGAGTCGCTGCCGTTCGTCGTCTCGCGCTACGCGCATTCCGAGTACCAGACGACGCTGTCGCTGCGGCTGAAAGCGGAGCTGAACCGCGTCGCGCCGGCCGGCACGCCGCGCCATTTCATCGTCAATACGGGCGCCGAGGCGGTGGAGAACGCGATCAAGGCCGTGCTCCTCAACCGTGTCCTCACCTCCGACGATCGCGACGGTGGCTTCGTCGTGTCGTTCGAGGGCGCCTTTCACGGCCGCACGCTCGGCAGCCTCGCCGTGACGCACCGCAAGAAAGCGCGCCTCGGGTTTCCGACCTTCGACTGGCCCCACATTCCGTTTCCGGTGGAGGAGCCGGGATCGCCCAAGGAGACCGCGCGCCGCGAGGAGCGCAGCCTGAAGCAGTTGTGGGATCTGCTCGTCTCCGGCCGCCTGCCGCACGCCGACAAGAGCCGCGATACGTTCCAGCGCGAGATGGAGGCGCTCGACGAGTTCCTCGCGCGACCCGGCGTGGAGACGTGTGAGTCGCCGGCGGTCCAGGCATTCGTGCAGACGCAGCGCGCGCTCCTGACGCCGGACGTCGTTCGCCGCGCGCGGCGCGTCGCCGCGGTGCTCGTCGAGCCGATCCAGGGCGAGGGCGGCGTCCGCATGGCGAGCGCGCGCTTCATGCGCAAGCTGCGGCTGCTGACGCGCGTCTACGACGTGCCGCTGATCTTCGACGAGGTGCAGACCGGCTGGGGCATGACCGGCCGGATGTGGGCGCACGAGCACTTCGAGCTGCCGTGCCCGCCGGATCTCGTCACGTGGGCCAAGAAGGCGCAGAACGGCGTGCTCTTCGTCAGCGAGGCGCTCGCGACCTTCTTCCAGGAAGAGAAGAAGTTCAACACGACGTGGGAAGGCGATTCGGTCGGCATGGTGCGGCTGATCTCGCTGCTCGACAAGCTTGACCTCGAGCAGGTGCGCCGCACCGGCGAGCGCGCCCGCACGGGGCTGGAGGCGCTGGCGCGCGAGTACCCCGAGATCCTGAAGCACGTGCGCGGCGCCGGCGTGATGCTCGGCTTCGACGTTCAGCGCGCCGATCTGTGCGACGCGCTGCACGATCGCACGTTCCGGCGCGGCCTCGTGCTGCTGCCGGCCGGCGAGCGCACGCTGCGCTTTTACCCGCGGTACGACACCGAGCCGTACGCGATCGACGAAGCGCTGTCGATCATGCGCGCGGCGGTCGAGGATCTGGTCGGCGGAGGGATCGGCGCCGACGTCACGCCGACGCCGAAGGTGCGCGTCGGCACGCTCGCGATCCCGCTCGACACGGTGGACGTGGTCGAGCTCACCCCGGCGACGTTTGCCGCGCACAGGCTGCAGGTGATGGAGGTGGAGCAGGAGCGCTACGGCGCCGCCGTCTCGTATCCGCCCGACGTCCTGCGCTCCGGGCAGCGGCCGCTGCTGCAGTATCCGGTCGAGACGTTCGACGCGACGATGGCGTATCCGCGCGCGATCGGCGTCGCGCTGCGCGACCGCGTGTCGGGCCGCTTCCTCGCATACGGCATCGGCAGCGCGCTCGAGAACCACGACGAGGAAGGCGTCGCGTCGGATCCGCGCTTCGGCGAAAACAACACGTTCTACCTGCAGGCGACCGCGACGCTGCCGACCGTGCAGAACGAGGTCGATATCGAGAACCGCCTGCTCGACGCGATCTACGAGCGCGCGACCGCCGCCGGCTTCGCCTACCTCTCGACGCTGGTCGAGGATCGCCTGCGCGAAACCGGTCCCCCGTGGCTTCGCGACGCGGCTGTCCTCGAACAGGTGGACAACTATCTGCGGAGCGGGATGCGGTTCGCGTACTTCCAGGCGGCGTTGAAGCCCGCGTCGGCCGCCGTGCCCGCGAGCTGACGGCGCCAGCGGCCGGCCGCGCCGATCGTTATTTGTCCGTGCTTTCGGTTTCCGAAGGCGCGATCGAGAGCCAGACGCCGCCCTTCGTGTCGCACCGGATGATCAGCTGGACGCCGCGCGGGATGCCGGCGGGCGTCAGTGTGAAGGTGATTTCGCCGCCGCGCGTCGCGACGAGGGGCGCGCGCCCGGGGCGCTGATCGATGTTCGGCTTCATCGCGCGCCGGCCGTCCTGAGCCCCGGCGTCGATCGGTGGGCGAGCGGCATGTGGACCATGAACGTCCACTGCTTCAACAACGGTGCCAAAACGCTCACGGATCGAACTCGCTCGCGGCCGCGCGCCGTCGCTGAGCGCCGTCGAGGTAGCGGACGCCGGAGAACCGTCGCGGCGAGGCGGCTCAGGGCGCGTCGGCGCGGTGCTGCGCGATCCAGTGGTTGCTGACCGAACCGAGATCCGCAGCCGACCGCTTCGAGACGACGGCGGCGATGATGACGACGCTCGCGACCAGCGCCAGGGCGATTCCCATCCACACCATGTGAGAGCCTCGCGAATCTGAGGACGCTCCGCAGGCGGAGAGCCGCGGTTGCTGGAACTGCCGCCCCCGATGGCTCGCGCCGCGCGGGCATCGCTCGCGGGCGCGGACGTCTGATGAAAGCGGCGGGGACACAGTACATCTGCCGGCGCCCGGGTTCAAGCCCGTTTCCGTGATTCACGAGGAATTGACAGCGGCGAACGGCGGCTGACAGATCTGTCGGACGCGCCCTCGTGTCAGCTTTTGTTCGCCGCGGGCGTGCCAGTGTCCGTTCGCGTGACGCGCGATACGCTTCTTCACAACTGTTTCACCGCCCCGTCAATGGACGTGAGCGGTAGGATGCTCGTCATGCGATCAGTACATCGAATCGCGACGCTGGTGTCGATCGGCCTGCTGGTTGCCGCCGCCGCCGCCGGGCGCGGCCAGCGCGGCCTGGCGAACGCGCAGGCTGACGCCGTGGCGCGCATCGTCGCCGCTGCGCAGGGTGTGTTGACAACCCTCGACGAGGCTGGACGGGCCAAGGTGCAGTTCCCATTCGGCGGCCCGCAGAAGTCGCGATGGTCCAATCTTCCGAGCCCGATGTTCCAGCGCACCGGGCTGCGCCTCGCCGATCTGGCGCCGACCGAGCGCGCGGCCGTCATGACGCTCCTCTCCACCGCGCTCAGCCGAGACGGCTACCGCAAGGTGGTGGACATCATGCGCGGCGACGAAGTGCTGCGAACGACGCAGGCGTCGGGCGGCGCGGGGCGCGGCGGCGGCCGCGGCCCCACGTTCGGCGAGAACGAGTACTACCTGGCGTTTGTCGGGACGCCGTCAGCGACCGCGCCGTGGATGCTGCAGTTCGGCGGACATCACCTGGCGATCAACCTGACGCTGGCGGGAAGCCAGGCGACGATGGCGCCGAGTCTCCCCGCCGCGCAACCGGCGACCTACACCTTCGAAGGCCGTACGGTGCGGCCGCTGGGAAACGAAAACGACAAGGCGTTTGCGCTGATCAACGCGCTGGACGCGAGCCAGCGCGCGCAGGCGATCCTCGGCTACCGCGTCGCGGATCTCGTGCTCGGCCCGGGGCAGGACGGACGCTTGATTCAGCCGGAGGGCATTCGCGCGTCCGCGCTCGCGGCCGCGCAGCAGACGATGCTGATGGAGCTCGTGCGCGAGTGGGCAGGCATCATGAGCGACGCGTTCGCGGAGCCGCGCATGGCGGAGATCAAAACGAATCTTGCCAACACGTACTTCGCGTGGAGCGGACCGACGACCAACGGCAGCGCCGCATACTTCCGCGTCCAGGGACCGACGCTCGTCGTCGAATACGCCCCGCAGAACAGCGTCGATCACATCCACACCATCTACCGCGATCCGACGAACGACTACGGTGCGAAATACACGACGAAGTAGCGCAGTCGGCGCGCTGACGCTGGCCCTCCTGATGTGGGCCGGTGTGTCCTCGGCGCACCGGCGCGACGAGTATCTTCAGGCCGCGCGTCTCGCCATCGATCCGGACCGGGTGGAGCTCACGCTCGACTTGACGCCCGGCATCGCCGTCGCGGAGCGGGTGTTGAGGACGATCGACGGTGATGCAGACGGATCGATCTCGGCCGGCGAGGCTCGTGCCTACGCGGAGGATGTCCTGCGCGCGATCGCGCTCGACGTCGACGGCACGCCGCTTCGCGTCGCGCTCGTCGACAGCGCCGCCCCCGCGATCGACGCGATGCTGCGGGGCGAGGCCGCGATGCGGATTCACGCATCAGCAGCCATCCCGCGCCTGGCTCCCGGGCTCCATCATCTGCGGTATCGCCATACGGACAGCGGCGGCATCGGCGTGTACCTCGCGAACGTGCTGGTTCCCGCCAGCGATCGCGTGATCGTCGCGGCGCAGCGGCGCGACGTCGATCAGCGCGAGCTGGTCGTCGAGTACAATCTGCGCGGCGATCCCACCTCGCGCGCGCGTGCCGGCGTGCCGGTTGGACTCGCCGGTGCACTCGTGCTGATCGCGAATCTGTGCTGGCGACGCCGCCCCAGGGAGGCCGCGTGATGAACCGCCGCGAATTCCTCGAAACCTTCGCCGCCGCCGCGGTGCTGCCGGCGCTCGGCGGCCAGCAGCCCTCGCAGGAATGGGGCTCGCCCGTCTTCGATCTGCATTTTCACCTGCGTCCGCAGCCGGCCGCGAACGTTGCGCACCTCGACGGCGCCGGCGTCGCGAAAGCGAACCTGCTCACGCGCGGCGGCGCGCTCGCGCAGGTGACGGCGGTGCAGAACGCGGCGCCCGGGCGGTTCATCTGGTTCAACAGCTCCGACGTGACGAAGCCCGACGCCGAACAGATGCTGACGCAGGCGGTGAAGAGCGGCGCACAAGGCTTCGGCGAGATGAAGTTTCACGTCGCCGCCGATGGTCCGGAGCTTCGCCGCATGTACGCGCTCGCGGCCGACTTGCGCGTGCCGATTCTGATTCACTTCCAGGAAGTGGATCATGCCGCGAACGAAGGGACCTGGAGCGCGGGGTTTGCGAAGACGTTCGCCTCGATGCTGCAAGCCTACCCGCGGACAACGTTCATCGGGCACGCCGACGCGTTCTGGGCCAACGTCAGCGCCGACTATCACAACGAGGCCGTGTATCCGACCGGTAAGGTCGCCCGCGGCGGCGTCACCGATCGCTGGCTGGGCGACTACGCGAATCTCTTCGGCGACACGTCAGCCGTCTCCGCCAACACCGCGTTGTCGCGCGATCCTGAGTTCACCGCTGATTTCCTGAAGCGGCATCAGGACAAGCTGCTCTTCGGCAGCGACTGCAGCTGTCGCGACGGCCACGGCGCCGGCTACGACAATCCGGCAGCGCCGCGAATGAGCGGCAAATGCGTGGCGCGGGAGACGTTGAGCCTGCTGAAGCGCTCGACGTCGCCGGCGATCTTCCAGAAGATCGTCTGGGGCAACGCGCACGCGCTCCTGCGCATTCCGGCGTAACAGTCGTAGGAACGTTCCTGCGTCCTCCGCTCACTCCGGCACGGTCGACGGAAGGATGAGCGTGTCGTTCTTCGCCGTGCCAGGCCGCGTCGTTAGGAATCGCTTTGGCGCCATCACACTTCGCGGATCCGAATCGCGCACCGTGGCGACGGTCGGGTCGTTGCCGGTCGTGTCACCAGTTTCCATTAGAGTTCTAGCCGTGCGCGAAGCCAGGTAGAGTTCCACTTGCGATTAGCAAGGTCGCCAACAACCGACAAATGCTCCGGAACGCATAAGCCGCAACGAAACAGATCGGCACGCGGCGGCGCTACAGGAAATTCGCGGATTTGCTGAGGAAAATGGTGGCGAGGGACAGAATCGAACTGTCGACACTACGATTTTCAGTCGTATGCTCTACCAACTGAGCTACCTCGCCCCCGGGCCGGCCGAACGCTAAGCGACAAGATCACGATGATAGCGTCTCGTCCGACCGAAGGGCAAGCGTCGGGCCGCGCGGATGCGCGTCGGCCGCGACGGCGCGGTCAGTCGCGCAGGCCGCGGTTCTTCAGCTGCACGAGCTCCTCGGCGTCGGCCGGCTTGTAGCCGCGCGAGCGGACGTGGTTGACGAAGCCGGGCGTGATCCCGTGATCGCGCAGCCGCACGATCTGCGACAGCGTCAGATCCTTCAGGCCGAGTTCTTTCATGTCGGCGATGTAGTCGCTGCTGACGCCGTGGTCCCTCGCGCGCACGACGTCCTCGAGCGGCAGGTTCTTGAAGCCCTGCGTGCCGAGCTCGCGGACGAACGCGGCGGTCACGCCGTGATCGTGGAGGCGAATCAGATCTTCCGCGGCAAGCTTGTCGTAGCCGGCCGCCTTCAGCTCCTGCACGAACGCCGCGCGGACGCCGTGATCGCGCAGGCGCACGTACTGATCGAGACCTGAAACGTTCAACCCGAGGCCGCGGACTTCGGCGACGAACTCCGGGTTCACGCCGTGATCGCGCGCGCGCACGAGATCCTCGATCGCCGCGCCGCTGAACCCCGCCTTCTTCATGTCCTGCACGTACTGCTGCGTGACGCCGTGATCGCGCAGCCGCACGAGCTCGTCGAGCGCCGCAGTCGCCGGCACGCCCTCCGCGCGCATCGCCTTGACATACTCGGCCGTCACGCCGTGATCGCGCGTCCGCACCATGCTCTCCAGCGTCGCCGTGCGGTAGCCGAGGCCCTTGAGATCGTGGATGTACTCGATGGTGACGCCGTGCGTCTTCGCGCGCTGAATCTCGTCGAGCGTCAGCTTGTCGTACCCCTCGCCCTTGAGCGCGCGGATGTACTTCGGCCCGACGTCGTGCACGGCGAGCTGAAACCGCCGCCAGATCGGCAGATCGTCCGTGTAGCCGAGCGACCGCATCTCGGCGGCGTACTCGGCGCGCGGCGCGAAGGCGAAGAGGCCGGCGCCGCGCCCCTCGCGGAACGCGCCGTCGAAGGTGAGCGTGCCGGCTTCGCGCCGGAGCTCGAACTTCACGCTCGAGACCGTCAGGTTGGCGTCGTTTCTCGGCAGGCCGCCGATCTCGTCGATCGGGATGCTCTGTCCCATGCTCCAGTCGCCGCGCCAGCGGTCGCCGTTCCAGTCAGCCGGCGGGGCCGTGCGGACCTGCAGGAACGCCTTGCCCTCGCGCAGCTCGGCCGTCCAGGTGCCGTGCACATCGGTCTGCGCGGCGAGCGGCGCGGCCAGCGCGGCGATGGCAAGGAGCGTGAAAAGCCTGGAAATACGGAACATGCAGCCCTCCCGTTCAAAGGCTTGGACGGAGGGTGTCACCGGAAAGTTGAAAAAACCCGTCATGGCTGATGGCGGGATGGCTGATGGCTACGGCGGATGGCGAGATGGCTACAGCCGACGGCGGGATGGCTGATGGCTATGGCCCGATGGCGAGCTATTCATCTCGGCCATCTCCCATAGCCATCAGCCATCAGCCATCAGCCATGACGGCGGACGGGGCTTTATACGGCGACCGTTTCTTCGCGCGTCAAGCCCAGCTCGCGGCGGACGCGATCCTCGATCGCTGCGCACACCTCAGGGTTGTCCTTGAGGAACTGCTTCGCGTTCTCGCGCCCCTGGCCGAGCCGCTCGCCGCCGTAGGCGAACCACGCGCCGCTCTTCTCGACAATGCGCTTGTCGACGGCGAGATCGAGCAGATCGCCCGTGCGTGAGATCCCTTCGCCGTACATCACGTCGAACTCGGCCTCGCGGAACGGCGGCGCGACCTTGTTCTTGACGATCTTCACGCGCGTGCGGCCGCCGACGACCGTGTCGCCGTCCTTGATGCTCGCGATGCGTCGGATGTCGATGCGCACCGACGCATAGAATTTCAGCGCGCGGCCGCCGGTGGTGGTCTCCGGGTTGCCGAACATGACGCCGATCTTCTCGCGCAGCTGGTTGATGAAGATCAGGCAGCACTTCGACCGCGAGACGGCGCCGGTGAGCTTCCTGAGCGCCTGCGACATGAGGCGCGCCTGCAGCCCCATCTGCGCTTCGCCCATCTCGCCTTCGATTTCCGCCTTCGGCACGAGCGCCGCGACCGAATCGACGACGACCACGTCGACGCCGTTCGAGCGGATGAGGACCTCGACGATCTCGAGCGCCTGTTCGCCGTTGTCGGGCTGCGAGACGAGGAGGTTGTCGATGTCGACGCCCAGCTTCTGCGCGTAGATCGCGTCGAGCGCGTGCTCGGCGTCGACGAACGCAGCCATGCCGCCCAACTTCTGCGCCTCCGCAATCACCTGCAGCGCCAGCGTCGTCTTGCCCGAGGATTCGGGCCCGAAGATCTCGACGACGCGCCCGCGCGGCACGCCTCCGACACCGAGCGCGTAGTCGATGCTGATCGCGCCGGTGGGGATGGTTTCGATCGGCTGGATGGCCCCTTTCTGGCCCAGCCGCATGATCGAGCCTTTGCCGAACTGCTTCTCGATCTGGCCGAAGGCGATTTCGACCGCCTTCTGGCGTTCCCGCTCCTGACGTTCGTCTCGTTCGATGGGCATCGTGGCGGTTCCTCCGGCAGCCCGGCTATTCTAAAGACGTGCCGGGCGAAAGTCAAGCGCAATATCGTAAACGAAAACCCGGAAATAACGACAAATAAGCACGTTACAAAACAGACGACTTTCGCCTCCGGACGCGCCGGATCGCAGAATCTGCGATGATCGGCCCTCTGATGCCTAGCCCAATTGGCCACGCGCTCGGCGGCGTTGCTGCTGTATGGAGCGCCGACCTCGTAGTCCCCCGGCCGCGCGAGCGCGGACGGCTACTCCTCGTATATATCGCGCTGGCGGCGGCGCCCGACCTCGACCTCTTCGTCCCTGGCGGCCACCGCATGGCCACGCACAGCCTGTTCGCGATGCTGCTCGTCTTCATGATCGCCGCCGCGGTGACAGGGCAGGTCACGCGCTGGCGCACGGCGACGCTCTGCGCGGCCGCGTACGGATCGCACCTGCTCCTCGACTGGCTCGGCGCCGACAACATGCCGCCGCGCGGCATCCAGCTGTTCTGGCCAATCAGCGGCCGCTGGTTCATCTCCAATCTCGACATCTTTCGCGAGACGGCGCGGCAGCATTTCCTGACGCCGGCGATCATCCGGCAGAACGCGATCGCCGTCGCGCAGGAGATCGCCATCATGGCGCCGATCGTCGCGCTCCTCTGGTGGGCGCGAAGGCGAACAGCGAAATTAAGAATTTGGAATTAAAGAATTTGGAATTCGTCGTCGCGCTGTCACGCGGCCTGGCAGCATCACAGCCGTGATCACGCATTCTTAATTCCAAATTCCTAATTCTCAATTGCGGAAGCTTTAATACACATAAAACCCGCGGCCACTCTTGCGTCCGAGCCGGCCTGCGGTCACCATGCGCCGCAACAGCGGGCACGGGCGGTACTTCGGATCGCCGAAGCCCTCGTGCAGCACCGTCATGATCGCGAGGCAGACGTCGAGACCGATGAAGTCGGCGAGCGCGAGCGGGCCCATCGGATGGTTCATCCCGAGCTTCATGACCGCGTCGATCGCCTCCGGCGTGCCGACGCCTTCCATGACCGCGTAGATCGCCTCGTTGATCATCGGCATCAGGATCCGGTTGGCGATGAAGCCGGGCGCGTCGGCGGCTTCGATCGGCGTCTTGCCGAGATCGGCGCACAGCTTCGACGCAACGGCCATCGACTCGGGCGACGTGGCGAGCCCGCGGATCATCTCGACGAGCGGCATCAGCGGCACGGGATTCATGAAGTGCATCCCGAGCACCTTGTCCGGCCGCTTGGTCGCGGCGCCGAGGAGCGTGATGGAGATGGACGAGGTGTTCGACGCGAGGATCACCTCCGGCCGCGTCACCGCGTCGAGGCTCGTGAAGAGCGCGCGCTTCGTGTCGGCGCTCTCGACGATCGCTTCGACGACGTAGTCGGCGTCGCCGAGATCGTCGACCGTCGTCGCCGTCGCGATCCGGCCGAGCACGCCGTCGCGGTCGGACGCGGCGAGCTTGCCCTTCTCGACGAATTTGTCGAGGCTCTTGCTGATGGCCGTGCGCGCGCGATCGAGCATCGGCTGCGCGACGTCGACGAGGCGCACGCTGAACCCGCTCTGCGCGAACACCTGCGCGATGCCGTTGCCCATGGTGCCCGCGCCGATGACGGCGACCGTCTTAATCATCAGCGCGCGCCGGAAGCACGAAGACAGTCTTCTTCGTGTCCGCCCGTCACACGCGCTCCACGGCGAGCGCCACACCGTTGCCGCCGCCGAGGCAGAGCGTCGCGATGCCGCGCCGCAGGTTGCGGCGCTTCAGCGCGTACAGGAGCGTCGTGAGCACACGGCCGCCGCTCGAGCCGATCGCGTGGCCGAGCGCCACGGCGCCGCCGTGCACGTTCACGCGTTCCTGATCGATCCCGAGCTCGTTCAGCACCGCGACCGCCTGCACGGCGAACGCTTCGTTCAGCTCGAACAGATCGACGTCCTTCAGCGCCCAGCCCGCTTTTTCGGCGACGCGGCGCACGGCCTCGACCGGCGTCATCAGCACGAACTTCGGCGCGAGCCCGCTCGTCGCCTGCGCGACAATGCGCGCGAGCGGCGCCAGGCCGAGCGATCGCGCGCGCACGGCGGCCATGACGACGAGCGCCGACGCGCCGTCGTTCACGCCGGGCGCGTTGCCGGCCGTCACCGTGCCGTCCTTCTTGAACGCCGGCTTCAGCGCGCCGAGGATCTCCGCGGTCGTCTCCGGCCGGACCGCCTCGTCGCGATCGACGACGATCGCCTCGCCTTTTTTCTGCGGAATGGTGATTGGCAGGATCTCTTCGGCGAAGGCGCCGTCGGCCTGCGCGCGCGCCGCCTTCTGATGGCTGCGCGCCGCGTAGTCGTCCTGCGCCGCGCGGCCGACGTGGTAGTGCTCGGCGACCACCTCGCCCGAGTTGCCCATGTGGCACTGCTCGAACGCGCACCAGAGCCCGTCGTTGATCATCGAGTCGACGACCTCGCCGTTGCCCATCCGCAGACCGTCGCGGACGCGCGGCAGCAGATACGGGCCGTTGCTCATCGACTCCATGCCGCCGGCCACGGCGACGTCGATGTCCCCGACGCGAATACCCTGGTCGGCGAGCATCACCGCCTTCAGCCCGGAGCCGCACACTTTGTTGACCGTGAGCGCCGCGACATGATCGGGCAGTCCGCCGTTCAGCGCCGCCTGCCGCGCGGGGTTCTGGCCGAGGCCGGCCGAGACGACGTTGCCCATGATGCACTCGTCGACGATCCCGGGATCGATGCCCGCGCGACGCACCGCTTCCTTCACGACCAGCGCGCCGAGCTCGGTCGC